>Ga0065719_106621_pt1 | contig 28300 bp, 33 predicted proteins | sample GBSCel85sediment_FD_59106 | JGI IMG/M metagenome (GOLD analysis project Ga0065719, IMG submission 59106) | Hot spring sediment microbial communities from Great Boiling Spring, Nevada - Cellulolytic enrichment CS 85C v3 (version 3) | ecosystem: Environmental > Aquatic > Thermal springs > Hot... | reverse complement strand
CACTGTGAGGGGCATAATGAGGATAATTGGGGTGGGATCCCTCCTCTCGGGCATAGCTGGAGGTGTCGCTGGTGGAGCCGCTGGTGTAGCATTAGGTGGGTTCATGGGCATCGTCATAGGGCAAGCTAGCCAGCAGATAATAGGTCAAGGGGTCGCCGGCCTGATAGTACTAGTCACGAGGCCTATCTCGATAGGGGATAGGATAACGGTATCCAATGAAAGTGGGGTCGTCAAGGACATAAGCACGATGTTCACTGTCATCGAGAGGGACGATAAGAGCGTAGTGATGATACCGAACAGCATGTTGATGGGATCGAAGATATATAAATTTCAGAGCTCTGGGGCTTGAGCTATCTCTATGAAGCCTCTCGATATCCTTTTAACCATCGAGATGAACAATGAGATGAGCCTCCTGACTAGAGGGTTCAAGTCCTTAGCGTACCAACTGAAGATGTCATCGAGCCACCTAATATCATGCCTGAGGCAGACTCTCATGAGTTCAAGCTGCTCCTCAGTGGGCTCCCTCTTATACCAACTCTCCCCCCTCAGCAATCCCATTGGGACGAAGTACATCGGGACTATCAAGCTCCTGAAATCCTTCAGATCTTCAACTAGCTCTATAGAGGCTATAGTATCCTCCGGCCTCTCCTCAGGGATCCCAGTTATCAGAGTAGCTGCTGGAACTATCTTAGCATCATGCATTATTGAGAAAGCATCTATAACTATATTCCTCCAATCTTTCACACTATATGGAAGAGCTTTAGCTGGCATTATCCTCTCAGCTAATCTCACGCTCCCCGTCTCTATCCCGACTTCAACTCCCTTGTAGTAATCACCGAACATCTCGCTTATCTTACTCATCAACTTGAATTTCTCCTCAGAGTATTTCACTGCTGAGAGGCTGAAGTGACTCCAGGCTATATTAACTCCCTTGCTCTTGACGAGTTCATGGAGTTTCAACAGGGCCATCTCATCTGGGTATACGCTACTAGAACCGTAGAGGAGGACGTCATCTGAGTGTAGTATCGCTCCCTTTATCCCTCCTCTCAAGTTGACATCTATCTCTCTGGAGATCATATCTAGAGTGTAATGCCTCAGAGGCCTGAGGGTGACTGAGCAGAATCTACATCCCCTGGGGCATCCCCTAGAGATCTCAACGAGCCCGTTCACTGATGGTTTCTTTATAAGAGGTATCTCATCTAGCGAAGGGACTTCATCCATTCCGACTTGTATTAGTTTGGGCGGCTCTTCCCCATTCAATATCCTCTCCACGACATCAACTATTACTCTCTCGCCCTCCCCATCTATTACCGTAGTGACCCCCCACCTCTCTATCAACTCAGGTTTGTAGAGCCATTGCCATGCTGCTGGCCCCCCTACCACTATCTTAGCCCCTTTCCTCCTGAAGTACTCCATCTCTTTGCTCTCCATGAACTTCCTGAAGCTCCTAGCGTTAACTGGCTCCTTCCCAGTGAGCACCCACCATTCGCTGCTCGGAGGGCCTAAGGCGAAGTAATCGTGGTGGCCTATAGCCACTACTTTAGCCTCAGGATGTTTCGATAAGTGATCGGGATCTATGACAGCTGCATCTATCCCAGCATCGAGGAGGGCTGCTTCTATCTTCCTTAAACCGTAAGGAGCTTGGCAAGGTTCACCTATCTCATTAACTTTGATCTTAGGTGCCGCTATACTCATCCATATCTTCTCCGGGAGGAATATCGGGGGAGCTGTCGTCATGAACCCTAAGAATTCCTTCCCATGGTGATCAGTTATCATCGTCCTGTCGCTCGTTATCACTACATCCATAGACGTACACCTCTATCGATCTCATGGGATATCTCTTCTGAAGGTCCATGAAAAGCTCTACTGCCTTCTCAATGCCTTTCACTTTCAAGACCATCTTCTCACTCATTCTATCACCTCTAAAATAGTGGAGAACTCCTCCTTGATCCTGTACTTCAGGTAATCTATCAGATGTTTGTTAAAGTGGCTCCTCTTAGCATCTCTGAGGAGGGAGAGCATCCTTCCGATGCCAGTTAAGGCATCTTGATCGCATCTAATCTCAGAGAGCTTACTCGATAGATGAACTAAGTCCTCATTAGGCAAGATTATCTTCCTCTGCTTATGCCTCGAGTCCTCAGAGACATCAACGAGCCCCATCTCAACTAACTTCTTGACTTCCCTTAGAACTATAGATCTCGCTACCTTCCCCCTCACGCGATTCGCCAAAGCATTCATGGAGCTCCCTTGGGGGCTGGATAGTAAGGCATCTAGGAGTATCCCATGAACTGGTCTGAACATATACCAGTATATGAATACATCAGTTATAAGCGTTTCCCAGAGTTCAGCTCTATATAATCGCAAAACTTCGCCAATATGACGGGACATCGAATTCATTTTTTAAAATTCACTAGATCTCTCAGAATTTTTATATAGTCGGCCGATCACAATTAGTCTCCTCCAATTTTTTGTCTCCTCCAATTTTTTAACTGAAAATTTTAATTTAATTTTCTATTCTTGTGTAATTATGCCCCAGAGACTCGACTTGCTCTACGTCTGGGAGAGGGATCCCGGAGTCCTGCTTACACCTAGGAGCAAGTTGAAGTTCGGGGAGCAGTTTCACGCTAACATTAGGGAAATCCCTGAGGGAAAGAATTATCTCTTGGTGAGCCTTTTCTATGAAATAGATAAAAGCGGGAGGATCAGTAATAGGAGTTTCTCCATTAATACGAATTTAGCTAAGGGTCCATTGATAGATGAACTTAGGAAACTCTTGGATAACTATTGGCTTTATCCTATGGAGAGTCTTCCAGGCTTGAATTAAGGATAATGGGTTTATTGAGCTCCCATATAGGAATAAGAGTGGAAGTTCCTGAGTTAGTAAACATTAGCTCTCACTCTATGATCCTCCTGAAGCTAATAGATGCCCATACGAACATTATGATATCGGATGTAGCTTGCGATTATATCCAGTATGAGATTGGAGAGCTCTCTAGTGATGAGTAACCCTCTGACGGCATCTACTACGTAGCTCAATGGGTCGATTGATGAGAGCTCCCTCAGTATCGGGGGCATCATCTGTATCGGGTATAAAGCGTTGCTAGCGAAGAAAGGGGGCATCACTATAGCTTGACCTATCCCCATGGACATCTCCCTTGTCTTCATGAATGAAGATTATCATGAAAGCTAGCGTAAAGTACACCGAATTTTGAATGAAGCGTACACCGATTATGAGGGCTACAGGTAGGATTATCAAAGCTTGAAAGAGAGCTCTAACACCGGAGGCCATGGAGCAACCTATGACCATTGAATATCTCGAGGCCGGGTGTACTAACAGTTTCTCAGGATTCCTGAGTACATCGAGCACGAAGCTGAGAATTTGGAGCTCTTGAATTATCTCATGATTATCAGCTCCTTTCAGTCCTAGTACTATCATCCCTCCTCCTAGAGAGCGTTTGAGCTCTCTCCTTAGAAGCTTAAAATTCAAAGATAGCATGACTGTGCTGAGATCGACATGGGCTTGGATCTCGCGGACCTCCACTGAATCTCACTTTATATCTTATCAGTAGATGGACCCCTATGAGGAGAGGCATCATCCTCCTCCTGCTACTGCTACTATCTATTAACACAATAGAACTGAGGGATCAAAGTGCTGAGAGCCCATTGATGAGGGATATCGAGGACACTTTGAGGAGGTTCGATAAAGTTAAGGGGAGCGATGCAGCGATGAAGCAGTTAATAGATGCTATAAGGGCTGATCTCGAGTACATGAAGCTCTACAGGAAACCGGAGCTCTTCGAGAGGTTCGCCCCTAGCGGGGTCAAGGTACCGCTGGTCTACATAACTAATCAGGGGTTCAACGTCCATCCGATAAATGCGATGAACCTAGCGACTGAAGCTCTATTCTACAGGAAGAATTGGAGCGAGTTCAGGGAGATAATGGATTGGATGCTCCGATACTTAGAGAGGAAGGGGGATTCGTACTTCTTCAACTTCTACTTCGCTTGGGAGAGGGCATCCATACCTTGGAACTCCTCCATATCTCAGGGGATAGGCGCAGGCTATTACGCAATCGCATATAAGAAGTTCGGGGATGAGAGGTATTTGGAAGCAGCTATAGGTTTAGCTAAAAGTTTCTCAATACCATACGAGGAAGGGGGATTCGTCCTGGAGACGGGATATGGGCCTTTCTACTTGGAGTACTCTAATGCGCCTGATGACTTAGTTTTGAACGGGTTCATGCTCTCCCTCAAGGGGCTAGTCATATATAATGAGTCGATAGGGGATGATTTAAGTGAGAGAGCCTTGAGAGAAGGCCTAGATACTTTAAGGAAGATCCTCCCGTATTATGAGAGGGAGAAATGGTCTCTCTATTCACCTAAGCATGGAAGAGCTGATGAGACTTATCATAGGCTTCACATAAGGCTCCTCTACTTCCTGGGCAAGTGGATCGATGATCCCTTCTTCCTGCAGTATGCGATGAGATGGGACTCTTACTTAGAGAGGTCAGAGCTCCCCAGAGCGGAGCAGGAATACAGCTTCTGGAGGGACTTATTGGATTCCTTGAATGACCCTCCCTCTCCTCAGGGACCCTGAGTCCACAGTTACGTAATGATCCTCACCCATGTAGAGTATGGGCTTCACTCTCTCGACATCCAAGATATTTCCCCTCAACTCCCCACTTAAGTAAAGAGATTTCACCTCTCCTACGAAGAGATCATGATCCCCGACCTTCACGATATCTTTGAGGGAGCATTCGAAAGATGCATACGCTTCCTGCAATATATATGCCCCGAATTCCCCTCTAATCGGGTTTATCCTCGCTCTCCTTATCTTCTCCTCCCCCAGTTCATTGAAAGATGTCCTACCGCATGTATGAAGGGAATCGAGGAGCTCGAATGGGAGGAAGTTGATCCCGAATCTCCCGCTCTCAACTATCAGCTTATATGTAGCTCTCTTAGGGCTTATCGCCACACCGTAGAATGGAGGATTCACGCTCAAGGGCGTGTGCCAAGCTGCTGCCATAGCGTTAACTCTCCCGCTCTCATCCTCACTCGTCACGAGGACTGAGTTCTTAGGATATGATAAGAGGTGAAAGAAGCTTATAGGGAGCTTTCTCATGACTTCCACCTCTCCCCATACTTATTTAGGTGAGTTAATTCACTGAGTTCCTTCCTCCTCGGTGGGTCAGGGGATTCAGCTGGCCACCCTATCGCTAATATTGCGACTGGCACCTTATCCTTAGGAGCCCCTATTATCTCATTCACTCTCTCGACATCCCTCAAGCTCTGTATCCACACAGTTCCCAACCCGAGAGCATGAGCAGCGAGCATTACGTAAGTCGTCACGTTAGCGCAATCAGCTATATATGATGTCGGTGACTCCTTAGGGTCGCATAAGATTACTAAAGCTAGAGGAGCGCCTCTCAATGGATAAGCATACTTATGAATTTTCCCGAGCTCCTCTATCCTCTTTCTATCCTTTATTATGATGAATTCCCATGGTTGAGAGTTCCTCGCGCTAGGAGCGTACCTAGCGACCTCTAAGACCCTCTCGATGACTTCATCCCCTACTTCCCTATCCTCAAACTTCCTCACGCTCCTCCTCATCAGGAGTAACTTAAGGCATTCCTCCATGATTCCCCCCTCCATCACTCGTCCAATTTATAAGAACCTAGGGCTCACTAAATCGCAAAGATCCCCTATCCTGAAGAGGAGATTTATGAGCGGGAGTAGGGATTTCTCAGCAGGCAGATCTCTTATTATCTCATTTACCCTCTCTCTGACCTCTAAAGCCCCCCTGAAATCCTTCAGCTCGAAGGATCTGACTCCTCTATCGAATAAGTCCGAGATCTCCTCTAACAGATCGATGCAATCGCAATTCGATTGAGCTAACTCAACTATATTGTCAGCTATGAGCTCCATTATCATAGCAGCTATCCTCATATCTAGTAAATTTATGGGATCCGCGCCTATCATCCCCATTATCTCAGGGCTCCTCATAGCTCTCCTAATGCTCCTGACTAGAGCGAAGTATATCTTATCCACTTCATCGTCCCTCTCAGCCACTAGTGACATCAGCTCCCTATCCCCTTCAGCTATCGCATTCCTGAGATCTGAGAGCATCCCCGAGATGATGCCCTTCATCCTGAGGAGTAGTTCCATCGGTTTAGCGCTCGAGTAATTCATGAGACACCTCAACAAGATCCTGGAGGATCCTTCCTCGAGTATCTCCATCCCTATTAGTTTCGATAATGCTTTCTTAAGGGTCTCCAGATCCTTCCTCCTTATCCTCTCCTTCCTCACCTCTATCTCATCGTACCCATCTAGATAAGCTGCTATCATCTCCCAGAGCCCCTCTTCCATACCTCTCAGGTCTATCGATACCTTAGAGGCGGGCTCCTTCGCAGGGAGTATTATGAGCTCACCCGAGGGCCCCTCTACTATCCTGACCTTCCCTCCCTCTACTCTCTTGACCCAATCCTTAGGCAGCGTCACCGCATATGAGCTACCTATAGCGATCAACGACCTCCTGCCCAGATCCCTCATATATATCCCCTAATCAGATATATATGATAATATTAACTTAATTCAATTTTTACATACACTTTTAAAATGATCCTCTGGGATATTAAGGGATCTCATGGGGATAGGAGAGAGGGTATCAGCTACTGGCTTATGCGCAGCTCTCTACGCTATAGGCTCCTTCTTCACTTCCTACTTAGTCTCCCCATTCGGGAGGGGTCAGTTCAGGCCAGCTGTCGTGCTCCCAGCGATATTCTCTATAGTATACGGACCAGGTGTCGGAGGGCTCGGAGCTGCTATAGGAACTGTGATAGCTGACTCCATGAAGCACGGAGCTCTATACCTTCCAAGCTTGTTAGCAGCAGCGCCTGGGAACTTCATAGGTTTCTACATCTTAGGTAAGTTGACTAAGGATTTCAACTGGAGGAAGTTCTCAATAGCTTCCCAGATCTCGCTCTGGGTAGGATGCGCAACTGTAGCTTACCTTTACACGATTGTAATAAGTCTTCTAGGTATGTTACCTCCTTCCCTCACTCCTGAGGACCTATTCATGCTCGGGACTTCCTTGACTCTCTGGTTCTTCATAACTGAGTATCCTTTCGTGATACTCCTCGTCCCCCCTATCTTAAGAGCCTTAAAGTTCAGGGGTGAACTCAAGGGAGGGCCCTCTTGGTTGATCTCCTTAGCTATCCCAGGGGCTATCTTCCTGACTATCTCCCTCATGATAACTTTCACACCAGCTTCCTCTGAGATATTGAGAGGGCTCATCGTTAAGCTCAACCCATCATATGCTTTGAGCACCCTCCAACTCATACAGTTGCTCTTCGCTGGCTCAGGAGCTGCTATGACTATAGTGGGCCTCCTCCTCCAAGTGAGGGGGGCTTGAGTCAGTTCCACGGATGTCAACCTTAAAAATATCCACTATATGATCCCCCGATGGAAAAGCTGAACAGGTTGCTCCTATCCTCCTTTTTCGCTTCCCTCCTTCTCTCAGTCCTGAAGCTCTACGCAGGATTCTTAACGAATAGCTTGAGCATAATCTCAGAGTTCCTCCACTCCTCCTTAGACAGCTTGACCACTCTGACGACCCTGTTATCAGTTAAGTACTCCATGAGGCCCCCTGATGAAACTCATCCCTACGGCCACAGGAAGCTCGATAGCTTGGGAGGAATAATAGGGGGTCTCTTCCTAATTATAACGATGATCTGGGTCTTATATGAGGCTTTGAATAGGATTACCAGTCCACCGGAGATAGAGATAGGTATAATTCCGATCTCAGTCATGCTGGTCTCGGTAGTTGTCGATGTAGAGAGATCGAGAGCTCTGAAGAGAGCTGCTAAGCTGACTGGAAGTAGGGCAATAGAATCCGACTCCTTGCACTTCTCTAGCGATATCTTCACATCTATTACCGTTATATTGAGCCTCCTATTCGTAAGAGCTGGTTTCAAGATATTGGATCCGATAATTGGGGTTCTAATATCCCTTCTCTTCCTCAGATCTGCTGTCAAGATCACGAAGGAGTCCTTATACGATCTGACAGATAGGATAGATCCTAAGATAATTGAGGAGATAAGAGCTGTATGTTTAAGCAAGCCGGGAATAATCTCAGTGGAGAGAGTGAGAGCTAGAAGGGTGGGAAATTTCCTCTTCGCTGACATATCTATTAGAGTGGGTCCTGAGCATCCGAGCGATCACGAGCTAGCTGAAGCGATGAGGGAGAGGCTGAACATGGACGTCGATCTCGTAGTGGAGAAGAGTATAGAGAGCATAGAGGATTTAGTGAGGGGGATATCTAAGGAGGTGAGCGGTGTCTTAGATGTGCATGCAGTCAGTATGTCTAAGACGGATGGGGGTAAGAGGATCTCTCTCCATGCTGTAGTTGAGCCGGAGATAGAAGCTTGGAGGGCCCATGAGATCTCGGATGAGCTTGAGAGGAAGGTGAGAGAGGGAATACCCGGCGTCGTCGAGGCGATAGTTCACGTCGATCCAGCTGATCTGCCTATACTCACTCACAGCAAGGATGAGATAGAGAGTATAGTCGAGAGGAGAGTGGAGGAAATGCTCAAGGGGACGGATTACTCTCTGGAATCGCTCAAGGTAGATGAACCTTGGATCGTGACTATAAGGATTCTAGTCCCTGGGAATGCTGATTTCAAGAGAGTCCACGATTTCACTCATAAGGTAGAGCTAGCTGTCAGGGAGATGATACCTAGCGCGAATATAACGGTCCACTTCTCGACTAGGTGATATCATGAGGCCCTGGCCCCTCCTCCTATTGATACTGGGGATCTCGAGCGATTTACTGATACAAGTATCCCCAGAAGAGGTCATAGTGAGCCCCGGGGAGTACTTGAACGTCACGATCTTCCTGACCAATAAGGGGGAGGAGGAAATCGTTGTCACTGGTTTCGAGATCAGAGTGATGCAACATCTCCCTCTGATCCCGATCTCAATCCCAATAGGTTCTTACGATTCCCCCCTAGAGGAGCCGATATCGATAGGAGCTGGAGAAAGCAGGGTCATATATAGGATCTTCGAAGTGCCTAGGATAGCTTATTCGGGAGATTTCTCCGTCCTAATAACAGCGAAGACTTCTAAGGGGGATAGTACCGCTGAGATGAGGGTATCCATGGGGATCCCGATTAGCTCAGCTATATCGCTCGCTATGACGGTCTTATTAGAGGTTTCAACAGCTTACTTATTTTATCTAGCATTGAAGAGGAGACTGAGGCCTGAGGATCCGATCATGAGGAGGATCAAGAGGATAAAATCGATAATAGGATGGAGGAAATACGATGAGGAGATCTTAGGGCTTATTGAGGAGAGGAAGACTTGGGGGACTTATAAGGATGGATATGAGAGGCATCTAGACGCTGTTAGGAGGGCTGATGAGCTCATCTCTATAGTGATGAGGGATCTGAGGGAGGAGGAGAGGAGGATAGAGCTCTCTATAGAAGCAATAAAGATCGGATTGAGTGATTTTAAGGGGAAAATAGATAATAAAAATTTCAGATATCTTGAAAAAATTTTAGCTAACAAGGAGAAGGCATTAAGCGAGATCAGGAATTTGATGACTGAATTGAAGCGCTCAGCGAGCGCTCGCGTCTCATGAGGTATCCTTATATCAGCTTCTCGGGAGGACAGCTGACCAAATATGGTGGGGGCGAGGATCCTAGCCGTATTCCTTATCGCTCTCTTCCTCATGGGGCCGTTACTCGCGTTAGCGATACAGCCCTACACAGCTTCATATCTCATAGAGCTTTATGAGAAATCGAGGAACGAGATCTCCTTGATAGTAGGGAATATAACTATAGCAGGAGATATTATGACGACAACAAACGTGACAAACGTGACAGCTGGTAATTATAGCTATGAGGGGAATTTGAGTAACCAAAGTGCTGAAAACATCACCTCTTATAACGTAACTACTAGTGTATCGAGATGCAGTAATGCCCAGGAGGAGATATCTATCATCTTGAGCAAGGCTGATAGTTATATAGCTGAAGCGAAAGCTCTACTATCCTCTGGGAATTATAGAGAAGCAGCTAAACTCGCACTGAAAGCGATAAACACATTGGGGAGGGTTTGGATAATCATAGGCCAATGTTACGCTCCTCTCTCAATCGAAACTAATGTTACAGTTAACGTAACCACTAATGCAACTGTTAATGCTACAGTTAACGTGACAGTCAACGCGACTAATTTGACTAATGTCACGAAAGTAGCACCTGGTCTCTTAGTCGCTATCCTTAGGCATGAAGTCAGGCTCTCCAGGTTGAAAGCTATGATCTCCGCTGCTAAGAACGCGAGTTTGAACACTAGCGAAGCAGAGAACCTCTCGCATCAAGTAGAGGCACTCTTAGAGCAAGCTAGAGCTTATGCCTTAGCTGGTGATAAAGATACTGCAGCTCAACTAATGGCAAAAGCGAATAGTTTAATGTCCCAAATACTGAGATACTTGAAGGAAAGTTCGTCTAAAGCTGTAAAGGAGGGGAAGGTAGAGGAGATCAAGAGGATGAAGCTCAACGTGACCATAGGGGATAAGCTACCTCCAGGTATCGAGAAGAAGGAGGCCTGGAAGGATAAGAAGCCTGAGGTGCCTCCTGGNCAGGCTAAGAAGGAGGATAAAGGGAAACCAGAGTCTCCGGGGAAGGGTAAGAAGAGCTGAGTTTCCCATCAATTTTATTTTTTAATTCTATGATCTATCCGATGGGATGATGAGGAAGGTAGCAATAGCTCTCGTGCTCATACTCCTGCCCTCTCTAATGTCCTCGTCAGCTCCAGTCATAGAGGCCACTCTCATCGTGTTCCCAGATGGATGGGCGGATGTCACTCTATCCGTATCAAGTGCGAGCTCTAGGTACTACGATCTCAAGATAGGGGGCGACCCTCAGAATTTGATCGTGACTAGCAGTGGCCTCATCCTAAATTACAGCCTCACTGGGAATCTCTTGAGGGTGGATACTTTGGGCTTACCTCAATTCGAGGTGAACTACCAGACTCAATCCTTGACGTCGAAGATAGGTGTCATATGGAACTTGACGCTCTCCCTCCCCTCTAGCTCGACTAAAGTATACCTACCTGCTGATGCGACTATAGTGGGGATCTCATCACTCCCAGATGAGATAAGTTTCGAAGGAGACTGGATAAAGCTGAGCTTTGGAACTGGGACCCTCTGGATATCCTATAAGCTCGAGAAAGTCTCGATACCCCAGAGGACTGTGACGGGATCTGAAGTCAGTACCACGACTTCAGTTGAGTCGAGGGGAAATGGGAGCTCGAGTGACGAAACTATGACTATTGAGATGAACGCTAACGAGAGCACTTCTATTAAAAGCCCCGAGAATACGACTTCATTCAGAGGCCCTGAGGCGTATGCCCCATCTGATGGATATATCACATTAGCCCTCATTCCATTAATCCTCGTTATAGTGAGCGTTTCAGCCCTCTTACTCATCAAGAACAGGACGAAGGGGAGCGTTAAATACGGAGAGATAGAGGAACTCATCATAAGGGAGCTGAGGGCTAGAGGAGGTGAGATGACCCAATCAGATCTCACAAAAGCTCTAGGGCTCCCTAGAGCGACTGTCTGGAGGAGGATCAGGAGGATGGAGAGAGAAGGTATCTTAACGCTCGAGAGGAGGGGGAATACTACTGTAGTAAAGTTGAGGAGATGATGGTAGAGTCGAAGCTCCAGAGGAGATATGAAGATCATTCGGAATGTTTAGTCTGCGAGAGGAGGTGTAAGATAAGGGAGGGAATGAGAGGGGCCTGCGGAAATTATGCTAACTTGAGCGGGAGCTTATACCATATAGGTTATGGGAAATTGAGCTATATCGAGAGCAGGCCCATAGAGATCAAGCCCTTATTTCACTACTGGCCCAATAGCACTGCCCTGACTTACTCAAATTACGGGTGCAATTTCTACTGTCCATGGTGCCAGAATCATGAGATAAGCTTCAGATGGCCTCCTGAAGTCCCTAGAGTTCCGCCATCCTACCTCATAGAGTTAGCTAAGAGGAGGGGTGATCATGGGATCTCAGCGAGCCTCAATGAGCCTGCAACTAACTTTGATTTCGTCTTGGAAGCTTCTGAGTTAGCGAAGGCCTCGGGACTCTATTCTATGGTAGTCACGAATGGTTACTTCACTTTAGAGGCCTTGAGGGAGCTCCTCAATGCTGGAACTGATGGTTATAGTATCGACATAAAGGGGTGCCCTGAGATGGCTGAGAGGAAGATATTGCCTCATGTGAATCACGATGTGATCTTCAGGAACGCTAGGGAGATCATCGGGGAGGGGGGTCACGTCGAGATAGTTTACTTAGTGGTGACCAGAGCGAGCGATTCTGAGAGTTGCTTCAATTGGATAATAGATAGGCACCTCTCCTCCCTCGGGCCAGATGTACCTCTGCACATAAATCGCTACTTCCCAGCGAATAGGTGGAAGGAGCCTGAGACAGATCTCAGGAAGCTCTTTCACTTCAGGGAGAGGGCTATGAAAGAGGGGATCAATTTCGTTTACGTCGGCAACGTCTGGGATCCCGATCTCGAGAGTACCTTCTGCCCGAAGTGCGGGAAGCTCCTCATATATAGGAGGATGAGTAGGGTCACTCACTTCAGCTTGACTCAGGAAGGGGGGAAGTGGAAGTGCCCTAGATGCGGGACAGTGATACCTATGAGGGGGAGGTTCATTCAACAGCGGAAATCAGCGTTTCTATGAAGCACTGATCCGTTAGATTTTTTATTTTTTGGGATCTACACTCATTGATGAAGAGGCTCCTGAAATACATATTAGTGACATTCTCCCTCACGATAGCGCTCGATATAACGATACTCGCGATTATTAAGGTCTCCCCATTTCTATCTAAGCTCTTGCTCACCTCCAGGTTCTTGATACCAGCCTTAGGGGTAGCTCTGATAAGCTTCGCGTACTTCGGGGAGCTCTTGGAGAGACTCCTGAGCCCCTCATTCAAGAGGAGATATATCGCCCACTCCCTCTTATTCTCAGTATCTATAATAGCTATCAGTTACTTCATAACGCTCTCGATCAATGAAATCCCTCTCAAAGTCAGTTATTCTGGATTAGAGCTGATCTCATACGACGAGCTCGGGAGCTTCATGTTAGTGCTCTCTAGCTTCCTCTCCGGGATGACCGTAAATACAATCGCCTCACTAATTGAGGAAATAGGCTGGAGGGGTTTCTTGCTCGAAGAGACTATTAGGTTCGGGTTATTTAGATCATCCATCATAGTGGGCTCTATCTGGTGGTTATGGCGTATCCCCTTAGCATTCGTCTTCACGAAGATCTATCCGAAGCATGAAGACGCATTAGGACTCATCTCATTCCTTCTCCTCACAATAACTCTTTCATACATTCTCTCTTGGTTGAGGATGATGAGTGGGAGCCTTTATCCAGTCGCTCTATTCAGCGGTACCCTCAGTTCTATCTCCAACTCATTATCGCTCCCTTTGAGGGTGGAGGATGAGCTCTTGGGATTTCCCCTGGGGCTCCCCGTCCTAATAGCTTCATTACTACTAGCGGTTGCGTTAGTGCCAAGGAGGTTAAAGAAATAGCTATTAATCTTAATATTGTCAAAAGTATTGATCAACAGATGCACTTCCGATAGAGAGAATGTAGGGAATGGAATAATAAAAATTTTTACTAGGAAGTAGACATTGAACACCTCAGCCCGCCGGACTATCGGGTAGCGNTCCTTTCCTCGAGCTCTCTTTCACTTATTGTATAGTTTATCTATAGAAATCAACTCTCTTATGAAATTAATATTAAGAGGTTGAGTTAGAATAATTATTTATTTCCTCTATATATACTTTTTGTTATGATTTATATGGGTAAAAGTTTAAAGGGAGCTCATCCCACTACATTATATCGTATTTATAAGCTGCTATCGAATCATTATATAAAAATAAGAATTTTATTCTCGAGTAAGTTTAAGGAAAATATAGTTCGACAGGAAACGAAATCAAATAAGTTTAAATTTTAGACACTCACATCCATAATGGGGGTTCCCCCATGGACGGAAGGAAGATAGTTTACGGTCTGCTCGTCCTCCTCGTCGGTCTGATCCTCTGGTTCATCCCACCTCCTGCAGGCATGGACCTCAACGGTTGGCGGCTTCTCGCTATTTTCATAGCTGTCATACTAGGACTGATACTCAGGCCGCTCCCTCAGGGAGCTATAGTGATAATAGGTGTGGGAGTCTCAGCGCTGACAGGTGTCCTGAAGATAGGGGATGCCCTTTCAGGCTTCTCTAATTCCACAGTTTGGCTCATCTTCACTGCATATATGTTCGCGAGAGCTTTCTTGAAGACGAGGCTCGGCGAGAGGATAGCTTACTATTTCATAAGGGCTCTCGGTAGGAGGACTCTCTTCTTAGGCTACTCCATATCATTGACAGATTTAGTCCTCGCTCCCGCGATGCCTAGCAATACCGCGAGAGCTGGCGGAGTGATCTATCCGATAGTGAGGAGCATATGCCATGCTTACGGTTCGGAACCAGGTCCGACAGCTAAGAAAGTCGGTAAATTCCTCATATTCAACGAGTACCACACGACCCTCGTGACCGGCGCTATGTTCCTCACCGGTATGGCTGCTAATCCCTTAGTCGCTCAACTAGCCTCTCAAACGATAAAAGCCACTGTCACTTGGACCAATTGGCTCATAGGCGCTTTATTGCCCGGGATAATAACTTTCCTCATAATACCGCCTCTGATCTACTTAATCACTAGACCTGAGATAAAAGTGAGTGAGGAAGCCCCTAAGCTCGCCAGGGAGAGGCTTAAGGAATTAGGGCCTACGACAAGGCAGGAGAAGACCTTAGCGGTGATATTCTTGATAGTTTTAGCTCTCTGGATACTAGGAGATACGATAAAGCTGAATGCCACTGTCACAGCTTTAGTGGGCCTGAGCCTCATGCTGATCTTCGGAGTGCTAGGATGGGAGGATGTGCTCGGGGAGAAGGGCGGATGGGACGCCTTGATATGGTTCGGTGGTCTCGTTTCATTGGCCACAGGGCTTAACAAACTCGGGGTCATAAACTGGATAGCTGAGGCATCTAAGGGCGTAGTCTCAGGATGGGAGTGGCTCGCGGCCTTCGTCGCTCTAGCGGTAATCTATTATTACGCTCACTATCTCATGGCGAGTATGACAGCTCACGTCGCTGCATTCTTCCCTGCCTTCGCTGCAGTTATGGTAAGCGTTGGAGCTCCCCCTCTCTTCGTAGCTCTCGTCCTGGGCTACTTGACTAACTTGATGGCCGCTACTACGCATTACGGCACTGGGCCTGCACCTATATACTTCGGCTCAGGCTACTTAGACATAAAGGAATGGTGGGGCTACGGCTTCTTGCTATCAGTGTTGTACTTGCTCCTCTGGTTCGGAATAGGGCTTCCATACTGGAAGTTACTCGGCTTCTGGTGAACTCTTCTTCTCTTCTTTTTTAGGAGAGAGCAGCTATCTCCTTCAGCTCCTCGTGGAGTATCTCAATTTCCTCCTCAGTATTGTAAAGGTAGAAGCTAGCTCTGACCGTCCCCTGAGGTGCCCCCAGCTTCCTATGGAGGGGATGCGCGCAATGGAGCCCTGTCCTGACGGCTATTCCCTTGGCATCCAATAGGGGGCCCCTACCATGTGAGGGTCCATCTCTTTTACGTTGAACGCAACTATACCCCCTCTCTTCCTCAACCCTCTCAGGCCCGTAGATCNTGATCCCATCCTATATCAGAGAGGAGCTCTAATGCTTTACGAGTCAGCCTCACTTCGTGCTCCCTCACCCAATCCATCCCCACTTCCATCAAGTAATCAGCTGCAGCAGCTAAGCCTATGCCTCCAGCTATGTTGGGGGGTCCCTCCCTCATGCCTCCACGGTAGGCCGGCCCACTCCTGACCCTCGAGAGTCACGTCCTCTATCGTCCCCCCTCCGGGTCTCGCGGGCGTCATCTCCTTGAGTAAATCCTTCTTACCGTACAGCACTCCCGTCCCAGTGGGGCCGAGCATCTTATGCCCTGAGAAAGCTAAAAAATCGCAATCAAGTTTTCTCACATCCACAGGCATGTGAGGGACCATTTGAGCTCCATCTATCAATATTAAGGCTCCAACTTCCCTAGCTAGCTTTGTGAATTTCTCGATATTTGGGATAGCTCCTGTAACGTTTGACATACCCGAGATAGCCACTAACTTAGTCCTCCCATCTATGAGCCTCTCGGCATCCTCCATTACGGGCACTCCATACTCATCTACNNTAACGTAAGCGACTTCGCATCCCTTGAGCTTTGAAACTAACCTCCAAGGCAGCATGTTGCTGTGGTGCTCCATCTCAGTTGTTACGATCTTATCCCCTTCCTTCAGATTCCAAACGGCCCACCCCCAAGCTACTATGTTTATCGAGTCAGTGGTGTTCGATGTGAAAATGACCTCCTCGAAATCAGCGTTTATGAATTTCGCTAGAGTTTCATGAGCTCTCTCATACAGTTCTGAGGCCTCCCTACTCAATCTATGTATCCCCCTATGGACGTTAGCGTTGAACCTCTCGTAAAACTCCCTCTCAGCTTCTATCACTTGCTTAGGCCTCTGAGTCGTCGCAGCGTTATCGAAGTAGATGATCTCCCTCAGTATCGGGAAGTCCTCTCTTATCTTAGCGATCATCCCGACACCTCCTTATCAAGAGCTCTACCATATTCCCCTTAGATGATAAGATCTCGCAAGAAGCTCCGTATGCTCTAGCTAACGCTTCTACAGATTCTAAACTGAACCTATCCGTATCTATCAGCACTTCCACAGCTTCATCCTTTCCCATCGATGAGAGGAGCTTCGTCAACTTTATCAGGGGGACGTACTGACACTTGTACTTCTCCTTGACCATCTCTATTCTCTCTAATACCCTCATCTTCCCCCTCAGGGCGTTATTATCCCTAGAGTGGACTCCCTCCATATACCCTCTACTATATCCCTGGCCGTTATTATACCAGTTATCTTACCCTCGCTCACTATAGGGAGCCTCTTCACCCTATTCTCAGCCATTAACTTAGCTGCTTCAGGTAAAGTAGCATTAGAATCTATCGTTATTAACTTCAGAGTAGCGTATTTCCCTACTGGATCGCAGTAATCACCCCCTCCCATGAGGAATCCCTTGACTACATCTCTCTCAGTGAATATCCCAACTATCTCCCCCTCGTCCTCAAGTAATAGGCAACCTATCCTCTCCTTCCTCATGAGCTCGATCGCCCTCTCTACGCTCTCACCGATGCCTATCTTAACGACGCTCCAAGTAGCGTAAGGCCTCAGAGGCACCTTACTCTCGGAGCTCGCGTAAGCTCTTGCTATATCGGCTGCAGTAACTACGCCCAGTATCTCCTCACCCTCTAACACTACGAGCCTCGATTTCACCTTCATCATCGCTGAAGCTGCATCTACGTAACTATCGCTCGGTCTAACCACCCCATACCTCCTGCTCATCACGTCAGCTACGCTGAGTTGCTCAGGCGCTATCTTCTGGGAGATGACATTATTTATGAGATCTCTCTCAGTCAGGAAGCCTAATATCCTATCTGATTTAACTAAAGGGCTCCAAATATCTCTCTCAGCCATTATCTCTAGGGCCTGAAGGAGGTTCGTATCCGGGTTAATTATCAGGGGGTTGGGGGACATGAACTCAGATACCCTCATGAGGTCACCATATATTCCAGATACGGAGGGTTATATTCTTTTCTAAAAAAGATTAAGATTTAGATCTCTCGAACCTCTCCCTCTCAACTATGAACCTCTCATGCTCCCCCTCGCCTATTACTTCCTCCCCCTTGAGGCACTTGACCTCGAACTTGAGCCTCCTCCCGCTCACCTCCAGGAGCCTCGCTCTAACTACTACCTCATCCCCCAACCAAGCTGGAGCTCTGTGCCTCACGCAGACCATCGTGCCCACGCTTATCATACCACCCGGAAGCTTATCAGCTACTATCGATTCTGAGACGCTCTCCATGAGCGCTATCATCGAGGGAGTTGAGAGGACATCCACTCTCCCGCTCCCGACTATGCTAGCTAGCATCTCCTCAGTCACTCTGAACTTCCTCTCAGCTTCCAATCCCGCTTCTATCATCACTTACCCCCCTCTTGCACACTCTCTCGAGTATCAATGGGGATAGCAGAGTCGTGAGAGCGACCATCCCGACTATCTCAGCGTAAGCTTCCTTCCCCAAAGCTCCAGTAGTGATGCCTATCGATGCTATTATCAACCCCAGCTCTCCTCTGGGCATCATACCCACCCCTATGCCTATGGACTCCCTCAAGCTGAGGGAAAGGAGCGATGGTATCGCAGCCCCTATGAACTTCCCAGCCATAGCGAGAGCTGTGAGGATAAGTATGACGCTCACTACCCTCGGGTCGCTCAGGACCCTGAGATCTAAGAGGGTCCCGAGGTAAGCGAAGAAGATAGATCCGAATATCGCCTCCAGATCTGAGACGAGCTCCATTATCTCCTCCCTCCACTTCGACTCACCTATAGCTAAGCCAGCAGCGTAAGCTCCGACTAAGGGGCTGAGCCCTAAGGCTCCGGTCACGGAAGCCGTGCCCAAGCCAGCGGAGATAGCTATAGCCTTCATAGCCCCCTTTCCGCCGAAGCTCTCCAGGGCCTCTATGAACCTAGGTATTATCGCTACTGATATCCCGAGGATTATGAGCCAGAGCACTATGAATGATGCTGTCTTCCATGCGATAGACAATGGATCGAGTGATCCACCTGATATAGCGCTCACGACGACACCTAAAACCACTATCCCCACTATATCGTCGAGGACAGCTGCGCTCATTAAAGTAGCTCCCATCCTCGTGGTGAGCAGCCCCATGTCGCTCAGGATCCTCTTAGATATCGCTATACTAGTAGCTACGAAAGCAGCTCCCGCGATTAGAGCTACTGCTTCATTGCTCCCAATAGCTAAGTAGAAGTAGTAAGCTAGTAAGAAAGGTAAGATACCTCCTCCAGTAGCTATCAAGACAGCTATCTTCCCGGATTCCCTCAAGCTCTCCAATCCCAGCTCTATGCCAGCGGCTAGAAGGAGGAGGATAGCCCCTATCTCAGCGAAGCCCTCGACGTATTCGTTTACGACTACTAGAGGTTCCCCGAAGATAGAGATACCTTCTCCTAGGGCATAGGGGCCCAATAGAATCCCGGCGAAGAGCTCCCCCAAGACGGGAGGGAGCTTGAGCCCTCTGAATATACCTGAGAAGAGCTTAGCTGCTATGATCAATATGCTTACAGTGATTATCCCCCTTATCAACGGTTCCATATCCTCTAGGGGTAGATCCAACTTAAAAGTGATGCTCCTGCTCTCTCACTCTCGATCTCGACAAGCTTAAATATTTGTGAAATATATTCCAGAGGTGATCGCATGAGAGTAGCTGTCCTCACGGATAACGGGGGCCTTCAAGATAGGGTGAGCTACCATTTCGGTAGGGCCAAGACTATAACGCTCGTGGAACTGGATGATGAGATAAAATCAGTTGAGNTCATTCAGAATCCGCATGGAGCTGGGAGAGGGGGCGGAAGAGCTGTCTCCGAGGCCCTAGCTAGGAGAGGAGTTAGCGTTGTGATCGTGGGCAGCATAGGGCCCGGAGCCCTGAGTCACCTATCGGGATATGGGATCAAGGTATATAGAGCAGTTGGGATGAGCGTTAGTGATGCCTTGAGATCTTTAATTGAGGGGAAGCTCGAGGAAATAGGGGAACCATGTGAGGATCATGGAGAATGCGGACACTAAGGTTGCGATAATGAGATCGGGTCCGCTAGATGAAGCCTATGGTTTATAGAAAAGCTTAAATATTTATAGAACATATTTCACATGGGGAATCGCATGGGTTGGTGGAGAGGTANGTGGTGGAGAGGTTGGGGCCCCTGGCCGGGCCGCGGACCCTTCAGCTACCTTCCTCCCTGGGAGAGGCCCGGATGGGTCTTAAGGGGGAGATGTTGGCCATTCTGGTACTACAGGTTCCCTCCTAGCTCTGGAATACAGGAGGCTTTTCCCAGTAAGGAAGAGGAGATCAAATACCTCGAGGAGCTAGGGAAAGATCTCAGGGAGCAGTTGAAGTACATCGAGGAGAGGCTCAAGGAGCTGAGGGGTGAGACCCCTTAATTTTTTAATTTAAACTAACTGGAGTAGCGATGCGGATAATGGGGGAGGTCAGATCTACACTCATCTGTTTAATGATATTCTTCCTCCTCATCCCAATCATAAAGGACACTGGCTACTCCAGGTACATGCTGGACATACCGACTTACGAAGGATCTGGCCAAGCGATCCACCCGGATGTGCTCCTCCTAAAGAAGCCCATTGGAGGTTACAGGTACTGGATGACCTTTACTCCATATCCGAACGGCTCAAACATGCATGAGAATCCATCTATAGTCGTTAGTAATGATGGGAAGAACTGGCAAGTTCCTAGAGGACTCAGAAACCCATTAGAGCAAGCTCCGGGCGAGGGTCACTACTCAGATCCCGATATCTTCTTGGATGATAGGGGGAGGCTCTGGCTCTTCTTCAGGTGGTCTCATGGGCTTGAGGAACGCATATACGCGAAGTACTCGACTGATGGCATTAGATGGAGCGAGAAGATCCCTATCCTGGAGACTGAATCAGAGAGTCTCATATCCCCAGCGGTAGTGCACGATAAATTATATAAGATGTGGTACGTCGATATAAGGCCTGAGCCTAACGTAATAAAGCTGAGGACAGCGCCCTCTCCTCTAGGCCCTTGGAGCGAGCCCTTGAAGTGCAGAGTAAATGGTGTCCCTTATGGTAGGAACATATGGCACTTAGATGTCGTTAAAGTGAAGGGAGGGTATGATGCCTTCATCCTCCTGATAAATAAGGGGAGGGGATTGAGGAACGGGGAGCTCTACTTCGCTACGAGTGAGGATGGGATAGAGTGGAACTTGAGCTCCTTCCCCATACTCGTACCATCATCAAAGGACTGGGATAGCTTCATAATTTACCGGAGCTCCGCTCTGCTGCTGGAAGAGATTGGGGGATGCAGGCATTACGCCCTCTATTACTCAGCTGCTGAGAGCTCCGGTAAGTCCAAGATATGGCATATAGGATACACAGAGGTAAGGATCTGTGTGGATGAGGAGGGGAGGATCAGACTAGGGTAGCTCTCCGTACTCTTGGAGATTTTATAGTGATACCTGCTTGATAGCCCTATGAACTCCGAGGAGATCTTCAGTATGATAGAGGAAGCTAGTGACTACTTAGAGCCCGTGATACGTAAGACGCCGATCCTAATGAGTGACACGATATCGGGACTATCGAGAGCAGAGGTATTCCTCAAGATGGAGAACTTCCAGAGGACGGGGTCCTTCAAAGTGAGAGGAGCTTATTACAAGATGAGCAAAATGAGGGGAGTTAAGAGCGTCGTAGCAGCTAGCTCCGGAAATCACGCTCAGGGAGTAGCTTATTCAGCGAGCCTCCTGAGTATGAAAGCGAAGATAGTGATGCCGAGATATACGCCCTTCTTTAAGGTGAACGCTGTTAAAAGCTATGGTGCTGAGGTGATCCTCCACGGAGAGACTTACGACGATGCTTATCTTAAAGCTATGGAGATCTCGAAGGAGGAAGGGATCCCATTCATACATCCCTTCGATGACCCTGAGATAATAGCTGGGCAGGGTACTATAGGCTTGGAGATAAGCGATATCGATTTCGATGTCGTGCTAGTCCCGGTCGGAGGAGGTGGCCTCATATCCGGGATAGCAGTAGCTGTCAAGAGATTGAGGCCCAACGCGAAAGTGATAGGGGTTCAACCAGCTGGGGCTCCTTCTTCTTATCTCTCCTTCAGGGAGGGGAGAGTCGTAGAGTCTGATCGGGCTTACAGTATCGCTGATGGCGTCATAGTGAAGAGGCCAGGGGAATTGACTCTGAAGNTCATGAAGGAATTCGTCGATGATATAGTAGTGGTTGACGAGTAGGGAGATAGCGAGAGCGATATTCCTGCTATTAGAGAGGGAGAAAACTGTCGTTGAGGGCGCAGGAGCTCTTCCAGTAGCGGCCCTCCTATCGGGGAAGCTGAGGCTAGAGGGGAAGAGGGTAGTCTGCATCCTCTCCGGCGGTAATATAGATCCGCCCATGCTCGCTAGGATAATGAACAGAGTCTTACTGCTTGAGGGGAGACAGATAAAGGTCATGGGGGTCCTACCCGAGAGGCCGGGGCAGTTGAAGAAGGTGATCGATGTAGTAGCTGAGTTAGGCTTCAATATAGTTGAGATCGAGCACGAGAGGTTGAATCCATTGATACATCCGGGCATGACTCAAGTCACGCTCGTGCTCGAGGTCCCCGGTAGGGAGTACGCTGATCTACTCATATCGAGGCTCAGGGGTATCGGGCTAGAGTTCGGCCAAGTCATGTTTTAATCCTTCAACCTCTATTAATTCAGGTGGTCTCATGGTGGAGTACGTATTCACTGATAGGGCTCCGAAGCCCATAGGCCCCTATAGTCAAGCTGTCGTAGCTGGTAACTTCGTCTTCTTAGCGGGGCAGATACCCATAGATCCTGAGACCGGTGAGATCGTCGGTGGCGGTATAAAGGAGCAGACTAAGAGAGTTCTGGAGAACATAAAAGCCGTTCTGGAGGGAGCTGGATGCTCTCTCAAGGACGTAGTCAATGTCACGGTCTTCCTCAAGGATCTATCGCATTTCAATGAGTTCAATGAAGTGTACAGTGAGTACTTCTCGGAGAACAAACCAGCTAGAGCGACTATTCAAGTTGCGGCCTTGCCCAAGAACGCTTTAATCGAGATAGTAGCTATAGCTTACAGGAAGTAGCTCACTCCACTATCAAGGGGACGCAGACCTCGAATGAGCTCTCATCCCTGTAGACCTTGAGGTTAACGCAACCCGAACCATAGCTATCCTCTAGGGCATTCCTCAAGTCGCTCGCCTTGATTAACTTCCTTCCAGCTGCCTCAGTTATGACATCCCCCGGCCTTATGCCTTTCGAAGCTGCTGGTGATCTCGGGACGACTTGGACGACTATCAACCCCTCCCTCTGAGGTATGCCGTACATCCTCGATATATTAGGGTTCAATGGTGCGACGAAGACCCCTATCCATGCCCTTATCGGCCTCCCATATTTTTCTATCATCGAGAGGAACCTTTTGACGGAGTTTATCGGGATCGCGAACCCTATCCCTTGAGCGAAAGGTATTATAGCTGTCGCTACCCCTATAGCTTCCCCCTCGCAACTGACTATAGGACCCCCGCTGTTCCCAGGGTTTATAGCTGCATCAGTCTGAAGTAGATCATCGAGGTAGATACCGCTCGCTTCATCTATTATCGCCCTTCCAACTGCGCTTATGACCCCCATGGAGACAGAAGTCCCCGTCAATCCCAAGGGAGAACCTATCGCGAAGACTAACTCCCCTATCCTGACGCTATCAGAATCGCCCATCTTGAGGGGAGGGAGATCCGTATCTACCTCCACTACAGCTAAGTCCCTCATAGTATCGAGGGCCCTCAACTTTCCCTTAGAACTCGAACCGTCGCTGAACACTACGTTTATCTCCTTAGCTCTAGCGACGACGTGAGCGTTAGTCACTACCATGTCCTTCTTCGCGATGAAACCCGAGCCAGCTCCGTGCAGGACCCTGGGGCCGAAGAAGAGGGAGATCTCGGGGACCGTCGTATAGACCGTGACTACACTCTCAGCTACCTCAGAGACCATCGACGCTATCTTATCGCTCATCTCCTTGAAGCTCATCCTCTCATACCTCTCATTTGGTGAGAGAGATAATCCTTATCATAGTATCAGCTCAACCGTATAGTACTACTTTCAGCCCGATGCCCTCGAATACCTCCTTTATCTCCTTGAGCCTCTCCCTACTCGGTGCTTCGTGCACTCTCATCTTATAGGGCATGCCGAGCCTAGCGTACTTCTCAGCTACATCATGGAAGGGGAGGAGATGTATCTCCTCAACTCTCAAGGTCGATAAGAAGCTAGATATCCCCCTTATATTCTCCTCCGTATCCGTTATAGTCGGTATCACTGGGAACCTGATCACCATATCCCTCTTGCTCTCGCTCAAGAACCTCATGTTATCTAAGATCGGTTTGCTTGGGACTCCTGTATATAATAAGCTGCTCTCATCATCGAAGAGCTTTATGTCTTGGTAGAAGAGGTCTATGTCCTGCATCAACTTCCTCAATATCTCCCTGGATACGAACCCAGAGGTCTCGACTACTGTATGTATGCCCTCAGCCTTGCATCCCTCTAGCAGTCCCTTCAGGAAGAGAGGTTGGAAGAAGGGCTCGCCCCCAGTGAAAGTGACCCCTCCTCCTGAGGAATCGAAGAAAGTCACATCCTTCCTTATCTCCTCCATCACCTCCTCGACGCTGTACTCCCTCCCGACTAACTTCAGAGCATTAGATGGACAGTTATCACTGCACTTCCCACAAGCATCACAGAGCTCCCTATCTATGATATGGACGTCTCCCTTATCAATCCTTATAGCTTGCAATGGGCATACATCGACGCAGAAGTGGCAGTGAAGGCACTTGAATTCGAAGTACATTATCTGAGGCTTGGGACTTATCCCCTCAGGGTTCTGGCACCACCAACAGTGTAAGGGACATCCCTTCAGGAATACATTCGTCCTTATCCCTGGGCCATCGTGTATCGCGAATCTCTGGATATCGAATATCGTCCCTCTCAAGCTAACTCCTCTCAGAGGGATTTATGTTCAGTCCTCTCTATTATCTCATCTTGCAGACCCTTCGGCAAGTTGACGAAGTAATCGCTGTAACCAGCTACCCTGACCATCAGATCCTGGAAGTCCTGAGGCCTCCTCTGAGCTTCCCTGAGGAGCTCAGCGCTCACTACATTGAACTGAACGTGATGACCACCTAGCCTGAAGAACGCTCTGATGAGTTGAGCGAGCTTCTTCAAGTTCTCCTCACTCTCAAATATATCCGGCGTTAGTTTCTGGTTGAGGAGGGCTCCTCCAGTCTTGTCCCAATCGCACTTAGCGACGCTCCTGAAGACAGCAGCTATGCCTCTCCTATCCATACCTTGCACTGGGGATACGCCCTCAGATACGGGGAATCCCGCGACTCTACCATCTGGAGTAGCTCCAGTCACCTTCCCGAAGTAGACGTGAACTGTTGTAGGCAGGAAGTACACTCTTCTAGATGCCTTCCTCACAGGACTCCTCGGGTAGCTCTCTATCAGCTCTACAATCTTATCGACTACCTCCTCAGCTATGGAATCAGCGTAATCATTATCGTTCCCGAATTTAGGTGTCTTATCCGGGTTCCTCAAGATCTCCCTGAGGAACTCGTATCCCTCGAAGTTCTTGGAGAGGGCATCTAAGAGCTCCGACATCGATATAGTTCCCTTCTCGAATACGTGGTACTTTATAGCCGCTAAACTATCTGTTATCGTCCCCAATCCCACGACTTGGATGTACTGAGTGTTGTACCTAGCTCCCCCAGCGTTATAATCCTTCGCTCTCTCAACGCAATCATCTATCCAGAGGGAGAGGAACGGGACCGGGAGGTACTTAGCGTATAGGGCCTCGATTATATCATTCCCCTTCATCTTTATGTCCAGGAAGTACTTCACCTGCTTGATGAAAGCATTCCAAAGGTCCTCAAAGCTCTTGAACTCCCTAGGATCCCCTGTCTCTAGGCCTATCTTCTTCCCAGTCCTCGGATCTACCCCATTATTCAGAGTTATCTCCAGTATCTTGGGCAAGTTGAAGTAACCAGTCAGTATATAGCACTCCTTCCCGAATGAGCCGGATTCAACGCATCCACTCACCCCAGAGGTCCTAGCATCCTCTAAGCTCTTCCCCTGCCTGAGCATCTTCACTATAACCCCATCGAAATTGAAGAATGGAGGTTCGCCGAATCCAGGGCCGACTACCTTTAAAGCTTTTATTAAGAAGCTATCCGGATTTTTCTCACTGACCAGAACTGCTGTATTCGGCTGAAGTGTCCTCATCTCATCCAGGACTTCTAATATGAGGTAGGAGAGTTCGTTAACACCATCCTTCCCATCCTTCGTCAGACCGCCTAAGTTCAGCTTGGAGAAGTCGTTGTAAGTGAAGCTCTCCTCAGCTGTGACTCCTACCTTAGGGACAGCCGGCTGATTGTTGAACTTGAGCCAGAACGCTTGTAATAACTCCTTAGCCCTCTCCCTAGTCAGCCTCCCTTCCTCTATGTCCCTCTTATAGAAGGGGTAGAGGTGCTGATCTATCCTCCCGGGGTTGAATGAGTCCCATGGGTTCGTCTCATAAGTTACGCCTACGTGCACGAACCAGTAATGCTGCAGAGCCTCCCAGAAGGTTCTAGGTGCGTGAGCCGGTACCCATCTGCATATTTCAGCCATTTGCTCTAATTCCTTCTTCCTCTCAGGGTCCTTCTCCTCTTCAGCCATCTGCTCTAATTTATCAGCGTATCTCTTAGCGTAAATCAGTATAGCATCAGCCACTATATCCATAGCTTTGAGCTCCTCCATCTTCTCATAGTACTCGGGATCAGAGGGATCTAGGGACTCCATCNTCNTCNTTATCTGTTCCTTTATATCCAAGACTCCCATCTTGAATATCCTCTCTCCTCCAGCNGTATGCCCTGGAGCCCTCTGCTCCATGAACTCAGTCCATACTCCCGCTTCATAAGCGTCTATCCACTCCTTAGGTAAGTTCTCGAATATTATATCCCTCATAGCCCTGCCTCTCCAGAAAGGTATGGCTTCCCTCTCATAGAACTCCTTAGTCTCCTCATCGACTTTATAAGGCATGTTCTTCCTCTTATCGAGGATCTCGAGATCTTCGAGGCTGTGGACGCATATCTCCGGGTAAGTTGGCACTTCCTTAACTCCAGTTCCCCTGAGGCCCACTATGAGCTGGCCCTCCTCGATGGGGAGGCTCACTCTCTCCATCAGGTATTTGAACGCTAAAGCTCTCTGCACGGGGATCGATTTCCCCTTCGGGATATCGCTCTTGTAAAATTCAGTGATCAATTTAGCTCTCTCCAAAGATACCCTCACTTGAGCGTTAACGCTCTCCTCCCTCAACTTAGCGATCCTCTCATTTATCGGCTTAATTACACTCCTCCTCTTCTCAACTTCCTTCGAAATCTTGACCTCGCAAGAGGCTTCTCGAGTGATGAGGGTCATCAACCCACCTTCCTTACACTCTATTCATATTTTTTAAGTATTGCGTCCATCTGAGCTCTCCGTAATTTAAGTGTTGTGTTCACGCTAGCTCGATCAATCCTCANCTGAGCTCTCCGATCGAGAGGACATCTTCCTCTCCAGATATTCTCCGAAGAAAGCCCATGCAGAGAACACACCGACGAGAGCGCCTATTCCTATCGCGAAACCTAAGGAGAGAGCGAATTTTATCTCATAAGTTAAGTTAGCTAGATCTATTATCAGAGTAGCTATTATGAGGGAGATGAGCATCAAGAAAAACCTCTCTGTCTTCTTCTCAAATCTCATCGACTTAACTAATGCATCAGTGAGGACTATGGAGACTAAGGTCAAGATGATTACGCTCCCTATCCTAGTGAGGTAGCTCATAGCCTCCCCGTAAAGTTGAGCTTGCTCCGGGACGAATATCCTGATTATAGCAGCTGAAGCAGCTATGAGTATGAGGGAATCCGCTAAGAATGAGAACATCCTCGTCAGGGGGAGCCTCGTACCCTCGGGGAATAGCTCCCTTATTCCTTCCTCGAGCTTCCCAGTCTTGACGAGCCACCTTATGATCCTATTGATCAATCTGATTATGAGTAAGGATAAGAGGAGGATCAAGGAAGCTAGAGCTACCTTCGGTACAGCTGAGATCACATCATTCAAGGCCCTCAAGAGCTCCTCGATTATTTGCATATCACACCCCGATGAGAGCTATAGCTACTCTATATAATACGTAGAGCATCAGCAAGAGGGTAGTCAGGGCTAGAGCGGATATAAATGTCTTGAGGAGCTCCCTAGAGGCTTGGAGCGTGAAGGAATATCCGAGGAGGCTAGTTGAGTAGATGAGCTTGCTTATCTCGTATGCCCTCTTAGCTGGGACTATCGCAGCTTCTTGTATCGTGAGGAGTGCTATGATAGTTGAGAGTAGTTTGATAGAACCAGCCAGGATTAGATTCTGGGAAGAGGATTGGAGGAATGATGAGATTAGGCTCGCCGCTAAGAGGCCTATGTAGTTCGAGGACACTAGATAAGCTGAAGCCCTTGTCCTCCCGATCCTCTCATTCACTTCTGAGAATATGTGCATGC
>Ga0065719_100188_pt1 | contig 28368 bp, 32 predicted proteins | sample GBSCel85sediment_FD_59106 | JGI IMG/M metagenome (GOLD analysis project Ga0065719, IMG submission 59106) | Hot spring sediment microbial communities from Great Boiling Spring, Nevada - Cellulolytic enrichment CS 85C v3 (version 3) | ecosystem: Environmental > Aquatic > Thermal springs > Hot... | reverse complement strand
GGTGTTAAGAGTAATGCCGCGGCTAGAGCCATGAATTACGCTTCAGAACCTATAATACGTATGAGTAACACGTACCTCAAGCCAGGTAATATGAGCTTCGAGGAACTCATAGACGACGTGGATCTGGGTCTCCTCATTAAATCGTACATGGGGTGGAACATAGATGACGTGAGGCGGAACCAAAGATATGTCGGGCTTGAGGCATATGTGGTGAGGAGCATCGAGTTAGCTGAACTAGTTAGGAACCCGGTACTCGAGATAACGACTCAGGGATTCTATAGCAACGTGGTGGCCGACAAGGAACTCAAGTTCTACCCAGGCACGTGCGGTAAGGGTGAACCCTCGCAGGGGGTCCTCATGTGGTTCGACGATCCTGACGTCAGGCTATCCAAGATTAGGTTGGGAGTGACCGTGTGATGAGCGAGCCAATTGAGTTAGGGAGGAAGGTGGTTGAGAAACGAAGAGTAAGTACGACGATGTAGAAATCTTAATGAGAACATGCGATAGGGTTAGTTACTGCTGACCGAGTCGAGAAAGGTGCTCATACTCGAGTTCCCCGTCGGTGAACCTGGGCTACTCTGACAGCCTTGTATCATTGTTCAACTAGGTGGGGGGGGGGGACGGACGTTGAGGTTAAGGCCATTGTGTTTAAGCGCTTGAAGGAACCCCCATGTAGTCATGGTGTTCCCCAGATTCCACTTCGGTCCGTTTGACGAGGTTGGCTCTTCCAGCTTCATCCACTACGTGGATAAGGGACTTGAGCTAAGCGTCAAGACATTCACCTTCCATACAGCTGAATCCCACGAACATAACCTAGTCAGCAGTAAGGATGCTGTAAGCATAGCTGGAAGGGTAGCTAACGACATCAGGGACTCACTCAGCAATGCCCACAAGGACTCTCTCTGCAGGCCGCTCAGGATTAAGATATAATGATGGCTGGGAGACCTTCGTCATAAGCGTCAAGGACTTCCTGGCTGCAATAATATCTAACAATGAGCGCGGCAACGACGATATACCGCACCAGACATGGGACATGCTTAGGGCAATCAGTGACCCGCATCTTGAGGTCATGATAGTTGACGCATACTCCCGTAAGGGAAATAAGGTGACAGACCCGACGTGCTGAAGCCGCTGATTGAGACGATGATTAAAGCCCGCAACTGTGGGGGTCTCCCCCTTCTTGGTGGGTTACGGGGAAAGTAGGGCTTCGAGCATGTGCATAGAGTTATGTGACATTAAGAATCAAGGCATTAATCATAAATGTGGGGGTACGGCCTGATCTACATATACGGAAAATATACGGAAATAATGTGGACATGGACTTCAGGACAAGGCTCGACAAGGTAATCCGGGGGATAGCCCGGCTAAAGGACTTCGAAGTGGTAACATCTGATGATCATTCATGTGCTGCATCATTGAGTGAATTGCCCTACGAAGTGGACAAGGAGTGCCACGGTATAGTCGAGGCAATACTGGAATTCATTAAGCTTGTATCAAGCAATGAAGTACCCGCGAGGTACAGCTTACTGGCGCTCAATTCAAGGATGTTAAAGTCATGGGTAGCAAAGTATTCACACTCATAGAGAGCCTGAATACGCTTGCCAAGAGCACTGAAAGGAGCCTCCTCATAGTCATAGCCACGCTCAACCTAACTCTACCATCCCTGTACGCGTTGTTATTCACGTACTCGTTCAGTTTATCGGAATTAGACCCTAGCCGCAAGAAGCACGGGAGTCAGGAGAACGTGAGGACGCGGGTGCAAGCTCCATGATTATGAGTCCCTTCACTACCTCAGACCTCAGGACGTGATGCCCCAGACCAATCGCTATTCCCTCCACGAATTTAGCTAGGGTTTCCGTCAAGTAGGGGGTGTNTGTGGATGACNTACACCTAAGCTTAATTGTACCCCCTTCATCATTTACGTCTACCTCGTTTAGATCCCACCTCACGGTCTCCAGGAACCTCCTTAACTTTGACAGGGGATTACGGAACTTCTCCTTCATGTACTTCCCGTAGAGGACTCCAGCCTCAAACCACTTCTTAAGGATTTCCTCTCTGGATCTGCAGGAGTTCCCAACCAAGCACTCCAGAATTTCCTGCGGTGTGAATACCCCTCCGAGGGCTCTTAGGACTCTTACCGCTTCAAGGATCTCAGCAGTTTCCTCAATCCCGTATCCCAGGTTCTCCAGTCTGATTGCCTGCTTCAGGGATTCCTCCACGAACTTACTAATAAATATTCCCTTCCTCCTCGTTATTTGTTGAATCTCATTTATTATGTCCTCCGAGACGTAGACTAGCCTCTTCTCCCTACCCACTTGCCTCAGCCTCTTTCCTGACGGCCTTCAGCCTCACAACACTCCTAGTGACCTCCTTGTCGTGCACCCTGTAGCCAAGCGTGGTTAGGGCTCCCTCAAGAAGGTTTGCCAGAAGAACGCCGTAATGTTCAGGAGCCCTCGGCACGGCAATACTTATGTGTACCGCGTTACCGTCTTCCCTCATAACTATGTCGGAGATGTTCCACATGAGGTTCTTGAAGTTCTCTAGGAATCTCCTCAGAGGCACCCTAATGTTGCTTAGGGTGTAATGTTTTGCCATCAGAACCCCGGCCTCAAACCAGCTCCTCAAGACCTCATCCCTGGAGCTTAAGTACGCCAACTCACTCATCTCATACCAGAGACCCTCCAGGACCAGTATAAAGCCAATCCTCCTGGCCGTCGCTAGGAGTGCTTCCCTCTCAGTGAAATCCCTCAAGTCCACACCGGAGTCCTCGGCCTTAACGGCAATCTCGAAGAGTTCGTTGACGAGATTGTACAGGCTGCAACCCCTCCTCCTAGCCACCTCACTGAGCTTCTCAACAAGATCCTTCCTAGCGAAGAGTGCTTTCCTCTCTGTCTCAACTCCCAAACTCATTCACCCCAATTACAGAGCCCGCACTCAGCCCCGGTGAGGACTCACTTAACGGGAACCGACTCCGGAGACAGGTCATTCGGCACATCAATGACCCGTGCAATCCCGTAATTTGGGACGTCATAATCACCAGGTACTACATAGTGCTGGAAGGTTATAAGCATTCATATACAGTTGACCTGTCTTAAATGAAAATCTATGATGTTTTTCCTCATTCCTCACGAACGCCAGTATTAAATCCTTGATGACTTGGTACGGGATCTTCGCCGCCAGCTCCTTATATGTGTTAATCATCTTGTCCTCTATGATTAGGTGTTCTTTAAGGAGTTTCATTTATTACTCCCTCCTTTGCAGCGGGCTCCAACTCCCCCAAGCCCTTCAAGACCTCTACTTCCTTTTTCATTGCTTCCTCATATGCCTTGAGCACCCCGTCCATTAGTTCCTTGTATATGATGGTCTCTATGACCACTTTCTTGATTACCTTCTCAAGATCCTGTATCTCCACACCGTAGAGTCTGAGAACCCCCAACGCGTGAATACATGAATTTACAGCGTTTTCCTCTATTTCGCGTGCTTTCTTAATTGGTTCCTGGCTCATATAAACATCTCCATTTAAGATTATCTGCAGTTAAGACTAATAAATTGTATTGAAGTGGATATCTTTATTGCTGTTAAGATGAAATGATTCCAAGCCTTTAGATTTAAAAAGATTCATTTTTGTGTTCAGCACTTAGTTGCGTGTATGCACACCAGGCTTGATTAAAGTGAAAACTTAATAATCTTCAGGGTTTTAACTACTTATCGGTATTTTGTATAGCTTCTCCAGGGTGTTTATGTCGTATGCCCTAATGAGTGAAGAAGAGATCGTGTTCAAGTCTCTGTAGAATTTATCTGGATTTAAAAGGAAGTGCGGGCCCGCCGGGATTTGAACCCGGGACCTCCGGCTCCGCAGGCCGGCGCCCTATCCTGGCTAGGCCACGGGCCCCCATAAATTCGTTGGTGTGGAAGCTAAATATGTTTTCATTCTTTACGATAGGGTTTCACGTGATTTTAAGTTTTTGTTGGCTAGGTGATGAGATGCTGTCTTAATTAATGTGGGTGGGGCTCCGGCCGGGATTTGAACCCGGGACCTCGGGGTCCACAGCCCCGCGCTCTCCCGGACTGAGCTACCGGAGCCACCAAGTAGTATGGGTTTTGTCGGTTTTTAAGTTGTTTCGTCAGACCTCACACGGTTCTTCATTTGGTCAGTTCCGATGTTCTTCATCACTCGCGGTTTTCTATGTTGTTACTACTTTATTTTTGTGTTTCCAGAGTTATATATGTGGGTGCTGTGTATTGAGTGAAGAGGAGTTTAGGATCATCGTTGAGTATCCTAGTGGTAGGGTTTTTAGCAGGATTCTTGAAATGATTTCCAGTATTGTTGACGAGGCTTTATTCACTTTTAGTAGTGACGGTCTTAGGATTAAAGCGCTTGACCCCGCTCAAGTCGCTTTGGTTAGTGTTTACGTCCCCTCATCTAGTTTCCTAACATACGACGTAGTGGAGGAGACCTCGGTCGGCGTGAACTTAAGTAATCTGATGAGGACCCTGCCCAAACCTAAGAAGTCAGATAAGGTTGTTCTCAGAGCTGGCGAAGATTTCTACGAGTTCCTCATCGAGTCCGTGACTGTAAGGAGGTATAGGTATAGGTCTATAGAGGTCCCTGTATCTGAGGTGCCCGAGATAAGTCTGGAGTTTAAGGTTAGGGGATCTGTCTACGCCTCAGCTTTTAAGACGGCATTAAACGACTTGAGAGGTAGCGGGACCATAGTTTTCGAAGCCAGCGATAATCAAGTCTTAAAACTCTTAGCTCCCGAGATAGGTGGTGAGGTCAGCTTCTCAGCAATGAGCGGCTCACTAATAGAGCTTGAGGTCGACGAGAGCTCTAAGAGTTCCTACGACGAGAGCTACATAATTAAGGTTCTACCACTATGTGAGGTCACGGACGCGGTGAAAATAGAGTTTAGTTCTGATCAACCAATACGTCTTACCTTTAATTTACCCGGCGGTGAGTTAGTAGAATATTTAAGCGCTCCTAAAGCCTAAATAACAAAAATTTTTATACCTCACCTAACTAATTCTTATTGGTGAAACAACGTGGTTCAGGAAATGAGTGAGTTAGATAAGAAACTCTTGAATATCCTCCAAGAGAACGCGGATCTCACGTACTCGGAGATCGGCAAGATATTGGGTGTGAGTCCCTCAACGGTGTATATGCGTTTAAGGAAGCTGAAGGAGAGAGGACTCATAAAGAGGATTGTTGCTGAGGTAGCGCCTGAGTTGGTAGGTCTTAACCTAAGAGCTCTCGTATTTCTCTCAATAGACGTTAGGAAGTACCCAGACATAACTAGTAAGCTGGCTAGCATACCTAACGTTAAAGCAATCTACGACGTGACCGGTGAGTGGACCCTCGTAGCTGAGGTATACGTTAAGGATCATAAAGAACTCTCCGACTTACTGGACGTGATAGGAGCGCTGGAAGGAGTTCAGAGAACCTCCACAGCAGTGGTGTTGAGGGTTATTAAAGAAGATAGGAAGGTACTCATAACGTGAAGCCGATATACGCTTACGGGTACTTCATAGTCTTACCGGCCGGAGACTTCCACCAGATAATCATCTACGAGTACATAGATATTGAGGAGGAGTTCGCTCGAGCGCTGGAGACAAGGCCGAGTGTGGAACTAGAGAATATGAAGAATAACATGCAGTCATTTCTTGACGAGGAAGTGGTGAAGATTAACGGGGCTATGAGCAAGCCTAAGGTAGTGTCAGTTAACGCTGGTTTCAGAGGCTCCCTCAGAAGACCCTTCGTGGAATTCCTTATCCACTTCAGGGGCGAGTTAATGAGGGGAGACAACGTTTACGAAAACATATACGAGCCTGAGGTTACTGCGTACGACTACAGCGTAGCCTGGGTCTTCCCACCGGATTTCGAGGTAGTGGAAGCTAATGTAGGGGTTGAGTATGAAATCAAGCCGAAAAACGTTCTTAGATTCTTTGTTAGGAGAGGCTTTAAGACCCCTGGTTATGAGAAGATCGTTTTTCGCTGGGTTTCCTGAGACTCTTCAGAGATCTCACGTAGTACTGAACCGGTGTCTTAACACCGCATTCAGCCACACACATACCTAGCTCCTTCATCTTAACGCAGCCGTAGGTCTTGTACTTCTTACCACCACCTTTTAAACCAGCTATATGCTCTATTTGATACCTAGCTATCCTCTCGTTGAAGTCCGGTGCGTTCCTCATCAACTCTAGGACGTAGTCTACCGTGGCCCCCACGTTAAGTAAGAAAGTTGTTAAAGCGAATCTCTGGACATGCGTTAAGTGCTCGCTAGCTCTCAAAGACTTAATTAATTCCTTAATACACGGAGGGAAAAACTCTTCTCTAATCTCACCTCTACTCAGGCGTTCCTCGCCGAGCTCCTCAGCACGCACTCGTTTATACTCCTTACGAATAATCTCAGCGATCTCATCCCTCAACTCATCTAAGATGCTAACCTCAGTTAGCTTAACGCTCAACTCATCAAGTAACTTAACCATGTATTCTTTGAGCGGGTCCTCCAATAAGCGCACGAACTTATTCTTAGGTAGGTACACGTACCCGTCTCTCACGTAATTCTCTAGTAGGGACCAGCCGGATTCACCTAGGAGTCTGTCCGCGTAAGTCAAATACTTAGGTATCGTCAACCTAAACTGAAAACACGCTATCTCCTGTTTTGGTTCGGAAGTTAAGACCACTTTATAACCACACTCATCATCCTTAACTAATAACTCGCTCAATATGCCCAGTCTGCGCGAGACACTCCATAAGAATCTACTATTTTCCGACTTCATCGTCTCTATGAATTCCTTGACCTCGCTATCCACGTATTTCTTGAGAGCCCAAGCGTCTGTGAACCCAGCTATGAGGAGCCCCATATAGAAAGCTAGGTACTCGTCCTCGTCACGTCCCCCTATATCAGCACTTAAGTTCCTACCCTTCCTCCCCTTAGATAAGGCTTTCTTCACTCTGTTGAGGGCTTTGATCCTTAACTCCCTATTATTGAATAGGATGGTTAAGTCCAGGTCGCTCCCGAACCTATCTCTGAAGTATTCATCCAGCTTCTTCAGAAAAGGATATACGTAATGCTTACTCAACTCTAAACCCTCACCAACTATTAAGGTGTTTGAGAGCTGACCTCCTCCCCGCCCTGAAGGGCGAGGGTTCCCTCGCCTCCTGAAGCGGGTGGTTTGGGGGCTACATCTCCTCGTTTTGGGGGGTTTAGCCCCGAGCCGGGTCTCCGGCCCGTTACCCCTATCCCTCCTTCGAGGGACTCGGGGTTATATAGTTCTAACCTAGTATGTTTAGCGCGCGTATTGAGTATTGCTAGAGAGTGGCTCCCGAGACTCACAAACATNGACATCATCATCAAGAACATCACAGAATACGAGACTTATAAACTTTCCCAATCACCCCAACCCTAAAGAACGAGGCTTTCAGTTGTAATTTTAGTTATTAAGAATGTTTGACGTAATATTATTTAAGAGGTGGGTGGTTACGGGGAGGTGGGTGGTTACTTCTGCATGGCCTTACATAAACTCCGTACCACACTTGGGTAACATGATCGGTAGTGTCTTATCTGCTGACGTCTTCGCCAGGTTCCTGAGGATGATGGGTGAGGAGGTGATTTTCGTGAGCGGTAGTGATGAGCACGGCACGGTCATAGAGGTTGAGGCACGTAAAAAGAGCGTATCACCTGTAGAGCTTACTAATTCCTCGCACGAGTACATAGTAAGGCTCTGGGGCCTGTGGAACATATCGTTTGATAACTATACTAGAACAGAGAACGAGATACATAAAGAGTTTGTTAGAGAGTTTATGCTGAAGATCTACAAGAACGGTTTCATCGACAAGAGGGAGCAGGTAATTCCTTATTGTCCTAAAGACGAGATATACCTTCCCGACAGGTTCGTGGAGGGTGTGTGCCCTTACTGCGGTTTCGAGGGTGCTAGGGGGGATCAATGTGATAATTGTGGGAGGCTTCTGGAGCCGGAACAATTAATTAATCCTAGGTGTGTCTTGTGCGGGTCTGCCCCGATCTTTAGAAAGAGGGAGCACTGGTTCTTCAAGCTAGACAAACTCGAGAAGAACATACTTGAGTGGATAACGAGTCATGACCTGCTAGACGAGAACGTGAAAAACTTCACTAAGTCATGGATAGAGACGACGGGCTTAGCGCCAAGATCGCTCACGCGGGATAATAAGTGGGGCATCCCATCACCTTTCCCGGGCTCTGAAGACAAGACTATCTACGTCTGGTTTGACGCGTTATTAGGTTACCTCTCAGCAACTAAGGAATACTTTGCTAAGCTCGGTAGGGAGGGTGATTGGGTTAGGTATTGGCTCGACAGTGATTCCAAAACCGCATACTTCATAGGTAAAGACAACATACCGTTCCACGCCGTTATACTCCCCGCACTCCTCATGGCTACAAAAGAACCATACGTCTTACCGACCATAATCTCAGCTACTGAGTACTTAATGTATGAGGGGAGGAAATTCAGTAAGAGTAGGAGGGTTGGTGTCTGGATTGATGAAGCGCTTAAGATAGTCAATAACGTGGATTATTGGAGGTACTCACTCATAAGGATGAGACCGGAAGACAAGGACACGAACTTTAAGTGGTCTGAGTTCGTGAGATTCGTTAATAACGAGTTAAACGATCACATAGGGAACTTTATTCACAGGGTGTTGACGCTGATATACAGGTTTCTTGGCGGGGTAGTCGATGACGCGAGATTGACAGACAGCGTCGATGTAGAGTTCAGGAAGTACGTCGATGAGGTTTGGAACTCCTATAAGTCTTTGATGTATAGAGCTAGGCTCAGGGAGGCTAGTGAGTTGATAGTTAAGTTAGGTGAGAGAGGTAATCAGTACATTAACGTTAAAGCACCTTGGGCTAAGATTAAGGAAGACGTTAACGACGTCAAGAGTACTTTAAACGTAGGCTTCACGGCAGTCTTAACGCTCGGCGTTATGCTGTATCCCGTAGTGCCGCAGTCCTCCAAGAAAATACTCGACATACTTAATGTGCGTGGAGACAGTTTGGTCGTTGCGGAACATCCTCTAGAATTAGTTAAGTTGCCTCATAAGATAAATAAGCCCGAGCAAGTCTTTACCAAACTACCTCAGAAGTTGGTTGATGTTCTCTTAAACGATTTTGAGAGGGAGCAGTACCTGGAGCGTGTGCGCAGTGAATTAAATAATGAGAGGCCAGAAGTCTTGAGGTTCTGATTCCTCCTGCGGCTTCGTGAGATCCACCACCTTACCCTCAAAAACGTTAACGCCGTGAAAACTCTCGGAGATTCTGGCTAAAGCCTTATAGCTTTTCTCACTCAACAATATGTCGCTGCCTACGGCTAAGACGTATATGCCCTCAAAGGGATTTAACGGTGGGTCAGGTAATGAGGGATCAGGTTTTTCCTTACCGACGTATATCCACCTAATCTTAGACTTACTACGCGAGCCCGTAATCTTGTACACCCTGTACCAGTACCTACCGAAATAAACGTATCTAATACTGAGGAACTTCTTAGGCGATTTAATGTAAACGAAATGAAGAGGTTTTAAGTAGTATCCGCTATCTTTGATAAGCATGTTATATTCGTTGATTTTATGCTTGTAGGGTTCGTAGAGATTCATGAGTAGCGGGTACCCGTCAACCACAGCTATTTTAGCCCTCATCACTTCCACTAAAATAAATTCTATAATAAGGAAAAATAAACTTTTCTGTTTTTATTCACAACCAAGCTTAAGGGTTAAGACATTTATCCACTTTAATTAACTTTATCTTCCTTAATTGCGTGTAAACCTCGTCAACATACTTATCTATGAGTTCTGGTGCCATCCNNCTACCCTTAGCAATTTCCTTAACCCTCTCCTCAACCAGAGCGTAGTTTTTGAGTGTCTCGTTAAGATATCTCCAATCTATTTTAGCGAGCGACTTACCTATTTCTGTGTTGTAAGGTAGCTTCCCTAGAACGAATAGTGAGGATATTATCGGGTAGCCTATATAGTTCCTGTATGTTGTTCCGTTATCCGTGCTGCACGCCTCCCCCTTCTCCATGTTCACGTATACTGTGTAGGTCCTGTCACCCTCCGAAGAAACTACTTTGAAAGTCTTATCATCTAACTTCATGATNCTGCCATCGGCTACTGCCCCGGCCGCTTCAAGTATTTTTATTCTTGGAGGCATCCTGAGGTACATGCTCTCACTAAAGAGGGAATACCACATAATTATGGTCTTTAAAACTTAAAAATCCTATTCTTTAGAGATTTTATCAGCGTAGTCTTCCGGACTCAATAACTTGCCCTTATCGATTCCTGAAGCCCTTAACTTAACTATCCATCCACGCCCGTAAGGGTCTGTGTTTATTAGGTCAGGCTTCTCAGTTAGTTCCTCGTTGACTTCGATAACGTTCCCCTCCACAGGCGTGTAAACCTCCGCTACCGCCTTGACGGACTCGAGAGTCGCTACCGTGTCGTCAACGCTCACTTTCTTACCTACCTCAGGTAGTTCAACGTTAACTATATATTTCAGTTTCTTCTGAGCGTAATCCGTGATCCCTAAAGTCACGACATCCCCCTCGATCCTTACCCACTCGTCTTTAGGTGTATAGAGCAGGTCTTTACGTACTATGTATTCCCCTAGCTTAGTCCTCACAATTATTTGCTGCTCACTCATTTTTAAGTCCCTCAAATTAATGGGAAGTCAACAATTTTAGCTTTTTGCCTCACTCCTCTTACATCAAGGTCTAGTCTTGAGCCTATGTACGCGTGGCTAACGCTCACGTAACCCATAGCAATCCCTGTGTTCAGGTATGGTGAGAAAGCACCGCTAGTCACTCTTCCTACCAAGTTGTTGCCAGCGTAAATCCCTGTGCCGTGTCTGGGGATGACTCTCAACCCTTTCTTGAGTTTGAGCCCTACCCTAATCCTGGAAACCCCTCTCTCATATATTTCCTTAAGTTTAGGACATCCGACACAGTCTTCTTTCTCCAAGGATATCGGTAACCAGTACCTGGCTTCGATCGGGTTCGTGCTCTCATCCATGTCCTGACCTATTAGGAGGTAACCCATCTCAAGCCTTAACGTATCCCTAGCTATGAGCCCGGCGGGCCTAGCCCCTAAAGCTACAGACTTCCTCAGTATTTCTGCACCGTGATCTATGTCAGTCCAGATCTCGAAACCGAACGACCTAACCTCCTCCCCGGTCCAACCCGAATGACTCACTAACACGGTCTCCCTCCCGGCCACTTCAGCGCCGTAAGTAAACTCAAGGATTTTTAANTCCTTAGCTTCCCCGTATCCGAGACCCTCCATCACCTCAGCAGCCTTAGGTCCCTGAATAGCTATCAGAGTCGACTTAAGGGTAACGTTCTCTATCTCCACGTCCGTATAACCCCACTTAACCCTCCACGCATTCATCCACTCAAGGTCTTTCTCGACGTTGGGCGCATTAACGACAGCGAACCATAAATCCTCACTAACATTGTATAACATGATGTCGTCTCTAATACCTGCATTCTCATTCATTAACAGTACCGGACCGCTCATTCTCCCAACACCAACATCGCTGAGGTCTTTGGAGACCAGTTTCTGCAGGAACTCAAACACCCGTTTGCCTCTAATCACGTACCTACCCATGTGAGACACGTCGAATACGGAGACCGAAGTTCTTGTGTTTACGTGTTCTTCCAGCGGGTTTCCGTAATCCATGGATGTGAGCCAGCCGGCAAACTCGCCTATACTACCCCCTAGCTCCCTCTGAACGCTTAATAGAGGTACTTCCTTAACTATTTTTAGGCACCCCCACCTATATTAAAGCATTAAAGCATTTTAATTAAGTCGTTGAGAATTACGAGGAGAATANCATGCCACATAATTGGATACCTAATTCCTCGCCTGACGTTAAGAAGGAGTTAATGAAGGAGCTTGGTATAGGTGACGTACTAGACCTGTTTAACGATATCCCACCTAAGATAATGCTTAACAGAGAATTAAACGTTGGCTTCGGCAAACCCTTAACTGAGTATAATGTGAGGAGGCTATTCAACGAGATAATCTCTAAGAACCGCTTAAGCACCACCCCGTCCTTTATTGGTGGTGGTGTGTGTCAACACTATGTACCCTCAGTAGTGAAAGCAGTGCTATCTAGACCTGAGTTCTACACCGCTTACACCCCCTACCAAGCAGAGGTAGCTCAGGGTTTGCTGCAAGCCTTGTTCGAGTATCAAAGCCTCATGGCCAACTTATATGGGGTTAAGATAGTTAACGCGTCTATGTATAACGGTAGCACGGCGTCAGCTGAGGCAGTCTTGATGGCTGCTCGAGTAAAGAAGAAAAAGAGGGTCTTGGTCAGCGACTCCGTCCACCCCGAGGTAATCGACGTGTTGAGGTCTTGGGGTTTCGGCGCCGGCTTAGAGATCGTCAAGGTTCGCGCTAATCTTAAGTCTGGCGAGACAGACTTAAGCGATCTCAGAAGTAAGCTAGACTCGAATACCGCGGCAGTCTTCATACAGACACCCAACTTCTTCGGCGTCGTTGAGTCCGCTGTCAAGGAAATTATTGAGGAGACGCATAGGTTTAACGCCTTAAGCATTGTTTACTCGAATCCCTTAACGTTAGGTGTTTTCGAGGCTCCGGGTAACTTAGGCGCTGACATAGTGGTCGGGGATGTTCAAGGCCTCGGAATAAGCTTGAATTACGGGGGGCCCTCGGCAGGGATCCTGGGCATAAACGACGATAAGGAGTTGCTGAGGCAGTTGCCCGGGAGGCTGATAGGCGCTACGCGGACTCTGAGCGGTGGCGAGATAGGCTTCACGATGATACTTCAAACCAGGGAGCAACACATTAAGAGGGAGAAAGCGACCTCCAACATAACCACTAATTCCTCGTTAGAAGCTGTCGGAGCCGCAGTTTACCTAACGTTGCTAGGCTCGCAAGGGCTTAAAAAACTTGGTGAAGCTATTCTGGGGAGGACACACTACCTAATTAAGCGCTTGCTAAGTGCGGGTGTTGCAGAACCGTTATTCCCTGAGTCGTTGTACTTCCGTGAGGTAAGTGTTAGGTTCCGCGGTAAAGACGCTTATCAAGTCATTAAGTCATTGTCTAGTAGGGGGATCGGTATCGGCCCCGCTCTCAGCAGATTTTACAGAGAATTAAGTGATTGCAGTCTAGTATGCGTTACTGAATTACACACTAGGAAAGACATAGACTTACTAGTGGAAGTTCTTGAGGAAGTGTTGGGTGGTGGTTGAGGATGCCTTTTAGGCAAGCTAAGTGGGATGAGCCTATAATATTCGAGGTAAGTGATTTCAGCAAGCAGACGTTCTTGATAGATGAGGAATTCGTTGACGAGGCTTCAGAAGTTTTAAGTAAGGTGCCTAAGTCTTTGATCAGGGGTAGTGAGCTTAAGATACCCGATTTGAGTGAGGTGGAGGTTGTTAGACACTATAATAGGTTGTCTCAGATGTCTTACGGGGTTGACGTGGGTCCGGTACCTCTAGGTTCTTGCACGATGAAGTATAATCCGAAAATATGTGAGGAACTTGCTTCAGACCCCAGGATAGCGGATCTACACCCATACCAAGACGAGGAAGAGGTTCAGGGAGTTCTCGAGATAATGTACTTAATGCAGAGGTGGCTCTCAGAAATCACGGGAATGGATGAGTGCTCGTTGCAACCCCCCGCGGGCGCTGCCGGCGAGTTCGCCGGCGCCCTCATAATTAAGAAGTATCATCACGACAGAGGCAACTACAACAAGAACGAGATGATAGTTCCTGAAGCTGCCCACGGGTCGAACCCGGCTAGCTCGGCTATGGCGGGCTTCAAAGTAGTTAAGATACCTACTGCGCCTAACGGCGAGACGGACATTGAGGCTCTGAAGTCTGTATTAGGCGACAATACTGCGGGCTTGATGTTAACGAACCCTAACACGCTCGGTATATTTGAATCAAGCATTGTAGAGATCTCGGATCTTATACATGGGAAGGACGCGTTAATGTACTATGATGGGGCGAACCTAAACGGCATATTAGGTGTGGTTAGGCCTGGTGACATGGGCTTCGACATAGTTCACTTAAACCTTCACAAGACTTTTGCAGCTCCTCACGGCGGTGGGGGGCCGGGTGCCGGTGCAGTCTGCGTTAAGAAGGGGTTAGTGGACTACCTTCCCGTACCTATAGTGGGCTTCGACGGTCGTTCATATAAGTTAAGGTACGACCTAAGCAGGACTATAGGTAGGGTGTCGTGGTTCTACGGTAACGTGATACCCATAGTGAAGTCCTTCATCTACATAGCTACTTTAGGACCTGCTCTGAGAGAGGTTGCTGAGGTAAGCGTTCTCAACACTAACTACTTAATGAATAAGTTGAGGGGGTTGAGAGGGGTCTCACTACCTTACGGTGAGAACAGGTGGCGTAAGCACGAGTTTGTCGTGAGCTTCGAGAACCTCCTTAAGGAAACTGGTGTTAGTGCTGAGGACGTAGCTAAGGCTTTACTTGATAGGGGTTTACACGCGCCGACCATATATTTCCCGTTGATAGTTAAAGAGGCCCACATGATCGAAGTAACTGAAACGGAAACTAAGGAGAATATCGACAAGCTAGCTAAGGCTTATGAAGAGATAGTGGAGCTTGCATATAGGGATCCACAAGCGGTTAAGTCCTCACCAACCAACACTTCTGTTAAGCGCTTAGATGTCTTAGTAGCTAATCACCCGAAGACTCTAGCACCAACGTATGAGTACCTGAGGAGGTTGAGGACTCAGGAAACTTAAAACGCTTCCTTGTGGGGGCAGGAGCGTCAACACGTTGAGGGGCGGCTCGCTAAGATGAGGCTAGGTTTCGTTGTGAACCCTATTGCCGGTATGGGGGGATCGGTAGGGCTTAAAGGAACTGATGAAGAACTTTATGTGGAAGCTGTGAGGAGGGGGGCTAAGCCCGTCGCTCCTTCAAGAGCTGTCAGGTTTCTTCAGGCGTTATCTGGGAAAGGCTTTCAGGGGATTATAATAGCGGCTAATTCCGTTATGGGTTGTGATTACCTAAGCTCAAGTAAGTTAAGGTTTACATGCCTGGACCTACCTGAACCCAGTAAGCGCGTTACGTCACGCGAGGATACCTTAAGGGTTGTTAAGGCTTTCTTAGAACATGGTGTTGACTTAATAGTTTTCGTTGGCGGTGACGGCACGGCTAGGGACGTGTTAAGTGTTGTAGGGACTGAGGTACCTATCTTAGGGGTTCCTTCCGGAGTTAAGATGTATTCAGGTGTTTTCGCGACTTCCCCTGAGGTAGCGGCTGACGTGGTGATAGGGTTTGAGAAAGGTAGTGCCGTGGTAGATCATGCCGAGATCGCTGACGTTGATGAGGCTAGACTTAAAGAGGATTTACTGAACGTACGTTTATACGGGTACGCGCTCACACCACTCATTGAGGGTTTAGTAGTACCTTCTAAGGACTTGGTCAGCGGCTCTGAGGAGGAGAAGTGGGGTATTGCCAAGTATTTTATTGAGGACTACATGCTCTCCAACATTCTCTACTTCCTAGGTCCTGGGACAACTACTAAGGCCATCATGGATCTTCTAGGGCTTAAGAAGACTTTACTCGGGGTAGACGCGGTTTATAACGGGGAGTTAGTAGGTAAGGACTTAAGTGAGTCTGAGATACTTAACCTGATAGGGAGGTACGGGCGTGCTTCCCTGGTAGTCTCCGTTATAGGTAGGCAGGGATACGTCTTCGGTAGAGGGAATCAACAGTTTAGTGCCAGAGTGTTGAGGCTGGTTAAGAAAGATGATATCTTCGTGTTAGCAACCCCTTCTAAGCTTGTTGAGATAAAGTATCTCTTGATAGATGTCGGTGATCCTGAATTAGAGCTTGAGCTAAGTGGTTACTGGAGGTTCATAACTGGTTATAGGGAGGAGACCGTTAAGCTGGTTTTACCTGCTTGCTGTCTAGACAGATTCCTACGTGCTTGAAGCTAATTAAACACCCTTAATTGCTGGAGCCTAATATTTAATTTCTAAGGTTTAAAACTCTTTAGGTGATGTGAACGTGACGTCCCGGAATATTGAGGTTGAGCTAGCTGATTACTCTCCCGTTAGTGAGTGGAGGATAGAGCTTGTTGAGAGGAAGGGGCTCGGGCATCCTGACTATATAGCTGACGCTGCTTCCGAGGTATCCAGCGTCGCTCTCTCAAAATATTATCTAGAAAACTATAACATGATCTTACACCACAACGTAGATAAGGTTTTGGTGGTTGGTGGGCAGTCAAAGCCTCGTTTTGGTGGTGGCGAGGTTCTTCACCCGATATACATACTGATTGCCGGGAGAGCTACTGAGTTCGTGAGCTTAAGTAACGGTAGCTTAGACAGGATCCCCGTCGGCACCATAGTGATTGACGCTGTTAAGAAGTGGATCTCTCAAAACTTCAGGTTTCTAGATCCTGAGAGGCACGTAATCGTTGATTACATGATAAGAACGGGTAGCGTAGACTTAGTTCAAACGTATGAGACTGGTTTGAAAGAGAAGCACAGGCCCCTAGCTAACGATACCAGCATAGGGGTTAGCTACGCACCATTAACCCCTCTAGAAGGCATCGTTTTAGGTGTTGAGAGATACTTGAACTCACGTGAGTTTAAGGAGAAGCTCCCTGAAGTCGGGGAGGATATTAAGGTGATGGGTCTCAGGGTAGAGAATGAGGTGAGGCTCACAGTCGCTGCAGCGATGATATCACACTTGATAAATGACTTAAGCCACTACCTATCTGTGAAGGAAGAGTTAACGAATAGGGTTGAGGATTACGTAGTTAAGGAATTATCTAGGATTGATGAAACACGTAAGTACGATATTAAGGTCTTCGTTAACAGTGCTGACATCCCTGAGAAAAACTCGGTATACATAACGGTCACAGGGACTTCCGCGGAGCACGGTGATGATGGGATGACTGGTCGTGGGAACAGAGTTAACGGTTTAATAACTCCTATGAGGCCTATGAGTTTAGAAGCTACTGCCGGTAAGAACGCGGTGACTCATGTTGGTAAGATATATAACGTGCTCGCTAATAAGATAGCTGTGAGGATAATTAACGAGGTCCCTAAGGTTAAGGAAGTCTACGTAGAGCTTCTTTCTAGGATAGGTCACCCGATAGACGATCCTCAGATGGCTTTAGTAAGGCTAATACCTGCTCAGAAGGAAGCGTTTAACGTCATTAAGTCCGACGTTACTGAGATAGTTAATGAGGAGCTAGAAAACATAACTAAGATCACGCATGAGGTATTGAGTGGTAAGGTCATGCTATTTTAGATTAATTAATTTCCTAAAGGTTTTCTGTGTGGAAGTGATGAGTGAACCCGGGTCTGAGNAGTGATGTGAGGTTCGTTTCCTGAGCTTCTAGGGGGTGATTAAGGGGCTGAGAGAGTTAGCGCTAATCTATAGATATCTAAGTGACGAGAGCTTTAAGATATTGATGGTACTTAATAGCATGAGTCTTAAGTATGAGTACGTGCCTCTAGAATTGATCGAGAAGGTCACTAGGCTCCCTCCCTCACACGTGATTAAATCTCTCCGCGAGTTAATGAATGTGAAAGCAGTTGTTAAACATAAAGTCACTCAAAGTTTCAGGCTTACTTACCTAGGACTAGACTTAGTAGCTCTCAAGAAGTTAAGTGATTCTGGGGTGTTAGGTTATATAGGGACTAGAGTCGGGGTTGGGAAAGAGAGTGAGATCTACATCGCTAAGACTCCTGAGGGTAGGGTGGTCGCGGTTAAGTTCTATAAGATAGGGCGTATTAGCTTCCAGAAAGTTAAGAGGGTGAGGACTTACTCCCTAGATGAGGGTAGGTGGTTCACGCGCTCGAGAAGTGCTGCGAGTAAGGAGTACGAGGTCTTGAGTAAGTTAAGTGACTATACGCAGTTCGTCCCAAGAGTTTACGCTCACGTAGAACACTCCGTAGTCATGGATTACGTGAGTGGTGTTGAATTATATAAGTATAGAGTGGCTTTAGCGCCTGAGAATATTCTGAGGTGCATAATGATGGCTCTAAGAAGTGCTTACGTGTATTTAGGCATTATCCACGGAGACTTAAGCGAGTATAACGTGTTAGTTAGTGTTGATGAGGGTGAGAAGCCCTATATCATTGACTGGCCTCAGTACGTCTATAGGGACGATCCTAGAGCTGAGGAACTCCTCCTCAGAGACGTTTCCTACATGGTTAAATTCTTCAAAGAACGTTATAACTTGGAGAAGGGAGTGGGTGACTGCCTAGAGTTTGTGAAGGGTTTGAGGGATGAGCTCTGATAAGATAGTAGGTATTGACATAATCAGGTCTGGCAGTGACTTATCACAGTTTAGGTACGCGATGGTGTTCCTAGAAGGTGAGGTTCTCAAAGCGGTTAAGGAGGTTAGCTTCGGCGGCTTGATTAGGGAACTCTGGGAAATAAAACCTGACGTTCTAGCCACGGATAACGTGCTCGAGCTAGGCGGCAGTAAGAAGGACTTACTCAGAGTAATTAAGATGCTTCCTCCAAGCATTACGTTAGTTCAGGTTAATGTTGAGTCAGGTAAGCCGGTCAAGATTCAGTATCTAGCTGAGAAAGCAGGGCTCGTCAGCGATAAAAGTAAGCTAGATCCTTTCAAGACCGCCTTAGTTGTAGCGTACTTAGCAAGAGAAGGTTACGGTAGTAAGTTAAGAGTTTTCGAGGATAAGGTCAAGATCTACGTGTATCCAGGGCGTTCCGGGATAGCTGGGGGTTCTAGGACGGAGAAATACGTCAGGAATCTCCGCGCCATAGTCACCAGACACGTTAGGAAGATAAAGGAGGTTTTAGACAAGAATAACATAGATTACGACCTCATGGTTAGGAAGAGCGACGGAGGTATTGAGAAAGCTCTCTTCACTGTCTACACACCTCGTGAGAGACTTCACGGCCTCATAAAACAGGTTAAGGGTAAGGACGTGGTAGTTAAGATTAAGCCTGTTCTCAACAAGAGCTTCCTCAGCAATATCATAGAGTTGAGGAAGAGTGATGAGAGGCGTTACTTGATAATAGGGTATGATCCAGGAGTTAATGTAGGTTTAGCGGTCCTAGACCTAGACATGAATTTAGTGTACGTCACGTCGGGGAGAGAACTTGATAGGGGAGACATACATAATCTGCTCATTAAGTTAGGGCGTCCGGTACTGGTAGCGACTGATAAGAACCCCCCGCCGGAGATGTGTAGGAAGTTGGCCGCGTCTCTCGGCGCGTTGCTGTACGTGCCCCAGAAATCGTTGAGTACCGCGGAGAAGGAGGTGGCTGTATCCGAATTTATTAAGCGTCATCCGTCAATAGATGTTAAGAACACGCATGAGAGGGATGCTTTAGCAGCTGCGCTTAAAGCATACGGGGAATTTCAGGAAAAGCTAGATAAGTTGTCTTACAAGCTGAGGGAGATGGGTTTCTACGACGTGAATTTGCAGAAGTATAAGGTCAAGGTACTGATGAATGAGGATCGTCTCTAGTATAATTGAGGAAGTAATAAACGATTACGTTCGTGAAGAGAGGAAAGAATCCACAGTTGTTTTGAAGAGTGATGTAACAACTCAAGCACCTAAGGTGGAGGAAGTACTTAGGGAGAGGGTGAGCGTTCTCGAAAGAGAGAAAGAATTCTATAAGCAGAGAGTTCTTGAATTAGAGAACGTGGTACGCGAACTCTCCTCACGTTTAGATACCGTGACGTCAGAACTTAATGAGAGGATCCTTAAGGATAGGAAAGTGAGTGAGCTTATGCAGAGGGTGAGGAATCTTGAAGCACGCTTGAGGATATTAGAGAATGAGAATAGTGTGTTGAAGTCTAAGACCATCAACCATGAGAACCTGTTTATGAAACTTTACGCAGGCACACACGTGTTAGTCCCTGTATATAACGACAAATGCCTCAAGTTCTTAAGGCATGATAGGGAAGAGGTTCTCGTAGCGTTCACGTACAACGTAACTGAGGCTCTCAAGGACGTGCGGGGACTCGTTGAGAGCGCGAGACTGGGCTTTCTCCTACCTCCTACAGCGCTAGGTCTGAGTAAGCATTTAATAGAGGAAGAGTTGATACCCGCGGTCTCAGCTGAGGAAGTTTTCGAGGTTAATGAATGTCTCGTGGTCGCGGATAAAAACTCCTTCGTCAGGGTTATTGCTTTAGTTCCTCAGCTCTCTGAGGAGAGAAGGAAGAAGAAGTATGGTCTAACGTACGAGGATATTAACGCCTTAATTGAGGAGTACAGAAAGAGTAGAGAGTTTTAAAGCGGAGAGACTAAAATCAATAATTTAGGGTTTGGTGAGGTCTGTGAGGAAGACCTTGGTTTTCAAGAAGGAGTACGGGAGAAGCATAATATTAGGTAAGAAGACAACTACTATAAGGCTTAGCTCTAACGTTAAGAAAGGCGATATAGTGGATGTAAGAGTCGGGGACGTTCACGTCGGCAGAGCTATTATTGAGTCGGTCACTGTAAAGAAGGTGAGAGAGTTAACGGATTCTGATGCAAGAGATGACGGGTTTAGGAGTAAGGAAGACCTCCTCAACGAATTAAGGAAGATATACGGTAAGCAGAGAATAACGGATGATACGGAAGTTAAGCTAATTAAGTTTAGGTTGCTGGACCTGTAGTGACCGGGTCACGTGAGTCAGAGTTCTACCAGTATATTCAGTCCTTCTATTAAGTCCCTATACCTATTTCTTAAAGTCACTTCAGTAACGCCGAGTTTCTCAGAGATGTTTTGCTGTGTTTGCTTTTCGTTCATTAATATTGAGGCTATGTAGAGTGCTGCCGCGGCGATGCCTTGAGGGCCTTTACCGGACGTTATTCCCGAATTCCTGGCAGTGGTTACTAACTTCATGGCGAGAGATTCCGTTTCCGGCGCGACTTCCAGAATACATGAGTACTGCCTCACGTAACTTATGGGATCTACTACGTTCAGCCGTATTCTCTCTCCAGAGTCTCTATGGATTTTGAGGAGTGCTTTCCAGGTCTCTCTCTGAGTTACTTGGCATAGATTAAGGATTTCCCTAGTGTTTAGTGGGATGTTATGGTTTTTGAGAGCGGTGATAATTACTGCGGCTATCATGGCTCGCATGTTCTTCTTCTTTATTATGTTCTTACGATAAAGTTTGTTTACTATCATCCCGACCTCATTTTTTATTAGGTCTGAATTAGGGAGGTTTAACCTGTTTATTATTGAGTTCGTTAATTGTAGAGCTTTCACTAACTTCTTNTCCCTGCTGAGTACTCTGGAAAACTTGTTAAGCTCGTTTAATTTCCTCCCTTCNTATGAGTGCTCGTCTATCGTTGTCGATAGACCGTAGTCATGGACCTTACTAGTCACTGGCTCGCTGCCTCTTACCCTACCTGTATCGCTAATTACTTCAAAGGATCTCCACTCAGGACCTACGTCAACTAGNCTTTCTTCTAATACCTCGCCTGTTTCGGTGCATATGTATTCTCCTCTGACCTCATCGTATATTATCGATGATTGAGGGCATGAAGACATATCAACCACCTCTCGCCGGCTTTACGTAGACTTCCTCAAGCTGGTTAAGGCTTAGAGCAGCGGTGAGCGGCTTGATCACGGCGTACGGCGAGCTTACGGGACCTATCACGTCAGTCACAATACCTAGTAGGTTCCCCCTACTATCAACTACTTTACTCCCAAGTTTAGGCGGTTTCTTACCGCTGATCTTGACGATGAGTTTTCCTGAAGGAGTTTTATGAAGGTAATACCCTAGTTTAATCAAGGGAGGTCCCTGAGCTAAGACTTTATACTATGTTCGGATTTAAAAGTAATAATTAATGTAATACCTTACTTTATTCGTGGGCTGTATTTTTATGTGTCTACGTAATACGTCAAAAACGCTGCTTAACGAATTAAACGAGTTTCTCGCTGATTTCTTTTAACTTGCTTGCTAAAGTTTTGATTAATTTGTGTTTGTTCCCCACCTCATTCTCTAACACAACAATTATTTTAAAACCGTGAGACTCAAACCATGTGCGCGGGTACCTGCCCTTCTCAATCCTGCACTCCCAGTTTAATTCAGTGCATGCTTTGAGGACTGCTTCTGGTTTTATCTTGGTCACGGCTAACGCCTTATTAACCCTCCTTCCCCGCCTCCTACTGAGATTAGCTAGCAGGTATTCAGGCCATATGACGTACTCCTTCACTTAAAGACACCGCAAGTAAGTCTTGCTTAACTCTTGAGACAGAGTTGTGAGTTTCTTCAGCATCATCACTCTTTAATTAAAACTGCGTTAACAGTTCCGTCCTGACCAGGTCTTGATGTTACTTTAGCTAAGCCGAGCTCTGTCTCTATTATCGTGCCTTTAGTAATTACTGAGAGTCTAGCTAATTCTCTGTTAGCTGGGGTCTCAACAACCTTGATTATTTTCACCTTCTTAACCGTGCTAGTTGAAGGGTCTGCCACGTTAGCGTATAAAGCTTTCTTACAACGTACTTTTAGGTTTCCTCCCCTCACCCGCAAAGTATCTATCTCCTCCTTGTCGCTAACCGTGGTCATCGTAGGGAATCTCCCTAACTCGTATTTTCTATTCATTCTGTGCGGTCTTCTCCTACCCCCACTCACTTTCCTGAAGTCATTTCCCTGGTATATGCCCACGTAACGCCACCCTATGTCACGACTAAGACTATCATCTAGTAAAGGTTAATAAGCGCTATTCTAGAACACAAATTTTAACTCATAATACAATTAGTTTTGTTTGGAGGGAGATCGACGAGTTGATGTTATCTCTTGCTAAGCTAGCCAGGGACTTAAGTCGGAGATTTAGGTTTGTTTCTAGACCTCTAGGTAAGTTAATTTACGACTTCTACGAGAACTGGCTATACACTCAGATTTCCGAGGGTCCTATNCCTAAACACATAGCTATAATCCCGGACGGGAATAGNAGGTGGGCTAGGANTCAAGGTTTTGACGTGAACGTAGGTCACGAAGTTGGTTATGAAANACTTGAGGAAGTTCTTAAATGGCTTTGGGAGCTAGGGGTTAAGGTAGTGACTGTTTACGCTATGTCTTACGAGAACTGTATTAAGAGGTCTGAAGAGGAGAAGACCCACCTATTTAATTTGATGAAAAAGGGGATAGATAGGTTCATCAGTGAGCGAGTACTTGAGAAACATAAGGTGCGTGTGAGGTTTCTAGGTAGATTAGACATAATACCGGAAGACCTGAGGTCTAAGATAAGTAGAATCGAGGAATTAAGTAGTCAGAATAGCGAGAAATTCCTTAACGTAGCTCTCTGCTACGGCGGTAGGCAGGAGATAGTGGATGCGGTGAAGGTATTAGCAGAGGACGTGAGAGAGGGCAGAGTGCGTGTAGATGAGATAAGTGAGGAGCTTTTCATGAAGTATCTTCCAGGCACGTCGCATTTCCCCACGTCAAGTTTGTCAGAGCCTGATTTAGTGATAAGGACCTCGGGCGAATTACGCATAAGTAACTTTCTCTTATGGCATATAGCTTACAGCGAGCTTTACTTCTGCGACGTTTTTTGGCCTGAATTCAGACGTATTGATTTATTGAGAGCTATCAGAGCTTATCAAAGAAGGCAGAGGAGGTTCGGAGCATAATAATTGAGTGTTCAGTCTCTCACGTATTCCAGAACATCTAGAAATACGGGAAGCGACTCCTTACCCAGCAAGGAGCTAACTGAAGGATTGGTACGGCCTTCATCACCCGTAACAACCTCTTTAACGTAAAGTCCGCTCTCACACACTACTATTAACTCCATCAAGTTCTTGGAGAGCATTTTAGCAATTAGCTTATATATCACTCTTTCCCTCAGAACATCTTTCTTTCTCTTAAGTATTCTTTTAGGGGTTCTCTGAAGTATTACGACATTACTCAATTCACTCTCAAGTCTCTTAAGATCCTTTTCTTCAAGACCTTCAGGTACATAAGCAACCACCCTATACACCTTAGGTTTCCTAGCTCTCTTAACTTCCTCAAGCTCTCCCGAAGATGTGGTGGTAAGTATCTTTATCCTAACCCAATCGTCACGTAGTACTTCATTCACTCTCTCTAACTCAAAGCTCTTCTTGCGAGGATTAATTATTTCAATGATTAGGGGTCTCCCACTACCTAACATCCTCGCGTCAGAGTCTTCCCGTCCCGCTGCATGTATTAAGACACCATCACTCGAGAAAACACTCACTAATTTTTCCGCAACCCCCTCAACAGACGCTTTATACCTTAAACCACCGTTTTTAGAATACCACCATCTCTGAGATATGTTCCTGCCTAACTTGAGGTAATACCCTTTAAGAAATATTTGGGAGGACCTAACCTTAACTTCCTTCGTGTCTAGATTAAGAACTAGTAGGACGTCAGGTTCTTTAAAACCGGCTTCAACGCTGGTAATTAACTGGAGTCTCTTACCAACCTCTCTCTTGACTTCCCTCCTGATCGACTCCCAAGAATCTATGCTTAACGTGAACACAACTTCTCTCTCCCTCTCCTCATAGGTAGAATCCTTCTCCACGCCTACCAGCAACGACCTAAATTCTCTGTCCTTAAGAAGATTAAGGCACTTAACGGTCAACTCGTTTAATAACGCGTCGAGTTTATTACCGCAGATATAGCACTTCCTTAATTTAACAGGGCCTACGTAATGTTGCACTAGATCCGAGATTGGGCTACCCCCGTTTTCCGCGATCCTTACTAGGTCTTCCTTGCCTAACACGTCACTACTGCTACTCAGCCATTTATGTATGCTCATCGCCAGCAACACCTTGAGCGCTCTGCCTCTCTCAGGATTACTCAATCTTAACCCGTACTTAGCGAAAAGCCTCCCTAAACACCTGTCGCAGAGGGGGTAGTTAGATAGCGCTTTAAGCGCTTTATCAAGTAACTCATTGTTCAAGTGAGACATCTTTCAGCCCGAACCTCTTAAGTATGTCTTTCTTACTTCTCAGAGTCTTTATCATCTTTACTAAGGTCTCGTAATATTGTAGGAGTTCCTTCACGTCATTAGAGCTTACCCCAGCACCCCTAGCTATCCTGTTTATTCTACTCTTGTCTATTATCGTCGGATGGTCTAGCTCTTCGTACGTCATTGAATCCATTATATGCAACCATTTCTCCATGTTCTTCTCGGAAATCCGTAGTTTTTCGTCGTCGACGGGTATGGGCATGCTGAAGCCTGGAATCATCTGGAGTACCTTCCTCAGAGGCCCTAATCTCTTCAAAGACTTTATTTGAGCGTAGACGTCTCTTAAAGTCAGCTTCCCTGTGAGGATAGCTTTCTCAAGTCTTTTCTGAACTTCCTCGCTCTCTTCTAAGGCTTTAAACTTCTCTAAAAGGGTCTCCAGATCTCCGAGACCTAGTAGTCGAGCAACGAATTTCTTGGGGTTGAATGGTTCTATGTCTTCGAGTTTCTCCCCGTCGCCAATGAATTTTATTCTAGCCCCTGTTGCCGCGACCGCTGAGAGGGCTCCGCCACCTTTAGCTGTTCCATCAAGTTTCGTCACGAAGATAGAGCCTACAGGGGTTTTCTCGTGAAATCTCCTCGCTATGTCGTACGCTTTCTGACCTATGTACGCGTCAATAACTAACATGATCTCATCGGGTTTTAAAGCCTTAGCTAACTCCTCCATCTCGATAAGGAGACGTTCCTCCTCCCCGTAACCGTGTCTACCGGCCGTGTCAATTATGACCAGGCTACACCCTTCATTAATAGCTTTGCTTAAGCCACGCACACCTATCTCGACGGGGTCATCGCTATCCTTTTCACCGTAGAAGGGTACTTTGAGTCTCTCAGCTATCTGCTTCAGCTGGTCGTATGCTGCAGGTCTGTAGGTGTCCGTGGTTATTAAGCAGGGCTTATAGCCGAGTTTCTTATAATAGTATGCAAGTTTCCCCGCAGTAGTTGTTTTCCCGCTGCCTTGTATGCCAACCAACATCATGGTCCACGGGATCTTCTTAGGCAGTACGTCAACTACCTCACCGCCGAAGAACTTTACTAGGTTGTCATAGACTATCTTAACGAACCACTCACGCCTCAGGATGCCTGGCGGTGGCTCAGACTTTAGTGCTTGTTCTTTTATGTTCTTAGTTAACTCAATCACTAACTTTAGGTTTACGTCAGCCTTAATCAGTTCTTTCTGGAGCTCTTTTATAAACTCGTTAACGCTTTCCTCGTAAGGTCCCTTACCTCTCACAAAATCTGAGATTAAGTCCTTTAGTCTTCCTAAGTAACTCATTAAGCTCCCTTTAGAACTCTCATGATCTTCCTCTTACCTAAAACGTTCCAGTACTCTACTTCAGCACCTACCGCTATCTTACTCCTTAATTCCTCTTCTTCAGGCATCTCCATCTCTATAGTATCGTAAGTCTCTAGATCCATGACCTGAACGCTGGCCCCCGTAACAGCTATGACGTGACCAGTTCTTTTATCGATTATCGGGACCTCAACCCTCTGATCTACCGGGGCTACCAAGGTTTTCTTAACTCCGGAGAATATGCTCACGGCGACCACATGTGCTTTAGCACTCCCATGCTTGCCTGTCTTAGCCTTACTTATCTCAACTATCCTGCAAGGCTCCCCATCTATTACTATGAAGCTACCCTCACGCAACTCCCCTAACTCAGCGTATGTTGTACTCATTACCACAGCACCTTAACTAATCCTAAACAAACCTAATATATTTTAACGTCTTTTGTCTTGGAGGGCGTGCGTTCCTAACACGTTAAAAAGCTTATAAGCTCCACACCTAAGAATTGATTGGCGCCGCGGTAGTATAGCCCGGCCTAGTATGCGGGCCTGTCGAGTGCCCCTAGGAGATAGGGGCATGTGTGGAAAGCCCGTGACCCGGGTTCAAATCCCGGCCGCGGCGCCAATCATTAAGTGAGGATTCCCTGTATATCGTACAGATTGCTTAGGAGAGGAAAAATATAAGTGGTACTTAGGTTTAGTTTTTAGGTTGGGTGGTGAGTCCTGGTACGGGAGGAAGATCTGAGGAATATGACTTTTAGTGAGTGGTTTGACTGGGTTTTGAGGGAAGCGGAGCTTTATGATTATGGGAGGTACCCTGTTAAGGGTTTCGGTGTGTGGATGCCTTACGGCTTCAAACTCAGGAAACACGTCATTGACTTAATGCGCACGCTTCTTGATTCTACAGGACACGAGGAGATATTGTTGCCTCTCTTAATACCTGAGGATCTCCTCGCTAAGGAGTCAGAGCACGTGAAAGGATTTGAAGACCAGGTTTTCTGGGTTACTCACGGCGGTTTAGACCCTCTGGAGGTCAAGCTCGCTCTAAGACCTACTAGCGAGACTTCCTTAACCTACATGGAGTCCTTCTGGATTAAGAGTTACAAGCAGTTACCTAAGAAGTATTACCAGGTAGTCAGCATTTTCAGGTATGAGACGAAAGCTACTAGAGCTATGCTACGTGTTAGGGAGGTCAGCACTTTTAAGGAAGCGCATACAGTTCACGAAGACTTCAAAGACTCAGAGAGGCAGGTTTCTGAGGCTGTTGAGATTTACAGTAAGTTCTTTGATTTGCTAGGTATTCCTTATGTAGTGTCGAGAAGGCCTGACTGGGATAAGTTCCCCGGAGCTTTATACACGATAGCTTTCGATACTTTGATGCCTGACGGGAGAGCGCTTCAGATAGGTACCGTACACAATCTAGGACAGAACTTCACTAAAGTTTTCGAGGTTAAGATTCAGAAAAGAGATGAGTCAATTGATTACGCGTGGCAGACTTCCTACGGGATTTCCGAGAGGGTCATAGCTACCGTTATAAGCACGCACGGCGACGAGAAAGGTCTAGTATTGCCTTTCAAGATAGCCCCCACCCAAGTAGTCGTGGTTCCTATACCGGCTGGTAGCGACGAGGAAAAGAAGAAGGTGTTTCTTGAAGCGGGGAGATTGAGTAAGCGTCTCGAGAACGAAGGTTTCAGAGCTTACGCAGATCTAGACGAGGAGAAAACACCGAGTGAGAAGTTCGCGTATTGGGAGCTTAAGGGAGTTCCTCTAAGGATAGACTTAGGCCCCAGAGAACTTAGTGAGGGCAAGGCCACGGTATTTAGGAGGGATACTTTGAGTAGGTTGAAGGTTCCTATGAATGAACTCCCCGAGGTTCTCAGGAGGTTGGGTGAAGAAATAGACGTCAACTTAAGTAGGAGGGCTTGGGAAGTATTCAGGAGCCGCGCGGCTGAGGTAAGCGATTTAAGAGCTTTAGAAGAAGCTCTTAAAGAAAGAAAATGCTTGGTTGAGATTCCGTGGTGTGGGTCGAAGGGATGTGTTGACTACGTGACGGGTAAGTACGGTCTAGAAGCTTTGGGAACCCCCCTTAAGGTAAGAGATGATGTGAGGAATAGGGAGTTGAGGTGCCCTGTCTGCGGTG
>Ga0065719_106677_pt1 | contig 28378 bp, 29 predicted proteins | sample GBSCel85sediment_FD_59106 | JGI IMG/M metagenome (GOLD analysis project Ga0065719, IMG submission 59106) | Hot spring sediment microbial communities from Great Boiling Spring, Nevada - Cellulolytic enrichment CS 85C v3 (version 3) | ecosystem: Environmental > Aquatic > Thermal springs > Hot... | reverse complement strand
TTAATCGGGAATTCACCGTCATCACATTTAAAATATTCCGTTGACTAATAAGCGGGTGATACCATGGCCTTCGTGAAGAGGAAGAGGGAGTTACCCCTGAGGGTAGAGGACGTGATGACGACACCCGCGATCACCATCAAGATGGATGCTGCTGTTGAAGAAGCTGCTAAAATAATGGACGAAAAGAGGATAAGTAGTATATTAGTGGTTGATAATAATGGAAAACTCGTTGGAATATTCACTGATAGGGATCTAAGGTTCGCAGCTGCTAACGGTAAGATAGGGAAGGGGATCCCGATCCACATGCTGATGACAGAGAACCCGATAACGATAGCTCCAAATGAACCAATCACAGAGGCCCTACGAGGAAAATGAGGGGATGCTGATGTGAAACATTTACCGGTCGTCGATAAGGAGAATAAACCAGTTGGTGTGATCGCTGTGAGAGATGTGCTAGATGCCGTCATGATGCTGATGCAACTCATGACGGGTCAAGCTTAATCCTTTTTCTTTTCGACGCATTGAAGCCTCCAAGATCGTCGACGAAATTTTAGCACACTATACAATTTCCGGTGAAGTATGACCTCAGATTGCTATTCATTTTTGGGAGGACGCACCCTTTCAGGGAACATATCCTCAACTTCCCCGCTCACGGGGTTCCATACTTTGAGCTCCACTCCCTTCCTCTCCTTAGGTTCGAGGAGCAAGCTCCTTCCCTCAGTCTTCGTCTTCACTAAGAAGAACTCCTGAACACTCCCATCATCATGTAATAGAACGAGCTTATATTTATCTTCCGTTCTCTCTTTCGTCACTGGATCTCTGTACTCAATGAGAGCGAACCTCCCTCTAGATACCAAGGTCCTTAATTCCCTCCTCCCCCTCTTACTTATCGTGATGGCATCATCCAATGACATAAAGAATTATCCCTTTGAAGTTAATTAAACTTTAATAATCCACACCGACCCTGAATCCACCCTCTTCCTTCGAGATGACCATTCTCAAGCTATCTCCAACTGTAGGCCTACCTATCCTGTCGTACTCCTCCTCATTCAGTACTATAGTAACCGTGGGCATCGATGGTTGAGCTATTGGGATCGGCAGCCTCATGTACTTCTCCATCGCTCTCATCACTTGGAACATCATCGCTTCCTCCTCACTTTCGGGAGGGGGGATCTCCTCTATACCACTCGGCCTGCTCAATGAGAGCACTATACCCGATTGCGTCTTCCTAACTTCAGTCACCTCTAAGCTGAGTGTCAACATCCNGATCCCCCTAGCGATACTCTCGCCAATATTAAGCTTAACTTTCCAATTTGTTCCCCAACGGGGGAGGTTGTAAAAGCCTTCTCTTAATTCCTTCCTCAATTAAAGCCCCTATCAATCCCTCTAGATCTTTAAACCCTCCTTCGAAGTCTCCTCTCTCTACATATACGCCTATTATAGGTTGCGAAAGCCTCCCGAGGAGTTGCTTAGCTTCAGGAGGGCTGCTAGCAGTTATCACTTTCAATATCCTATCTTCCCTACCTAACATATCCTCAAACCCGAAGAAAACTATTACATCGGGTTCGATCGGGGAGAGGGAGGATATCGTTTTTACGATATCATCAAGTCCTTTCAGCGGGAAATTCGATGAAATAAGAACTCTATCGATGGAACATGCTACCCTAAGGCTAGAACCAGCTTCTGCTAAATCTCCGAGTTCATTTGGCACTCCAATCCTCCTAGTCTGCTTCACAGCAGCTACTCTATAGCTCCTGTTCGTGAAAGTCCTGATTAGGGGCTTTATGAGGACTTCCTTCCTGCTCCCCATCACCCCTATCAGTAGCAAGAGATCACCCCGGCCACCTCTCAGCGGCTATGAATCTCGCTAGTGCCATTAATGTGCCATGCGTATATAGATCGACTCTCTTGACTGCTCCTCTCGTGAAGAATCCAATGGCTCCTTCCTCCCTCTTTATGTTCTCATTTCCGCTTAATCTAGCCATTAGATCTCCCAACTCCCTTCCTCTGAGCATCTCGGGGAGGAAGGCTTTAGGGCATTCGAACCACCCGCTCATGCCAGTGCTGTGAGCACCGTCTTTCCTCTCGATCCAGACGAAACCCGCGCAGTAATATCTGCCGAAGAGATGAAATATGCCTCCCTCAATCCCGACGCCGAAATCAGCATTCAAGGCCCTTAGAGCATTTCTAGCTCTGTTCTTCGCTCCCTCCATCGCATTAGGACCAAAGGGTTCCTTTGAAACGCCACTCTCGACATCTACTCCCCTGACATCTACCTCCCAGAACAGAGAGAAGGCCCTCCTCACGGCCTCTATCTTCACTGGGTTGGTTGAGCCTACTGCCACTATCATCGGGTATCGATGAGTATGATTTTTATTGACTTATCGCGCAGTGGGGAGGTGTTGATTTGTCATCCGATCCGATGGACGAGATAGAGGGTTACCTCTCCGAGATGGGGGTCAAGTATCAGAGGGGTGAGGGCTACTTCGCCTCCCTCTGGAAGATAGGTGAGGGCAGCTATATGGTAGCTGTACTCGTGGGCGAGGATTGGGTAACTATAACGGCAAACATAGTTGATAGAGAGAGGTTGAGAGATGATACTGAGTTCTACAAAGCACTCCTCAATGTCCACTATGCCTTAGCGGAGGTCAGGTACCACTTAGATGACGAAGGTAACTTAGGGGCGAGTACTACGATACCCATCAGCGGGCTAAATAAAGAGTCATTCTCCTCTAGATTCGACTCAGTCCTATTTGCTATAGATTACTTCCTGAACTCGATAGCCCCTAGGTTTGGGATAGAAGTAGTTTGAAGTCATCTCTCCTCTATGAACTCATCTACAGCTGTGCCAAAGTGCCTGGCTTTCCTCTCAGATACGTAAACTAAGACTCTATCTCCAGGTTTGAGATCAGTCACAGCCACTGTTGAACCATCAGGCGTGACTAGAGGTATGGTCTCAGCTAACTGAAGGATGACCCATCCCTCCTCCCCATCGCTACTCGCCCTCACTAAGACCATGGGTCTTCTCTCAACTTTAGCTCTGCCCACGCTGACTGCCCTCCTCCTACCATCGATCGAGACAGCCAGGACCTCGCTCCCGGCTCTTACTTCTGAGAGATAAAGTGTCTTCCCACCTGGAGCGAGCAGATAATTCGATACAGCCCCAGCATTCACTCTGAACTCTCTAGGGGATGTGAAAGGAGATTCTATGTTCTCACTGTGCACTAAGAAGAGGAAAGAAGCTGAGCCCCCTACTAACATCCCTTCTCCTTTGGATAGGATTGATGTAGTATCGACGCACACTCTATCCCCCATGCCAACTTGCTTAACCTCAGTAACTCTAGCTTCCCTCAGGTTAAGCGGGTTTACCTCTTCCGAGAGCCTCAAAGCTGCTTCAAGCTGTACGGGATCCTTTATAGGGATAACTACCCCCTTAACACCCACTTCGAGGACCCCCAAGAGGGATTTCGCTTCCTCCAAGCTATCAGCTATAGCATATATCCTCTCCCCACCCACTTCAGCTATTATGTTCTCCAGGGGTATTATCTTCCAACTCTCGCTCTCTATTAAGAACTTTCTCTCGTTAGCTTCCCTCCTGAGGATCTCGATATCCTCGGGCCCCCTTATCTTGAGGAGAGTGAGTCCTCCTTCAGAGGGCCACTCGCTCACCTCTACTATGAGAGAAGGATCTAAGTAATCCATCAGCCTTTCCTTAACACTTTGATCTATGGCAGCGACTTTAAGCCCCATCTTAATGGCTTTCTCAATGACGGAATTTGGCGATGAGTCCGCTAATATAATTAACTCCTTCGATCGCATACCATAGGGTGTAGTGAGTTCATTTTAAGCTGAGAGTACGGAGAGTTTTGCAATAGTGCCCAGTGAGATGCGTACAGAGGCGATGTTTAAATATATTAAGGGATCCCATTTAACCTTTATATTTTTCTCATGATCAAGGACGCTTTTGTTTGATGATATATAACTTAATCGCTCCTAATGATAAAAATATTTGAAAAATAGCTTGTTGAGAGTATAATAAGTTTCCCTGAGGAGGTTACATAATCATTAGGCCGGGTTTTGATCTTAGGTAAAGCTATAGATGATCAGAAGCTTTAAATTCCTAAATAGTGAGAATTAGTGATGACTCAAGTACTTACAAAGGAAGAGAAGGAAAAGATACTTAGAACACTAGAGGAGGATAAGGAGTTCAGATACGCTATCGCAGGGCTAATAGGGATGAGAGAGATATTGGAAAGGCTTGATAAAATCGAGGAGGGTCAGCAGAAGCTCTGGGAGGGTCAGCAAGAGCTCTGGAAAGAGGTCAAAGGGTTGAGGAAGAACTTCGAGCAACTAGGTAGGGCCGTCGGCATGACGTTGGAGTATTACACCGCTGCTTTCCTTGAGGAATATCTGAGCGAAAGGGGGTATGAGGGAGTGAGAATAGAGGTAGGAATTAAGCTGAGGCACATGGGCAAGACCGTTGAGGTAGATCTCTTCTGCGAGAACCCCCTCCTCGTGGGAGAGGTCACGACTGGAGTAACTTCTTTAGAGGATGCTAAGAGAGAGCTTGATAAACTACTGGAGAGGGTAGATTTCGTTAAGAAAATATATGAAAAAGATGTAACTATAAAAATCTTAGCTATAGCTAATGTGGGGGCGGAAGCAGCTGATTTCCTGAGGGAGATGGCCGGGAAACACGGAATAATTGTTATAGTCGGAAGGGAGATGAAGGAAATCATTCCTGAGCGTTAAATTTACAGAGTTATCCTCATGAAGTCTTCATGTCTTAGGAGCAGAGGCTTCGAAGATATTGGATTGAAGCGAGGGAGAATATTTACTACGCAGCTAATATAAAACTAAACATGAAGCATATTTCCACATTTAAGGATATCAAGATAATACTCGATAGAATCTAAACTCTAGCATTGCTTATAGAGGGGTATTTGAGTTAATTTTCACACGATTTTTATCAGAGCTCTCTTCTCCCCAACTTCAGGCCCTCGATGAAAATGTCTGGAAAGTTCTGCTTTCCGGTAAGGTTTACGTGCCTCGCTACCCTCAAGACATCCTCAGCTAACTCATAAGCCCTCTTACTCATCATCATAGATTTGGCTCCAGTGAGGGCGGAGTTGCCGATGGATATGAAGTTATCCTCAGATACCGGGGGTATCAACCCTATCGTGAGGGCGTCCTCATACTTCAAATGGCTCCCGAAGGTCCCGGCTATGACTACTCTCTCCGGCTTAAGGGAAGCTTCATCCATCAAGATCCTCCAAGCTGAGTAAATCGCGCTCACTCCCTTCTGAACTTCCCTGATATCTCTCTGAGTTATCTCTATCTTAGGGTCATCTAAGAGAGAGATAGTGCCTTTGAATTCCCCCCTCATCTTCCCGCTCTCATCAATGAATCCTATTCTGAGCATCTCAGCTATCGCTGATATGAGCCCGGAGCCCGTGAGCCCTAAGGGCCTCTTCGAATACTTCAACTTCCACTTCCCATCCTCAAACCTAGCTTCTCTCACAGCTTCCTCTATCCCTCCAACTCCTCTAGCGTTCATCTCGAATGCTGAACCGGCTGGAGCCGTAGCGACGAGTACGGAATCACCCGCATCTAGAATCACCTCGCTATTGGTCCCGAGATCTATGAGTAAGTAGGGGACCTCTATCCCCAAGAGCCTAGTAGTTACTACATCGGCTAGGGCATCGGATCCAGCGAAGCCACCTATCGCAGGCGGAATTATAGCTTTAGCTTCAGGCAGCTCTATTCCTATCTCCAGAGCTGGGATTATTGACCAATCCTTGAGGGGAGGATCGAAGGGAGCTACTGAGAGGGATCTTATATCGAGACCCAGCAGTAGTGATTGCATGACTGAATTTCCGACTATTATTAGGGAGGATATCTCACCCCTGCGCCCTCCAGCTAGTTTGGATATGAGGGATTCGATCCCCTCTACAGCTAGGGGTCCTATCTCCTCCCCTCTAATTGCCCTCTCGATCCTAGTCATCAGATCGCTCCCCTTAGCGATCTGAGGGTTCCTGACGAATCCTTCAGCTATCACCTTCCCGCTACTAAGCTCCATCAGGGATCCGGCTATGTTAGTAGTCCCTAGGTCCACAGCGAGACCTAAGTCGTGGGCATTAGGCAGATGAGATGTATCTAGCTCTAGTTTGGGCATGACCCCTGAGACCGAGGCAATAGGGACGACCTCCGGTATCTCTATTATAACGTCACTCCATACTTTAGTCAGGCATGCTAATCTCATCCCCCTCTCTAGAGCTCCAGAGAGCACTTCCTCAATCTTCGGCTCCGATACCTCGCCCTCAATTATCCTAATGGCGCAACCACCGCAGAAACCAGCCCCACCGCATGGCAGAGGGAATCCGAGCTCTCTACTCAACGCTTCTCCAAGGTTCTCGCCTCCATCAACACTTATCTCTATAGCATGAGGGAGGATCTTGAGTCTGGGGGAGATGGGACCACCTCTAGGAGTTCCATCTCTCTGAATTAAAATTTCTAACGTTCGAGGTCGCTTATGCGGAGGGAACCCTTTACTATAATTTTTTAATTACTACGTGATACGCTTCCGTGTATGAGAACCTACATCGGGAGGTCCCTAGGTACATTCCTTGAATTAATGATCTTCAGCGCGAACAAACTGCTCTGGATCAGTAGCCCGAGTTTATCCCCTAAATACGCGCAGAAACTCGTAGATCTAGCTAAGAAGGGGGTCGATATTAAGGTCATAACGAGCGCTTATAAGAACGAGGAAGCTGTTAATATCATAAAGAACTCATTGAAACCGGAGAGGAACGCTAGAGGAGAGATAAAGAGTGATTGGGTGAGCCCTCCTTTGGACTACCTCATCCTCAAGAGGGACACATCCATCCAAAAGGTGAAGATGTACATAATCGATGGGAAGCAAGCGATAATAGGATCCTCGGGCCTGACTGAGCAAGAACTTTACAACAGCATAGAGCATGTAATTATCTTAGATGACCCTAGAGACGTCGGAGAAATTGATGGATGACTTCATAGCTCTATGGAAACTTTATGTAGGGCTCGGGGATGATTTCATGGAGTGCACTAGGTCCTTCCCGAGTAAGTTCTTCGTNTCCAGGATCACTTANGCATCGAATGATGAGGANACCTCAGCTATCAACTTGAGTTTCCTCAAGGAGATATCNTAGGAGTTCTTCAAGCCCCTGAGACCGCCGAAACCACAATCAGCACTTACTAAGTCTACTCTAGATCCGAATCTCTCTAAGATCTCCCTCAGTAATGAGNTGACTTCCTCAATCGGCTCTACCTCTGGGTTCTTAGCGCTCACGACCCCTGGGGAAATTATCTTATCATATTCCTCTAACTTCTCCTTACTGAAGGACTTGAGGTTCTCCCTAGTATCGTGAAATTCATGGCTCAAGTACCTCGCGGGTACCCTCATCAATATCTCAGATAACAACGGGGGGATCCTCCCGCAGACATGCAGTCCCGCATTAGATTTAGCTCCACTCAATATCTCCTCATAGATATCGAGGAGTTCCCTCTCAGAGTAACCTAATATCTTCCTCCCGACTATGAGACCGAGTGCGGGTTCATCTATGAAGATGTAACCTATACCCCTCGAGGAGGCCCAGTTCACTATCTTCTCCACATAAGGGACGAAGAATGAGAAGATCGCACTCTTATTAGTTATCATAGAGTCCATGAAACTTTCCCCACCGACTTTACTCGCTAAAGTCAGGGGTCCAGTCACGGGGAGTCTNAAGCTTTTGGGGTCGGCTTTAGATCTCTCCAAGAAAGATTCTACTTCACTGAGATCTATGATCGGCTCACCTAGATACAAGACTTCATATCTGTCCTCTTTGACCTTCCTCAACTTTCCGCTAGATACGAGAGGATCCAAGTAAATCTCTGTGAAGCTCCTGAGCTGGGGTATAGGGGGCACTGAGATCCCGGAGCTCACAGTATCACGATAAGCCCTCAGCATATTATCCTNCGAGTGCTCGAGGGGATAGCTCCCCACGTGAGAGGATCTCATCATCTCACCGCAGTTTATCGTATCGATCGCACTAAAAGCTTAAGTTAGTTCCCATTTAAAACACTGGTGCTCAACTTAAACGCTGAGACCAAACTGACGTGCCTCCTAGGTCATCCTGTGAAGCATTCAGCTTCTCCAGTCATTCATAACTCCTCTTATAGGGAATTAGGTCTGAACGCAGTTTATCTAGCGTTCGATGTCCTCAGGATAGATGTAGCTATCGAGGGGTTGAGGGAGCTGGGTGCTGTAGGTTGCAATATAACTATACCGCACAAAGAGAGAGTGATAGAGTTCCTAGACTCCTTAGATGAGAGAGCTAGCTTAATAGGCGCTGTTAATGTCATAAAGTTCGGGGATGAACTCTTAGGGTTTAATACTGATGTAGATGGGGTCAAATACAGCTTAGAGCTCTTAGGGGTGAGGAATGGGGAGAGCGTCTTGATACTCGGAGCTGGGGGAGCTGCTAGAGCGGTCCTAACTTCCATCTCCGGGATGTTCTCCAAAGCTTACATATCATCGAGGGACATCGAGAGAGTCAAGAGATTAGAAGGTCTCTGCCTCAAGTTGGGGATAGAGTGCATCCCCCTACCTTGGGAGGCTAGGGAGCAGGCTTTGGATAGAGTTGAGCTCTTAGTCAATGCTACCCCCCTCGGGACTAAAGGAGAGGGGATGCCTATAGATGCAACTAAGCTCAGCGGTATCGCGGTACTAGATCTAGTTTACAACCCGCCTGAAACCGATCTAGTGAGGATAGCTAGGATGAAGGGATGCAGAGCTATTGGAGGGCTTAAGATGTTAATTAGGCAAGCATCAGTTTCTGAGAGGATATGGTTCGGGGTCGAGCCTGACGAGAGAGTGATGGAGGAAGCGGCTCTGAGGTTCCTAGGTGGTCTCGATGAGAGTAGCTAGGGTCAACGGTGCGATAACCGTAGTTAATGCGATAGCTTCGTGGAAGGGAGCTGCAATTGGAATAGAGATGAAAGTAGAAGCTAGAGCTCGCGCTTCTGATGATCTCTCAGTCAGTCCATACGATCCTTTGGTTATTGAAGCAGTTAAAGAGGCCTTAAACTTCGTGGGGGGTGAGGGAGCGAGTGTGGAAGTTGACTCGAATATACCAGCTGGATGGGGATTGAAAAGCAGTAGCGCGGTAGCTAATGCAGTAATTTTAGCTGTTGTTAGTGCTTATGATAGGAAGATAGGGCTTATTGAGGCGACTAAACTCTCCGTAAGGGCTGCTAGGAGGGCTGGTGTCACTATAACGGGGGCTATGGATGACGCATCAGCTTCCATATTAGGAGGTCTGACGGTAACGGATAACTCCAAGGATCAATTGATAATGAGGATACCGCTCCCTGAGCTCGATGTAGCGATATTACTACCTTCTTGGGAATCATCGAGGCCTAAATCCACTGTAGATGCCTCTAGATTGAGGAGGTACTCTAAAATAACGGATTCTCTGATAGAACTCCTTCCCATTAGGATCTGGGAAGTCATGACGCTGAATGGCCTCTTATACAGCAGGGTCCTCGGTTACAGGGATGACTTAGCGCTTAAAGCTATTGAGCTCGGAGCTCTAGGGGCGGGCCTCTCGGGGACGGGGCCAGCTATAGCTGCAGTATGCTCAGACTGCAGCGATGTAATAGATTACTGGTCCGGATTCGGCACGGTCCTAAGGAGTAAAATAACGAACAATCCCGCGGAAATTTCCTAATATTCTTCACCCACTAAGACTCGGGAGGTCCCTCCAGTCGACTACTCTCACATTCCACCTCACGAAATCCGGCAGGAGGGAGAAGTAAGTCCTGTTCAGATATCTCTCATCAGCTAACAGGAATATGGCTTCATCTTCATGAGACCTTATAGCCCTACCGAGCGCTTGAGACGCTTTCCTGAGGGCGGGGACTACGTAAGAGAGGTATCTACCTCTCTTCCTCCCGTACATCCTCTCGTAATATTCGATCATGATCCTCGTCTTCGTCGTCAACCTATCGAAAGGTATTCCGAGTAGCATTATGCCTTCGAGCTCCTCACCGGGGAAATCAGCTCCCTCAGCGAACCTCCCTCCAGCCGGAGCTATTAGAAGACCTTCCTTCCCCTCCTTAGGCAGATTCTTGAACTCCCTCAGGATCCTATTCGCCTCATCCCCGCTCATATTCCTATCCTCTGAGTAAGTGAGCTTCCCCGCTCCCTTAGCTAACTCAATTATACCGCTGATAACCTCCCCTTGGATCCTGTAGCTCGCTGTGAAGATAGCTAAGTTCCCAGGGATGCTTAGGAAACTCTCAACTACCTTTAGGTACCTCTTAAGCATCTCATCAGATAACTCCTCGCCTTTCGTGCTCACTCCCCTCACTACGACCGTGGAAACCCTCTCGGGATCGGCTATAGATGGGACGCTCATCCTCGAGAAATTATCGACCCCTACGACATCCGAGAAAGCATCTATCGGCTCGAGAGTTCCAGACATGAAGATAACTGATCTGAAATCCTTCCATATTGGTGAGAGGAATCCCCTGACTCTCATATCCCAAACTTCCAAGCTCGGCTCATCCTCAACTGAGTAAAGGTAAGCGACTCCCTCCTCTCCAGCTTTCTCAAGAGCTACTATTAGGAATTCGGCTACTGAATTCAGATGAGATCTCGGCTCCTTCCCCCTCTTGACATAATCTGAGTAAACGATATCAACTAGTTCATGGAACTTCTTCAGATCATCAGGCCCGAGATCCGTAGAAGAGAGCATCTCATCTAGATCGAATGTACCGTCCTCGCCTACAGCTACTTTAAGCATGAAATCCCTTAAGGATGCGAGCTTCTTCCTCAAGCCTAGGGAGTCCTTAGGATCATACTTCTCGTCCTCCTTTATAGCCCTTTCCAAGCTCGTCAGCGATATGGATTTACTATTGAGCTCCATCGCAACCCTATCTATGTTATGTGCTTCATCAACTACTAAGAATGACTTCCTGAAGCTGACCTTATGTCTGATCGCCCAACCGAGTGGTGAGAGTATGTAATTGTAGCTTAAGGAGATGAGAGAGGCTTCCTCAAGTAACATCATCTGTAAGAAGTAAGGACAAACTTGAATACTTTCGGCTGCTTTTAATATCTCAGAGAATATCATCGGCCCATCTATTTGGAAATAATCTAATTTTTTAAGGTTCCTGAAATAGGGACAGCTTTCCCTCTTCAGCCTGCATAAGTTACTCACTCCCTCGTAACTAGATATGTTCATCCTCCTAGCGAGTAAGCACATATCCTTCTTTCCCCTGAAGGAGAAACCAAATACTTCAAACTTCCTGTTTATCACTTTTAGCTCCTCTATAGGCCTATCCGTCTCATTTCCAGTTCTAACGGCCCATATTATCTTACCATCATTTAACTCGCTCAAGAGAGCTGAGAGGACCACTGGAGTCTTTCCAAATCCGGTAGGGGCATGTAAGCAGAAATTCTCCCCTCTCCTCACCGCATCTCTTATAGCCTCCATTACCTCCTCTTGATGCTCCCTGGGCCTGTACGGGAAGTGCTCCATTCCCTCTTAGCCCACAGTGAATAGATAAAACCTTAATAGCTTCAGAGCTTTTTAAGGGCTCACCTCAGTTGACTCATATGGGACCCGGGATAGGTGTAGTGGTCTCAGAACTCAACTCGAGGGTAACGGAGAAGATGCTGAATAGCTTACTGGATCAAGCTAGTCGACTTAAAGTAGATATAAAGAGAGTATGTAAGGTCTCAGGCCTATTGGATGCTCCATTAGTGGTTAAGGAGCTTTTGAAAATGGATGAGATCGATGCCGTCATAGTACTGGGATCTATAGTTAAGGAGACCTCATTAGAAGATTATATATTCAATCAAGTGATATCTAAGCTCATGGATCTATCCTTGTACTATGAGAAGCCCATCTCATTCGGTATATCTGGGCCAGGGATATATTGGAGCGAGGGTCTCTCTAGCTTAGGCGCTGAGGAGTACGCTAAGATGTCCCTAGGAGCTGTCCTGAATAACTTAAATGTATTGAGGGAGCTGAGGGGGAGATGAAGTTATTCCCCTTCGGAGCTCTTCTCAATGAGATATTAGTGATAGCGGATCTCCACTTAGGCTATGAGGATGCTCTCAGGGAGAGAGGAGTCGAGCTCCCCTATGAACAATACAGCTGGGTGAAGAGGGAAATAATGAGCTATATCGAGGAATATAACCCTGAGATCCTCGTCTTAAATGGTGATGTGAAGCATGAGTTCAGCGGAGCACTGAGTCAGGAGTGGAGAGAAGTGATAGATCTCTTGAGGACTCTGAAGGATCTAGTCAAGGTCGAGGTCGTGAGGGGAAATCATGATAACTTCCTAATCCCTATATTGAAGAAGGAAGGCGTAGAGATAAGTAATCCTTACTTGAAGGTCCAGGAGCTCCTCATAACTCATGGCCATTTGGATATCCCCATACCAGATGACGTTGAACTGATCGTGATGGGGCACGAGCATCCAGCTATAACGATGAGGGATGAGATAGGGGCGTCTCATAAGTTCAAGGTCTTCATGGAAGGAGAGTACATGGGATTTAAATTGCTCGTGATACCAGCTATCTCGCCGCTAGCACCTGGAACAGATTTGCTCAGCGTTAGCAGGAGGGACTTACTATCGCCGATCTTGAGGAAAGCTGATATAGATAATTTCAACATGAAAGTAGCTGATAAGGAGATAGGAGTCGAGGATCTCGGCCCCCTTCGTGCTGTAAGGAGGGCAGCTAGGTTGATCCCTGATCTCACTTAGTGAGACTTTTATTAAGCTGAGATGTCTTACTTCAGGAGCGATAATGAAGTGCGCAGTTTTCGATATAGATAACACGCTATTCGATGTTAGGAGGAGGTTCCATTTCGCTATTTCAAGTTTCAACGTCAACTCTCCAAGGGAACTGCCTTTCGATTTGCAGAGACAGTTCTGGATGAGGTTCCTCAATCCTGAATTATTCAGCCTCGATATCCCGATAAGCAGGAGTATAGAGATGATCATGGATGCTAAGAAAAGGGGGCTCAGGGTAGTACTGATAACGGGGAGGTATGAGAGTCTCAGGAGGGATACAGAGCTGCAATTGATGCAAGCTGGCATACCCTACGATGAGTTAATAATGAGGCCTGATGGCAACTTCCAGAGGGATAAGGAGCTGAAGCCATCCCTCCTCAAGGGTCTGAATTGCGAGGTAGTTGAATATCATGACGACGATCTAGAGACATTACTGGAGGTGACGGAAGATAGCCCCTAATTCATTATTATTCCTCCATAGACCCGATGGAAGCTTCGAAATAATCTGAGAAGTGGGCCCTGGAGAAATGATCCAGAGCTTCCTTCACGTATCCCTCTCTCAACAGACCATGAGGCGATTCCACTTCAAATATCCTCCTCGGAACCCTCAACTTGCTGGGATCGAACCCCATCATCTTCTTAAGCTCCAGCTTCTCCCTATAAATTCTCTTCCCTAGTTCCTTCAGCTCATCTTCACTCATCTCGATTCCGAGGGGCTCGAGAGCTCTCACCACAACGTTAGGCTTATATACCCCCCTGACGAAGAGGCAGAGGACGAGTGATGTGAGTACCTGCCTCCAAGACTCCTCATCAACTAGTTCATCGACTAGCCTCTTAGGATCAGGATAATCCTTCCCTAAGTACCTCTGATCCAGTGAGTAGCCAGCGTTATCCAGATGGCTATGCCTCAGACCTATTAGGTAGCCTATATACGCCCCCGGGCCTGTGTGATAACCCGGCATCTCATTCCCACCGAAAGTGAGCGAGAATTCCAGCCCACCGTAGCTTCTAGCAGCTTCCTCCGTTCCTCTCGCTAACTTCTCATAGAACTCATTAGGTTGCTCGACTATGAACTCTAGCATCTTCAAATAGACCTCCCAATTCCCCCAATCAGGCTCTATAATAGTCTCCTCCTTCCCGATGATCCCCCTCTTGAAAGCTTCAGTCGCCCAAGCTAATGCAACTCCAGAGCTTATCGCATCCAAGCCTAAGACATCCGTCTCCTCGATCAATCTCAAGAGACCGTCCATATCGCTCACCCCTAACATACTCCCGAGAGCATATATAGGTTCGTAATCATATCCTATATACCTCACAGTATAAAAATATTTTTCCTTTGGATGTCTCTCCCTTATGAAAGCTATATGTATACAAGCTATCGGGCAGTGGGCACAAGCTATCCTCCTAGCTAGGGACCTCTCAGCGAAACTCTCCCCACTTATGCTCTCAGCTCCCTCGAATCTAGCGGAGGATAAGTTCCTAGTCGGGAGTCCCCCTATCTCATTCAATGGTAAGACATTCTCAGCAGTCCCTAGATCATGATACTTCCTAGTAGCTTCGCTTCTCACACACTCCTCGAATATCTCCCTGTATACAGTTCTGTACTTCTTAATATCCTCGACTTTAACGCTACTCCTACCTCCTAAGACTATCGCTTTCAGTTTCTTCGACCCCCAGACAGCGCCCAGCCCAAGCCTCCCGAAATGCCTGTAAGTCTCCAATATCACTGAAGCATACCTCACCATCCTCTCTCCAGCCCTCCCTATCCTCATTATGCTCCTCAGACCGGGCCAGGGTTCTCTCTCCCTCAAAACCTTCCCTATCGTCAGGGAGCTCCTAACTCCCCAAAGGGAGCTCGCGTCCTTGAACTCAACTCTTCCATCATGTATCGATAGATAGATCGGGGTCCTGCTAGCTCCCTTGATCACGATAGCCCCGAAACCCGACATCCTCAATGAGATCGCCGCCCTACCTCCAGCGTGGGATTCGCCTAAGTTTCCAGTGAGAGGGGATTTGAACATCGCTACTAACTTAGATGCAGCTGGATATATCCCAGTGAGGACTCCTATCGCCATCACGATGACGTTCCCCGGGGATAAGGGATCGACCTTAGGGTCTATTTCCTCCTTCAATAACTGGACAGCTACGCCAGTCCCGCCTAAATACTCAGAGAATAGATCCTCCCTCTTCCTCACGTAATGCTTCCTATTCGTCAGATCTACGTAAAGGACGTCCTCTAACATTCAACCACCCAACTTGATCACATCATAGGGGCAGAAATCGACGCATAAGCCACAATGAGTACATATCACTGGCTTATCATTCACCCCATCCCAGAAGATAGCTCCAAATGGGCAAGCTTTAACGCAGTATCCACAGCCTATACAGAGCCTGGGATCTAAGATGACACCTCCCCCCTCCCTAAACTTGAGGGCTGAGGTGGGGCAGATCTTCATGCATGAGGGGTCACTGCAAGCCCTACATACGATGACAGTGAAGCCCCTCTCGACGCCCCCAACGCTCCTCACTTGTATAGCTGAATAATTCAATCCAGCGTCTCCAAATCTCCTAGAGCAAGCGAACATACATGACATACAGCCGACGCATATATCAGGATCTGCGACTTCCAACCTCAGGGGAGTCACCTACTCATCTAGGGGTCGCTCAATAAAGAATTTGTGCGGAGAAATAGTAAAAATTATAGTAATGGGGGAATAATTTCATAAATTTTTAAATTAAAAATTCCGAATGTTAATATATACTGGGTCGGGAGCCCCATCAGGGCCTCGAAGGTTTTATGCTACAAGTTAGATCGGCTCGAGAGAGGGGAAGAAATGCTCGCTAGAGCAGTTAAGGAATATAGCAAGGAAGAAGTACTTGAAGTGCTTCATCCAGCTGTAGCTGAGTGGTTTAATTCAAATTTTTCATCTCTCAGCCCCCCTCAGAGGTTAGCAATAGTACCGATAAGTGAAGGCAGAAACGTGCTCATCTCAAGCCCCACGGGCACTGGTAAAACTTTAACCGCATTCCTCTCGATAATAAGTGAAATTATAAGGATGGGGGAGATAGGAGAGCTTGAGGACTCAGTTTATGCGATCTACGTCTCCCCATTGAGGGCATTGAACAACGATATCTATAGGAACCTAGAGGTCCCGTTGAGGGAGATAAGGGAGAGAAACCCGGGGATCCCCGAGATAAGGCATTCAGTCAGGACGGGAGATACCTCATCATCTGAGAAATCCAAACAGTTGAGGAAGCCTCCTCATATATTGATAACTACTCCGGAGACTCTCTCAATAATATTAACGGCCCCTAAGTTCAGGGAGAAGTTGAAGAGCGTGAGATGGGTCATAGTAGATGAGATACATAGTTTAGTTGAGAACAAGAGGGGGAGCCACCTCTCACTCTCTTTAGAGAGGCTCAGGTACCTGACTGGGAGGGATTTCATTAGGATAGGGTTATCAGCAACGATAAACCCATTAGAGGAAGTGGCCCAATTCCTAGTCGGGTATGAGAATGGGAGGCCTAGGGATTGCGTTATAGTTGAGGCTAATTGGGCTAAAGCCCTAGATCTAGCTCTCCTCTCCCCAGTGGACGATTTAGTTAATACTCCCAGCGATCTAGTATCATCTAAGATGTATGAATTAATTTCTGAGCTCGTTAAGATGCATAGAACGACTCTCATCTTCACGAACACGAGAAGCGGGACTGAGAGAGTAGTCTTCCATCTCAAGAAGATCATGGAGCCTATTGAGATAGATGAAGCTATAGCCGCTCATCACAGCTCCCTATCAAGGCAGGTGAGAGGAGATGTAGAGGAGAGGCTCAAGAGAGGGGAGTTGAGAGCTATAGTGAGTTCAACTAGCCTCGAATTGGGGATAGATATAGGTTACATAGACTTAGTAGTGCAGATAGGGAGCCCGAAATCAGTGACTAGGGCTCTGCAGAGGGTAGGGAGAGCTGGCCATAAGCTGCATGAGGTCTCGAAGGGGAGGTTCATAGCGGTCGATAGAGATGATGCCGTGGAAGTAGCTGTCATGTTGAGGGAAGCTATGAGGGGGAGATTAGATAAGGTCCACATACCGATGAAGCCCTTGGATGTGTTAGCTCAACATATAGTGGGGATGGCTGTAGAGAGGAAGTGGGACGTTAGAGAGGCCTTCGACCTCGTTAGATCAGCTTATCCATTCAGAGATCTCAGTTGGGAGGAATTCGAGTCCGTGCTCAAGTACTTAGCTGGGGAGTATGTTCAGCTGGAGAGCAGGAAGGTCTACGGGAAGATATGGTATGATGCCGCTGAGGGGAAGTTCGGGAGGAGGGGTAGGTACATAAGGGTCATATACGCAGCTAACGTCGGCACGATACCTGATGAGGTCGATGCCAAAGTATACACGACTGATGGGAAGCTAGTCGGGAGCTTAGAGGAGGAGTTCTTGGAGAGGCTCCTCCCTGGTGATAGGTTCGTCTTAGGAGGGAGGGTATATGAGTTCGTCTCAGCTAGAGGGCTGAAAGTTAAGGTGAGGCCTGCATACGATCAGAAGCCGACAGTACCATCTTGGTTCTCAGAGATGCTTCCCCTGAGTTACGAGCTGGCTATTGAGATAGGGAAGTTCAGGGAGCTCTCATTCAGTATGTTGGAGAGGGGTGAGGATGGGGAGTTAATGAGGATTATAATGGAGATGTCTAATGCTAACGAGAATGCAGCTAGAGCTATATACACTTATTTGAAGCAGCAATATCTCTACTTGAAATCATTAGGCCTCAAAGTGGATGAAATGCCATCTAACAAAGTCATACTGATTGAGAGCTATGTAGATGACGCGGGTAGGACGCATCAAGTGACTCACTCTCTCTTCGGTAGGAGGGTGAATGACGCTCTCTCCAGAGCTCTAGCTTACCTAGCTGGAAGCAAGCTGAGGAGGAACCTCGGTATCTCCGTCATGGATACTGGTTTCTCAATTATATACCCGAGGGGGACTGAGCCAGTCGCTAGTATAGATGAGCTCACTGAGTACGACCTGAGGGAGCTCCTCGAGAGGGCTGTGGAGAAGACCGAGCTTCTGAGGAGGAGGTTCAGGCACGTAGCTGCGAGGGGCCTCATGATCTTGAGGAATTATAAGGGGTATGATATAAGCGTCAATAAGCAGCAGATAAGCGCTCAGAATCTCCTGAAGGTAGTTAGCGAGATAGAGGGATTTCCTCTCCTCAAGGAGGCCTATAGGGAGATAATGGAGGATTATATGGATATTAGAGGGGCTCAAGAAGTTCTAAACCGGATAAAGAGTGGTGAGATAAGGGTAGTGGATGTAGGAAAGCTCGATGTACCCACACCGTTCGCTCACGGTATAATACTCGAGGGTTTGAGCGATCTGATATTCATGGAGGATAAAATGAGCGCCCTCAGGAGGTTCCAGAAAGAAATTGAGAAGATTTTAAAGGGATAAAGATCAGATGATTTCGAAACTTATTGCTTCAACTGGACATGATTTAGCGGCTGTCTCAACACAATCTTTAAGCTCGTCACTTACCTCCCCGATCGAGATCTCATCGTTAGTCTCTGAGGAGAACTCCGGGACGATCCTGTTCTTCCCGTCCTCCAGGACGAAGACCTCGGAGCAGAGAGTTGGAGCTACACCGCAACCTATACAGAGGGACCTATCCACTCTAACCTTAATGGGCATACCCCACTACGAAGCAGATCTTAATAAAGTTAACGGCGTTATATACGTTTTTAATTTTGGGAACTGACTCGAATTAGAGAAGCATGCTCATATGCCAGAGGGATTGCCCAGATGCTTGCTCTCTCATAATAGAGGGGAATGAGCTAAAAGGAGATCCTAGACATCCCGTGACTCGGGGCTTCGCTTGTAAGAAGGCTAAGAACTTCATGAGGTATTATAGGGAGAGGAGAGTGCTCTACCCTCACTTGAGGGTGGGCGATGGGTTCGAGAGGATAAGTTGGGAAGAGGCCCTCGGCATGATCTCCGATAAGTTGAAATATGTTATCGAAACTTACGGTCCAGAGGAAGTCTTAGTTTACAATTACGCTGGTACCACGGGCCTAATAAACTATCACTATCCTCTCAGGCTCTTTAACGCTCTCAAGGCCACTCTCGTCCATCATACTCTCTGCGATGAGGCTGGTGAGCTCGCATTAGAGTTCCACTTCGGATCTAAGTATGGAGCATTCCCTGAGGATATGGAGGAAGCGAAGCTCCTCGTCATCTGGGGTGCGGATCTATCATCCACGAGCGTCCACGCATACAAGATAGCTGCTGACCTCAGAGCTAAGGGGGAGGANGTATATATCATAGATCCCAGGGTCACGAAGACTTCCCTACTCGGTAAGCATCTGAGGCCAAAGCCGGGCACNGATACGCTACTAGCGGCTGGAGTCTCTTGGTATATAATAAACGAGTTTGGAGTTGATTCAGAATTCATAGAGAGATACACTGAGGGCTTCGACCATTACGTATCGCTAATCTCGAAATATAATCCGGATCTCGTTGAGAGAATAACATCCATCGCTAAGAAGGAGATAAGAGATCTAGCAGAGAGCTACTCAGAGTTGAAACCTAGCGTGACTTACATAGGGAAGGGGGTCCAGAAAACTAAGTATGGCGCTGAGGCCGTGAGGCTCATATCCTTAATTCCCGCATTAGTAGGATTGCATAGGGGTTTCTTCTACTCTAACTCCTGGAGGGATTTCGATACAGATTACTTAGAGGCCTCTCATCTCGGTAGCGGGAGGAAGGTAAATATGCTCGACGTCCCACGCTTAATAGCTGATGGCAAATTCAAGTTCATATACATTTACAATTCGAACCCAGCGGTAACACTCCCTAATGCTGCTCTCTTCAGGAAGGGGATGATGAGGAAAGACCTCTTCAAGGTAGTTCACGAAGTAGTATGGTCGGAGACCGCGAAGTTAGCTGATATCGTGCTCCCAGCGACGAGTATGTTAGAGCAAGATGACTTCGTAGCTAGTTGGTGGCATCAGTACTTCGGTTATAGTGAAAGGATAATGGAACCCATGGGGGAAAGCAAGCCAAATTGGTGGGTCACGAATGAGTTAGCTGAGAGAATGGATCTTAAATGGCTCAAGGAAGATCCTATGGATGCTATCAGGAGGGCTCTCTCTAAGAGCAAGATGATAAAAAATTTCGAGGAAATTTTAAATAAGCCTTATGTAAAGCTAGAATATCCTCCAAAAGATCTCTACCAAACACCATCCGGAAAAATAGAATTTTATAGCAAGATCGCGGAGGGGCTCGGATACTCCCCTCTACCGATAGTAGCTTGGGAGGAGGAAGATGAGGAGTACCCCTTCAGGCTCATCACGAGCGCTGTCCCTGAGAATACTTCCTCTCAGGATTTAATGGACTTAAGTCAAGATTTCATTCATATGAACGCTCTGGATTGCGAGATAATAGGGATTAAGGATGGAGACAAAGTGATTTTGGAATCCAAATATGGTAGAGTCATGGGAGTAGTTAAGATAGATAATAGCACGCCTGAAGGGATTGTCTGGACTAGGAGGAGCGCTATAATGCTCAACGGTTTCATAAACGATCTCATAACGGATGAGAAGCAGCGGATAAATGGAGGGAATTGCTTGAATTCGACTAGGGTGAGGGTCTTGAAGGTTCGATGAGCTCGATTACTCTTTGAAAGTTTCATCTTACATCCTGGAGTTGAGCTCTAAATATTTATACGTTGAGGGAGGAGCTAGGGGAGGTGAACGCATGGAAATAGAGAGGGAGCTCAAGGAGGCTAGGGAATGGCTGGATGCCTTAATGGAAAGATATTTCCCAAGGAGAATCGGTGAGGAATATCTGGAGTGGCTAATGGGGAAGAGATCGCATGGCTATGATGCTATAACTGTGGAAAAAGCTATCTTCGAGCCGATGTGGGATCTACTATCTAGAGGGGGAAAGAGATGGAGACCCTGGTTATTCTTAGTCCTCTCCAAGAACTTAGGTGTGGATCTAGAGAGGTATAAGGACCTGGCTGTGATAATAGAGCTCCTCCACAATGGCTCTCTGATAGCAGATGATATAGAGGATGGGGCTGAAGTCAGGAGGGGGGATAAGGCTATACACATAAAATATGGGTTGGATATAGCTGTGAACCTCTCTTCAGCTATGTACTTCCTCCCCTTGAGGATCCTAATGGAGATGGATGTGGATGAGTTGAAGTATAAGAGGTTAGTTAACGCCTACCTCGAGGATATGATAAGGATACACATAGGACAAGCGACCGATATAGGGTGGCATAGAGGCTTGAGGGATCCCGAGACAGTGGGGGTTGAGCATTACTTGGAGATGTGCGCTAACAAGACCGGAGTACTTCCGAGGATGGCAGCGAGATTCGCAGCTATAGCTGCTGATCTCAGTGAGGGGGAGGAGAGGAGAATAGGGAAATTCGCGGAGTCCATAGGGGTAGCATTCCAAATCCAAGATGATATATTGAATCTGAGGAGTGCTGAGAGCTTGGGTAAGGAATTCGGCGAGGATATAAGGGAGGGGAAGATAACGCTCATGGTCATAGTTACTCTCTCCAGGGCGAGTGAGGGAGAGAGGAGGAGGCTCAAGGAGATACTATCTATGCACACGAGCGATAGGGAGCTCATAAAGGAAGCTATATCTATAATGGAGAGGCACGGGGCTATTGAATATGCGAGGGATGTGGCTAGGAAGATAGTCATGGACTCCTGGGAGGATATCAAAGATCTATTGCCGGAAAACGTCTATAAGGATAAGATAAGGGAGTTAGCCGATTTCCTCGTCGAGAGGAGCTTTTGATCAATCCGAGATCTTCTCTAGTGGCTTGACATCATGTGGAGCTATCTCACTCATCCCGCTATGGGAGATCAACGCTATCCTAGCTTTTGATTTCATCTCATTTATGTTGGCTGCCCCTACGTAACCGAAAGCTGCCTTGAGCCCGGCTATGAACCTATCAACTACTGTAGTGACATCGCCCCTGTACGGGACTAAGCCCTCTATTCCCTCAGCTATATCCTTCGAGGGCTTACTATACCTATCAATAGCGAACCTCTTCGATCTAGCTGATGGACTCCCCATTCCCCTGTATATCTTGTACATCTTCCCCCCTATCATCATCGTAGACCCCGGCGATTCCTTCGTGCCAGCGAGAGCGTATCCGAGCATGACAGCATCCGCTCCTAATGCGAAAGCTTTAGCTGCTTCACCAGGCCCCCTCACCCCACCGTCAGCTATTATAGCTACATCCTTCGAGTACTTCCTGACGGCTTCACTAGCTGAAGCCACCGCATAGAGGGTGGGCGCAGCCACTCCAGTGACCTCACCAGTGGTGCATATGCTACCGCTACCTATCCCGACTCTGAGCCCTATTATATCGAGTCTAGTTATCGCCTCTTCAGCTGCCTCATAAGTCCCTATATTCCCCGCGATCACTGGGACTTCAACTTCATCTATTATCCTCTTAGTCGCACTTATAACGTTCTCATTGTGGAAATGAGCTACATCTGTCACTAAGACATCTACATAAGGTGCTAGCGTCTTCGCTCTATCTATGTCGAATGGTGAGATCGCAGCACCCACTCTAAGCCTCCCTTCCTCATCCCTAGTAGCGAATGGATGGGATTCCCTATAGAATACGTCCTTAGCAGTCACTAGGCCTATGAGCTCGCCTGATTCACTCACGACAGGGAGTTTCTCTATCTTATACTTTGCCATTATTTTTCTAGCTTCTTGAGGTGTTATTTCAGGACCAACAGTAATTGGATCCTTTGTCATTATATCTTTAACGAGAAGGTTCCCATTCTCAGCGAAGTAAACGTCTCTTCGGGTCACTATCCCTACTAGCTTCTTCCCGACTATCACGGGGAGGCCCGAGATACCGTGCTCCCTCATCAACCTCCTCGCTTCTTCAACGCTGTCCTCAGGAGATACAGTTATGACATCCCTTATTATGAATGACTCTGCTCTCTTAACAGCTTTCGCCATGCTCACTTGTTCCTCAACGCTGCAGTTCCTGTGTAGTATCCCCAAACCCCCCATCCTGGCCATCGCGATAGCCATCTCCTCTTCCGTCACGGTATCCATCGGGGACGAGAGTATGGGGATACTCAAGTCTATATTCCCGATCCTCGTGGTTAAATCTACATTAGAGGGCTCTACCTCAGTCTTCCCGGGTAGGAGTATCACATCGTTGAATGTGAACGCGAACTCAAACTTATCTATCCGCATAAATAGATTCCCCTCAGCTCATGATAAACTTTGCTACCCCTCCCTCTCGAGCGTCCTCACTTTCGGTATCAGGTTCCTGAGGACTCTCCCATCGTAATATCCGGAGCCCGCGAAGGCCTCACCGTATCTCACTATATAGACACCCTTCTCAGGTAGCTTCAACTCTATATCATCTCCACGCATCCACTTCTTGAAATCCGACTCGCTGAGATCCACTAAATGCTTCTTCGCACTCCTCCCTATGAGGAAGGATCCCTCTATGCTTATTATGAAGCCATAAGGAGCTCTCTTCGCTACGTAGACTCCCCTCAGGAAGACATTACTAATCTCAACTTTCGCCTCAGGGGAGCAAGCTCTGATCTTATCCTTCCCAGATGGGAATAATTCTACCCCTGAGATCTCAGATCCGAACCAATCCCTCACCCATTCTAAGAACTCTTTCACCCTGGCTTCCTCAGGACCGCTATGAAGAACCCTATCGTATCGTTGTCCTGAGGATATATCCTCATACACTTCTCCATCTCTTTCCCGAAATCCCAATCCATCCATTTCCTCAACCCCTTCCTCCAAATCAATCCCTTAACTTCAGGCTCCTCAATTACCGCTCCGATCTGGAGCAATTTATAAACGACCCACTCGTTCTCCTTCGGCTCGAACGTGCAAGTCGAGTAGACCATCAGCCCCCCGGGCTTCAAGGTCTCATAAGCCGCTTTAGCCAGGGAGACTTGGAGCCTCGATATCTTCTCGACATTCCTGGGACTCCACCTAACTAAAGCCCCCCAGCTCCTCCTCACCTCCCCGAGTGAGCTGCAAGGGCTGTCCAAGAGTACCTTATCGAAGGAATCCCTGCCCAGTACATCAGGGGCTCTCCTACCATCGAACATAGTGATCGACCACATTCATAGAACCCATCCTCTGTACGTTAGATGATAGGGAATCTACTCTCTCTGGGCTCACATCATTAGCTACGATTAACCCCTTATATCGCATCATCTCCGATATCTGCGTCGTCTTCGATCCAGGGGAGGCTGCTAAATCCAATACCCTTTCACCGGGCTTAGGCGAGAGGAGAACAGGAGGCACCATTGATGCAGCTTCTTGGACATAATAAAGGCCTAACTGATGCCATTCTGTGTTCCCAAGTCTTTCAGGCCCTCTCATTACCCTATAGCCGTGTTCGTACCAGGGTATCTGGGAGAGCTCCCATCCACTAGCTCTCAGGACTGAGAGGAGCCATCCGGGATCGACTTTCATAGGGTTGATCCTTACGCTCGGAACTGGTCTCTTAGCCATGAATGATAGGAAGGTCTCATATTCATCCCCTAGGAGCTCTCTATACCTCCTCTCGAACTCAGGTTTTATCAAGTCATCGGGTATACCGTATTCCATCACGAATAGGGACGGGCTCAATTTAATATCGTTGGAGCTCGAGCATACACGATCATCATGGAGGATGTGAAAGATCTAATAATGAGATTAGCTGCTGAGAATGCCCTTAAGTATGGGAAAGCTGATACTAAAGCTGTAATAGGAAAAATATTATACATAAGGCCGGATCTGAAACAAAACGTGAAGGAACTGATCCCTCTAGTGGAGGAAGTGGTGCGAGTAGTGAATGAGATGCCTAAGGAAGCGCTCCAGGGCATGGTAGGGGAGGTGAGGAAGGAGAAGAAGGAGGAGGTGAGGAAATGGCCCGATCTACCTAAAGCGGAGAGAGGAAAAGTCGTTACTAGGGTGGCACCAGAGCCCAACGGTTATCCCACGCTTGGGCATGCTAAAGGGCTACTCGTCCCCTTCATATACGCTAGGCTCTACGAGGGCAAATTCCTCCTGAGGTTCGAGGACACTAACCCTAGAGTGGAGAGGCTCGAGTACTATGAAGCCATAAGGAACGAATTCTCCCGCCTTCTCGAGGCTTGTGAGGAGGAGCTCGGCCTCTCTCCCGGTAAGTGGGATGAGGAGATAATAGAGTCCTATTACTTAGATGAGATGTACGCTCTCGCTAAGAAGCTCATAGAGAGCGGTAAGGCTTACGTTTGCACATGCCCCGCGGCCGAGGTCAGGAAGAGGAGGAAGCTCGGGGTTAGTTGCGATCACAGGGATCAACCGATCGAGAGGAATTTGGAACTTTGGGAGAGGATGCTCAACGGCGGTTTCAGGGAGGGGGAGGCTCATCTCAGGCTCAAGACCGATATGAAACATCCTAATGTCACGATGAGGGATCCCGGGATATTCAGAGTGATAGAAGCTGAGCACCCGATACACGGGGATAAGTACAGGGTTTACCCAGTCTATGACTTCTCAGTTAGCGTTATGGACTCGTTAACGGGCGTGACTCATGCTTTCAGGAGTAAGGAATTCGAGCCCCATGTAGATGTCCAGAGGCATATAGTGAGAGCTCTGGGGTTAAGGGAATATGAGATGATCCAATTCGGCAGGATAACTGTGGAAGGGATACCTCTCTCCAAGAGGTACATAAGGCCTTTGGTGGAGAGCGGGATCCTCGAGGGATGGGATGACCCGAGGATACCTACGCTGAGGGGACTCTTCAGGAGGGGGATAACTCCCAGAGCTATAGTCAGGTTCTTCTATGAACTAGGCCCCAGTAAAGTNGATGCTACTATCAACATGGAGGCTATAGCTTCGATAAACAGGAAGATNCTGGATCCTATAGCTGAGAGGTACATGTTCGTTCCCAACCCGATGAAAGCTAAGATAGAGGGCCTAAACCCGCCAGTAATAGCTCAAGTCGAGGTCCATCCCGATTCAAAGAGGAAGAGGGAGATAAGGCTCGATGAGAGCGAGGTCTTCATAGCATCGTCGGATCTAGATGGCTTGAAGCCGGGGGAGTGAACTCAGGTTAAGGGGCTTGGTTAACGTAACTATCAGGAGCGTGAATCCCGATGAGGTCTCCCTCAGAGTGAGTGAGGAACAGAGAGTTAAGGGGGTAAAAATAATCCAGTGGGCACCAGTCAAAAGTGGAGTCCCTGCTAGGCTCTTCGTCCCTGAGAGCCCATATAGCTTCAGGATGCTCGGGGGCTACGGTGAGCCGGCCTTGAAGGGAATAAGGGAGGGCGAAATAGTCCAGTTCGTGAGGATTGGTTTCGTTAGATTGGACAGAAGGGACCCTCTGACCTTCATATTATCGCATGATTGAGGCTCGAGCTCGAGAGGACATATACGAATAATATCCACGCATTAAAAGAGGAGAATCCCTTTTAAAGGAAGTCGCTTCTATAAAATGAAGATAGTCATGAAGAGAGCGCTAGCCCTCATTATAATACTGTTGCTAGCAAACGCTAATACATTAAGCGTTTATTGTCATGATTTCTCCCCCTCAGAAGTCTTTAGTTTGAGGATTTACAGTTCAAAACCCATGTTCAGCATCCCAAAGCCCATAGTACACAATTACACGATTTACGTAACAGGAGGTCAGGGGAGCGATGTAATAGCTGTCTCAACAGATGGTAAAGTGCTTTGGTCACGGAACGTCGGTGGTTTCATAGCCACTCCGCTCCTCCTAGTCCCGGATGTCCCGCTCAGTCCAACGAAGAAGGAAGCTTGGGTAATAGCTCTAACCGAAGCTCCTGAGCTGAGGGCATTGGATGCTGTGAATGGAGGGTTGAGGATATACGGTGTAACTCTACCGTCGACATCAGCTGGGGTCCAGCCTGAGTACGCTGGGGATGGTAGGACCGTATTCCTGCCCCTCCAGAGCTCGATTCGAGCGTTCGATATAAGGTCGAGAGCGGAACTCTGGTTAAAAAACCTAACATTCAGGATAGATTTCCTCAAGAACTTGGGCGGTAATTTACTCGTCCTAGGGAAGGCGGATCTGGCCCTCCTAAGCTACAAGGGAGAGGTCCTATGGGAGAGGAAATTGAACCAGAGGATAGAGGCGTTCGGTGCGAGCTCAAGTTATCTAGCGATTTTGCTTGAGAATAAGACATTGGTACTGATGGATGTGAATAAAGGAACTTATCTTTCCAAGATCGATCTCTCGAATCAGCTGGGGTATAGCGTGCCAGGAGGAGAATTTCAAATCGTGGGAGGAGCTGCTGTGCTCGTGGGATCGAATGGGATCATATATCAGATAGATCTGAGGAAGATGGAGATCAAGAGATCGATAAAAACATGGATCGAGCCAGTAAGGCAGCCAATAATAATAGAGAATGCTCTATTTTATTTCGGAAAGGGTGGATTAGTGAGAGAGTACCACTTCCCCCTCGGGATAATGCTCTCCGAGGTCAGGATCGAAGGGGGGATCGGGAGCGATCCCTCTATATTCAAGGACCCCAGGAGTAAGAGCTATCTCATAACTCTCTTCGATTATTCAGGAGTATTGCATCTACTCAGATTCCCAGAACTCACTATAAAGATCTTGGATTTGAGGGAAGAGAGTGGAGGTTACTTAATCGAGGGTTATGTGTGTAGTACAGCTTCCTCAGGACCTAGAGAGCCCTTAAAGATTTACACACTTGACGAGAGTGCCAATCAGATAGGTGAAAAGGGAATAGGATCGATAGGACCAGGGGAATGCTCAGCGAGGTTTTCAACTCTCCTACCTGGTAGAGGGGCGGTAGGCTTAATCCTAGGGGGCTTCAAGTTCCCGCCTAATGCAGTAATCGGGATGAGTATAGAGGATTGGATATCTATGAGACCTGGAGTTACCGTTACTACGACCACGAGGCCCGCAATAACTCCTTCTTTGAGCTTCGAATCCCCGGGAAGTGTGATAGTTGGCGAGAAGTTTACAGTGAGAGTGAGGGGCATCAATGGTTGGAACGTTACTAAACTAACCCTNAAGCTCATTGGAAGTGGTATAGATGAGGTCACGAAGGAGATCAGCTCGAGTTACGGGGAAGAATTTGAGGCAGAGCTGGAAAGCTTNGCGAGGAGTTTATCAGAGGATACGAGGATCCTCTTNATAGGGGATGGCGTCAGTACTACGGGATGAGATACTCTACATGAGGATAGAGAGGGGGAAGATCATAGAATCGATAGAATCTCCCTCGAGTTTGAACTTAAACGAGAGCCTCGATTTGAACGTGACTCTCGTGAATAGATACAGGGAGGGTGAGCAGTTCCTAGTGAGAGTGGAGCTCGGTGACTCGAGTGATGAGAAGGTGACGAGACCCCTAGCTGCCGGGGAGTCCCAAACAGTGAGGTTCAGTATCAAGCCGAAGGTGAACGGGAGCCTCCAACTGCTCATATCGGTTCTCCTGAGCAATGGTACTAAGATAGAAGAATCCTCTAAGTCTGTTATGATTGTGAAGCCCCCTCAAGTGACCCAGACACTCCAACCGACACCTACC
>Ga0065719_104697_pt1 | contig 28447 bp, 32 predicted proteins | sample GBSCel85sediment_FD_59106 | JGI IMG/M metagenome (GOLD analysis project Ga0065719, IMG submission 59106) | Hot spring sediment microbial communities from Great Boiling Spring, Nevada - Cellulolytic enrichment CS 85C v3 (version 3) | ecosystem: Environmental > Aquatic > Thermal springs > Hot... | reverse complement strand
CATTGGCATATAATACTTGTCCTCTGGGGTGTGATGCTCCTCCTGATATACCTAGCTGATGTACGCTCTAAGTGGGCTTCAGCATCAGGCTGGCTCTCCTTGATAGGGATGCTGGGAGCTACTGCCACCACTAACCTTTATATGCTCGCTAATCCGCCCGGTCCCTACTCCCCTAATCCCTACTCCAATACCTGGCTTTCGATGATGGTAGAGCCTTTCCTCATCCTAATGTCAGTAGGCATTGCCGCTTCTTACGTAATCTTCCTGCTGGATAGCCTCAAATAACCTTTTTTACTATTAAGACGTTGCAAGGAGCATTCCTAACGACTCCCTCGCTGACGCTACCGAGCAAAAGTTCCCTTATCTTGCTCACCCCCCTAGCTCCCATGACTATTAAATCGAACTTCCCTTCCTTAGCTAATTCCACTATCTCATGAACAGCATGACCTTCCCTAATGACTTTCTCCACTTCAACTCCCTCTTTAGAAGCTGAGTCCGCGCATTTACTCAGTATATCCTCTGCAGCTCTCTTCTCAGCATTCACTATCCTCAGGAAGTCAGATGGATTTATTATAGGTGAATAAGGGATGAAGGGAGTCTCAGGAGATACTATGGGCATTAGGCTGATGGAAGAGACGTAAAGCAGGGTCAATTTGCTCCCATATCTTTTAGCTATATCAATAGCTACTTCGAGAGCTCTATAGGAGTTCTCGGAACCATCTATAGGGACGAGGATCTTACTGAACATAATAAATCTTGATCTCATGTAATTTAAATTCTCTTAGATAGATCAGTTGTGCTTTTAAGTTAGCTCGAATTATATGTCTAGATGGGCCCTATAGACTTCCTCAAGCTCGGGGTCTTCCTCCTTGGTATTTCAGCCCTCATACTAGCTTCTATAGCACTTCACTTCTACTTAACTCAGCCCCGCGGACCCTATGAGAAATTCTGGGCTCACTGTGATTTCAATACCGTGATAGTAAGAGCGAATGAGGATTTGAGGAATGTATCTGTCTTAGATGTTAATGGTACCTTGATCTGTAGTTTCGATGAGATCCCAAAGGGCTCCGATAAGATATGCAAAGTCAGTGAGGAGGGTATCTACAGAGTGGTCTTGGGAAAGGAGGAGAGAGCAATTATATGTAGATCTCCAATAGCCCCTACATCAGTTCCCGGAAGAGACTGAAGTGCTTCTTGATATTTTAAAAGTTCTGCGATAAAAAATTATCGATCTAGGGATGGGTCATATCTAGCTGAGCCCCCGTATTTACTGAGCCTCCAGGTGACGTAGAATGGCATATCCTCAGGCCCTCCTATCTCTAAGAATGCCTTCAAATGCACGTACTTCTCTAAATTCCCGAGGAATTCCGTGAGATCTTCATCTCTATCGAACCCTAATAGTTTGAGCCTCTCCTCCCCACTGCAGTTCTGTATGTGGAGGGCCGCTCTGACCTTAGGCTCATCTGAACCACTATGGACTAACTCGGTCAGGAGATCGGGATCGGGGGCATATCCGAAGATCAAGAAGAACTTCTCCGCAAAGATGACCGACCCTCACCTCAGCCTCAGTATTCCTATAAAAAAATTTCGGTCACTCGACAGCTCTGCGTGAGAGGGGCCTGAGGAAGTAGCTCAAGATCATCAGCACTATCGCGAGTAACATAGCAGCTAAGATGAGGAGAAGGGGCTCACTCCCTACTCCGAAGCATATAGGGAAGAAGAGGATCACTATACAGCCACCGAAACTCAATGATGCATCCCCTGATAGTATCGCTAGGATCGGGATGAGGAGTACCGCTATGAAAGCTAAGAGGAAGCCGGAGAGTATGAGTAGATGCCCTATCTTCATCTCAGCCACCCCATCATGAATATCATGAACGTAACTATCGTCAGGATCAGAGCTAGCGCTATTAGGCCCTTCGCGACCCTCTGATCCGTCCCGAAGATTATGGGCAGGGGTCCTATTATCAAGACGCCTCCCCCCCTCACCTCCCCTTCACCGAGGGAGAGCAATATGAACCCTACCAATATGAGCAGGAAGGCTATTATCAACATCAAGATTATCACTCCGTACATGAGTCCCCCATCATATATTAGGATTTTTTTAAGCTTTTTATCTTGAGGGATCGCTCGAGTTCCATGAGTTAGTACATTGACCTCTTAAGGCTTCAAAACAGGGATTTTGGCTTCTCAAAGCTCCTAATAGGACCTCCGCTATCTTGAGCTGCGAGTAGCGTGAGATGAGCTCCCTCATCCTTAATATCCCCTGAGCGTGAGAGCTCTATCCTGAGATGTTCGATGAAAACTCTATATCCTCTGCCCCCTAGATGGTGCGATGGTCCAAGCAGCTAAGGTATTCATATTACCCCCGCTCACCCCCGAGGATATAGCTAAGAGGATAAAGGGCTTCTCAAAGCTCAAGAGGGAGAATTTAGCGGGTAGGGAGATTGAAGTAGGATCGAGTATCCTCGATCTAGATCTCGAGGATGGGAGGCTCGTAGGGACGTTCGAGGAGAACTTCCTCTTATCGCTGAAGTATAAGGATGAGGTATTGAGGGCCCCCCTGACCGTGAGGACGGGCTTCATCTTCATGAGGGGCGAGAGAGCTACTTACCTCATAGTAGCTGCGAGGAAGAATAGAGCGAATAGAATAGCTGGGCAGTTATCCTCAATAATATCGGATGAGAAGGGATTCATTCAGGAGGCCTGGATCTCATCTGAGGAATTCAGGAAGTTATATGAGGGGAGGATGGGCACAGTAAAGGTCGTCTTCTTCGGGGACGTGAGGATCCCCAACGTGAGGAATCTATCCCTATACGGTGAGGAGTTGACGAGCACTAGCTTATATCAAGAATATCTGAAGTTAGGTAGGGTTTGGTACGTCGTCTTCGAGCCGGAGGATGGTCTCGTCATAGGACTGACTAGGAACTGCGTCGTGACGTTCTTCTCCAGAGTGAGTTTAGAGGAAGCCATGGCTTTCATAGAGAGGGAAATATTGCCGAGGGTGAGTATCTCGATCGAGTAATTTTTTAAATCCGAAACTCCGAGTGATTTATGTTGAGTTACAGGGATGTCACTAAGAGATACGGTAACGTAGTAGCTCTCAAGGGCGTCACCTTGGAATTCCAACCGGGGAAAATACATGCCCTTCTAGGACCGAATGGCTCTGGAAAGTCGACTCTGATGAAAATAGCGTTAGGTCTCGTCAAACCCGATTCAGGAAGCGTTAAGGTATATGATATAGATCCATTGAGGGATCCTATAGGGGCTAGGAGGCTGATAGGCTATGTTCCAGAGGAAGTGCTCATTTACGAGAGCTTGACTCCATCTGAGTGGTTCAGTTTCGTCGGCAGCATTTACGGGATGGATAAGGCGCTCTTGAGGGAGAGGTTAGATACTCTCATAAGGGTATTCAAGATGGAGGAGCACATGGGTAAGTTAGGAGGGGAGCTGAGCCTCGGGAACAAGAGGAAGGTCATGCTCATTAGCGCCCTCATGAAGGAACCCAAAGTCCTCATATTAGATGAGCCCTTCTCCGGCCTCGATCCTGAAGTAGCTAGAGTCCTGAAGGAGATCTTGAGGAGGAAAGCTGAGGAAGGGATAGTAGTATTCTCCACACACATACTAGAGCTAGCTGAAGCTGTAGCTGATGAGATCACGATACTGCACTACGGGGAGGTAGTAGCTAGAGGCCCTATCTCTGAGCTGAAGGGGAAGAAGGACTTAGAGAGCTACTTCATGGAGGTCACTGGGCTATCTTCAGAACTTCAGGAGCTCTTGAAGGCTTTGTAGGTGGTATCATGTCGTGGAAGGTAATAGCAGAAGCTATCGCGAAGGAAGCAAGCTACAGAGCTCAGAAAGAGATGAGCAGGAGAAATTTAACGATTATGACAGCGGGGGGCATTCTAAAGTACAATATCTTCATAATATTGATCCTCTCATTCATCTCCGGGCTGACAGGTCTAGCTTCCTTCGGGGGAAGGGATGCTGTGTTATACGCCGCGATCCCCCTCTTCATCATAGAGATAATGTTGGGGACTCTCTCCATGGCCCTGAACCTCCAAGCCATAATCTCGGACGAGCTCCTCGAACCGATCCAGCACTTACCCATACGGGAGAGGGAGTTGAGGAGGGCCCTCTCGCTCCTCGGCATATACTGGGGAGGTCTAGCCCTCCCCTTCGCTATGATACCGGCTGGCCTCATATCCTCGATGATCCTCTCAGACCCCTCGATTTTCGCTGGCTACTTCGCAGCATCCATAACTGGGATGATCCTCTCCTTAGCCTTAGGTTACTTAGTAGGATCCATAGGTGGGAGGTACACGAGGAGCGTATCTAGGAGGGCTATCTCGACGCTCCTCTGGACGATCTTAATTGGATTCGGCTTCTTCATCAACTTCATCATGAGCACCTTCTTCAGTACCGTGGGATCGGATCTAGGCGTATTGAGGATAGTGCCCCCATTGAGCTTCTTGCATTGGGACCTCCCCTCATCGATCTCATCTGCCCTCACATTCGCGGTATCGCTAGCGCTCCTAACATACGGGACCTCTAGGTTCTGGCGAGCCGCGATCTCCCCAGGAGAAGCGGCTCCAGTGAGCTTAAGTTGGGAGTTGAGTTTCGGTCTTAAGAGCATCTTGATGAAGGACTTCAAGATAGCCTCGAGGAACCCGAGGATGCTAGCGCCACTGATAGTCAACTCGATCGCCCTCCCATTATTCTTAATTAGCTCGATGATCAGAGGGATTGAGAAGCTAGATATACCTGTTGTTCTAGTCCTCTCGATCTCATTAGGTGTGCTCCAAGCTACTTACTCAGCTTACTCATCCTACTTACTTGACTCAAGTGGGGCGAGAGCTCTCTACATGCTCCCAATGAGCAGGAGGAAGGTAGCCTCAATGAAAACTCTGTCTATTCTAGCTTTCAATTCTATCCCGTTCATCTTGATCTCAATCGGCCTCATGCAGTTAGGGAGCATCTGGGCCTCTATCCCAATCTACTTAATAGCTTTGACTGGCTCCGGTTACCTCAACTGCTTGATTTACGCTAAGATGCTCCCTAAGGAACCGGCTAATTGGAGCGTTGAGACCTTCGAGAGGTGGATCATAACTATCATCATGATGGTACAGACGACATTCTTCCTCTCACTACTGATAGTATCTCAATTCCTACCTATCTTTGCCCTCTGGCTTTCCTCACTGTCTCTAGTAGCTGTGTATGGGGCATCCTTATACCTCTCGCATGAGCTGAGGGACGAGCCCCTCTAGGGTATATTTTTCAAGAGCCCCTCTCCGGGGCTTTCGACNTCAANCTAGCTNAACGCTTTCTACATCTAATGCTCCGAGGCTCAAGGCATCCCTATCCAGTNGAAACGTTNCTCTATAGATTATAGCCTTACCTCTACGGGGCTCCATCCGTAATTGGGACGTCCTCCAATCGAGTCGCGCTTTCAAATATTTAAGGTTCAACTCGCTTTATCCCTGCTATGAATTACGAAATTTTAACGAGTGATAATCTCATACACAATCCAGTGTCAAAATATTTAATATATATTCCGATTTGAGTGCTCAAAGAGTTTATTAGCTACTACAGTAGGTCGCAGAGGGATATCATGAAGGTCAACGAGGAACCGGTGACTGCCTTCTTGAGGGGCAGCTATAGGCTCCTGATACTCGCCTTACTGGAGCAGTCGAAGATGCACGGCTACCAGATATTGAAGTTAGTAGAGAGGATAACGGGTCACAAACCCAAGGTAAGTACTTTCTACTCGATATTGAATGAGATGGAGAGGAGAGGATTGCTCAGCTCCCATATCGAGGAGGATAAGAGGATATATGGACTCACTGAGAAGGGGAAGTACTCCCTGAACGAATTCAGATCGAGAGTAGGGGAGGGGGCCATTAGGATAGTCGATATAATATTGAGGCCTAAGTCCTTATAGCCCTCAACGCAGTGAAAATTCCGAAGAGCCCTCTCTTGACATTTGAGACATCGAAGTATTCCCCAATTTCCTTAACGAACTCTGAAGATGTCATCATCCTCTCATATGTCGGGTATAGCTCCTTCCAAGGGGTCCTGAGCCCCCCGTATATGGGTATAGAGAGTATCGGAGCTATGTGCTTGAGGTAGAGGCCCCCCAATCTTGAAATGATTTTATTATCCGGTTTAGTGACATCTAGAACTAGAAGTTGGCCCCCCGGTTTGAGGACCCTCTTGAACTCTTCTAAAGCCCCGTAGAAATCCATTGAATCCCTCAATGAGTATGAAGCGACCACTAAATCTATTGATTCGCTCCTCACCGGTATCTGTTCGAAGACCCCTTGGATGAAGTTGAGGGAGAACTCCCCTTTCATGAGCTTGAGCCTATCGAAAGCTGCTTTAAGCATAGAGGGGATTGGATCGAGGCAATATAGCTTGGCCTTATTGAGCCTAGAGAGTAGCAGCTCTGACATGAGCCCCGGACCGCACCCAGCATCTAATATGACCATCCCATCCTCTAAGAAAGCCATATCAGCTAAGACCTTCCTCATCCTTGAGCTGTAGCCTAGAGAGATCACTTTATTGACTAGCTCATATCTCCTCACGGTCCTCTCGAGCGCATCTATCACATCGATCCACTCATCCGGCTTCAGGCCCCTCCTTTCTCTCTCCACAATGACACCCTCAGGAGGCTTCCTACGTAACTGGCTTCACGATTATTCAACTCAAGTCCCTGATTATCTCCTCCGCTACCTTCCTACCTGAGAGGAGCATCCCGCTGAATATAGGACCCATCCTGTGGAGTTGATTCAACGCTGCTACTGCCATACCCGTGACGTAAAGGCCTTCAACGACCTTACCTGTCCTCTCGACTACTGAGAGTTCGCTCAACTCTGAGTAAGCTGACCTTTCCCCGGGGACCTTGATCCCTAGGGAGGGGTTCTTCCTCTCCAATATCCTTAGCACTTCCGCATCATGACCAGTAGCATCTACTACAGCCTTAGAGTGTATGAAGAGAGGATCAACATGAAGACCCGCTAGTAGGACTGAGCTCCACTGCACGACGACGCCCTCGACCCTGAAAGGATCCTCCCTGACTATCAGATCCTCGACAGTGAGGCCATGTATCAGTTTAGCTCCGGAATCTATAGCAACAGATGCTAACTTAGCCATTAGCTCCGCAGAATCTAGCACGTATAGATCGTACTTCTCGAGGTAGCTGTATCTCACTTTGAAGTCCTCAAGTACCTTCAATGCCCTCCCATCTACTACGATCTTATGCAATTGCATCCCACCCCCTCCGATACCGCCTCCGAAACTCAACCTCCTCTCAATGAGTGTCGTCTTAAATCCGGATTTCGCTAAGTAACTTGCAGCAGTCAATCCTGAAGGACCGGCTCCAACTATTACTACATCGGAGTCGATTATATCGAGCCAATCCCTCGATGTAGATTCCCAAATCGCCTTCGAGATCCTAGATTCGAGCGGTTCCATATGCCATTGAGTCTATTGATCCTAATAAGCTTAACTTATTTTCAACATTGAGATGTCCTGAATCGCTATATAGTCAATATGGAGAGCGCTAATTGATCCAAAAAATTATTAATTATCGATAGTGCAATATCTTATGGCTCATGAGATCCTATACCTCTCCTATAGGGATGTCGAATCTCTTAACATAGAGCCCGATCTAATTATAGCTGCTGTTGAGGACTCTTTCAGGCAAAAGGGTTTAGGATTAGTTGAGATGCCACCTAAACCAGGGATACACCCTAGGAAGGATTCTTTCATACATGCTATGCCTGCTTATTTGAAGGGAAGTGATGCAGCTGGTCTTAAGTGGATCTCGGGGAATCCAGAGAATCCGAAGAGGGGACTCCCATATATAGCTGGGATACTCATTCTGAACGACCCTGAGACGGGGCTTCCGATAGCTGTGATGGATGCGACTTGGCTCACAGCTTATAGGACGGCTGGAGCTACTGCTGTAGCAGCTAAATATTTAGCCAGGAGGGAGAGTGAAGTCCTAGCTGTCTTAGGTTGCGGAACTCAAGGTAGGTCCAATACGCTGATGTTGAGCAAGATACTACCGATAAAGATCGTTAGGGCTTATGATGTGAATGAGAGATCTCTAGCGAGTTANGAAGCTTTCGTTAGGGAGAAAGNGGGTCTCGATGTGATNAAGGNATCCTCCCCGAGGGAAGCTCTCGAGGGCTCNGATGTAGTCGTCACAGCTGGCCTCCTGTTGAAGGAACCAAACCCAGTCATTGAGGCTGATTGGGTGAAGCCTGGAATTTCAGCTTTCCCACTGGACTACGACTCCTACTGGAAGTCATCTGCCATAGCCTCTATGGATAAGTTCTACACAGATGATGTCGACCAGCTCCTCTATTCCATAAGGGGGGGATGGATAAGGCCCATAGAGAAGATCTCCGGGGATCTAGGGGAAGTAGTCGTCGGTAAGAAGCCTGGAAGGGAGAATGAGAGGGAGAAGATAATGTGCATGAACTTAGGTCTAGCTAGTCATGATGTAGCCGTCGGGAAGCTCATATATGAGGAAGCCAAGAAGAGAGGCGTGGGGACTTATTTGCCCCTTCTGTGAGGTAAGATCATGTTCGATATAATAAATGAGTTCATAGAGTCTAGAGCAGAGGTATTCTTCGAGATAGCGATTAAGATATGGGAATACGCTGAGCTAGGATTGATGGAGTTCAAATCCTCTGAGCTATTAGCGTCGACCCTAGAGAGAAACGGATTCTCCGTTAAGAGAGGAGTCTCTGGGATGCCTACAGCTTTCATAGCGAGCTGGGGTGAGGGAAAGCCGGTTATAGGACTGCTAGGGGAGTACGATGCCCTCCCAGGCCTCTCTCAAAGAGCTGTCCCATGGAGAGAGCCCTTAGTTGAAGGAGCCCCTGGGCACGGGTGCGGGCACAACATACATGGCACATCAGCTCTCGCTTCAGCTCTAGCCGTGAAGGAAGCGATGGAGAAGCTCGGTATCAAGGGGACTATAAGGTTCTACGGGACACCAGCTGAGGAGAACTTCAGCGGGAAGGTCTTCATGGTCAGGGATGGCCTCTTCGACGATGTGGATGCTGTAATCTCCCACCATCCATCTGATATGAATGCTGCAACTCTACTGAGTAGCTTAGCTGTTAAATCTTGCAGGTTCCACTTCTTCGGTAGAGCTTCTCATGCTTCCGTATCTCCTGAGGAGGGGAGGAGCGCTCTAGATGGCGTCGAGCTCATGAACATCGGGGTGAATTACCTCAGGGAGCACATCATTCAGGAAGCCAGGATCCACTACGTTATCGAGAGGGGAGGCGAGCAACCTAATATAGTGCCTGAATACGCGAGAAGTTGGTATTACGTGAGGGCTCCTGAAGTAGATCAACTGGAGAGGGTCTTCGATAGAGTAGTTGATATAGCGAGAGGAGCTGCTCTGATGAGCGGAACTAGAGTAGAGGTCGAGATCGTAGATGCTATGTATAACTTGATCCCGAACGGGCCTATCGCCACTAAGATAGTCGATAACATGAGGTCTATAGGCGTCCCTGAGTTGAGCGAGGAGGAGAGGAAGTTCGCTGAGGAAATAGCTAAGACTATCCCCATCCAGACGAAGGAAAATGAGCTTAGGAAATCTAAGAGGCCTGGATGGGAGAGGTTGATCGATAAGTTGATCGATGATGAGATCCCCGATCCCTGGGGGGATGGAGATTACATGATGGGCTCCACTGACGTAGGGGACGTGAGTTGGAAAGCCCCTACAGTAGAATTCAACACAGCTGCTTGGGTCTTAGGGACTCCAGCGCACTCTTGGCAGAGCACAGCACAATCTGGTTCCCCTTTAGCCAAGAGATCTTTGATCTTCGCCTCTAAGGTCATGAGCTTAACTGCTCTCGACCTCCTCACTGATGAAGATCTACTCGAGAGGGCGAGGGAGGATCATTCGAGGAGGCTCAGGGGCAGGGTATACAAGCCGCTCATCCCCGAGAGCTTAAACCCTCCTCTGGACTTCTGGAAGGGTCAACTCAAAGTTTAAAATTTTGACGATGAAGCCTCACTCAGATATTTCCATTCAAGTTTTTATGTGCAGTCCGATTCACATAGCTAGAGTAATTATTTAAGGAGCATATTACTCATAAAAGATATACCAAAAAACTCGATATAGGGAACGTATAGGGCTCCCTTAGGCAGCTGATAGTTACATTTATAAGTAAGCCTCCCCAGATGCCAGGGGGTCTTTATGAGGAGAGGTATATCGACCCCGGTTTTAGCCCTACTTCTAATAGTAGTGCTATTAATCGGTGTAGCTATTGGCTACTTCATCCCCAGGCCAGGAGCAGTTGAGACAGTGACAGTGCCAGGTGCTGCAACTACAGTTACTGTTACCGCTCCAGCCACAGCACTTCCGAGCGAGATACCATTCGGAGTGATCGTATCTAGGAGCGGCACTTGGGCCTCCTCAGGCCTTCAGTCGGAGGTCATAGCTAAGATAGCTGAGAAAGACATAAATGATTTCGTGAAGGCCATAGGGCTCAACGTTAGATTCAAGTTCTACTTCGAGGACGATGAGACCAACCCGAGCTTGACGCTCCAGAGGGCTCAATCCCTCGCTGCGAAAGGGATCAAGGTTATATTCGGATCACTGACCAGCAAGCAGACTAAGAGCTTAGCTGAGTTCGCTAACACTCAGAAGGTCGTAGTCATGAGCTCAGCGTCCACAGCTCCTAGGGAGAGAGTAGCTCCTCCAGGCGGTTATCTCTTCAGAATAACTGCTGAGTCCTCAATTCCTGACTCTAAAGCCCTGCTCAACGTCCTCAAGACCTTAGGAATAAAGTACGTCGTCGTTGTAACGATAGATGATACTTATAACTTAGCAGTTAGGGATGCCTTCGTCAAACTAGCTCCTGAGTACGGAGTTACTGTATTGCTCGATGCAGTTTACCCGCCTGACATGAAGGACTTCTCAGCATTATTGGATCAAATGGAGGCGGCAGCTAAGCCTTACGTTGATAAGGGAGAGAAGGTAGCTGTATTCGACAATGGATGGCAGGAGGATCTCACTCTGCTTCTGACACAAGCTAACGCTAGGAAGAGCTTCCTGCTCAATCTACAGTGGATAACTCCTGATACTATATATCCTGCTGACGTCGTACTCAAGAACGCTGCTGATCTAGCCTCTAGAGTGAGAGTCGTGTGCGTGCAGTTCACAGCGCCGGATACACCTCTGAAGAGGAGGATAGTAGAGACTGTGAAGAAGGAGATAGGCATGGAGCCCGATATATGGGCGCTTCAGGCATACGACGCTGCTTGGGTACTCGCTCTATCCACGCTCCTAGCTGGGAAGTATGACGCTGATGCCATAAAGGCTGCCATACCTTACGTAGCTAAGATGTACTGGGGAGTGAGCGGGAATACTGAACTCAATGAGAAGAACGACAGGAAGTCACAGAGCGAGGAGATATGGGCTGTAATAGATGGAAAGATGGTACTCATAGGTATGTATGATCCCATTTCGGACAGCATAACATGGTATCATCCCTTAGGCTCTTAAGCATCACTCCAACCTTTTTTAACTTCTAAATGGTCATAACTCGCTCTACATCCCCGCGATAGATTTTTAAAAAAGCGATAAATTGATCGATAGCCTCAGACTCTGAGGAGGGTATATCCATGATATTGAAAACGGATAAACTCGTCAAGAGGTTCGGGGGATTGATAGCCGTCAATGAAGTCAGCATAAGTGTTGAAGAAGGTTCAATAACGCTACTAATAGGTCCGAATGGTTGTGGGAAGACCACTTTCGTTAACTCAGTGAGCGGTTATTACAGACCTGATGGAGGCAAGGTCTACTTCATGGGCGAGGATGTGACAGGTCTACCGCTGCACAAGATGTATGAGAAGGGTTTCGTGAGGACCTTCCAGATACCCTCTCCCTTCCTCCAATTATCAGTGCTCGAGAACCTCTTGCTAGCAGCTAGGAACCATCCAGGTGAGTCCTTCTCGAAGCACTTGATCAAATCATCGTGGAAGGATTTTGAGAGGGAGATCGTGGATAGAGCAGTCCATATAATGAAGATCCTAGGCCTCGAGAACTATTGGGATAAGGAGCCAGCTTCTCTCGATGCTGGAGCTCTGAAGTTAATTGAGATAGGTAGAGCTCTCATGTCAGGAGCTAAGATGATCGCTCTCGATGAGCCGATCGCGGGCGTGAATCCTAAGCTCGCTCATAATATATTTTCGCATATAGTTAAATTGAGGGACGAGATGAAGCTCACTTTCCTGATAATAGAGCACAGGCTCGATATAGCTCTGAAGTACGTTGATTTCGTATACGCTATGCATCAAGGGAGGATAATAGCTAGTGGGACGCCCGATGAGATAGCTAAGAATGAACAAGTCAGGATGGTCTACGTGGGTGGTTGACATGCTGAGGATCGAGAACCTGAACTCAGGTTATGGGAAGTTACACGTGTTATATGATGTCTCAATAGATTGTGAGAAGAAAGAGATAGTCGCTGTACTCGGTCCGAATGGTGCGGGGAAGACGACCCTACTGAATAGTATCTTCGGGATCGCTGATATTTACTCAGGGAGCATCAAGCTCGATGGTGAGGAGATCTCTAAGCTCCCTCCCCACAACATAGCGAGGAAGGGGATCGCATACGTCTTACAGATGATAAACATATTTTCAGAACTCTCAGTAGATGAAAATTTGAGGATCGCGATGGCTTTCTCCAAGGATAAAAGTTCAGATATGCTGGATTACGTATACGAGCTCTTTCCGATACTTAAGGAGAGGAAGAAGCAGAGAGCTGGAACTCTTAGCGGGGGAGAGAGGCAGATGTTGGCTATAAGCATAGGGCTAGTGAGGAACCCGAAGCTCTTGCTACTAGATGAGCCTACAGCAGGTCTCATGCCCCTCTACGTGAGCCTTATAGCGAAGAAGATAGGTGAGATAAGGGACCAGAAGGAGTTAGGCATAATAATGGTTGAACAAAACGTTCAGAAGGCTCTTGAGGTTGCCGATAAGGTTTACGTGATTGTCAGTGGGCAAGTGGTCTTCAGAGGCTTGCCCTCGGAACTCATGAGTGAGAGGGAGATAATGAAGCTTTACTTAGGGGTGGGTGATTGAATGCAAGTCGCTATCTCCGTCGGTACCCTCATACAAGCACTAGTTTGGTCCTCCATACTTTCATTAACTGCTATAGGAATTACTCTACTTTACAGGACCACAAGAGTACCTAACTTCGCTCACGCATCCTTCGTAACGACTGGCATATATGCATCGACAATAGCTTGGGTTTTCGGCTTCCACCCGTACCTAGGCATACCCCTCGGTTTCATCTTGGGTGGTTCTGAAGCAGTATTACTCTTCTACATGTTGGAGCCCTTGAGGAGGAGAAAAGCTTCGATATTCCTACTCATGATAGCGACTCTCTCCTTCGATATCTTGATGTACGGAGTCCTCAATGTCCTAGCTGACATACTCCAATTTGAGTTCAAGATATTATCGAGAAATATCTATTTTGCCCCAATAGATTTCAATATAGGCGGGCTTCAAGGAGTAGTTTTAATATCATTTGCCGCACTCCTCGTCACGATGATAGCGCTTCAACTCCTACTCTACAGGACGAACCTCGGTGTAGCATTGAGAGCATGTATGGAGAACCCGTCATTAGCGCAGACTCTAGGGGTGAATGTCTCAAGGATGCTGCTGATCTCTTGGTTCATAGCGGGAGCTACTGCTGGGGTAGCTGGGGCGTTGCTCCCATTCTACCAGATGTGCAACGTTTACACGGGTACTTATTACTTAGCTGAGATGTTCTGCGCTAGCATAGTGGGTGGGCTCGATCACTTGATAGGAGCACCTATCGGAAGTTTCTTGCTCGGATTCGCTAAGATATTGCTTCTTTCCTCCCTGGCCTCAGTAATAGGCCCTGATGTAATAAACTACATGTTGATAATACCCTTAGGTATAATGGTGATAACGCTCGCCGCACTGCCCACCGGCCTAGCTCCCTTGATAATGAGGAGGAGAGGTGTTTGAGATGGAGCAGATATTTGGGCAGATCTTATTGTTCATTACGAGTTTCTTAGCAGTATATTCTGTGTACTTGATATTGACCGTGAGCTTGAACATACAGAGAGGGTTCGCTGGGATCCCGCAATTCGGATTGGTCTTCCCAGCAGCTGGAGCTGCTTACGCGGTGGGGAACGTCTCCTCGAGACTGGCCCTATGGATCCTCGGGATAAAGACTGAGTTAGATCCTATATATGAGAGCTCGGGCGTGATAGCTCTGATAAATCCTATTCTGAGCTCTCAGCCTTTTCTATCTATAGCCCTCTTCATACTATGCTTGATAATAGGTGCTATAATCGGCGCGGTCCTCGGGATCATTCAAGTTGCTCCAGCTATAAGGTTGAGGATCGATTACCTAGCTATAACGCTTCTAGCATTCGGGGAGATAATAAACGTGATCGCTAGAGCCTACAGACCATTGATAGGTGGAGAATACGGAGTGCAAGTTCCATCAGTCTTCGGATGGGCTGGGAAAAATACTATAGTCGCTATGACGACAGCTATGTTCATAGTATCCCTGATCGTATACGCTTACGCTGAGTACTTAGGGAGGACGCCGATGGGGAGGACTATGAAGGCGATAAGGGATAACGAAGTCGCAGCTGCTGCCCTAGGGAAGAGCTTAGTCAAGTATAGGGCCATAGCTATAGTGATAGGATCCGCGTTTTGCGGGGTGGCTGGCGTCCTATGGGCTTTCTTCAACGGGAGCGTGATGCCGGGACAGTTCGTGAGGTTCAATTGGACCTTCCTCCCCTGGCTCATGATATTACTGGGAGGCCTAGGTAATAACAAAGGTGCGTTAGTAGGCGCTACGACTTTCGTCGCCTTAGACAGGTTCATAACATACTACAAGCACGAGTTCGTCGGTTTCCTACCCTTCGATGTGATCTGGCTCTATCAGATCCTCCTTGGGGCTATAACAGCACTAATATTGATTTACAGGCCTCAGGGAGTGCTTCCTGAGAGGCCGTATATACCGAAGGATATCAGGGAGAGAGTGAAGAGCAGCCTAACTAGCGCCTCCTAACTCCCTTTTTATTATTCACCTCTCATTCTTCAGCGGGTCGATACCTTGGAGAGTTTAGCTAAGCTCAGGGGTTGGGAACCGCCAGCTGGCTGGTTGAAGATAACGACTTTAGAAACGCATACGGAGGGGGAGCCTCTCAGGATAATAACCTCGGGGATCCCTTATATCGAAGGAAACAACTTGCTGGAGAAGAGGAGGTACTTCATGGAGAATTTAGATCACATAAGGAGAGCCCTAATTTTAGAGCCCAGAGGTCACGCTGATATGTACGGTGCGGTGATAACAGAGCCTTCCTCTCCTGAAGCGCACTTCGGAGTGATATTCATGCACAATGAGGGGTACAGTACTGGATGCGGTCATGCAGTGATAGCTTTAGCTAAAGTAGCTGTACTAACTGGTATCGTCGATGCTACTGAGCCCCTAACGGAAGTGAGGATAGAGACGCCCTCAGGTCTAGTCAAGGCTTATGTTGAGGTCAAAAACGGCAAGATAGGGAGAGTGAGATTCAGGAACGTGCCTTCCTTCGTTTACGCTCTCGATAGGGAGGTAGAAGTTGAGGGGATCGGGAGGATAAGATATGATGTAGCATTCGGAGGGGCTTTCTACGCTTTCGTCAACTCAGAGCAGCTAGGATTGAAGTGCGTCCCCGAGGGGTATAGGGAGCTCATAGATATGGGGATGAGGATAAAGAGAGCAGTCATGAGGAGCTTGGATATAGAGCATCCATTTGAGAGGGATCTCAGCTTCCTATACGGGACTATCTTCGTATGCCCACCTATGGATGAGGGGTCCCACAGCAGGCACGTCACGATCTTCGCTGAAGGGGAAGTCGATAGGTGCCCCACTGGGACTGGTGTTAGCGCGAGGTTACCCCTCTTACTAGCGAGGAACGAAGTTAGCATAGGTGAGGAGTTAGTATTTGAGAGCATAATAAATACGAAGTTCACGGGAAGGATAGTTGAGAGGGTGAGATATGGGCCTTACGAAGCTGTCGTACCTGAAGTAAGCGGAGACGCATATATAATAGCTAAGAACACGTTCCTCATAGATCCAGAGGACCCCCTGAGATATGGGTTCTTCCTCAGGTGAATTCTATCTTAAAGTTAAAAAAATATACGAAAGGAGGGGCACCTTCAGTCCTCTCCCCGGAGGAGCATGAAGACGTCTCTTTATCGTTAAAATTTTTTTAATTATCTCATCCGCCTTTCGTCGAAACATAATGCTTAAATCTAACATGGATCCATAAATATAGCCCCGATTTGGGGGGTTGTACATGTCGGGAGAGGGATCGAGTGGAATTGTTCCAAAGGAAGTCTTCGCGAGGAGGGCAAGTGGCTTAGTAAGGGAAGCCAGCCTGATAGATGCCTTCTCCTTCGGTTTCCTCAATCAAGGACCAGCTGTTGCTATATGGACATTACTAAGCTGGGGAATATGGCTCTTCCCATCTGGGGATATACTGAACTCCATATGGATAGCTACTTTCTTCGGGGTCTTCGGAGCTGCTCTCGTGTGGGGGATCTTAGGAGCTTCTATGCCTAGAAGTGGAGGGAGCTACGTCTACAACACGAGGATATTACATCCAGCGATAGGGATGGCCGTTAGCTTCGCTGAATATTTCGTTTGGTGGCTATGGGGGATAATATTAGCTCCGTGGGTCGCCGATCCCGGGTTGACTACTCTCTTCGGGATGTTGGAGATGCCTGAAGCAGCTGAGTGGTGCGCAACTCCACTAGGGATGTTCATAATAGCTTCTATAGTGAACTTCCTAGGCTATCTATTCACTTTCTATGGCTTGAGATGGTACCTCTGGCATCAGAGGACGATGATGGTACTCTCTATAGTATTCCTCGTGATACTCGGCGCCATACTGGGCATGCACTCTCACGAGGAGTTTGTAGCGGCTTGGAACGCGATGGCAGCTCAATACGGCTCTCTAGATTATGAGAGTATGATAAGTGCAGCTATGGAAGCGGATCCTAGGGTCTTCGCCCCTACAGCATCTGTAGTCGCTGGGACCCTCGGCTTAGTTGTAGTGAACGCCTGGTGGGCTAGATACGGTCTCGATCTGAATGTCATGGCTGGTGAGATAAAGAGGCCCCAGAGGAACATAATGATAGCTCAGGTAAGCTCTGTAGTTGCTCCAGCTATATTCGTCCTCGCTTTCGCGATACTCTTCCCGAGCGTCGTGGGGAGGGACTTCATGTACGCTCTCTCAGTAGCTGATAACGTAGGCTTAGATGGCTACAACATGCCATTCCCACCCAACTTCATGGGGATCACGAGAGTCTTCCTAGACATATCTAACCCGCTGCATTACGCTCTAGCTATAATTGCTGCCCTGAGCTTCATAATATGCGATTACATGTACATCCCTCTGGGTTACGTAGCAGCTAGCAGGATAGCTGTAGCTTGGGGTATGGACAGGATGGGGCCCAAGTGGTTCTCTGAAGTGAATCCTAAGTGGGCATCACCCGTGAAGAACTTGACCTTCTTCTTCATAGTCTCTGAGCTAGGGATAGCTCTTTACAGCTTCGGAGGAGCTGGTCCAATATCTTCATTGGACTGCCCAGCGACGGAGGGCCTCTCCTTGTGGGGAGTAACTGCATTAGGCGCTCTGATATTCCCATTCGTCAAGAAGGTCAGATCTATATGGGAGACCTCGCCCTACAGGAACTGGAGGATAGGGCCCCTTCACATAATAACGATAGCTGCTGTGATAGATCTGATAAACGTCGCGATAATAGAGTACTTCTACTACACGACACCTGAGCTCGAGGGGATAACTTTAGAGGGATTGATAGCCTTCTTGTTCGTTTGGACCGGTGGCATGCTCTGGTGGGCATATTGGAGGTGGAAGAACAAGAAGGAGGGCATAGATATAGATCTAGCGTGGAAGGAGCTACCTCCGGAGTGATCCTACCCACACTATTTTTTTATAAGGAGTCAATTTGCGGTAGAGAGGTGACAATATGACCAGGATACTCTTCGTGACCGATGTCCACGGCTCTGAGTACGTATTTAGGAAATTCCTAAACGCGATCCCCATATACAAAGCTGACGTCGGCATAGTCCTCGGTGATTTAGCTGGTAAGCTCATAATACCGATAGTGAGGAACCCGGATAATACTTACGTGAGCACTTTCTTCGGGGGTACTTATAAGTTCAAGGAGAAGGAGCTCGATGATGTCAAGAAGAGGATATCTATAGCCGGTTACTATCCGATAGTCGTGACGAAGGAGGAGTTAGATGAGATAGAGAGGAACCCTGAGCTCAAGGATAGGCTCTTCGTCGAGAACATAAAGGCTAGGTTGAGTAGTTGGATCAAATTAGCTGAGGAGAGATTGAAGGGGAAGAACGTGAAGATATTCATAGCGGCTGGGAACGATGATCCGATGGAGATAGAGGAAGTCCTGAATTCAAGCGATTTCGTAGTGAACGCAGGCATGAAGAGAGTCTGGGTTGATGAGCATCATGAGATGATAACACTCCCTTACTCTAACCCGACTCCCTGGAACACGCCCAGGGAGGTCCCCGAGGAGAAGCTTGAGGAACTGATAGAGGATCTCGTCAAGAAGATCGAGAATATGGAGAATGCTATATTCAACTTCCACGCCCCACCATACGATTCAGGCTTAGATCTAGCTCCTAAGCTCTCCAAAGATCTGACGCCCTCAGTCAGCGAGATGATACCCGTGGGCAGCATCGCCGTTAGGAGAGCTATAGAGAAGTACCAGCCCATGATGGGGCTCCACGGCCATATACATGAATCCAAGGGCGTTTGCAACATAGGGAGGACTGTTTGCTTCAACCCGGGGAGTGAGTACGGTGAGGGGATACTCAAGGGAGTCCTAATAGATATAGAGAGGGGGAAGGTCAAGGGATATTCATTCGTATCGGGGTGAGATCATGAAGAGGTTCAGGTTACCTTCTGAGATACCGATAGAGGAGTACCCATCTCCTGAGGAGTTCATAGAAGAGGCTACAGCTATAGTCGAGGGGGCTAAGGAGAGAGGTATCACCCTCAGGGTGATAGGGGGAATGGCTATCTACATGCACAGTAAGGAGTATGAAGACCTTTGGAAGAGGCTCAAGAGACTTGGAGCTAAGGTCTTCACAGATATAGATCTAGCCGGTTATTCTAAGGAGAGAGATAAGATAGCGAAGTTCTTAGCTGAGAGAGGATATGAAGTAGATCAGAGGCTCCTTATGTACTACGGTAGGGTCAGGCAGATCTATTACAGCGAGAGGATACCGATGGTCGAGGTCTTCTTAGATAGGTTAGCGATGAATCACACGATAGAGTTCAAGGGGAGGCTTGAGAAGGATCCGTTAACGCTTCCCTTAGCTGAACTCCTCTTGGAGAAGCTTCAAATAGTCAGGATGAATGATAAAGACTTCAAGGATTCTATAGTCCTCCTCAGAGCTCATGAACTAGGCTGGGATGATGACGATAAGGTGAACTTAGAGGCGTTCAAGATACAAGGCCTCTTCGATGACTGGGGATTCTGGTACACTGTGACGACGAACCTCCAGCTGCTCAGGAGCAAGTTAGACGAATACGATATTGAGGAGCCTCATAAAGTCGTAGTGAGATCTAGGATAGATGAACTCCTCAAATACCTGAATGAGACCCCCAAATCTAAGAAGTGGGAGAAGAGAGCTAAGGTAGGGACGAAGGAGAAGTGGTATAACGAAGTGGAGGAGTGGCATTAGACCTCACAGCTCTCAGGGGCAAGGAAGAGAGTAGCATTATGGATGAAGCTAGGAAGAATGGGACCTCGGGCTTAGATATCTCCCAGAGGATCCCGCCTAAGTAAGAGCCCACTGAGTGAGATAAGCCAGTGATCACAGTGGCTGTCCCGAAGGCAGTGGCTCTCCTATCCCTAGCTGTGATCTCACTGATCGAAGTGCCGAAGGAGACCTCAGCTAATGAGAAGAGAGCGATGTAGTATAGCGAGATAAAGATGAAAGCTGCGTAAGTCCTCGAGAAGACCCATAGCAAGGAGAAGACCCCTGAGAAAACGAAAGATAATGTCAAGCCCCTCAACCCCCCTATCTTCATCACGAGGGAGCCCGCAGCGATGCTCGAGATTGAAGTGAGGAGTTGAGCTACGAAGAACATGTATTCTATCTCCTCTATGGAGAAGTTCATGGACTTCTCAGCGTAAATAGGTATTAGGGGGGAGATCAACCCATTAGCTAAGTTGAATATCGAGAGGGAGATGAGGAGAGGTATGAAAGTCACTCCGAAGCTCGAAGTTCCCTCTAGTTTCGGGGGTTCCCTCAGTAGAGTAGCTCTAATTGCGAGACAGGAGAGACTCGCGACTATCCCCAGTATGAAGAGGGGATCGAAACCATACGATGGGATTATGAAGGATCCGAGGAGGGGACCGACCGCCCATCCTAAATTGAGGAGGAAGTTGTAGAACCCGAATGCCCTAGCCACCCCCAACTTCTCCGAGGACTCAGCTATCATCGAGCTGAAGGATGGGTTCTGGAGGCCGGCGAAAAATGAGGATATAGCTACTGCTAAAGCGACAGTGAGCCAGTCCTTGAGCAAGAGCATCGAGATGAAGAAAGGTATGAATGTGGATGTCGATAATAAGATAATTATCTTCCTCCCGAATCTGTCCGAGAGGAGGCCTCCCGGTAGCTGAGAGAGGGCCCAAGCTACGTTTATCAGTGAGAAGCTCATCCCCACTTCTGATACGCTAGCCCCCAACCTCTCTAGGTAGAGGGGGAGGATCATCCACCATGAGCTGAAGGCCACATCTATCACGAAGGAAGTTATAGAGAGCACTGATACGTTCCTAGAGCTCACGACACATCCTCAAGCCTAACATCTCAGACATTAAATCTATTACTGTGCGAGTCTCACGAACCCCATCGGATCTCCCGATCCCGCGAGGAGCTCGGTCAATATGAGGGCAGTGGACCGGATATATTAGATCCTGTGAACTCCTCACTGCTTTAGATCTATCTCAGAGATTTCACTAGATCCCTCAATTTTAAATTTAGGAGCTGTGAGAGAAGCAAGTTATGAAGAGGGTAGTGATCTTAGCGAGGGGAGAGGTCCAGAGGGTCGGCTATAGGGATGAAGTAGAGAGGATCGCTAGGAAGTTGGGCCTCACTGGTTACGTCGAGAACTTGAAGCCTTATGACGTCAAGATCGTCGCGGAAGGTGATGAGGAGAAGCTCAAGCAATTCATTGAATCAGTGAGGATACAGAAGTTCCCTATATTCGTCGAGAGCCTCGAGGTCAGCTGGCAAGAGGCGACAGGTGAGTTCAGCTTCTTCGAAATAAGGAGGGGAGATTGGACGGATGAACTCTTCGAGAGGCTGGACGCAGCTGGGAGGCTTCTCTACAGGAACGTTGAGTTGAGCGAGAGGGCTGTTGAGTTGGGGGAGAAGAACTTGAAACTGAGCGAGAGGGCTGTTGAGTTGAGCGAGAGGGCTGTTGAGTTGGGGGAGAAGAACTTGAAACTGGGGAGAGCCATCCTCAAAGCTATAAGGGAGGAATCTGAGAAGACCAGAGAGGAGATAAGGTTGCTTAGAAGCGATCTCAGGGAATACATTGAGGAGAATCTCAAGGAGATACGCGAGAGGATAATAGAGATAGAGAAGGCCCTCAGGAGGGCTGGAATAATGTGAACTCTCGACAATCCCGTTGCCGCGGTTATCCGTAGTGAGAGGCTCTAAATCCTCGAGATTCTACAATACATTGCCCCTCGCATCGATATCACTATGCGACCCCCATCCCGATCATCTGCCGCAGATCATCGATGATTTGATCGATCCTCTGGCCCATCGGGACTGTGAAGCTTTTTCATCGCCGACGAGCCCCTATGAGAGTAAGAGTACTGATGCTAGAATTAAGTGAGAACGATCCTTCACACAGCACTGAGAACTCCGTTAAAACGCGACAACACTCTAATAGGCGTTCATAAGGGTCTATGATCCCTCGAATCGATCGTTAAGGCTCCTGAGGTGAGCCCGGGGAGTTCGCGAGCCCTCATCTGGGGAGTCGCCTCTCAGTACTTTAGGTCGGCTCGCGGAGAGTTAAGCGAGAGGCTAGCTCGGAGACATCATACTAGGGACTGAGGGTCTGCGGGAAGTCCGTGAGGCTCATGAGAAAGAGGCCTTGAAACCTCGAAATCCATCCGGTAGGGGAAACCCGAGGAAAGCTCCNCTACCTCCNCTGAGAGTTCTAAAAGAGCTCTAGATCCTCAGATTTCNCTGAGTGATGCTCACTCGATGCGGGCGATCGCGCAACCTAGANCGTGAGCCCCGAGATATTAATATCGTCTATTNCAATACGATTTATGTAACCANTATGCTTAAAATATAATTATAGTCGCGTGAGAGGGAGTGTGATTCGCATTGAGAGTATCGATATTCGGAGCATCCGGGTACACGGGCGGCGAGCTGCTCAGGATATTAGTCAATCATAAGGGAATAGAGCTCTCCTTCCTGACCTCTAGGGAGCACGCTGGCAAACCCGTTCACTTAGTTCATCCCCATCTCAAGGGGCTCTTGAAGTCGAAGTTCTCATCCGTGAGCGAGGCGATGAGGGGGGACTGCGATCTCGCTTTCCTCTCCCTGCCCCCGGGCAATTCCAAGGATCTGACGCCAACGCTACTGGAGATGGGGATCAAGGTCGTCGATCTGAGCCCGGACTTCAGGTTGAGGGATCCCGAGCTATACGGGAGATGGTACGGTTGGGTGCATCCCTTCCCGGATCTCTTGAGGAGGTCAGTTTATGGGATCCCTGAGTTCAATAGGGATGAGATAAAGCTCTCCTCTCTAGTGGCCGTACCCGGCTGTAATGCCACATCCACTCTGCTGGCCTCAGCCCCCCTCGCGAGCCTCGGTGCAGACTGCCTCATAGCGGATCTGAAGGTGGGGAGCAGTGAAGCCGGCTCTAAGCCTTCTAAGGGGTCCCATCACCCTGAGAGGAGTCAGGCTATAAGACCTTACTCCCCTTCTGGGCATAGACATCAAGCGGAAGTCGAACAAGAGCTCAGGAAGTTCAATCCACGCATCAAGGTCAGTATCGTCCCTCACTCTGTCGGAGCGGTGAGGGGCTCTTTCGCGAGCGTCCACGCCCTGATCGATGTCGATGAGGGGACTCTATGGAGGGAGTTCGCTAAGCTATACTCTAATGAGCCCTTCATAAGGATAATGCCCAGGGGAGTGTTCCCGGATGTCAAAAACGTTATCGGTAGCAATTTCGCTGACTTAGGGTTCTCGATCGATGAGAAATTCGGGAGAGCCACGGGCTTCGCGGCTATAGATAACTTGGGGAAGGGAGCAGCGGGGCAGGCAGTCCAGTGCATGAACCTCATGCTTGGGTTCAGGGAGACTGAAGCCCTCTTGATCCCTCCCCTGAGGCCGTGAGGTGTGGGGCATGCTAGTCGTCAAGGTAGGAGGGAGGGCCCTCCGAAACTTGGGGGAGATATGCAGGGACTTAGCTAGGTACGAGCCGTTCATACTCGTTCACGGCGGGGGAGATGAAGTGAGTGATATATCGAGGAGGATGGGCATCGAGCCCAAGTTCGTGACATCCCCCTCCGGTCTGAGGAGCAGGTACACTGATGAGAGTGAGATAGAGGTATACGTAATGGTGATGGCTGGGAAGATAAACAAGTCGATCGTGAACGAGCTCCTGAACTTAGGCGTCAAGGCGATCGGTATCTCCGGATTAGACGGTCCCATTATGATAGCTGAGAGGAAGGAGAGGATAATCGTCCAAGAGGGCGGGAGGAAGTTCGCGATTCCCGGTGGTTATACGGGCAGGATAGTCGAAGTGAGGAAGGAGCTCATCGAGGGCCTCATGAGATTAGGCTACAATTTAGTCATCTCCCCTATCTCGAAGGGAAAGGGAGGGGAGATCCTGAACGTAGATGGTGATCAAGCGGCAGTAAGCATAGCTGAGGCATTACGCCCTGAGGGCTTAGTTATCCTATCCGATGTGGACGGTGTCGCTGTGAATGGGGAAGTCAGGAGGGTCATCTGGGTCGATGAGATAGGGCCTATCGAGGGGGTGGGAGGGGGCATGTTGAGGAAGCTCATGATGTCCGCTAGAGTAGCCGGGTTGACACGCGTCGTGATAGCGAATGGTCTGAGGGACGAACCCGTGACGAGAGCGTTGAGGGGAGAGGGCACATCGATCGAGGTTAGGTAATGACTTTAACAGTATTTTCCGATCTTCGCACTTGTAAGTGCGATAGTAATGCTTATATTTTCGAGTGCTCGCACCACTAGGTGCGAATATGGAGGCGAGATGTCCCGTATGCGGTTCGACTCTCGAGGTACCGGATGATGCGATCCCAGGTGAGTTGTTAGATTGTAACTCTTGCGGGGCCCTTCTAGAGGTCTTCGATGACAGTGGAACCCTTTCCCTCAGAGAAGCAGGGGGAGTGCTCGAGGATTGGGGAGAATGAGGATAGCTCTAGTTTACGAGAGGCTCAGGGAGGAGGAGTCCCAGATATTGAGGGCTATAGAGAGGCTCGGGGCTGAGAGGCTCCTGCTGCACTTACCATCGAATCACTATCGATTGGACACTAGAGCTTTAGAAGTTGATATCGCTCTCATAAGGACGATGAGTCACACGAATTCAGCGACTTTCTCTGAGATCTTATCGAATTATGGGCTGAAGTGCGTTAACTCTCCTGAGGTCATAAGAGTGTGCGGTGATAAGCTCCTAACTTCCCTCAAGTTGATGAGCTCAGGCGTACCTACCCCTAAGACAGCTGTGGCCTTCTCCCCGGAGGGCGCGCTCAGAGCTGCTAGGGAGATGGGCTTCCCCGTCGTCGTCAAACCTGTCAACGGGAGCTGGGGGAGGCTCGTCTCATTGGCTAGGGATGAAGAGGAACTCAGGAGCATAATTGAGCATAGGGAGGCGATAGGCTCCCCTCATTATAGGATACACTACATCCAAGAGTACATCAGGAAGCCGGGTCGTGATATAAGGGCTTATGGAACTGATAAAGGATTTTTAACGGCTATATATAGGATATCGAATCATTGGATAACGAATACAGCTAGAGGAGCTAGAGTTGAGCCTGTGAGAGCTGATGATGATCTCGAGGACCTCGTTCTGAGGACGTGCGAGGCTCTGGGCGGCGGTTTCTTAGGCATCGATATAGTAGAGGATAGTGAGAGGGGCCTGATGGTCCTAGAGGCTAATGCAGTGACTGAGTTCAAGAACGCAGCGAGAGCGACTGGAGTTGACATCGCTGAGGAGCTAGTCAGGTACGCGGTGTCTGAATGTTCATGAGGTTCCAAGCTCACAGGGGCTTGAAGCTCATCAAGGGAGAGGGCCAGTACGTCTGGGACTCAGAGGGCAGGAAGTACTTGGATGCCCATACTGGTCATGGAGCTGCTTTCCTCGGGCACAGGCCGAGGAAGGTCGTCGATGCCATCAAAGAGCAGTTGGATAAACTTATGGTAGCGTCCACTACTTTCTCGACTGATGCTATCGAGGAGTGCCTCTCCTCCTTGAGTAAGATACTCCCCAGCGGACTCAATAACGTCTACTTTCAGAACAGCGGAGCTGAAGCAGTCGAATTGGCCCTCAAGCTAGCTTTCAAAACTACTGGGAGGAGAGGTCTCCTCTCCTTTAAGAACGGATTTCACGGCAGGACCTTAGGGGCCCTCTCCGTCACCTGGAATCGAGAGTATAGGGAGGGCCTGCCCCTGCTCGAAGTCGAGTTCGGGGAGTTCAACGATATCTCCTCAGCAGACTTGATCGATGATGAGATAGCTGCAGTGATATTAGAGCCGGTCCAAGGTGAGGGGGGCATAGAGCCCTCGAGACGCGACTTCTTAATCGAGCTCAGGAGAGCTTGCGATGAAGCGGGAGCTGTGTTGATATTCGATGAAGTGCAATGCGGTTTCGGTAGGACTGGCGTTACTTGGGCCCATCAGAGCAGGGGAGTCGAGCCTGACATATTGATAGCTGGGAAGAGCATAGCCTCGGGATTCCCAATAAGTTTGGTAGCTGCTAGGGATTGGATAATCGAGGGCTTGAGGGCCGGATTTCACGGGAGCACTCATGGTGGCAACCCCTTAGCTTGCGTTGCCCTCAAGGCTTCAGTAGAGCTCTTCCTCGAGGAAAATGTCCCTGAAGCCGCGAGGAAGAAGGGCGAGTCCTTAGCTTCGATGATAAGTGAGTACGCTGAACTGAAGGGAGAGGGGCTCATGCTGGGAGTGAGAGTGAAGCAGCCCAGCAGAGTCCTGAGGTCCCTGCAGGCCTCGGGGGTGCTAGCTCTGAAGGCTGGGGAGGACATGGTGAGATTACTCCCGCCTTACTGCATAACTGAGGAGGATTGTTCTTTCCTCTCCGAGAGGCTCAGGAGGGTCTTGAGTGAGCAAAGTAGTTGAAGTGCTCTTAACTTTGCTGAGAGCTTACAGCCCGACGGGAAGGGAGAGGGATGCTGAGAGGGTCATANTTGAAGTCGCAAGGGATTTGGGGCTCGAGGCTNATTCTGATAACGTCGGTAATGTCATAGCCTCGAAGGGGGATGGAGGGTGCGTCATGCTGCTCGGTCACTACGATACNGTGCCGGGGAAGCTTAGAGTCAACGTCCGGAAAGGGACAGTATCCGGACGGGGAGCTGTGGATGCTAAAGGCCCCTTAGCTGCGATGTTAGTAGCGGCCTCTATATCCGAGAGGCCGGTCGAGGTAGCTGCTGTAGTGGGGGAGGAGGGAGATAGCAGAGGGATCAGGGAGTTATTGAAGGGGGAGCTGCCTCCTTACGTCATAGTGGGCGAGCCCACTAACACAGTGGGGATAGCTATAGAGTACAGAGGAGGTGCCAAGCTCCTCTTGAAGTGTAAAGCTAGCGGAGGGCACTCCTCATCCCCCGGGGATTCAGCTATAGAGAAGTTGATCTCATGCCTAGGGGGGATGTACGAGAGTCTGAGGGGGCTCGATGGCGTCAGCCTGAGGGTGACTANAATTAAGGGAGGGGAGTGCGATAACGTGCTGCCGAGGAGAGCTGAGTGCACCCTAGACCTGAGGTTCTCAATGGGATATTCGCTTCAGGAGATCCTAGAACGGATTAAAATAGAGGATGGATGCGATATAATTCTGAAAGGGTCAGTGGATCCAGTTTCAGTGAGGCCGACGGATCCAGTCCCGAGGGCCTTAGCTAGAGCGATAATAACGTCTGGAGCTAAGCCTATCTTACTCAAGAAGCTTGGGTCGAGTGATATGAATTATATCTTGAAGTATGTGAAGAGCTCCGCGGCCTATGGTCCTGGGGATTCCTCATTAGCTCACACGGATGGTGAGAGAATTCACTCGAGGGATCTAGAGTTCTCAGTAGCTGTTTATAAGANAGCGGTAGAGGCATTGAACGATGAAACCTCAATGAGTGCTCTAGCTTCTCAAATCCAGCTCGGGGGCGAGGGCACGGAGAATCCCCCTAGGGACCGATGAGGCTCTCATTCTCTTACCATATCGGAGTAAATTCGAGTATCAGTTATCACTAACTCTAATCAGAGATATTGAGGGGCCCTAGCTCGATAATGATTTTCTAAGCATCTACATGAACGACCTTCAAATCGAACTCCTCGAGATCTTTAGCCATTTTAAAGTGATCCTCATCGCATGAGAGCAACTTCGCCGGTCCTGAGATGGTAGTCGCTATCAGTAGATCCATATCCGGGTAGGACTCCCCTCTAGCTAAAGCCCTCGCTTTTATCATCGCAGCCCTCTTTATGCTCCTCTCATTGATCCTATAAATTGTGAGCCATCTCAAGATCTCCTTCAACCAAGATCTTTCACTGTAATCCCTCCTCTTGAGCCATAAGTAGCTTGAACCGACCTCGAGCTCGTACAACGAGAGTATAGATATTCCGATGTCACTAGCCCCCTTAGACTCATCTTTCAGCAATTCTAGAGCTTTCTCGCTCTTCCTGATCTTTAAAATGAATGATGTATCGAGTATGATCCTCAAATTCTCACCTTGAATCCCTCTCTTATCTCTCTGATCATTCTCTCCATTTCCTCAGGAGATCCAGCGGAAATAGATACTTCTATTATCTTACTGACTCTCCTCTCCACATCCCTCCTTATTAAGTCGTCTATCACGTCCGAGAAGCTCCTATCTCCCTTCAGCGAGAGTAACTTCCTGTAGACGTCATCCCTCAGAGTGACCGTTTTCATATACAATATATTGCATATTATTGTATTTAAGGTTTTCCAAAATAGCTCGTCCGAGTGGCGGTCCTCGGCCGTCAGCATAAATCCACTGAACTCCTGAGATGAGACCTGAAGCTATTTTATACGAGACTCACTGGGACATCGGGATGCGGAAGTTCGTGGAGCTCCTCGAACTCAAGAGGGA
>Ga0065719_102766_pt1 | contig 28449 bp, 30 predicted proteins | sample GBSCel85sediment_FD_59106 | JGI IMG/M metagenome (GOLD analysis project Ga0065719, IMG submission 59106) | Hot spring sediment microbial communities from Great Boiling Spring, Nevada - Cellulolytic enrichment CS 85C v3 (version 3) | ecosystem: Environmental > Aquatic > Thermal springs > Hot... | reverse complement strand
CTAAAATCCAATCTTTGTATTCTATTAATTTTTTCATAATAAACTTTAGATATTAAACCCAATTTCCTTGATAGCAAGAGTTTTAAAAAATTTATTATTGGTTTAATCAATATTGTAAGCTTTAAATTTTATGCTATTTAGTTTTGTAATGGAGTTAAAGGAACTTAATAATACAGGAATAAAAATACCGGCTATTGGGATGGGAACATGGGAAATTGGAGGAAGGCTTTCTCCTGATTATTCAATGGATGAATATTACATAGAAATTTTAAGAGAAGGAATAAAATTGGGGATGTCTCTTATAGATACAGCCGAAATGTACGGAGCAGGACATAGTGAAGAAATAGTAGGAGAGGCTATAAAAATTTTCCCAAGAGAAAGTGTCTTTATAGTAACTAAAGTTTTGCCTGAAAACTTAAAATATAAAGATTTGATAAATGCTGCTTATAAAAGCTTAAAAAGACTAAAAACAGATTATATTGATCTTTACCTTATCCATGCACCAAACCCTAAAATCCCTATAAAAGAAACTATGGAAGCTATGGAAAAACTCGTAGAAGAAAAAATCGTAAAATTTATAGGAGTGAGCAATTTCAATGTTTACCAAATGGAAGAAGCAAGAGCTTGCCTTAGTAATATAGATATAGTAGTTAATCAAGTAGAATATCATCTTCTTTACAGAAAGGCAGAAAAAGATATTCTTCCTTATTCCATAAAAAATAAAATAACCTTAATGGCTTATTCTCCACTTGCAAGAGGTTTACTTGCAAAAAACGAATTTTTAAAAAAGATAGGGAGAAAGATATNNNAAAACANCAGCTCANGTNGCNCTTAATTGGCTTATTCAAAANGAAATGGTAGTTGCTATCCCAAAAGCAGGAAACTTAAAACATTTAACGGAAAATGCTCAAGCTTGTGATTTCCGTGTAAGTAAAGAAGATATTTTGGAAATTGAGAAATACTTTTCATACTCTTATTATTAATACTCTAAGTGATTTTTGCTTAAGCTCTTGCAGAAAGGGGATAAATTTTTATTCTGTCTTTATCTTAAATCAAAGCTAATTTTTTTAATATTTTTCACTTGAAAGATAGTTAAAGCAAAGCTATAATAGAAGTAAAATTGCAGGAGAAGTAAAATTGCAGGAGGAGGGTAAGATGAAAATTTATAAAGATGAAGATGCTGATCTTTCCATTTTAAAAGATAAGGTAATTGCAGTTTTGGGGTATGGAAGCCAAGGACATGCCCATGCTTTAAATTTAAGAGATTCTGGATTAAATGTAGTAGTGGGGGTAAGAAAAGACGGAAAAAGTTACAAAAAAGCTAAAGAGCATGGTTTTGAACCTGTATCTGTTAGTGAAGCCTGTGAAAAAGGAGATTTAATAATGATACTTTTACCTGATCAAACCCAACCTCAAGTTTATAAAGAAGAAATTGAACCAGCTTTAAAACCTGGTAAAATGCTTCTTTTTGCTCATGGATTTAACATTCATTATAACCAGATTGTTCCTCCTAAGGATGTTGATGTAGCTATGGTTGCTCCAAAAGGTCCAGGACATCTTGTAAGAAGAGAATTTGAAAAAGGTGCTGGTGTACCTTGTTTATTAGCCATACATCAAGATGCAACTGGCAATGCCTTTGCTAAAGCACTTGCCTATGCTAAAGGAATTGGAGGAACCCGTGCAGGAGTAATTGAAACTACTTTTAAAGAAGAAACAGAAACAGACCTTTTTGGAGAACAGGTAGTTCTTTGTGGAGGAATCTCTGCCCTTATAAAAGCTGGGTTTGAAACATTGGTAGAAGCTGGTTATCAGCCAGAAGTAGCTTATTTTGAATGTTTACATGAATTGAAATTGATAGTAGATCTCATATATGAAGGTGGACTTTCTTTTATGAGATACTCTATAAGTGATACTGCTGAATATGGTGATCTTACAAGGGGACCAAGAATTATTAATGAACAGGTAAGAGCTGAAATGAAAAAAATTCTTAAAGAAATTCAAAGTGGAGAATTTGCAAGAGAATGGATTTTAGAAAATCAAGCAGGAAGACCAGTTTTAAATGCCTTAAGAAGAAAAGAAAGAGAACATCTCATTGAAGAAGTAGGTAAAAGATTAAGAGCAATGATGCCCTGGATTAAAAAACCAGAAGAATTTTAGTGCATCTCTTTTAAAACTTTATATATTGCAGAAATAGTTTTTTCTATTTCTTTTTCCCCATGGGAAAGAGAAACAAACCAAGCTTCAAACTGAGAAGGAGGAAGATAAATACCTTCTTCAAGCATTTTTTGCCAAAAAATAGCAAATTTTTCTGTATCTGAAGTTAAAGCTCCCTGAAAATCCTTTACTTCTTTTTCTGTAAAAAACAAGGTAAGCATTGAACCTGCTCTATTAATTTGATAGGAAAGTTTTAACTCTTTTAATACCTCCCTTATTCCTTTTTCTAATTTTTCAGAAATGTATTCAAGTCTTTCATAAGTTCCAGGTTTTAAAAGTTCTTTAAGGGTTGCAATTCCAGCAGCAACAGCAATAGGATTCCCAGATAAAGTTCCAGCTTGATATACAGGTCCTTCTGGTGAAACAAGACTCATTATCTCTTCTTTACCTCCATAAGCTCCCACTGGAAGCCCACCTCCAATTATTTTACCTAAACAAGTAAGGTCTGGATTTATTCCATATTTTCCTTGTGCTCCTGAAGGTCCTATTCTAAAACCTGTAATTACTTCATCAAAAATAAGAAGAGCTTTATATTTTTGAGTAATTTCTCTTAAAAACTCAAGAAATCCATTTTCAGGTAATACTACCCCCATATTTCCTGGAATAGGTTCTACTATTACTGCTGCAATTTCTTTCCCGTACTCTAAAAAAGCCTTTTCTACTGCCGAAAAATCATTAAATGGTAAACTTAGGGTATGAGAAGTTAGCTCTTCAGGAACTCCTGGTGTTGCAGGAATTCCAAAAGTTGCAAGTCCTGAACCAGCTCTAACTAATAAAGAATCTACATGCCCATGATAGCAACCTTCAAATTTAATAATTTTTTTTCTTCCTGTATAAGCTCTTGCAAGTCTTATAGCACTCATAGTAGCTTCTGTGCCTGAATTTACAAGACGAATTTTTTCAATCGAGGGAATAGAATTTTTAATAAGCTCTGCTAATTCAACTTCTTGCCAAGTAGGAGCACCGAAAGCTTGTACCTTTTTTGGAAGCAAAATATATGCTACCTATAACCTCAGGATGAGCATGTCCTAATATAAGAGGACCCCAAGAACATACATAATCAATATACCTATTACCATCTACATCTATTAAATAGGCTCCTTCTCCTCTTTCAAAAAAAATAGGGTCAGACTTAACAGCTTTACAAGCTCTAACCGGACTATTAACCCCTCCGGGAATACTCTTTAATGCCCTTTTAAAATATTCTTTAGACCTTATTCTCATCCTCTAAACCTCCTCTACAAGTTTCTTTAAATACTCTATTTTACAGAGCTTTTCAAAAATTATACTAAGATTAACAGCTGTTTCTAAATCTTTCTCCCATACTACAAGACCATGATTACTAAGAATAAGTATCTTAGAATTAATACTTTCTTCTGAAACCTTATACCACAATTCAAAAGAACCCGGAGGAAGAGGTGGTATTATTTTAATTTCTTTAAAAAAATATTGTGCTTCAAAAAGAGAAAAATTTTTGAATGTAAATCCTAAAAGATTAAGCACTAAAAGGTATGTTGGATGAGAATGTACAATAGCATGAGCAGATGAATTTTTACGATAAATTTTTAAATGCATACCCCATTCAGAAGAAGGAATGCCTTTTAAAAATTCTCCCTCCCAATTTACAAAAGCAATTTCTTTTGGTTTAAGATTTTCCTTTATTTTACCAGAGGGAGTAATCCAAAATCCTTCTTTATCTCTTATAGAAATATTACCTTCCGAACCAACAATTAACCCCTTTTTGGAAAGATAATTAGCAAAATAGCAAAGACTTTCTAATTTTCTCATTTTAAACCTTTATATTTTTAATAAGCTCTATATTTTCTTTGCTCCAATTTACAGTTCTTTTAAGACCCTCTTCTATGCTAATTTCTGGTTCCCAATTTAAAAGTTTTTTGGCTTTACTTATATCTGCCCAAGTAATTTTCACATCAGCTTTGTGAAAATTTAAATACTCTCTTTTTGCCTTTTTACCTATAAGTCTTTCTAAAATTTCAATTATTTGATTTATAGAAATAGGATTTTTTCCTCCTCCCAAGTTAATAATTTCATATCCCAGAGGTTTTAAAGAGGCAATAGTTCCTCTTGCAATATCATCTATATAGGTAAAATCTCTTGCCTGGGTTCCATCTCCAAAAATTTTAATTGGCTTTTCTTCATAAATCCATTTAATAAACCTAAAAATACTCATATCTGGTCTTCCTGCCGGTCCATAAACTGTAAAATATCTAACTACTGAAATATCCAGTCCATAAAGATGATGATAAGTATAAGAAAGAAGTTCAGCTCCTTTTTTGGTGGCTGCATAAGGAGAAAGTGGGGTATCTACTTTTAGATCTTCGTGAAAAGGTGGGGATTGCCCTGCATAAATTGAAGAAGTTGAGGCAAGTACCATTTTTTTTACTCCAAAATCTTTCATAAGTTCGAGAAGATTTAATGTTCCTGTAATATTAGAATCAACATAAACCCATGGATTTTCAAGACTTGCCCTTACCCCTGCTCTTGCTGCTAAATGAATAACAGCTGAAATAGGATAAATTTCAAAAAGAACTTTCAATGCTTGAAAATTAGATATATCAATTTGATAAAATTTAAATTTTTCAAATTTTTTAAGTTCATTTAGTCTCCAATATTTAAGAGTGACATCATAGGAATCATTAAGGTTATCAACTCCTAAAACCGCCTTACCCTCTTTTAATAAAAACTCTCCTACCCTCCATCCTATAAATCCAGCTATTCCTGTAATAAGATAATATCCCATTTTTTTACCTCAGCAAATTAAAATAAGGTATTAAATATTTTCTATTTATGTAATCTGAAAGTTCAAAACCAAATATTGCTTCATTTTCCATAGTTTGCTGAATTTTCACTAGTCTTTCATGTCCTAAAAATTTAGAAAGTTTATCACAAAAAAAGTTTCTACAAAAAAGCGGAGTAAAAATTAGACTGCATCCTTTTTCTCCCAAAAATAAACAATCTTCTGGCCTCTCTAAATTAAACTCTATAGAAATCCCTATTTTTTCGGCTAACAAAAGATTTATAAAAAATTCCTCTTTATGAAGCTTCCATTCTAAACCAGCTTGACAACATTTTTCTCCAGATTTCGCACATTTAGCACAAAAATCAAAAGAACCGGTTTCTGTAAAAACTCTTTTTGAATTGTTAATAGCCTTTAAAAGTTCAAAAAGTTTTTTCTCAATAAAATCATCTTCTTTTAACTTTTTCTTAAAAAAACTTTCATAAAGCTCTTTTAATTTTGTAAAATATTCAATACTTCCGTTACTCATAGAAATTTTCATTATATTTTAAGCTCTTACCACTTACTTCATTTAATATCAAACCCGTCAAAATCTTCGGATAAAAATAAGTACATTTATGGGGCATTAATTTTTTTGCTTGAGCAACCTTTTTTAAAATAACAGGTGAAATAAAGGGAAATACTACTCCCAAAGCTCCTTTCTTAACTTCTTCTATTAACTCCTCCTTTTGAGAAATAAATTTTACTTTTCCCTTTTCTTTTAGGTCCTCTTCTTTTATATTAAGGATTTTTTCAAGAATTTGCAAAAAGTTATAAAGGGGTATTTCAGAAAAAAGAGGATCTTCTCTCTTTATTATTTCAAAGATTTCTTCTTTTAAAGTAAAAATCTTTATCTCTTTTCCAAAAAGGATAGCCCATTCACAAGAAGCTTTTTCAAAAAAATGATTAAAATTATAATTTTTATCTATTTCTAAGCTTTTTTTTACTTTAGCAAACTGAAAAAACTTTTTTATCACTTCTTCTGAATTTTCAAAATAATAGACTCTATGAGTAGGAAACATAAACAGATTTTCGTCTTCTATAGGACAGATATAAATAGCTGTATAATTATAATCTTTATAAGAGTCTCTTCCATAAATATTTTCCATATATTCTCTAAATTTTAAGGCTGTTTCATAACGATGATGCCCATCAGCAATATAAAAATTTTTATCTTTTAAAAATTTTAAAAGCCCCTTTATGAATTCTTTATCAAAAATTTTATATAATCTATGTGTCTCATTTTTTTGTTTTATTTCATAAAGAAGTTCTTTATGTTTTGTATTTATGTTTTTGATAGTTTTAAGAGAAGGATCTTCATAAAGGGCAAAAATTTGACTAAATTGAAATTGGGTAGCTTTAAGCAATTCAAATCTATCAGTAGTTACTTTAGGATAAGTTTTTTCATGAGGAAGAATTTTCCCCTCCTCAAAAGAGCTAAGCTTTACTAAAAGAATAAAGCCTTTTCTTATTAAAAGTTTTTTCTTGGTATATAAACTCAAGTTCGTAAAAATAGATAGTAGGGAACTCATCTCTAATAAGAATTTTAGATCTTTTCCAGTTTTCAAGTAATTCTCTTGCTTTATTATAATCTTCCGGAAGTTCTAAATGGAATATATTATAAGGACTTTTTTTCTTAAACTCTTCTATTTCTTTTTCTGAGACAATATCATAAGGTGGAGCTATAACCTCTTCTATTTTTACTTTCTCAGGATTATATCTCCAGGCACAGAAAGGTAAACATTCAGGCATATTTTGATTTTATAAAAATTTTCCCTAAACATACCAAAACTTTGAAAATTAGCAATAATCTTAAGCTTAAAAAAAATGAAAAAAGGGGGTCTTAAAGACCCCCCTTTTGTTTACAAACTTTAAAAGTTAGATAAGTTTTAAAACATCCTTAACTGACACTACACCTACAACCCTACCATCTCTAACTACAGGAAGATGTCTTATTTTATGATCAATAAATTTTTCTAATGCTTCTTTTAGAGTACTATTAGGTGAAATAGTAATAACATCTTTAATCATAAATTCTCTTACAGGTTTATCTTTATTAGTAATATCACAACAAAGAATACTCATAAGATCTTTTTCTGAAATAACACCAACAAGTTTACCTGTATCAGAACTTACAACAGGTAAAAATCCAATATCTTTTTCACTAATAATTTTAGCTGCTTCAATAACTAAATCATTGTCTTTTATTGTAATCACACGGTTCATAAATTCTTCAACTTTAATGCGCTCAGTAAAAGGTTTTTTAATTCCTGCACTAATAACAGCTACTTCATTAAAAACGAAACGTGGATCAACATATCCTAATATGTTTCCATTTTTATCTACCACTCCTATACCTTTTACCCCTGCTTGTTGAATTAGTACAATAGCATCAATAATTCTTGCTGAATCTATTACAGCATCCACATCAAGTACTACTTCTTTGAGAGAACTTTTTATAGTATGACCGGTAACTAAAGCTTTAAGAAGTGCTCTTTCTTCAACAATTCCAACATATTTTCCATTTTCAGCAACTATTGCAACACGATGCCCTTCTTTTTGCATTTCTTTCATAGCTTCTCCAACACTCATATTAGCAGGTAATATAAGAGCTTTTTGAGCAAATTTTCCTGCAGAAAGTTCTTCCCATATTCTTTCTCCTTTTGTTTCCCATCCTTTAAAAAGGTAAAGCAGTCCCATAACCATAGGAACGATAGTTGACCAAATAATTATTGAAAGATATATATTATTAGTAAACTTATATATAAGAGTAATCATAAAAGGGGTTAAACCTCCAAAAACCCCGTATCCCATATTGTATGTAAAACCAATTGCTGTAGTTCTAATTTTTGCAGGGAATAACTCAAGTAACATGGCTGACATAGCTCCACTATATCCTATACCATTCATAAATGTTCCAGCAGCTGTTAAAATAAAAAGCATGGTATAATCAGGTGGACTAACATAATTTTTCATAAGATAAAACGTTATAGGGAAAAGAAGAGCATTACCGTAAATTCCAAAAAGAAGAACAGGTCTTCTTCCAATTTTATCAGAAATCCATCCGAAAAAGATATAAGTCCAAAGAACAACATAAGTAGCATAAGCAAGGATTTTCCCAGAGTCTCCTGGAGTAATTCCAAAGTGTTCCATATAGTATTTAACATAAAGCTGGTTTGTATACCATATTGGTCCGTGTGCTCCAATTACTCCAATCCAAGCTAATAAAAATAGCCATAAATAATGTTTATTAGTAAAAAGCTCCTTAATTGGTGCGCTGGTAACCCTTCTTACTTGCTTTAAAGCAGTAAAAACCGGGGTCTCTTTATAAAGAACATGAATAATAAGAGCAACTATAAAAACTACAAGCCCTGCTATGACAAAACACCATCTCCACCCGTAAGCCTGGAAAGTTTCAACACCAAAATAATTCTGTAAAACTGAGGCAAGATTACCAGCTATAGCCATACCAAAAGCAGGGGTTGTAAAAAGAAATCCTGTAATTAAACCTCTTAGGTGATCAGGAGTAAATTCCCCAAGATAGGTAATAGCAGCACCATAACCCCCTCCAAGAGCTAACCCTTGAATAATTCTTAAAACAAATATTCCGATAGAAGCAATAACGCCCCAAGTAGCATATGAAGGAAGAGCTGCAATTCCAAGTGTTCCAACCATCATCATAGTAATAGCAGTCAGAAAAGCTATTTTACGCCCAAATTGATCTCCAATTTTACCAAACATAAGAGCTCCAAGAGGTCTAAAAAGAAAACCAATAGCAAGAGCAGCGTACGCACCAAGTAAACTCGCTATCGGATCGTGACTGGGAAAGTAATGGCTTGCTAAAATTTTGGCAAGAATAGCATAAGTATAAAAATCAAGCCACTCTAATAACGCTCCTGTCCAAGAAACTATAGCAACAGGTAAAACATCTCTAAATTTTGCTTCTTCTTGCTTCATAAGCCACCTCCTTTAGTTAATTTCTGTTGTTTTTTATACTAAACTTTTTAACTAAACCTTTTTTTTTAAAAATATTTAGTGATTTTTTTCACATTAATACCGAATTATAATTTTTATCAAAGTTTTTTTCATTGATCATTTGTTTTGAATATCACAATATTTTAAGAATTAAAATGTAAAGATAATTTTTTCACAAATTTCAATTTAAAATTGGATTAAAAATTAAAAACTAGATATAGGATTTAATTATGCGAAAATATTTTAAAGGCTCGTCTATATTAAACTCTTCTTTAAGAAGCTTTAAAAAAGAAATTTCATTTTTATAGGGTATTGCAGTGTAAAAGGAGCCTAAAAATTTAAGTTCTAAATTTTTTGTAGATTTGAGTTTAAAAGAAATTTCTTTAATAGGATATAATAAATAATAAGTTTTTCTTACAGGAGGAGAGGGTTTTTCTTTGCCTTTAAATTTAACTTCCTTAAAAATGAGTCCTTCATAAATTTCTATTCCTTTTAGGGATTCTTCAGAGACCTTTTCTCTTAATCCCAATCCTAAGAATTCATTTTTTACTTCAATACCAACAGGAAGTGCAGGCCCACATACAAACTTAGGTCTTGGATTAAATCCCTGAGTATAAGAAAGGGGTATTTTTTTTCTTCTTAATACAAGTTCTATTAACCTTAATATCTCAAGCTGAGAAAGAAATTTAGAAACCCCTAATTTATCATAATAAATTTCATACCAAAAGGTTTCATCAGGATTTTTAATGATATCGGAAATAGTTACTAATTTTTTTTCTTCCTTCTCTTTTTCACTTAGATAATTTTTAATCTCCCCCTTACAAACCCCGCAATTACTACAAGATCCCCATCTGCAATCCTCTGTATAAATTTCTTGATAAGCCTTTTCTTTCTCCTTTAAAAGAAATTCTTTTTTTATACCCAAATCAATATGTTCCCAAGGAAGTTCTTCCTTTAAATCCCTTTCTCTTAGATAATCTTTAAGCTCTAAACCAAGCTCATAAGCTGTTTTTTTCCATAAAGAAAAATTAAAATACTCTTTCCAAGAATCTAAACGGGCACCTCTTTTAAAAACCTCTTCAAGATAGAAATAAAAATTTTTATCAGCTCTTGCTATGATACCCTCAAGAAAACTTTGTTCAGGTTGATGAGATTTAAAATTTTTCTTTAATTCACTTTTAAGATATTTTATCTTTTCCAAAGCTTCTTCTATAGTTATTTGCCTTTCCCACTGAAAGGGTGTATGAGGTTTAGGAACAAAAATTGAAGCTGAAATAGTAATCTCAAGTCCTTTAAAAGTTCTATTCAAATCCTTATAAAATTTTACTATTTCTTCTAAATCTTTTTCTTCTTCAGTAGGAAGCCCTATCATAAAATAAAGCTTTATCTTTTTAAAACCAAATTTAAAAGCAAGTTCTAAATCTTTATACAATTCTTCTATTTCAATTTTTTTATTAATTACTCTTCTCAATCTCTCTGAAGCAGCTTCAATAGCTAAGGTTATGGTTGAGGTTCTACCCTTTCTCAGAAAATTAAGTATTTTAGGATTCAAACTTCCTACTCTAAGAGAAGGAAGAGAAAATACATACTCTCTCTGAGAATAAGCATAAAATTCTCTTTCCAAAAGATTGATTAGTTTCTCAAGTGAAGAATAATCACCTGCAGAAAGGCTCATTAAAGATGCTTCTCTATAGCCTGTTAGCTCAAAAGCTTTTTTAGTCAAAAGAAACAATTTCTTCGGGAGTTTTCTCTCTTACCGGGCGATAATAAAATCCAGCGGAACAAAATCGACAAGCCCTTGTACAACCTCTCGAAATTTCAAGAGAAACTCTATCATGAGAAAGAGGTATAACTGGAATAGAATACAAAAATGGAATAGAGTTTTTAAAAAGATAAATTCTTCTTCTTACAGAATTTTTAAAAATGGGAACATAGACACCTTCTATGTTTTTTAAATTTTCCCATAAGATTTCTCTGTTAAATTTTTCTTTTTTCCAGTTTTCTATTACTTTTAAAATCTCAAGAACAACCTCTTCTCCATCTCCTATCACTATAGCATCAAACAAAGAAGCTATAGGTTCTGGATTTCCGCAACAGGGACCACCACCTAAAATAACTGGATCTGAAACTTTTCTTTCTTCTGCTTTAAAGGGTATATAAGAAAGTTCAAGAATTTGAAATATTCCTGTTATTAAAAGTTCATAAGCATAACTTAATCCAATCACATCAAATTCTTTTAAAGGTTTTCTATAATTATAACTAAGAAGGGGTATCCTTCTTTTTTTTAGTTCAGCTTCCATATCTGGAGAAACTGCATACACAAGATCACACAAATATTCAGGTATTTCATTAATGATCCCTGCAAGTATGTTTATCCCAAGATGAGATCTTCCTACTTCATAGAGATCAGGATAGCCAAGACAAACTTTTAATTTAGTTTTTTCCCAATCTTTATAAGGAAAAAAGGGTTCCTTTCCTAAATATCTTGAAGGCTTTTTTACAGAAATTAAAGCTTCCTCTGGATATTCTTTTAACATGATATTAATTTTAATACACCGCTTTTTATTTTGGAGTAAAATAAGTTTTGTGCTTAAAAAAAGATTTGCTCAACATTTACTTATTGGATCAGGAATTTTTACAAAAAAATAGTTAGAGTTTTGCTGAAATAAAAACCTGAAGAAGTGGTAGTAGAAATTGGACCTGGAACAGGAAATCTAACTAAATAATTTACTAAAAAACAAATCTTAAAAAGCTATATCTTATAGAAATTGATCCCGAAATGATAGAATATCTCAAAAAAACCATAAGGGATGAAAGGGTAGTTTTTATTAATGCCGATGCTACAAAATTTGATTTTTCCTCTTTAAAGGAAAGTAATTTAAAATTAATAGGAAATTTACCTTATAATGTTGCCAGCTTAATTATAGAAAATACAGTTATGCACAAAGATCTTATTCCTTATGCTTTTTATATGGTTCAGAAAGAGGTAGCTGAAAGACTAATAAATGAAAAATCGTGGCTTTCTATTTTCGTGAAAACCTTTTATGAAATAGAATATCTTATGAGTATTCCAGCAAGATTTTTTATTCCACCACCAAAGGTTGTTTCTGCTTTTATAAAATTGACACGAAAAGATTTTATAGATATATACGATCTTAAAGAGTATAAAAATTTTTTAACTAAAATATTTGCTCAAAAAAGAAAAATGTTAAAACATAAGATAAATGAAATTTATTTAAAAGAAGTGGGTATTTCTGGGGAAAAGAGAGTAGAAGAACTTGAACTTAAAGATTTTCTTTCTCTATATCTTTCTTTTCAGAAATTAAAGTAGAATTTGAGTTACCAGTAGATTCTTTATTATTCCTAATTTTTTTAATAGCTTCTAAATGTTCTTTATAAGTTTTTGAAAAATAATGGCTCCCATCTCCTTTAGCTACAAAATAAAGATAAGGTACTTTAGCAGGGAATAACACCGCTTTTATACTTTCCTCACCTGGATTGCATATAGGGGTAGGAGGAAGTCCATCTTCTAAATAAGTATTGTATGGACTTTTTACTGAATAATAATCCTTATAAGTAAGTCTTCTAAAATCTCTTAAAGCATAATTTATTGTGGGATCAGCCTGAAGAGGCATCCCTTTTTTAAGTCTATTTAAATATACAGCAGCAATGATTGGTTTTTCTTCAGGATAATAGGCTTCTTTTTCAACTATAGAAGCTAAAATAATCACTTTTTTTAAAGGTTTTTTTTGTTTTTCTGCAACCTCTCTAAATTTTCCCCAGTGTTTCCAAAAATTTTCAATCATAGTTTGAATAACAACTTGAGGAGGGGTATCTTTATGAAAAAAATATGTATCTGGATAGAGATAACCTTCTAAAGTAGGACCAGGAAGCTTGAAACTTTCAGCTACTGATGGATTTTCTGCAAGAGATAAAAATTCCTCTTTTTTACAGATTTTATTTTTTTCTAAAATGTCTGCTATTTGCCATATTGTTGATCCTTCAGGAATTGTAATTTTATGAAGATAGATCTTTCCTTCTTTAAAAAAAGTAAGAACTTCTTCCACACTTTGAGAAGGGTAGAAGGCATATTCTCCTGCTTTAATTTTATTATAAGTGCCTGTTTTAAAAGCCTTTAAAATAAAAAACAATTCACTTTTAATAAGTCCTTTTTCTTTTAATTTTTTTGCAACCTTAAATATGTTGTCTCCTTTTTCAATCTCTACGATTATAGGCTCTTTTGCTGATTTTATGGTTTCTTTCTTAAATAAAGAATTACTTATCCAAGAAACTGCTAAAGTTAATACTAATATCCCTAAAAATAAAGGTATTATCAGTTTTTTCTTTTTATACCTTGAGATCTTCATTTTTGATGTTATCTTTTAAATACTTCAAGGAGGTTAGATATGATTACAGAAGAAGCTTTAAAAGCTTTAGAAAAAGAAGCCATGGAAAACCCTCATTCAGTTTTTGCACAACATAAATTGGCTATAGCTTACTTCAATTTGGGAAAATTTCAAGAAGCAAAAGAAGCTTTTAAAAGGGTACTTAAATTAGATCCCTTCCATTTTGAGGCAATGATAAATTTAGGTATTTTATTAGCCCAAGAAGGTGAACTTGAAGAGGCAAAAAAAGCTTTTACTTTTACACTTAAATATTATCCTAACTCAGTTGAAGCATGGAATAATCTTGGATTAATTGAATTTGAGCTTGGAAACCTTGATGAAGCTGAAAAATGTTATAGAAAAGCTCTCGAAATAAATGAAACTTTTGCAGAATCTTGGATAAATCTTTCAACTATTTTAATTGAAAAGGGTTTATTTAAAGAAGCTATATNAGCTTTAGAAAAAGCTAAGACCTTTGCACCTGAAAATGCAGTTATTTATAACAATCTTGCTGTAGCTTATTATTATTTAAAAGATAAAGAATCNGCCCTAAAAAATTTAAACTTAGCTAAAGAAATGGGATATCCTGTAAATCCTACACTTGAAAGGATGATAAATGAAACTTTATAATCCACCTACTTGTCCCCTTTTGTGGAAGAGTAATTGCTAAACCTACCTATTTATCCATAGGCTTTTCTGATTTGGAAGCAGGAATTTGTGAATGTGGAAGTGTATATGTTTGTGATGTAACCGGATTTAATCGAGGAACTGCCTTTGTTGAGGCACTTCTTATTGCCTGTGCTGGAGATTGGGATTTAGCTTGGAATTTAGAATATAATGAGGACTATAAAGAAATCTGGATTGAAAATTACGATTTGCCCTCCCATTCAATAATGCCTCCTTCAGAAAAAAGAAGAGGAGTGCTTTGCTTTTTAAAACTTGTTGATGAAATAAGAGAAGTAAAAGAGCTTAAGTTAAAAAAATTATTTGAAAGATCTAATCAAGAAAAAGAAATTCCAAAGGTTGAAAAAAGAAAATTAAATAAAAATGAAATGAAAGATTTGATAGAAAATGGGAAAATCTCTTTACTCATAGCTTATCATGTTGCTGAACCTCTTAATTTAAATATTTTACAGAAATTGCTTTATCACCCTGAAATTATCTTTAGAAAAAAAGTTGTCGTAGCTCTTGGAGAAGTGGTTAAGGTTCTTGTTAACATTTATCCAGAAAAGGTGCTTGAATTTCTAAAAAGATTAATATACGCCTCTGCAGATTCAGCAGCCTCTGCATGGGGAGCTTTAGAAGCAGTAGGTGAAATAATAAGAAATACTGAGGATAGATTTTCTATTTTTATAAAAAATCTTTTAGCTTTTATGAATTATCCTGAGTATCGTCCTTATGTACTTTATGCACTTTATAGAGTTGCAGAAAAAAATCCACAAGTATTAAAACAGCATAGTTATTTAAAACTTTTAAATTACCTTGAAGGTAGCCCACCTGAAATACAAGGACTTATCCTTAAGATCTTTGAAAAACTAAATTCTAAAGAAATCCTTTCTTACTTAAACACCTTTGATCTAGAAAAAGATTTTGAATTTTTTAATTATGAAACCTTTTCTTTTGAAAAGGTTTTTCTAAAAGATTTGATAGAAAACATTAAAAAGGAAGGCTAAAATGGACAAAACAATCCTTGAAAAAGATTTTTTTTTAAATCTTGCAAGTATTTCAGAAAGTCTAAAATCTGCCTATGAAATTTGTGCAAAAGCTTACCAAAACTGGAAAAATGGACGTATTCTTGATACCATCTCTCTTTTAGAATCCGCTTTAGAAATATTTCAAGAAAATAATGCTTATAAAGAAATGGCTAATATTTTAGATTTTTTAGGTGATCTTTATAGTATGAGGGGAAATTTAGAAAGGGCTTTAAAATCCTACAAAGCTTGTTTGGATATTTGTGAAAATTTTGAAGATGAAATAAGTACTGCTATCATAGCAGAAAAAATAATTAAAATTTATAGAGAAAAAAGAGATTATGAAAAAATGCTTCCCTATTTATATAGAAATTTAGAAATTGCTGAAAAATATAGAGACGCTCATAGAGCTGCAAGAACAATGGTAGGAATTGGAGATGTATACCGTCATAAAAATGATTATAGAACTGCTAAAGAAGCCTATGAAATAGCTTTAAAAATTTATAAAGGGTTAGGAGCAAAAGAACTTGCTGAAATTGTAGAAAAAGCTCTGGAAGAAATAAGTGAAAAAACTTAAAAAATTTATTTCTCGTATCCTGGAAGTTCTAAATGAGTACAAGTGCCAGTTGGACATGAATAAGTTTCTGTAACCCTTGGTTTGTCTGAAGAACTTCCAGAATCACTTATTATAGAATTAACTACACTCATAAGTCTTTTAATATTTTTACTTTCACAAGATTTACATTTAACTTCAGAAAGTTCCTCTTTATTTTTTAAAAATACCTCAAATTCAGCTCCACAATCTTGACATTTAAATTCATATATAGGCATTTTAAAAACCCTTTAGAAAATATTTTAAATTATTTTAACATAAACCCTCTAAAACTCAATAAAATTTTTCAAACTTTAAAATTTAACCAAAAATTTTTAAATAAAGCATCAAAATAAACCCGGTTATAAAAGTAATTATTAAAACAGGTATTAAAACAATTTTTATAAATTTACCTTCTTCTTTTCCGCTCACTCCTATAGTTGCAGCTGCGTTAGTAATTTTTGATGGAGTGATAGCTGAGGCAATACCTCCACCAACAGCATGGGCCGCAAAAATCCACATAAATGCAGGTGCTCCTAAGGTAAAAAGGGTTGTTTCCCACTGAATTTTAGCAAAAAGAACATTTGATGCAGTCTCACTTCCTCCAACAAAAGCCCCTATTAACCCAATAAANGGAACTACAAGAGGATTAGGCCTTTGTCCAAAAAGATTAGCCAAAGTAAAGGCTATTATAATGTTCATATTATATTCTTTAAAATAAGGACCTGGGACAAGTTTCCCATCTATTACTTCCATTCCTGACCAAGCCATTATAAAGGCTACAGCAAAAAACAGAGAATGAGCTATAAAAGGACCTCCTATACGGGTACTCCAAATTTTTAAAACCCTTTTCATAGTATCTGAGGAAGGTTTTAAGATAAAGATTGAAATAAGTGATACTACTAAAATCCAAAACCAAACATTTGCCATGATATTTAAGTCTTCTTTTTTATCTGCGAAAACCCTTATAATCTCGTAGGAACTTAAAATGTTTGAAAGAAAATTTTTAACACCGGGAATATTTACCGCTGTAGAAAAAAGAATTAACAGAAAAAAGGGAAGGAAAGCTTTAAAAATTTCTTTGTTAATTTTTACTTTATTAATATGGTTATTTTTACTGCGATAATATATATTAACAAAAAGCATAGTAATAAATCCAGAAAAAATACCAATTACCTCTACAGGTAAAATCCTTAACCAAGCTATAGTTAAAGCTGATAATGATAAAACAAGTCCTGAACCAAGAGCAGGTTTCCAGTGTTTAACAATTGCCTCTTTCCCACCGACAACCCATAACATTATAAATGCAAAAGAAACCGAGATAGGGGGCAAAAAGGTTGTAATTTTAAAAGTAAAGTCCCAAATAAATTCTTGAAGATTTTCAATTCCTGTAGGTTGGATATGGAATACTTTAAAAGCAACCTCAGCAGGTACAGTAATAGGAATAGAAAATAAAGCAAAGGAGGTGAGAGGATCATAACAAAGAATACTTATAGCAATAGCAGAAATAGAAGAAAAACCAAGCATTCTAAAAATAGGAGGGAACATAGCAGGAGTAACCATGCCAAGAGAAGTGGAAAGAGAACCAAATCCCATTCCTAAAAATAAAGTTTGTTCCTCTTTATCTTTGGCAATCTCCTTAATGTATTCAATAATTTTACTTAAAGCTCCTGTTTCTTTCATAAGAAAGATTAGAAACATAGTAAAAGTAATTGCAAGAGTTATCCCAAGAGCTTTAATTATACCTATTAAACTTGCTCCTAACGCTACTTCCCAAGGTGTATGAAAATAATAAACTGCTAAAATTAATGCAAGTATCCAACCAACTACAGAAACAAAGGCTCCTGAACGATAAAAAAATATCATTCCTATGATACTAAGTAATATAGGAAGCATGGCCAAGAAAAAATCCATAATTCACCTCCTACAACTTTATGTTAAATTTTTTACATCAATGAAAAGAGATTATAAGAAAATCCCATTTATTTGCAAGAATTTTAAAGAATTTTTTGATTATAAAATTATATTGACGTAACAAATTATTATGCTATATAAATTTGTTCAATTATTTTTAAAAACTTTAAAAAATTATGGAGAATCAAGTTACCAATTTAATACTTGTAGGAACAGGTGGACAAGGAATTGTTCTTGCAAGTAGAATAATAGCTTGGTGTGCTTTTAAAAGTGGTTTTGATGTTAAAGAGAGTGAGAGTACACGGAATGGCTCAAAGAGGAGGGTCTGTAATCGGGCAGGTACGTTTTGGAAAAAAGGTTTTTTCTCCTTCTATCCCGACAGGAGAGGCTCACATTATGCTTGCCCTTGAAGAAATAGAGGCTTTAAGATATTCCTATTTTTTAAAAGATGAAGGATTGATTATATTAAATCTTAAACAAATTCCTCCAACTTCCCTTGACCCTTCTTTTTATCCTAAAAATGTTTCAGAACAGTTAAGAATGAAGGGATATAAAGTATTGGAAATAAAAGCTGAAGATTTAGCTAAAAATCTGGGGAGTACTAAAATCGAAAATACTATACTTCTTGGAGTATTATCTCTATTTTTACCCTTTTCAGTTGAGATTTGGAAAGAGGTATTAACTAATTTTGTCCCCCAAAAATTCGTTGATCTTAATCTTAAAGCCTTTGAGGAGGGAAGAAACTTTGCAAAAAAGATATTACAATCCAGAAATTGAATTATTATCACATGAAGAGCTAAAAAATTTACAACTTAAAAAATTAAAAAAAATTGTTAAAAAGGTTTACAATCAAGTACCTTATTATAGAAATAAATTTAAAGAAGTAGGTGTAAAACCTGAAAATCTAAAAAGTCTTGAAGAGTTTAAAAATTTTCCGTTTACTACCAAAGAAGACCTTTTTGTAGATTATCCTTTTGGTTTACTTGCAGAACCTTTAGAAAAAATAATCCGTTTACATACCTCAAGTGGAACAACTGGCAAACCTAAAGCTATCTTTTTCAGTAAAAAAGACATATGGTCTCAAGCAAAACTAATAGCAAGAGCTCTTTTTATGAGTGGAGCAAGCTCTCAAGATATATTCCAAAATTCTATGACTTATGGACTCTTTACTGGTGCTCTGGTAATGCATTATGGAGCTGAACTTCTCGGAATGCTTGTTATACCAGCTGGACCTGGAAATACAGAAAGGCAAATAGAACTTATGAAAACTTTTGGAACAACTTGTATTCATATGACCCCTAGCTATGCGCTTTATGTAGCTACCATAATTCAAGAAAAGGGACTAAAACCAGGAAAAGATATAAAATTAAAAAGGGCTTATCTTGGAGCTGAACCTTATAGTGAAGAAACTCGTAATAAAATTGAAGAGATGTTAAAAATTGACGTTTTTAATTGCTATGGTCTTTCAGAAATGGGAGGACCTGGAGTTGGTTTTGAATGCCCTGTAAAAAGGGGGCTTCATATTTGGGAAGATGCCTTTTATGTAGAAATAGTTGATCCTGAAACTGGTGAACCTGTTAAAGAAGGAGAAATAGGAGAATTAGTTCTTACTACTCTTGATAGAACTGCTATGCCAATTATTAGATATCGTACAAGAGATTTAACAAGGCTTATTTCAGAACCTTGCCCTTGTGGTAGAACCCATGTACGTATTGAACGTCCTTTAGGTAGAGCTGACGATATGTTTATTGTAAGAGGTGTAAATATTTTTCCTCAACAAATTGAAAGTGTTCTCATGGGTATTAAAGGAGTTGCACAAAATTATCAAATAATATTAGAAGGTTATGATGAAATGATTATTAAGGTTGAAATAGATAGGGACTTTTTTGACGGAAGAATTGAAAGACTTCTCGAACTAAAAGAGGATATAACAGAAAAATTAAGACAAGCTATCCAGGTACGTCCTAAAGTAGAACTTGTAGAACCTGGTACCCTTCCCATAAGTGAAGGAAAAGCAAAAAGAGTTATTGACAAAAGAATCCTTTAAAAAGGGGGCTTATTTATGGATCATTATGTAGATATCATAAGTATTTTTGCTGAAAATAAACCCGGCAAACTTGAAAAAATAACAGAAGTTTTAGCAAAAGAAAACATTAATATCCTTGGATTTTCTATAGTAAGTGTAAAAGATTTTGGTGTGATAAAGTTTCTTGTAGATATGCCAGAAAAAGCTTATAAAAAATTTAAAGAAGCAGGATTTACAGTAGCAAAAATCCCCGCTATAGGAATTGAACTGGAAGATAGACCAGGAGGACTTTATGAGATATTAAAATTAATAAGTTCTAAAAATATAAATGTAGAAAATGCTTTAGTTTACGTAGCTGAAACAAGAAAGAAAGCTTATTTTGTCTTTGAAGTAGAGGATTTAGAAAAAACGTGGGAAAAATTAAAAGATGAAAAGGTAAAATTTTTAAAATCATCTGATTTTATTAAAAATGAATTTTAAAAAGGCAGCAGGAGGGTTATAAATGTTTTGGAATAAGGAAATAGAAACATTACCCAGAGAAAAACTAAGAGAACTTCAACTTAAAAGAATAAAAGAGGTGGTTAAGTATGCCTATGAACACATACCCTATTATCAAAAAAAATTTAAAGAAGCAGGTCTTAAACCAGAAGATATAAGAACTTTAGATGATATAAAGTATATTCCTTTTACAAGTAAAGCAGATTTAAGAGAGGTTTATCCTTTTGGAATGTTCGCGGTGCCTTTATCTGAAATAGTTGAAATACATTCTTCAAGTGGAACAACTGGTAAACCTGTAGTTATAGGATACACTAAAGAAGACATAGAAGTATGGAAAGAAGTTATGGCAAGATCTCTTACAATGATAGGAGTTACTAAAAAAGATATAATCCAAATTGCTTATGGATATGGATTATTTACTGGTGGACTTGGTTTCCATTATGGAGCTTTAGCTATTGGTGCTACTATCGTCCCTACATCTGCTGGAAATACACGTAGACAAATTGAACTTATGCGTGATTTTGGAACAACTGTTCTTGCTTGTACACCTTCCTATGCTTTATATTTAGCCGAATATGCTAAAGATGAATTAGGAATAGACCCACAAATTTTAAAACTTAGAGTTGGAAGTTTTGGTGCAGAGATGTGGACTGAACAAATGAGAAAAGAGATAGAAAAAAGGTTCGGTATTAAAGCCTATAATATATACGGTCTAACAGAAATAATCGGCCCTGGAGTTGCTCATGAATGTCCAGCTCAAGAAGGACTTCATATATGGGAAGATCATTTTTATCCTGAAATAATTGATCCAGAAACTGGAGAAATATTACCCGAAGGAAAAAGAGGAGAACTTGTTCTCACTACCCTAACTAAAAAAGGAGTTCCTATGTTAAGATTTAGAACAAGAGATATTACTGCTTTTATTCCTGGAACCTGTTCTTGCGGAAGAACCTCAATAAGAATTGAAAGAATAAGAGGAAGAACTGATGATATGATTAAAGTAAGAGGAGTAATGTTATTTCCTTATCAAATTGAAAAAGCTATACTTGAGGTGCAAGGAGTAGAACCACATTATCAAATTATTCTTACCAGACCACAATATCTTGATGAAATAGAGGTCCAAGTAGAGATGTCTAAGGAAATTTTTTCAGATGAGGTAAGAAAAATTGAAGAGTTAAGAAGAAAACTTGAAAAAAGAATTGAAGAAACAGTAGGAATAAGAGTAAAAGTAACTTTAGTAGAACCTAAAAGTTTACCAAGAAGCGAAGGAAAAGCAAAAAGAGTTATTGATAAAAGAGGATTAATTTAAAAAAGAGGAGGCAAAATTATGAAAATTAAACAAATTTCTGTCTTTTTAGAAAATAAAAAGGGAAGACTTTACGAGGCTTTAAATACATTAGCAAAAGCAGATGTAAATATTAGAGCTCTCTCCATTGCAGATACCTCTGATTTTGGTATCTTGCGAATGATTGTAAATGATCCTGAAAAAGCAAAAAAAGCTCTGGAGGATGCAGGCTTTACAACCAAAATAACTAATGTTCTCGCAGTGGGAGTTAAGGATAAACCCGGAGGACTTGCTGAGGTTTTAAAAATACTTTATGAAGGTGATATTAATGTAGAATATGTGTATGCTTTTGTTGAAAAAAAGGGAGAAGAAGCTTTAGTAGTTTTAAGAACAAACAATCTTGATAAAACCATAGATCTTCTCCAAAAAAAAGGCGTAAAACTTTTAGATAGCAAAACTGTAGAATCTTTATAAAATCAAACTCCTTTAAATTTTTTAGCTACAAATATACAAGGTCTCTTTGAAATTACTACATGAACTCCTGGCGTATCAAGACCTCTTTTTAAAGCAGAAATCATCTCTTCTTTTTTAAAAGGATCTATTTCACACACAGAATCAACTCCACAGGCTTTACAAATTTCAACTAAATCTAATTTTTTAGTCTTTTCATTTTTTGCTGTTAAACCCAGATGAGGAGTAGGTTGATGTCCTGTCATCGCTACTACAGAATTATCAAGAATACAAACGAGAATATTAGCTTTATTATAAACTGCATTAATTAAAGCTGGAATTCCTGAGTGCCAAAAAGTTGAATCACCAATTACAGCAGCTATCCTTTTTATTCCTTGCTTTGCAATACCTACAGCTTTACTTATACTGGCTCCCATACAAAGACAGGTATCAAGTGCTGAAAGGGGAGGTAAACAACCAAGGGTATAACATCCGATATCCCCTGTAACAAAATTAGGTCTTGCCTCTAAAAGTGCTTTATAAAATTCTCTATGGGGACACCCAGGACATAAAAACGGAGGTCTTTTCGGGACAGAGGTAATAGGATCTTTTCTTTTTTTTCCAAAAAGTTCTAAAATAGGATCTATCCCGAGCTCCCCTTCTGAGGGAAGATCCCCTGAAAGTTTCCCTTTTACCTTAGGATGAAAACACCTGATTATTTTTTCTAAAAAAGGATATCCTTCTTCTAAAACAATTACTTCATCAACTTTACCTAAAAATTCTTTAAGAAGTCCCTCTTCTACAGGATAAGCAGTAATTTTTAGAATAGGAATATCTTTTTTCAACTCCAAAGCATAGGTAAAGGTAAGTCCACAAGCAATAATTCCTATTTTTTCATTTCCAGGGATTATTTCATTAAATTTATATGTCTCAAGAATTTTAAATATTTTTGATTGTTTTGCATTTAATTCTTTATGAAGAGGGATTACATGAGCAGGAATAGCAATCAAATGTTGAGGATCTTTAAATAAATTTATATTTTTCTGAGATTTAATATTTTCTAAAGTTACAGGACTATAGCAATGAAGAAGCCTGGTTTGACTTCTTATCATTACAGGTAATCCAAGCTCTTCTGAAATATCAAAGGCTAATTTTGTATAAGATTTAGCTGTTTCTCCATCAAAAGGCTCAAGACAGGGAATTTTAGCAAAATAAGCGTAAAATCGAGAATCTTGTTCATTCTGAGATGAATAAGATCCAGGGTCATCTCCTACTGCAATTACTAATCCTCCTCTTATTCCAAGATAACTTAAAGTTATAAAAGGATCTGCAGCTACATTAAGCCCTACGTGTTTCATAGAACATAAAACTCTTCTTCCTGTCAAGCTAACTCCATAAGCTACTTCGAGAGCTACTTTTTCATTTATAGACCATTCACAGGGAATATCAGTATTTAGGGCTATATATTCTAAAATTTGAGTTGCTGGTGTACCTGGATAAGAGGTAGCATAAGAGATTCCTGCCTCTATTGCTCCTCTTGCTATAGCCTCTGCCCCAAGCATAAGAACTTTTTTCATACTTTACACCCTTTAAAAATAATTTTTTAAATTTTTTAATTTTAACGCATATTTATAATTGGAGTAAAGAGGGTAAGAATTAAAATTTTTTGAAAAGATAAAAGATGATTTTTATTAATTTGAATTAAATTAAAAATGCCCGGGGCCGGACTCGAACCGGCACGGAGGTTTTACCTCCAGTGGATTTTAAGTCCACAGCGTCTACCTAATTCCGCCACCCGGGCAAAAATTATAATTTAGCCTGTTCATTAATATAACACAGCTAAACACATTATCAATATCTTTATCTTATTCCTTTGTTTAAGATTTTTCTATTTCTTTTATCTTTAATATGCCTTTTAAAAATAGGTCAATATAAGCATTTATTACCTCTTCTGGATCTTCCTTTTTGAGATTTAAGCATTCCCTTATTTCTTTTCCATAAAAATAAGAAAAAAACATCCCTAAAAATGCTCTTGCTGCAAAAACAGTATTAATTTCACGTAAAATCTTTTTCTCTTGTAAATTTTTAAAATAATCAGAAAGCACTGTTATAGTTTTTTCTATTATATTTTCATGTATTTTTTTAATCTCTTCTGGATATCTATGCATCTCGGAATGCATTATCTTTATAAGATCTTTTTTAGTTTCTAATACTTTTAAAAATTCTTTAGCAATAATCTTGAGTGCTTTTTCACAGGGCTCATTTTTAACTTTTTCAAGAGCCTCTCTTAAAGTGGGCAAAAAAGAATAGGTATTAATTACTTCTCCAAACAAAGCAGATTTAGAAGGGAAATATCTAAATAAAGTTACTTCTGCTATTCCAGCGGACTTAGCAATCTCTTTAGTTGTTGCACCTAAATAACCTTTTTGAGAAAAAAGTTTTAAAGCAGTATTTAAAATTTTTTCTTTAGTTCTATCTGCCATTGTTTGTAAGTACTTACTTAATAATAATTATTTCATAATTTTTTCTTTTCGTCAAGTGTATGCTTATCAGTTTCTCTTTTTCTTGGTATAATTTTTATTATATTAAAGGAGTTAAAGGAGGTTAAAAATATGAAAACTTGGCTTGTATATGTTTTTGGTCGTTGGATTTTTCTTTCAGGCATTGCTGGAGCTTTGTTACAGTTTTTATTAAGTGATTACTTAAGAATCCATACTATACCAGCCTTTTTACTTAATCAGTTTATTCTTGCCAATGTTTTTTGGTTTGTAGATAAAGCTATATTTAAATCCCATTTTAAAATACCAGCATTTTATCCACTTTGGCAAATTAAAGAAAATGTCGTATGTGCTGACTGTGGTGAGATATGTGAGGGATATAGACTGGTAAAAACAAAAAATTATGACAAATTAAGCGACCCTCAACCAGAATTTAGATGTAAAACCTGTAGAGAAAGAAAGTTACAAGAGCTAAGAGAAAGAGGGGTAGAAGTTTAAATATTTTTAACTAAGAACTTATCTTTAATTTTTCTTGACTTTTCTTTTTTTACTTGTAGAATAAATTAGTATATTTTATAAACATATTTTATAAATTTTCTTATTATGAATTTAACAGGAAAAAAAGAATATTTTGAAAAAATATATACTCCTGTTGGAACCCTCTTATATAAACTTCATTTCCCTGCTAATTTAATTACCTTTTTATCTCTTTTAATAGGAACTGCTTCGGCTTTAGCTTATTATAATGGAAACTTAATTATTGCTATGTCCCTTTTAGTAACCTCAGGAATTTTTGATTTATCTGATGGAATTGTAGCAAGACTTTCTGGTAAACCTACTAAATTTGGAGCAGTTTTTGATTGGATTGCTGATAAATGGGTAGATGGTTTAGTTCTTGGAATTGTAGGATACTTTTATGCTGATCCCTTTTGGTCAATTTTAGCAATCACTGCAACTATGCTCCATTCTTTTATAAAACCAGTAGTTTATGCTGAAATAGGATATGAAGTAAAAATAAAAGGAAAAATAAAAGATCCCTTAGAAAATATAGGATTTTTTGGAAGACCTGAAACCCACATTTTTCTTATTATTTTTACCATTTTAGAAAAATTAAATGCACCTATAGGTTTAAGTTATGGAATAAAACTAATAACTCTTCTTACTCTATTTTCTCTTTTACATAGATTAGTTTATCTTTATAAAAATTTTGGAGAAATCTCTGATGAATAGACCTTACATTATTATAGTTTCTGAAGTAACTATTGATGGAAAACTTACTCTTTATAGAGGAGCATCAAGTAAAGAATTAATGAGTCTTATGACAGAAGAAGTTTATAAATATCTTCATAGTATAAGAGCTCAAGTAGATGCAATAATGGTTGGTTGTGAAACAGTAAGAACTGATGATCCAAGTCTTACTGTAAGATATGTAGAAGGAAAAAATCCTATAAGAGTAATTCCCTGTTCCACTGCTAATGTTCCTTTAAATGCAAATATATTTTCAAAAGATGCCCCTACTATTATTGTTACTACAAAAAGGGCTCCTCAAGAAAGAATTGAAAAAATAAAAGCACTTGGAGCTGAAGTAATTTTAGCAGGAGAAGATTTAGTTGATTTTGATTTACTTCTTCCTATGCTTTATGAAAGAGGCATTAGAACATTTATGGTAGAAGGTGGTTCCTCAATAAATTGGGAATTAGCAAGGAAGGGCTTTATTGATGAAATAAGGATAATTCATCTTCCTGTTTTGGTAGGCGGAGAAAATGTTCCTACTTTAATCGGAGGAGAAGGTTTTAAAAGTCTTAAAAAAGTTCTAAGACTTAAAATAGTAAATTATTTCACTATAGATAATTTTTTAATCACTGAATGGAAGGTTCAAAAATAAAATTTATATTGAAAAGGTAATACTTGACATACTAAAAATCTTGAAACATTTTCAACCACCCAATCTATTACTCTTTCCATAGCCTCTTTAGTATAATAAGCAATGTGAGGAGTAAAAATTATATTGGAGTAATTTAATAAACTTAAAGTTTTTAGAGCTCTTTCATATTCCTCTGCAGTAAATGCTCCATTAATTAAATTATTTTGAAACTCCATAAGAACCCTTTCACCTTCAAAGACATCCATCGCTATTCCACCTTGAAGTTTGTTATTTTTTAAAGCCCATATTAAGGCTTCAGTATCAACTATAGGTCCACGGGCAGTATTAATAAAAATAGCATCCTCCTTTACAAACTTGATGTTTTCTCTATTAATAAGATGATGAGTCTGAGAATAATATGGAACCATAACTATAATAATATCAGACTCTTTTAGTAAAGTTTCTAAATCTACATATTTAACTTTATATTTCTCCACAAGTTCATTATTAGGAGAAACATCTGTAGCTAAAATTTTCATACCAATTCCATAAACAATTCTTGCGATTTCACTCCCTATTCTTCCTGTCCCAATAATTCCTATGGTTTTGCCAAAAAGATCTATACCCATTAGTTCATCTTTTGAAAAATCTAACTTTTTATTCTTATCTATAGCAATTTTTAATTTCCTTGCTAAAGCAAACATTAAAGCAACTGTATGTTCTGCTACTGTGGTAGAAGCATAAATTGGGCAATTAGCTACTAAAATTCCTTTTTTCTCACAACTTAAAATATCTATATGATCTGTTCCAGTGGTCCGGGTAATTAAAAGTTTTGTATCTACTAAATTTTCTACTACTGTTGAGTTAATTTTTGATTCAGCATGAATTATTATTATATTTAAATCCCTAAACCTTTTAACATTATTTTCATTTAAAGTCTCTTCATAAAAATAAATCTCGATATCTTCAATTTTTTCTTTTAAAGTTTCTTTAAATTTTTTTTAAGATAAAGTTCCTTTTCCCAATCCTTTTCTATTTCAAAAAATCCTATTTTCCAAATCATTTCAAACCTCCATTTATAATTTAAAAGTAAGCTGTTTCTAATATTTCTCTTATTTTTTCCTTAGAATATTCTTTTTCTGCACCATAAAGTAAAAAAATTTCAAAAGCTTTATCAACTAAAGTATTAATATCTTCTTTTGGTATACCAATTTCTTTTAAACTCATTGGGATTCTAAGCTCTCTTAACCAATTTTCAAAAAATTCTATTCCTTTATCTGGAATGGGTAAATCAAATACTTTAATAAAAAATTTTCTAATTATATCATCTTTTTTATGTATTTTCATCCAAGCACGCATTAAAATAGCAAGTCCTAACCCATGAGGTATATCATAACCTCCGCTTAGAGTATGTTCTATAGCATGTATAGGAAACCTATAACTTCCGATACCTGCCTTTATTAATCCACATAGTGCTAAAGAGCTTGCCCACATTAAATTTGCTCTCGCTTCATAATTATCAGGTTCTTTAAGCACAATTTTAGACCATTTTATAATATTTTTCATAATTACAATCATTAGATCTTCTACTAAGGAATTTTTTTTGTATTCTCTATTCATAAAAAATTCAAAAACATGAGAGAAGGCATCAACTGCTCCATAAGCTGTATATTCTGGAGATACTGTAAAGGTTAATGTAGGATCTAAAAAGGATACTTTAGGAAATAGCAAAGGACTTCTTAAGGAGTGTTTTATTTTTTTTATATCATGAGTAATCACACTTACTTCATTGAGTTCCGAGCCTGTTCCTGCAATAGTTAAAATTACAACTATAGGTAAAGCTTTTTCAGGATATGCTTTCTTTTCAAAAAAATCCCATACATTACCTTCATAATAATATCCGCAAGCAATAGCCTTTGCTGTATCAATTACACTTCCTCCACCTACAGCTAAAATAAAATCAACTTTTTGTTTTTTAGCTATCTCTATCCCTTCTAAGACTTTAGATAAAAGGGGGTTAGATTTGACTCCACCAAGTTCTATGAATTCTATATTTTCTTGAATTAAAATTTCTTTTATTTTTTCATAAANCCCTGTTACTTTTATAGAACTTCTCCCATAAACCCATAGAGCTTTTTTGCCAAAACTGGAAAGTTCTTTAGGAATTTGCTTTAGAGCTTTTTTGCCAAAGATAACTTTAGTAGGAATCCATAATTCAAAATCTTTCACAGATTTAATTATAAATTACTATTTCAACAAA
>Ga0065719_116294_pt1 | contig 28551 bp, 28 predicted proteins | sample GBSCel85sediment_FD_59106 | JGI IMG/M metagenome (GOLD analysis project Ga0065719, IMG submission 59106) | Hot spring sediment microbial communities from Great Boiling Spring, Nevada - Cellulolytic enrichment CS 85C v3 (version 3) | ecosystem: Environmental > Aquatic > Thermal springs > Hot... | reverse complement strand
CAAAATTTTTTACAACTTCATATGTAGAATTTTTAAAGTTTCAATGTTATGTGAATCAATTCTATAAATTTTTTGATTGTTTTTGCAAAGGATTTTATGTAGTGAAATTCTATATGGATAACTACTACCAAATTTATCTCCAGATAAGTTGATGTTGACTGTTATTGCGTTTGAATCTTGAAAAATACGAAATAAAAATCGATCTCAATCAAAATAGTAAACGAAGGGAAAAATCGAAGGTTATTTTTTTGCTTTTCTCTTTAAAAATCCATACCAAAATGCGGTTATTCTAATAAAATCTTTCGGAATTGTTAATAATCCTCGTAAAAAAGAAACTAAAAAATCCTTACTGTTTTTGAATGCTAGGTAGCTTGCTATGAAACATCTTAGAAAGATAAGAAATGATGAAAGTAGAAAGAGTAAGGGAATTTTCAGATAAAAAAATAATAAGGGAGAAAAATAAATTATCATTCTCCAAAATGTTGGGAAGAAATATTTAAATGTTTTGAATTTTCGAACGAGAATTCCATGAGCTTCTTGGTATTCCCACACTTTTCTAAAATTTGCATATAAACCTTTTTTGTTAAGAGCATGATAATGTAAAATAAAAGTATCAGCCACTTCTATTCTATATCCAGCTTTCTTTAATTTTATCTGAATATCTATATCTTCTCCAGCTCTTTTGTATTCTTCAGAGTAAGGAATTTTCAAAAATACAGACTTCCTATGTAAGTCTCCCTTGTTTCCACCTATTCCTACAAAATTTTCCAACTGATCAACAAAAAAAACTTTATCTATAAGAGAAAATTTATTCCACACTTCTTTTGGCATCTTTATTTTTGACATTACCATTGCAATTTCCCTATTTTTTTCAGCGATTTTTATCAATTTTTCTAACCAATCATTTTCTTCTGGAACACAATCACTATGTAAGGTTACAACATAGGGCGTTTTTGCTTTTTTAATACCTAAGTTAAGGCATTTGGCAAGTCCCAAATTTTTCTTATTACGTAAAATTCGTAGTGGTAATTTATCTTTAAATTTTTTGATTACTTTCAAACTTTTATCTGTAGAATTATCATCTATTACTATAATCTCATGAATAGGATAAGTTTGTCGTTGAAGAGAGTTTAAAACTTTCCCTATAGTTTTCTCAGAATTAAAAAGTGGAATTACTATTGTTACATTTTTCATGTTTTCTACCTAAATTGATAGTTTAAATAGTTTAAGTTTATTTTATTGTAAATTTTGGTAAATTATTAATAATTTATTAACGTGTTCTTTCCATGTTAATTTATTTTTAATTATCCATTTTCTTTGGTTTTTCAAGGGTTTTATTTCCCCTTTTTTTATCTCCATCAGCAACTTTTCCAATTCTTTAAAATTACTGACTTTATAGATAGGCAAAATTTCCCCGATTCCAGCATTAGTTCCTATAATATAAGGAACTTCACATGCCATAGCTTCTAACCAAACCATATTAAAACCAGTAGATCTAGGTGGGATTGATATAAAAATTTTGAGAAGTGAATAAAAATAGGGCATTTTTTCATAAGGGAAATTTAACACTTTTTTTAATTTTATTTTAACTTTTTTGCAAATTTTCTTTATCTTTTCAAGATTATAGTTTTGGCATATACCTATTATAAATTCTTTGTTATTACTTAGAGGTTTAAAGATGTCTAAATTAACACCATTAGGAATATAGGTTGCAAAAATGTATTTTCTTTTCATTGCAGTGAAACAACAATTGCGTTTTCATTTAACTTATTAATACAATAATTTTGAAAAATTGTTGCTAGTATAGATGTTGGAAACCCATGAAAAGTTGCAACAAGATTTTTTATGTTAGCTTTTATTGCAGGATAAGTTATTGACCAATCGTGTGTGTGAATAATATCATATTCTTTATCCCATTTTTTAAAATAAGATTTCATTTTGAAATAAGAATTTAAAAAAGAAGTAAGTTTAAGGTTTTCATTTCTTGTGATTTCTTTAACTTCTATTCCTCTTTTTTGTAATTCTTTTATAATTTCTTTAACATGAACCGCTACTCCACCTTTGTGTGTTTTATGTACCATTAAAATTTTCATTTTCCCAAACTTACTCCTAATACATAAGCTATTCTTTTTGTTATTACCAACAAAGGAGCATAATAAATTCCACTTATTTTTCTGCTTTTTATAACAAACATAATTCCATAAACCAAAAAATATAAAAAAGAAGGAATTAATAAAGTTGTTAAGAATTCAAAAGATAGAAAGATAGAAAGCGCCAATAAAATGATGTAAATCCAAAATCCGAAAACAAAAATCAAATTTTTCTTCAGTTTCCAAATATTTCCAGATTTTCTATCACCAACTCCATATCTATAAAATTGTTTTGCAAATTCTTTCCAACTTTTCCTCATTTTCCAATAAACAATTGCTTTTCTAACAAAAACAAATTCACAACCTTTTTCTATCAATTTAATATTTAAATTTAGTATCTTCTCCTATACTTAGGTTAGGATAACCATTAACTTTTTTCCAAACAGATTTTTTAAAAGCAATTGATTGAGAAGACATTCTGGAAGGATTTAAAAAAATTTTTCCAGGTTCACCAACAACGATTAATCCTTGAAAATATTCAAAATCGTTAGCATAATAAGGTTTGTAAATACCTACAGCTACATCAACATTTCTGTTTTTGGTAAATGGTTTAGTGATTTCTTTTAGCCAATCTTTATCTAAAATACAACCCACATTTGTACAAGCTATTATCTCGTTTTTTGCTTTTTTAATGGCATAATTTCTTCCTTTTCCAATTGAAGCGCCTTTAATCTGAAAAACTTTAATCCATTTATACTTTTTTGCATATTTTTTTAAAATTTCATAAGTTCCATCAGTAGAACCACCATCTACGATTATAAATTCATCTGGTTTTTTGGTTTGATCAATTACAGATTTTAAAAATTCTTCTATGTTATCTACTTCATTTAATACAGTTGTAACTAAACTAACTTTCATAAATTCACCAAAAATTCAATAATTCTTTTACTAACTTTGTTATCTCCATAAGGATTTTTAAACTTAGGAATTTTAAATTTTCCTTCCAATCTTTCAATTATTTGTTTTGCGTATTCGACATTCAATTTTGTTAAGAAATTTATTCCGGTTTTTAAACCCTCAACCCTTTCAGTTTTCATTCTTAAAATTACACATGGTTTTTTAAGTATTAGACTTTCTTCTTGAATAGAACCACCATCTGTAATTACAAATTTACATTTTCTCATCTCTTGCAAAAACTGAAAATAAGAAATTAACCCAGAAAATTCGATGTTCTTGTTATTTTTAACATTTTTCCATAAGTTGTATTTTTTTAAAGCGTATTTGGTTTGGTCGTGAATTGGCCAATAAATGGGTAAGGTTACACTATTTAGTATTTCAACTATTTTTTTCATTCTACTTTTTGATTGTAAATTTTCATTTCTATGAAGATTTACTAGTACAAACTTTTTTCTTTTAGATTTTTTACCTCTTTTCAACGCTAGTTTTACACTATCTACTATCGTGTTTCCTGTTTTTACTATCTTTCCTTTCACATTTTCTTTTTTCAGGTTTTTTTCTGCACCATCGGAAACAGCAAATAATATGTCGCAAAAGTTATCGGCAACAACCCTGCTAATTTCTTCAGGAAAAGGTTCTAGGAAATCGAAACTCCTTAACCCAGCTTCCAAATGGCATGTTAACCAATTTTTGAAAGGGCAAAAAAAAGAAGTTATTGAGGTTACGGCTGTAGTTATAGTATCTCCATGTACCAATAAAAATCTTGATTTAATTTTTGAAAGAGTTTTCAGTAATTTGTAAGATAAAAAAGAACTCCATCTTAATGCTTTAAAGGTGTTTAAAAAAAACTTTGAAGTAGCTTTGGGCGATCTAAAAAGAACTATATCAGGTTCTTTTACGTCAAACTCTTCACACATTTTTTTAATATCATGGTGCCCAGTATGAATAAAAAGATATTCATAATTTCTTCTTTCTAACTCTTTCATCACCGGAACAGTTTTGATCAATTCTGCTTTTGTCCCAAGAACGAAAGTGAACATTTTTATCTAAATAAAATTTTAATCAACAAATTTAAGTTTATGAAAGAGATGAAAGTTCATTTATTGGTTGGAAATTTACCTTTATACACTGAACTTTTTGAACATCCTCCAAAAGGTATAAAATATTTAGGTAAACCAACTAAAGGTGTAAAAGAATATTATTCCAAGATTAATTGGTTAAAGCGAAAGTTTTTATTATATTTTAATAAAGTTTGTAAATTACCTAGAATGATGTACGTTTTTACCAACGCTGATTTAATTCATTCGAATAGAGGAATTTGTATTTTAAACAGAAAACCATGGGTAATTGATATGGATCATGCTTCTGCTTTCGTAGGGTTTAATCATGAAACATGGAAAAATTTAAGGTACAGAGGAGTTGTAAAAAGATTTTTGCTTTCAAAATATTGTAAGAAGATAATGGCATGGTCTACAGCTGCTAAACATTCTTTATTAAATTCTTTCCCTAAAAATGAAAGGTTAAAAGAAAAAATTGAAGTTCTTTACCCAGCAACCCTTTATTACAAAATAAGAAAAAGTAAAAATGAAGTGTTAACTTTACTTTTTGTTGGAAGTCTTTTTAAAGAAAAAGGTGGGCAAGAAGTATTAGAAAGTTTTAAGATTTTAAGAAAAAGATATGATTTGAGATTGTTAATAAAAGCTGATGTACCCACCAATTTAAAAAGAAAATACAATTTTAAAGAAATTGAATATTTTTCTTATAAACATGAAATTCTTTCACGAATTGAATTATTAAAAAAATTTTTTGCTAAAGCTGACATTTTTGTTTATCCAACTTATTTTGACATTTTTGGTTTATGTTTGTTGGACGCATTAGCTACTGGTTTACCTATAGTGGCTACAAATGTATTTGCAGTTCCAGAGATAGTAGAAGATGGAAAGGGTGGATTTTTAATAAATTCTCCTATTAAATGGCATGATGAAACTTATTTATGGAATCCTACTCCATTTTCTATTAAAAGAAGAAAAATTGTTGTTAACCAATTAGTTAACAAACTTTCTATGTTAATAGAGAATTCTTTTTTAAGGAAAAAAATGAGCAGATACAATAAAAAGTTGGTAGTGAAAGGTAAATTTTCAATTAAAGAAAGGAATAAAAAGTTGAAAAAAATTTATGAAGAATCTGTGAAAATTTAATTCCATATTAACTTTGAAAAAGTTAAATTATTATGGTTGATGCGAATTCTTCTTGTAAAAAATCCTGTTAACTCCAGAAATTTGGATTGGAAAATGGCTAAAGGCAAGATTTTGGTTTTTGTAGATTTTTAGGTTTATCTCGATAAAAGTATGATGCTATGAACAAATTCTTTCTTTGTTCTCTAATAAAAATTTGTAAAATTGAAATTTAAATCTAATTTATGAGAATTTTGATAACTTGCGATTTATTTGCTCCACAGTTAAAAGGTGGAACCGAACTAATTGCTTATAAATTAGCAAAATTCTTAAATTCAAAAAATTTTGAAGTATTTGTTGTTTGTAAAGGAAGGAAAAATTTGAAAATAGACAAAATCAAAACTTTTAGATCTGAATTCAGAAGATGGTATCTAGCGAATCTTCTGCTTTTACCAAAGATTTTGGTAATGATAAAAAAACTTAAAATTGATCTAATACTCAATTTTACCTTCGACACTTCATTTGCTTCATGGCTTGCTGCAAAAGTATGTAAAAAACCAATTTTGATGTATATAATGGGTGTTTACGGTGATGCATGGATTGAAATGCGAAATTCCTTCTTAAAAGGAAAGCTAAGGAAATTTTTTGAATTTTTACAGTTAAAATTACCTGCTAAAAAATTGTTTTTAAGCGAGTATAGTAGAAACCTTGCAATTCAACTTTATAAAATTAGAAAAAAGGAGACAGAAATTTTAACTCCACCTATAGATTACAAAAAATTCAAACCATCTAAGAAAAAAAGATTTGTTCTTTTTGTTGGAAGAATGGTAAAACAAAAAGGTGTTGAGTATTTAATTGAGGCTGCAAGACTGTTACCATCAATTAAGTTTTTGTTGGTGGGAGAAGGTGAGGAAAGGAAAAGATTGGAGAAGGTTGCTCCATCTAACGTTAAATTTCTGGGATTTTTAAGACCTGAAAGCAAAAAGCTTTTAAAATTGTATTCAGAAGCTTTAATCTTTTGTTTACCTTCTATTGGTGAAGGTTTAGGTATTGTGCTTTTAGAAGCTATGGCAAGTGGTTGTGTAATAATTTCAACAATTCCTTTTGATTATGAAGGGTTTTTAGTCCCAAAAAAGGATCCAAAAGCGTTGGCTGAAAAGATAGAGTTTTTGATAAAAAATGAAAAACTTGCTTTGAAAATGGGAAGAGAAAATAGGAGGAGAGCTAAACAGTATGGATGGGGAAAAATTTTACAAATTTTTAAAAAATATGAAAGTAGAAATTTATGAAAACAAGTAATGCGAACAAGCTTTCAATCAAAATTAAACCTAAAGTTACTTCGGTCTCTTTCATCTTTTTAATTTTCATGAGCAGATGGGTTAAAGAATAAATTTTTGGATAAGGGGCTTTTAAGGTTCCATCTTTTTGTAAAATTCCTAAACAAGAGGCTTTGAATTTAGACCTTGCTTTTAAAAAGAATTCGATGATAAATGGTATAAGTAAAACTATCCCAACTTTTTCCATGTTTCCGATTATCACACCATTAGCAACTATTGCTCCTAACAAATAAGTTAAACTATCTCCCGGCAAAAACTTTGCTGGATACCAATTGTATTTTAAGAAGACTAAAATTGAAGCCAAAGCAGTTAAAAACAGAATGAAAATAAAATTGTTGGTAAGTAAAGCAAAGAATAATAAAGTAGATAAATATATCAAAGACATTCCTGCTTCACTTCCATTAAAACCGCCTAACAAATTTATTGCATTGCTTGCTCCTACAACTCCAATTGGGATTAAGATTAAAGGATAAAATACTCCGAAGTTCATACTTCCAAGAAAGGGTAAGTTAACAGTACTCACACCAGCTTTTATAACCATTAAAGGAATTGCTCCCAAAATCGTTAAAATCCATCTTTTTTGAGGTAAACCACTCTTTACTTTTTCAAATTTTCCTTTTCTTCTTTTCATTTCATACTTCGATTTTCCTAAAGGTTTTATCAAATCGTCTAAGAAACCAATCAAAGTAATTAACAACAAACTGGAAATTACTGCAAGCAAATAAATTGAATCGTTAAAATTGTTGTATAAAAAAGTTTGAATTCCTATATAAGTTAATAAACCAGCTAAAATTCCAAAACTTATTGGTAAACCAGCTGAAGTTGGTAATTTAGGTAAATTTTTTTTATGTAAATCTATCGCAACCATTCCAATTTCTTTAAAAATTTTTGAAAACTTTTTTAGAGCAAATTGAGTAACCAAAAGTGAAATTGAAGTTGGTAAAATCCAATCAGTAATTAACTTTATATAAAATTGTTCCATCACATCCACCCATAGCCAAACATTGAGCTAAGTTTGGTCCATTCTCATAAACTTTTTCAAAATATTCTGAATTGTTTTCTAAAAATTGAACAAAAGTTATGGGATAGGTTTGACGATATTTACCACCAGATAAACTAAACTTTTGAACAAAAATGTAATCTATTCCGTTAGCTTTCAATCTATTTAAAGTTAAATTTATATCGTTACTCAACAAAATATCTGGTAAATCAACTAACTCCCAAATCGCTTTCCTTTCACAATTGTAAACTGTTGGATGAGTGTGTAAAGATAATAGGCTTGCATTTAATGGTAAATTTTGTTTTATCCAGTTGCATGCTTCTAAGAAGAGAGGAGAAAATTGCTTTACCCTAATCATCATATTAGCTTTTCCTAAAAAGTTTAAAAAAGAAATTATTGCTATGCAAAAAATTAAGAATAAAGGCAGGTATTTTGAATACCTTTTTGACCAATCTAAAATTTTTTCTAAGTAAATAGAAACGATTAATACTAAAATTGGAACTGAATACAAATTGTATCTTGCAACATCTTCTGCTCTTGCAGAGATAAAAATGTAAATGCCTGGTAAAGCTGCAATCAACATTAAAAGTATTAGTTTATCAAATTTTTCTTTTCTTAAAAGCAGATAGAGCAAACTCGGAAATAAAAGTAAAGGGAAAAACCACAAGAAACCATAAGCGAAATCGAAATATTCAACTAAACCTATTTTAAAAACAGTTGCCTCTGTTGCTATTTCAGCAATTCTGCCTTCAAATTCATGAATCGGTGTGTAATCTGGTTTGATTATCGTTTTTCCTTGTAAAACATTGAAAGGTAAATTGGTTAAAGGAGTTGAAAAGAAAAAGTAATTTCTAATCATCCATCCACTTAAAGTTAAAAACAATAAGCTGATTACCAACCCAAAATCCTTTAAGATTTCAAACTTTTTTTCACTTAAAACTCTGAAGGTGAAATAAAAAAAGTAAAATAGTAGTAAAAAGTAACCAGTTGTTTTAGTTAGAATTGCTAATCCTGTAAACAAACTGGATAGCAAAAGATATTTTTTATCTTTAAATTTTTCCCACAAACAAAAACTTCCCAAACTCAAAATTATCCAAAAGTTTACTAACATATCAACGTAAAACAAAACACTATAAGTAACTATGCATGGTAAAGAAACATAAATCAAAGCTGCAATCAACGAGGTTCTTTCATTAAGAACTCTTTTAAAGAGTGAATAAATTGATAGTCCACTCAACAAAGTTATAAATGGAACCAAAATTTTTACAATGGTTTCATTAAAACCAAAAAGGTAGAAAAAACCTTCTAAAATATTCCATAGTGGTGGTCTTGCAAAACCTTCTCTATGAATTAAAGTTCCATAAAGAGGTAAAAATTCTGGTATTTCCTTATGAACAGAAATCCATCTGGCTAAATGGGTATGAAAACCTTCATCACCAAATGCAATGGGTGAAACCAAAGTTATGTATAAATTTATAGAAAAAGTTACTATTAGAAATATTATTAAAATTAAAAATTCGGATGAAAGTTCAATTTCTAATGTAGCCATCTAAAAATTTTTTATTCACTTCATTTATATATTAAATTGGTTTGAAGAAATATTATGCAAAACAATTTCGAAATAAAAAATTTTATTTTAGATATCCTATACAGTTTCTGCTTAATTTTCTTTAATATCCTAAAAGATTACTGGCATTTAATAATTCTTTTAGCAATAATCTTTTTAGCTTATGAAGTTCGTTTAACTACTAGCTCCACAAAATTAATTTTGGATTATGATCCTTGGTGGTTTTATAGACATGCAAAAGTTTTACTTGAAAACAATTTTGTTCCACCTAAATGGGATTATTTAAGTTATTATCCACCAGGTAGACCATATGATTTTCAATTAGGTTGGTCCTATACTATTGCATTTTTTTACTTACTTTTCAAATTCTTCATTCCAAACTTTATGGATTTCGCTTGTCGTTGGGTTGCAATATTTGCAGCGTTATGTACAATTCCAGCTTATTTGGTTGGAAGAGTGATTAGCAATAAATACGGTGCTTTGGCAACTGCTTTTCTAGCTACTACAACACCAACTTTCATAACCGTTTCAATGTATGGTTACGTTGATAGCGATGTGGTTGTAGTTTTTTATACTTTTTTAGTTATTGGGATGATATTTTATACCATTAAAAATTATAAGGGCATTAAATCGAAACGAACATGGTTTGCTATAAGTTTGGCAGTTCTTGCAAATTGGTTATTTGCTTTTAATTGGAATTCAAGTTGGTATGTTTATTATTTATTCTTAATTTCCATTCCAGCTTATTTGATTTTTAAAATTTTTATTTACTTGATTCAAGGACTGGCTTGGAATGAAACTAAAGAAAAAATAAAAAAAGAAGGTAAACGAATTACTTTACCTATTTTAATAATTGGAGTGATTGCTGGAATTTTAACTCAAATAACTTCTGGTTGGCCTTTCAACACTTATTCACCTATTCGTCAACTTTTGGATGGATTAGCCTTATTAACAGGAAGATCTTTGATAGTAAACATTTCAGTTGCTGAGTTACAACCAGTTTCGAATCTTTTTTCAAGTGAAGTTTTGGAAAGAGTAGGAAGGGAACTAACACTTTTTAGCATTTTTGGTTTAATATTACTTATCTTTTACAAATTGTTTTCAAAGAGCGAGTTTGAATTTCCAGAAGTCTTTGTAATCGTTTTCTTAATGGCTAGTTTGTTTTTGATGACAAAAGGAATAAGATTTTCTTTAATTTTTTCGATAGCTGTTTCCATAGCTTTTGGTTATTTAATAGGTAATCTTTATTCAATCCTAAACCAGCAAAGATTTGGAAAGTTTGTAAAAGCTACAGTTTTTGGTTTCATCCTATTTTTAATTTTCTTTCATCTTTCTAAAACTATTAAATTCTCTTATCAACTTATTGGAATGGAAGTTTCTCAGAATTGGGTTGATGCTTTAAATTGGTTAAAAACAAATGCAGATAAAGATGCTTTAATAGCTACTTGGTGGGATCCTGGTCATATAATAACTGGCTTTACAGGCTTAAAAGTTCATGCAGATGGTGCTCATTGCGGCTATTCATCTTGCATTCCTTACAATCATGACATTAGAATAAGGGATATGGGTAGAATTTTGTCTTCAAGTAATGAAAGTGAGAGTGTTGAACTCTTGAAAAAGTATATGCAGTTGAGTGAAGAGGATTGTGAAAAAGCAAAGAAGGCTTTTAACGAATTAATTCCAACAGATGCTTGTAAACCAGTAAGCGAAGTTTACGTGATAGCAAGTTCAGATTTGATAGGAAAATATTATTGGTTGTCTTGTTTCGGAAGTTTTAATTTAACTAGTAGAGAATGTGATGGTAGGAATTTCTTAATTTTATCTTTAACTGGTCAAACTCAAGAAGGATTGGTTTACCAAACTTTTGTTCAAGGTTTTCCAATAAAGATAACTTTAACTTCATTGAACAACAGTATTATTTCAATTTTTGATGCACCAGTTTTAAGAATAAGAAATAGAATTGTCAAGCATCTATTTTTATACTCAAATGGACAACTTCAAAACTTTACTTTCGATAACCCAAATGCGATAGAAGGGACAGTTTTCATAGACCCTTCTTATACACTTGCGATTTTCATGGACGAAAAAATTCAAAATAGTTTATTCACCAAAATGTTTTTTTATGATGGAAAGGATTTGAAACATTTTGAACTAGTTTTTTCAAATCCAGAAGTAAAAATCTTTAAGCTTAAACTTTAATTTTAATCTATGAAAATCTTGCAGATAGGAAAATACTTTTATCCTAAAAAAGGAGGAATCGAAACTTATGAAAAAATTTTGTTGGACAACTTACCTTTCAAATTTTTTCTTTTAGTAGTAAACAAGAAATTTGAAATAAAAAGATATAGAAAGCATAAACTCATAAAAATTCCAAAAATTTTTGAAATTTTGGATGCTCCGCTCATGAAACCATTTAATTCTTTTTTAAATTCATTAGATTATGATTTGATTCATTTGAATGTTCCAAACCCTTTCGCAGAACTTTTTCTGCTTTTACATTTTTTCCTTTTCAAAAAAACAAAAAAACTTTTGGTAACTTACCATGCTGATCCACCAATTTACACTTTTTTTAGCAAACTCCTACATTGGCTTAGATTACCAATCATCTTTTTAATTTTAAAATTTGCTGATAGAATCATAGCTACTACAAAAACTTATGCAAGAACTTCTCCAATTCTAAAACATTTTTTAAAAAAAGTTGAAGTGATTCCTTTATCAGTTGATCTACCCAAAGTTAAAGTTGATATAAAAAAGTTGAAGAAAAAACTAAAGGTTAAGGATGAAAAAATTGTTTTGTTCGTTGGAAGACTTTATCCTTACAAAGGCTTAGAATATCTTTTAAAAGCTTTTAAATATTTAGAAAATGAAAAGGTAAAGTTGGTTATAGTTGGGGATGGTGTTTTAAAAAATAAACTCAAAAAGATGGTTGAAAAGTTGAATTTAACTTCAAAAGTTGTTTTTTTTGGTTCAGTTGGTGAAAAGGAAAAAGTTTCTCTTTACAAACTTTGCGATATTTTTGTTTTGCCTAGCATAAACAGAGGGGAGGCTTTCGGTATTTCAATCTTAGAAGCTTTTAATTTTGGAAAACCTGTAATTTCAACTTTTATTGAAGGAAGTGGTGTTTTAGAATTGAATTTACATAATAAAACAGGTTTGGTTGTAAAACCAAAAGATGAAAAACAACTTTATACCGCAATAAAAAAACTTTTGAAAAATTTTCGTTTAAGAAAAAAACTTGGAAGTGGAGCAAAAAAGAGAGCAAAGGATTTTTCTTTAAAAAAATTTGTGCAACGCATGAAAGAAATTTATATCTCTCTTTCTAAATCTAATCTATGAGCTTTCCAAAGTTACCCTTTGAAAGAATTTTAAAAAGGAATGGAGCTAAAAGAGTAGCTGATGAAGCAGCTTTAGAATTTGCATTGATCATGGAAGAGATGATGAGTAAAATAATTGAGAATGCATGGGAATTGGCAAAACATGCTGGAAGAAAAACTTTATTGGTTAATGATGTTAAGCTAGCAAGAAGAAAAACTTTAAGTTAGTTTTCAATATTTAATTATGTCATTCGAAAAGATTCTTGAAGAAATTTTGAGAAAAAGTAAGTTGAGTAAAGATGAAATTTTAGAAAGGATAAAAAGAAAACAAGCTGAGCTACAAATAATTTCTTTGGAAGGGGCTGCTTATTTAGTTGCAAAAGAGTTAGGAATTTTAAATTTGTCTTCAACTGAACGAAGACTTCAAATGAAGAATTTGGTTGACGGTATGAAAAACATTTTTTTAAAAGGAAAGATTCTGAAGATTTCAGATTTAATAGAATTTGAAAAAAATGGTAAAAAAGGAAAGGTTTTGAACCTTTTTGTTTCTGATGGTACTGATTTAGTTAAAATTCCTTTATGGAATGATCAAGTTGATTGGGTTAAAAAAGAAAATTTGAGAGAAGGAGATGTAATCGAGGTTTTAGGTGGTTTGGTTAGAGAAAATGCTTTTGGTGAGAAAGAAATAATTTTAAGGAAATTGGGAAGGATTAGGAAGACTGAAGATGATTTAAGGGTAAGTTTAGAAGAGTTAAAAGCTAAGTTTTTAAACACAAAACCTTGGAGGATAAAATTGAGGGATGCAACTTTAGGTAATTACGAAATCATAGCAACCATAGTTCAAGTTTTTAAGAGCAAGTTTGTTTTTCCATTATGCCCAGCTTGCAACGTTTCTGTAAAGCAGGAAGGAAATAAGTATTTGTGTAAAATTCATGGGGAAGTTAAACCAAATTTTATTTTGGTAATTCCTTGCATAATCGATGATGGTACAGCAACGTTGAGAGCTGTTTTATTTAGAGAAGTTGCAGAAAAATTGCTATCTTTGAAAGCTGAAGAGTTAAAAGATTTAGAAACGAACGCAATCTATGAAATAGTGAAAAAAAATGTTTTAGGTAAAGAGTTGATTTTTGTGGGAAGGATAAGAAAAAATAAATTTTTTAATCGCTTGGAGTTGTTAGTTAACGATATTAAACATTTAAATTATATAGAAGAGAGTAAGAAATTAGCGGAAAAGGTAGAAAATTATGGTTAAAGAGTTAAAGCTTGAAGACATTCCTGGAATCGGTAAAAAGATAGCAGAAAAATTAAGAGAAGTAGGTTTAACAGATCTAATGGCTATTGCTGTAGCTTCTCCTGCAGAGCTTGCTGCTATCGCCGAAATTGGAGAAACTCAAGCAGCCAAGATAATTAATGCTGTTAGACAAAAGTTAAACATAGGTTTTGAAACAGCTGATAAAATTTTGGAAAGAAAATCTCAAATGGTAAGGATAACTACTGGTTCTAAAAATTTGGATGAGTTGATTGGTGGAGGAGTTCCCACTCAAGCGATTACAGAAAGCTTTGGTGCTTATGGAAGTGGCAAATGTATAGCTAAAGATATGTTAGTATTTTACTTTAATGATGAAACTCCACATCTCGATAAGATTGAAAGCATGTATGAATTTTATAAAAGAAAATTTGGTGAAAAAAAGTATGAAGAGGGTTATGTTGTTCCTTTAAAGAATGTTAAAGTTATATCTTTCATGAATGGAAAGTTTGGATTAACTTTAGCATCTTTCCTTTATAGAGAAAAGGTGAAGAAAATTTTGTATCTAAAAACTGAAAATGGAAACGAATTAAAACTAACTAAAAAACATAAGTTGCTGACACTTTCGGCTAATGGCATAAAATGGGAAGAAGCAAAAAATTTAAAAATTGGAGATTTTATAGCTTCTCCTAAAAAATTAAAAGTAAATGTTTGTGATGAGCTAGATGAACAAGATGCTTATTTTCTAGGTTTTTTCATGGCTGAAGGTTCTTTAAAACCGTTTGCAATTTATAGCAAAAATAAAAAAAGAGTGAATTGGCTAAAAAAATATTTGTTTACTAAGTTTGGATATGTCCCACCTGTAAAAAGGAGAAAGAAAGTTTACCAAATTTTATTCAGAAAACAAACAATCGATTTCTTAAAAAAATTAGGAATTGAAAAAGAAAAAAGAATACCAAGAATTCTCTTCACTTCTTCTTTTAACTTTGTTAAAAGATTTTTAGAAGGTTGGATAAACAAGGATGGATATGCTAATAAGGTTGTTGAATTAGTTATTGAAAATGAAAAATTGTGTGATGAGTTGACTTATTTACTAAAATTACTTTCAATTTCACCTATAATTAAAAAAAAGGTCGTAAATGGAAAGCTTTATTATAGAATTCGTATTTCAGATGAACAAAGAAAAAAAATAAGATTGAAAAGAAAAATCAAAGGTTATCCTTATCCTTTAACCAAATTCATAAGCAAAGTTTATGAAAATGTGATGAGAGGAAAGAAGAAAAAATACGTTCATGAACTGTTATTTAGAAAAACAAAATGTAGATTATCAGAAAAAACACTTGAAAAAGTTTTGAAAGACTTTCAAAACTTTTTATTTTTAATTCAAAAAAATTTAAAACTCGTTTATAGATTGGAAAAATTAGATAAAAGTGATTTTAAGGAATTTGTAAATACTTTACCATTCACTCTTCCAAAAAAGATATCAAAAGATTTAAACAACTTTAAGAAATTTTTAAAGGGAGAATTGGAAAGAAGAATTAAGTTACTCAGAGAAAGTATAAATATTCTTAAAATTGTAAGAAAATTTAATTGGGAAAAAATTTCTGAGATAGAAGAAATCGATTACGATGATTATGTTTATGATCTTGTGGTTCCAAAATACCATAATTTTGTTGGTGGAAACAATCCATTCTTACTTCACAACACTCAATTAGGTTTTCAATTAGCTGTTAACGTTCAATTACCTAAAGAAAAAGGCGGTTTAGAGCGTGGATGTGTTTGGATAGATACTGAGAATACTTTCAGTCCTAATAGGATAGTGGAAATGGCAAAAGCTAAAGGTTTGGATCCTCAAAAAGTTTTAAAACAAATTCATGTTGCAAGAGCTTTTAACAGCGAACACCAAATTTTAATAGTTGAAAAATTGCCAGAAACTTTGGATTTGTCTCAAATTGGTTTGATAGTCGTTGATTCCATAACTTCCCATTTCAGAGCAGATTATGTAGGTAGAGGAGAACTTGCAGTAAGACAACAAAAATTAAACAAACATTTGCACCATCTGCAAAAGCTTGCAGATGCTTTTAATCTGGCTGTTTACATGACAAATCAAGTGATGGCAAGACCAGATGTACTTTTTGGAGATCCTACTGCACCAGTTGGTGGGCATGTTTTAGGGCACATGTCTTTTTATAGAATTTATCTAAGAAAAGGAAAAGGTGGGGTTAGGATAGCAAGGCTTATAGATGCACCAGATATGCCAGAAAGGGAAGTGGTATTTCAAATAACTGAAAAAGGAATAGAAGATGCATAAATTTCTTTGAAAGAAAAAATAAAATTATGAATAAGTTTTTAATTTTATTTATAGTATTATTTTTCTTCTCCATTCAAGTAGGAAAATCAATTTCTATAGGAATTTCCCCTCCCTCTATCGATTTAGGAGAGTTGAAAAGGGGAGAGGTAAAAGAATTTTCTTTCGACTTGTTAACTTCTTACACAGAAAATGTATTAATTTACGTTCAAGTTGAAAAAGCTCCGAGAGATATTATAGCAAGGTATACAGATATTTTAGATGAAATATCTGAAGAAGATGCAAGTTCATGGATAAAGATTGATACAAATCCAATAACCTTACAATTAGTAAACGAAACTTTACAAACCAGAAAAGTTGTTTTAAAGATTACAATTCCTCAAGACGCTGAACCAGGTTACCATTTTTTAAAAATTATCCCTAAACCAATAGTCACAAAAGAAGTTTCCTCGCAAGTTGGAGGAATAGCAGTTAGTATAACTTCAATAATACTAAAATTTAGGGTAGAAGGAAATGTTGAGCAAAAAGGAAAAATTTTAGATACTGTTGTAACTTATGAAAATGGTAGGGCAAACTTTGAAACTTACTTTTTGAATCAAGGTAATGTTACTTTGGAAATCAAAGCAATTTTTATGGTTGAAGGTGAAAATCAAAGTTTAACTGTTCATTCACCTTATACACTGGTTCAACCAAATAAGGTTGCAAAACTATCAACTTCTTCAATTTTAAAAACTGGAATCTATAACTTGACAACTTCAGTTTATTGGTTGAGTGGAAATACTTCTAAATTCCAAACTGTTGAAGTAAAAGAAACAAAGAAGGAAATAGTTTTTATACCAAAAATTGATTATTTACCTTTGATAATCCTAATAATAATAATAATCATAAGTTATTTGATCGGGAAATATGTTTAGAGCTGAAAAGATATTGTTTGGTTTATTTTCCATATTTTTTTTACTTTTACTTTTATTCCTTTTCAAGTTTGAAATAGCGCCAACTTCAAATTTAACTCAAATAAAAATTGAAAAGGCAAGTGATCTGTTCTATGATTATGAGATTTTTAGATATCCTGTTAGAGCCAGGGTTTTGAAAGGTGTTTTTGACATTGGAATCAATGCAAACCCAAACACTTTGGATTTTGGTGAATTGCCTTTAGGTTCAAAAGGAAAGAAGTTTATTTGGTTGAACAATAGCGAAAAGGAAGTAAAGGTTGAAATAAAAATTTTTGGGGAGATTAATCCATTTTTAAAAATTGATGAAAAATCTTTTGAGTTAAAAAGTAAAGAGAGTAAACTAATCCAAATTGAATTTTATGCTTTGAAAGAGGGGAATTTTACTGGTGAATTAGATATTTTAATAAAAAAACCTAAATACCCAATTTCATTATGGTAAATAGAATATTTTTGTTGTTATTTAGCTTACTTTTTATCTTTCAAATTTCTTTAGCTGCAAAAGTTGAGGTTGGGATTAAAGAACAAATCGATGCAAAAATAGTTTCGTTTAGTGAAAAAGGTGAAAATTCTTTGAAAATTTTTGAGGTAGAAGTTTATAATACTGGCAGTATACCGTTCAAAGCATGGTTGCGTTTAGATGTTGAAGGAAAGAGTTTTTTTAGTTATAAAAAAGAGTTGAAACCTGGTGATAGAAAGATTTTTGAAATAGTTGGTTTTTTTGAAAGAGAAGGTTTGCATCATGCAAACTTAACTCTCTTTTACGGTTTTTCCACACTTCAAAAAAACTTTACCTTTGAAATAAAAAATGTTAGCTGGAATAAACAGGTTTCAATCCTAAGCTATAGGGTTTATGAGGATTTTATAATTTTTGATTTGATTTCAAATTTAACAACTAGAGCTTATGTTATTTCTTATTCGAGTTCACCGATTTTTGTTTCTTTTCCAACTTTAATCAATTTAGAAAAGGATAGGATTACAACTTTTAAAATCGATTACTATCTACAAGTTTTTCATCCTTTTCAATTAAATTTAGCGATAGTCGATGAGACTGGAATCATTCTTGAATTAGAAAAATTCAGGATTGAAAAGCAAGAAACTGGTTTGGTTGGCTTAATCCAGCTACTTTTAGATTTAATTAAATTGATGTTCTAATTTATATTGTGAAACCTGTAGAGTTGTTGATAAGTTTTTCAATCTGTATTTTTTTAATTAACGTTTCTTTAGCTTTACCAGTTATAAGCGATATAACGTTTGAACCTTCTTCTGAGATTTACAAAGGTGAAAATTTAACCCTTAAAGTTATTTGTAATGGAAGCGAAGTTAAAGCTAAAATATATTCATCTTCTATTACCTTACCTTCAATCACTTTAACTAAAACCTCAGCTAACACTTTCGAAACAACTCTTTTGAGCTTGAATCTTGAGAAAGGTAGTTATAAAGTAAATTTGAGTTGTAGTGATGAAGTCGATACATCTTACAATTTAACTACTTTTTCAGTTCATGAAGTTGAAGGAAAGATAAGTTATGTGTATCCAAATAGAATATTCACAAACGATTTGGTTAAAGTTGTTTTTGAGTTAAGAAAAGATGGAGCGCTTTTTGAATGCTCAGAATCAAATTTTCCAGAATTTCATATTTACTTTGATGAAAAAGAAGAAAAACTTGAAGGACTTCCTTTATGTAATGTTAATGAGGGGTTCATCTTCTTTTTCTATGCTCCATATCAAGAAGGAAATTATAAGTTAAAAGTTGTTGCAAGTGTTGGAAGAATAAGTTTGGAGGATGAGAAGATTCTTACTATAAACAAATTAATTGATTTTAATATAATTTCTTTGAATACTTATGAATTTACAACCAACGAAACCATAACTTTAAAATTAAAGGCTTTGGAAAGAGGGAAATTGATTGGGCTAGATGAAAGTAATTTGAGAATTGAGTTGGATGATGAAGAAATAAAGGTAAAATCCATATTACCATTTTCTGATCATTACGAAATAAAGTTTAGTGCACCAGAAAAGAATCCAGGTAATTATGAATTAGAAATTTTTGTGATAAAAGATGGGAAAACTTTTTCCGATTCAGTTAGCATTTATTATCCTGTAGAAATCTATGATACTTTTAATCAAAATTCAATTTTTTCAGCAACTTTACGATTTTTAGTTAATGGGATTGAAAAGTATAAATTGCTTACAGATAGCAATGGATACTTCAACGGAAAAATAAAGCCAGGTAAGTATGATGTTGAAATAACGTTTTCAAATGCTAAAGTTTTGTTTTATGAAGTTGATGTTGAAGATTTTTCTAAAGGTTTAACCTACGCTTTTCATGAGGATTTGGATCTAAGTGGTTTGAAGATAAGCACTCTTCATTTTTTCAAGACAAGCTTTGAGTATAAAAAAGTTTATTTGGAATTAAAGTATGATGAAAAAGATTTTCCAAACGAAAATTTAATAAAAGTTTTTAAATGTGATGAATGGAATGAAGCTTATAGAAGATGTGATAGTCAATGGAAAAAATTGAATTTTGATTTAGATACTTCCAAAAATTTTGTTAAACTTGAACTAACTTCTTTATCGGCTTTTGCGATAGCAAGTCAAAAATCTTTAAGTTTAGATTTTGCTTTGGATAAACATTCTTATTGGATAAACGAAAGCATAAAGATTTATGGTACTGTAAGAGCCGAGAATAATTTAATAGAAAATGCAACCGTTACTCTAGAAATTGCTAACCATAAACTTACAAAGTTTACAGACAAAAATGGTTATTTTGAATTTGAGGTGAGTTTTCCGCAAGAAGGAAATTATTATTTTACTTTAAAAGTTGAAAAAGATCTGTTTGAAAAAGTTGAAAAGAAAGGTAACGTAGAAGTTAAACGAAAAAAATCCTTTTCAATAGAGGTTTCTAGTGTTCAAATCTATCAAGGTCAAACTTTAACTTTACCAATAAAAATATTTAACGATGGTCAATCGGATTTAAAAGATTTGAAGATAGAGATAGAAGGACTTCCTTTAGACTTTTACTCATTTTCACCTCTTCAGATAGAAGAATTGGTAATAGGTGATGAAAAAGTAATAAATCTTACTTTTTCAATTCCTTTGAATGCAACTCTAAAAACCTATACTGCAAAGGTTAAAGTTAGTAATGAGATAAGTAAAGAAGAATTTTTTACTTTGACAATTTTGGAGAAAAAAGAACCAACTAAGATAACAGGAAAAATTGTAGAACCTATAATTCCAATAAATTATGTTTATTTACTAATCTTTGCAGCTTTTTCATTTTTAACATCTTTTCTGCTTAAAAAAATTAAAAAGAAAAAAAGTAATGAGGTAAGATTACAATTATTAAAAGTGTTTGGCAATTTAAAACAAAAGGAGATAGAGAAAAATGAGAGTGATTGATGTTTGTTCAGGAAAGGGAGGAGTGGGAAAAACCACAGTTGTCTTAAACTTAGCTTTTGCTTTAAGGGAATTGAATAAAAGAGTTTGTGTAATAGATACAAACTTCACAACGTCCCACTTTCAAATTTTTCTGGATTTTGATTATAACTTTACTTTAAACGATTTCTTGCTTGGTAAAGCTGGTTTAGAAGAGATAGTTTACGATTATTTCAACGTTAAAATATTACCTTCTTCCATTCTGCTTGATGATTTAATCGATATAAATCCGTTTGAATTAAAAGCAAAATTAAGTTCATTCTTTTCGAATTTTGATTACGTTCTTATTGATTCTGCTCCTGGTTTTGGTAAAGAGGCTTTGATTTCCTTAAATCTGAGTAATGAAGTAATGTTTGTTACAAATCCTACCATACCTTCAGTTATCGATACTTATAAAGCCATAAAGTTAGCAAGAACTTTGAATTTAAGAACTTTAGGAATAGTTTTGAATCAAGTTAAAGGAAAAAAGTATGAGATAAGTGAGAAAGAGGTGTTGCAAATTACTAATTTACCAATCATCGTTAAAATAACTTATGATGAAAAATTTATCGAATGTCTAAACAAAAGAAAACCTTATTTTTTAACGTATAAAAAATCGAGGAATGCTAAAAATTTCTTGAAACTCGCTCATTGGCTTGAAGGAATTCCCTTTAAGCAACGATTTAACTTTTTCAGTTTTTTAAAAAGAGAGAAAGAATTTAATTATTTATGAGATTAGTGTTACTTTTTCTTTTTCTAATCTTGCTTTATTTAATCTTTCTCTCTAAAGGTTTGATTATAGTTGAACAATTGAATCAAACTGAATCTTCAAACGTTACAGGAATGGCTTCAACTTTGGTACAAGAGCAAATTGATAATTTATTAAATACTTTAGCAGATGATTTGGTTTGGGAAATTGAAGAAGTAGAAGTTGGTTATTCTTTAACTTATCCTGTTCAAAACATGAATTTTACTTCAGATGCTTCAGGTTGGATTTATGGTGAAGTTGATCCAAACAATGTAGCTTCTGGTTCTTGGTCCTCAACTGGTGGTCATTATGATCCTGGAGCTTATTACATGGTTCATGATGATAATGATGCCAAAACTAATCCTACATCAGAACAATGGATTAACTATTCTTTTACAATAAATTCAATTCCTTTATCTGCTAAATCTTTTGGTTGGTACAATATTACTTTAGATGATGATACACAATATCATATAGAAGTTAGATTAATTGTTCCTAATGGAACAGAATACATAATTTATGTTTCTCAAACTTATACAGTTGCCGGTTCAACAGGTTGGCTAAGTTGGGAAGTAGATGTTTCTCAATATTTTACAGAAACAGGAACTTATACTTATAAGCTTTATGCTCAAACCGAACCAGCACCAAAAAATGCAGACAAACCGACAAATACTGTTTATTGGGATGATGTTGGAATTGAGTTAAATTTTTCTACTTACAAAGTTGAGGTTTGGCACAACACAACTATAACAAAAATTCCTTTTAACATAAACGCTACTATAAACTTTACTTCAACTGTTCCAAAAACTTTTAAACTCGAAATTTATGATTGGTTAAGCCAAGATTGGAATTCAACTTTTTGTGAAGAGAAAGTTATTGTAGCAAATTCTTATGACTTCATGTGGTGCAATGTTACTAGCGATTTAAACAAATTTGTTCAAAACAATAAAACAAGAATAAGGTTGTACTCTATAGAGAACAATGAAAAAGGAATTTTGAAAGAGGATTGGGTTCAATTTTTTGTTTCATATCAAGATACAGAGCCACCTCGTTATTTGTATGTAAAAGATGATTCTAATGGTTTGGTGAATGAAAGTTCTTTAGTAAACGTTTCAGTCCTTTGGAATGATAATTTGAATTTAAGTCATGCAATTTTAATACATAATGCATCAGGAACCTTTGAAAACGTTTCTTTTTGTTCTTTTTCCTCAAGTTTGGAATGGTGTAATTTAACGATAGATACTTACAACCAACAAGGAAAAACGATTTGTTGGAAACAGATCGCTAACGATACTAGTAACAATTGGAATACTTCAATGTCTATGAATTGTTTCGAAGTTTTAGTACCTTATTTAGAAGTTAAATTGCTTTCTCCCAATCCTTCTTTCATTACTTATATCGTTCAAAACTCAACTTTTTCAGTCAATGTTAGCATTAAATGTAAGAATGGAGGTTGTGATGATGTTTATGGTGAAATTTTATATAATTCAAGTTCTGATACATTTTCTCCAATACCTACACTTCAAGGAGCACAACCATTTTTCATTCAAGAAACTCCAGCCTACTCATTCAAATCTTGTTTTAACAATCCTTTGGAAAATGAGGAAACTTGCAGTATAAGTTGGTTGATCAATGCTACTGGTGCTGTAGGTTCAGCTTGGGAGATAAAGGTTAAAGTTAATTCGAGCAAGGAAATTGCTGAGAATTTTACAGAAAGCGCAATCTTGGTAATATCGTCTTGTACCTTAAGTTTCACTTTAAATTTTAAAATCCTTGAATTTGGAGAAATTTTTCCAAACACGCAAGCTAATCCAGCTTTAAAAAATTCTGAAAACTTTTATAACATCACCATAAATCCAGAAAGTTGTCCTTTAGATTTTTACATCAATGCAAGCGATTTAGTTAATCTAACTTTTAATCAAGTTATTGGAGCTGGTAATTTGAGTTTTAACAATGTTTCCAACGATTATTCTACTTCTTTTCGTTTAACGGGCGAACCAAAACTCTTTGCAAAAAATGTTTTACCTGGTAATCTAACCTTATGGTTTTGGTTAGATGTTCCACCAGTTTATACAGGAATTTATCTTGGAAACATAACTTTCATGGGTGTGAGAAGTGACTAAAAAAATTGTCATTTTAGGTTTTTGTTTGATTTTTTTCAATCTAGCTTCTGCTCTAAACTTTGGTACTCTTGTACCTAAAAATTTTGAAGAAGCTTATATTAATCAAACACTTTCATTCAAAATATTTTTCTACACTTTAGGAAATGAGAGCTACAATTTAAAAATTTCTATAACGCAAAAACCTGAAGATTGGAAAGTTTTAGTAATCCCATCTAATTTTATTTTGAACAACTCATTTGAAAGCGAAGAGGTTTTGTACACGAATGAAAGAGGAATTCCTTTATTTCCAGTAAACGTAACAATCAAAACTTCAAGTTCAAACCAATCATTAAATTCAATAATTTTGGAAGCAAGACTTGAAAATGAGGCTGAAGGAATTAAAGTGATTCCTGCTCAACTCATAGAATTGAAAATAAAACTATTAAACTTTTCTTCAACACAAACAACTTTAACTATTGAAACACAACCAGAAAAACATTTTGATTGGTTTTTAATCCTTGCAGTACTTTTCATTTTAATGATTTCTCTTCTAATTTATAAATATGGATGAAAAATTGTTTATTTTCATTGCAATAATTTTAATATCTTTTTTGATCATCCATTCTAGACTTACAGGTTACGTAATCGTTTCAGTTGAAGTACTTCCTTATAAAGATGTTAAGCAGATGTTAAATTTTGAAAGGGTGATAAACTATTCTCAAACTCAAAAGATTACCTTAGAAATAATGAATTCTGGTAATTTGGAATTGAATGAATCTACAACTCTTTCAATTTACAAATTAGATAAAACTCTAAAAAAAATTGTTGAATATCAAAAACCTTCTTCCTCTTTAAAGCCAATGGAAATTTCTTATTTTAACATTTATTACTTTCCTACTGAAGAAGGAACTTATTACATCAAGGTTAGAACTAACTTTGATGGAAAAATTAAAGAGACTTGGGCTGTTTTTTGGGTTGTAATTCCTGTAAGATATGAAGTTGTTCAAGAAAAGGCACCTCCAGCTCCACCTATGCCTTTCGCTAGATTGGAAGTTGAGTACGAAAAGAACATTACCATGTACCAAAACGAAACTAAGTTGATATCACTCATTTTAAACAATACTGGAAACGTTCCATTAGGAAACATTAATTTTTATGTTTCCTTAGATTCTAGTTTTGAATTTGAGATAAATCCAAAAGTTATTTTTAACCTTCAAGAAAATTCTTCTCAAATAGTTTTATTAACTTTAAATGCAAGCAAAGTTTTACCAGGACATTATCCTTTGGAAATTGAAATCGTTTCTGATTTAGTGAGGAGACGTATTGAAATTGACGTAAACGTTTTACCTTCCGTACCTGTAAAACTTATAGATTTAGAAGTATTGAAACAAGAAATTTTGAAATATCAGTATCTGATATTTCGATTTGAAACTCAAATTTTAGAGTTGTTTAAAGAAGGATATGACATTTCTAAAGTTAATATAACTTTGCAGAGTGCAAAAATCCAGGTTGAAAAAGCAAAAGAAAATTTTGAGAATGAGAAGTATGATGCCGTAATCAAAAATTTAGATGAGGCAAGAAAACTTTTGGAAAACCTGGCTTTTGATTTAGCTAATTTAAGGTTATGGATTGTGATCACACCTTCTTACATCAACTATTGGTTGATTTTAATAGTAATTTTAATCATTCTAATAACCTATTATGAATTTAGAAAAAGAACTCAGAAACCAATAGCATTAAGAGGAGTTGAGTGATGGGATTCTTAGGACCTTACACTTACACATCTAAAAAGAATAAAAAGAAATATTACTTGCACATGAAAAAAAGAGATGGTGCAGTTATCTATTATTTTTCTGAAGATCCTGAAGGTGCTTTATTTGATTTGCCTCCAGGTTATGAAGTGGTTGAAAACCCAAAGACAGGCTTGCCTTTTTTAAGAAGGAAAAAGTTTGGAGGCTTTCTTAGCTCTTTATTTGGAATTAAACTTCCAAAAAAAGAAGAGGAAGCACAAACTTAAACTTCAATTACCATATTTAAATCATGGGAAGGATAATTGCAATAGTTTCTAGTAAAGGTGGAGTTGGAAAAACAACCATAACTTTAAATTTAGCATCCATCCTTTCAAACTTTTTCAAAAAAAGTGTTACAATAGTTGATTGTAATTTACATACTCCACATATAGGTTCTTACATAGGCATCTTTACTCCTATCTACACTTTGAATGATGTTTTAAGAGGGGAAACAAGTATTGAAGATGCTTTGCACTTTCATCCCTTGGGTTTTAATCTAATTTTGGCTTCTCCTTCAGCTGAAGATTTAAAAGGAGTTGACATCTCAAAATTGAAGATAAATCTAGAAAATTTAAGGGGAAGCTTTGATTTTATCATACTTGATTCAGCTCCTGGGGTTGGCAGAGAAGTATGGGCTACTTTAAGGGCAAGTGATGAAGTAATCTTTGTTTCTCTACCTTTAATACCTCATTTACTAGATGTTTTAAAAGCTTATGAGATAGCGAAAGAAGTAGGGGCTAAACCTTTAGGTTTGATTTTAAACATGGTTCACAAAGAGCCTTTTGAACTTGAAAGGGAAGAAGTTGAAAGGTTTGTTGGTTTAAAAGTTCTTACAGAAATTCCTTATTCTAAAAAAGTCAATCAAAGTATTTCTTTAAACATTCCTTTTGTTCATTTGTATCAAAAATCCATTTTCACAAAAAATTTGATCAAAGTTTGCTCTTTTCTTACAAACGAATCTTTTTCTCAACCGGGTTTATTCCAAAGATTCCTAAACTTCTTTAAATTGAAAAAGTTTAAGGAATAACTTCTTTGTATCTTTGAAACCTAAATTTTATTTTTTTGAATAAACTTGGTTTTGAATAAGGAATCTCTGCAATCAAGGAAGCAACTTTAAAAAATGGTTCAGCTTTATACCTTTTATAAAGAACAAAAGGAACGTTCAGAGCTTCACTTTTCAAAAAGTCTTCATCTTCTTTAATTACTGTAATTACCGGTAGTTCTGTAACCTCTTCTATTTCCCTTATTGAAAGTTCATATTTTTTCTTTCTGTATCTATTGACTACCAAACCCAAAATCTTTTTTCCCATTTCTTCAGTAAGCTTTTTCATTTTTATAACATCGGTTAAAGCTGTAACTGTTGGTAAGGTTATGAAGATTACTTCATCTACACACTTTAAAGCGATCATAGCTTCTTTTCCTAAGCCAGGAGGAGAATCAACTATAACATAATCAAAATTTTTTAACCAATCTTTTATTTGGAATTCTATTTGGTTCAAATCCAAACCTTCCAAATCTTTTAAGTTTAAACTTGCAGGTAGAAAAAGTGTGTTGTGTTTAGGATAAATGGCTTCTTCTATTGAAGCACCATTTCTCAAAGCTTTGTTTAGGGTAACATTTGGAATGAAACCTACTTGTAAGGAAAGATGAGGGGTGGTAAAGTTGAAATCTACTGCGACTGCATGCTTTCCTAACAAATTTAAGGCTACAGAAAGGTTTATTACAAAGGTTGTTTTTCCAGTACCACCCTTTCCACTGAAAACTCCTATGGTCTTCATTTTTTAACCAGTTTATAATATTTTTTTCTATTTATGACAACACCTTCTGTTATCCCTTCTCTTGTTAACTCTCTAAAATATTCGTTGCATCTAGTTCTTGACAAACCTAAGAATTTACTAAGTTGAGAGGAAGTGAGTTTTTTATGGCGTTCCAACAATTCAATTATTTTCTCTTTAATTTTTGTTTTTCTTTCTCCCTCTTTTGGAGCAAATTTTTGGGTTAGGATTTCTTCAAGCTTTTTAATTCTTTCCAAAATCTCTTCTATCTTAAAATTTTCTTTTTCTTTTTTGGATAGTAACTCTTGAGCTTTCATAAAAGTTTTGATTTCCTTTAAAAAATTAAGTTGCTTCAATTTAGCCTCTTTCATAATTTAAATATGTCGAAAAATTGATATTAATCTTTTCATTCGACATGTCGTCACTAAAATTTTCTCGACTTTCGACTAAGAAATAGATTTGATTGGATTTTCGACAAAATTTTTAACTTGCAGAAAAGTAAAAGGATTTTAAATTATGATGTGGTAATTTTGCATTTTACATCATTTTTTTATGACGAAAATTTTTTGAAAGATTCTTAAATTAATCGACAAATTAATTTTTTTCAAAAATGTACATTAATGATGAACATTAAAAGGTGTCGATAAAATTCACCATGAAACTAAATGTTGGAGTTGTAAAGGAATGAAGAAATTGAAATTAAGTTTATACAGGGAAAACTTTTATTTAGGCATAACTTTTGTTTTTGTTATCCTTTCCCTTTTTGTTTTATTTTCTAGACTAACATTCGCTAATTTTACTCAAAATTTAACTTCGACATTCGACTTTTTAAACACATCAGATTCTAAAAATTTGGGAACCAATTTTTCGACAAATACTTCTTCGAGCATTTTCTTTGAAAATGAAGTTGAAGTTGAGTTTGATTTACCACGTAAAATAACGAGGGGGGATAACTTTGGTTTGAGGATTATTATAGCGAATAAGGGAGAAAGTTATGTTAAAAATTTAAAAGCCAACTTACAATTACCTAAGGGTTTAGAAATTGTCGGAGAATCGAGTTCTTGCAATGTATTGGAAAAGGGAGAAAGTTGCGAAATTTTTGTAGAAATTAATAGTAATCTTGACACTCAACTTGGAAAGAATAGAATAGAGGTTAAGGTACAGTATGAGTAGTGAGAAAAAATTTAAAAGTCAGAGTACTCCGCTATTGCTATTTTTGAATATTATTATAACTTCTATTTTAGTTCTGGCTACAAACACTTTTTTTGAAAGTTTTTCTGTTAGCAAACAAATTGAGATTGAAGTTTGGGCAAATACCTGGCTAGAATTGAAGTATAATGATAAAACTTTGAATGCAAAGCTATTTTTGGATAATGGTACTGTAGTTTCTTCTCAACCAATAAAATTTTTTGCCAATGAAAGCTTTTTAGGAGAAAATTTAACCGATGAAAGAGGAATAGCAACAATTCATTTTTCAACCCCTGGGTCTTGGAAAATTAAAGTTTTGTTCGAAGGTAATGAAGAATTTTATTTAAATCCTTCTTTTTTAGAAAAAGAAATTGTAATAGAGGAGCAAGTTAAAGTTTTTACAGAAACTTTTATCGATTTGAATATTGAAAATAAAACAATTTTTGCAACACTTTTACTCGATAATGGTTCTTTTATTCCAAATCAAGAAATTGAGTTTTATGTTGATGATAAATTTGTTGGAAGCAATTCTACTGATGAATTTGGAGTTGCAACTTTTTCTTTTGATTTTGAGAATGTTTCAAAAATA
>Ga0065719_102354_pt1 | contig 28594 bp, 27 predicted proteins | sample GBSCel85sediment_FD_59106 | JGI IMG/M metagenome (GOLD analysis project Ga0065719, IMG submission 59106) | Hot spring sediment microbial communities from Great Boiling Spring, Nevada - Cellulolytic enrichment CS 85C v3 (version 3) | ecosystem: Environmental > Aquatic > Thermal springs > Hot... | reverse complement strand
TAGAAGGCAACGGCTTGGAAAATGAGGTTGAGCTTGCAGGAATCTGCTGCACTGCTCACGACACCACAAGATACTACGAGAAGGCAAAAATAGTTGGCTCTCTCGGAAGGCAGCTGAAGGCAATAAGAGCTGGAATTGCTGATGTCATAGTAATTGACGAACAGTGCATAAGAGCGGACATTCTGTATCACACGAGAAAGCTTGGAATTCCTGTTATCTGCACAAACGAAAAGGCGATGCATGGACTGCCAGACTTCACGAAGAAGGATCCGAAAGAGGCTGTAAANTACCTTCTTGCAGGAAATGCTGGCTGTGTAATTCTTGATCCGCTTAAAGTTGGAGAGGTTGCGGTTGAGGTNGCAAGGGCGAGAAGAAAGCAGAGAAGTGAGGATTTCAAACCNGTTCTCAGTGAGGAAGAGTTCATGAACTACGCTAAAGCCTGCACGCAGTGCGGAAACTGCACAATAGCCTGTCCACAGGGAATAAGGATTGGAGAGGCTATGGAAGCTGCTGAGAAGGGTGACAGGAGCAAGCTTGAGGAGAGGTGGGACGTCTGCATTGCTTGTGGAAGATGTGAACAGGTGTGTCCAAAGAATATTCCGATCATAGACATGCTGAACTTCGCTGCATGGAACAGACTGATAAATGAAAAAGGTAAGGTAAGGAGAGGAAGGGGGCCTGTCAGAGATTCTGAAATCAGGAATGTCGGTGCACCAATCGTTCTTGGAACCATTCCGGGAATTATAGCCATAGTTGGCTGTAGCAACTATCCAAATGGCACAAAGGATGCATACACAGTCATGAATGAATTTGCTTCGAGAAACTACATAGTTGTAACAACTGGCTGTATGGCAATGGATGCTGGTCTTTACAAGGATGAGGAAGGACTTACAGTTTACGAGAAATACCCCGACGACTTCAATGGTGGCTGTGTTGCAAATCTTGGAAGCTGCGTTTCAAACGCCCATATCCACGGTGCTGCAATAAAGGTTGCAAGGATATTCGCAAAGAGGAATATAAGGGCAAACTTCGAGGAGATTGCAGACTACATACTGAACAGAGTTGGAGCCTGCGGACTTGCATGGGGTGCATACAGCCAGAAGGCAGCAAGCATTGCTACAGGAGTTAACAGACTCGGCATACCCGTGGTGGTTGGACCACACGGCAGCAAGTACAGAAGAGCTTTCCTTGGCAGACCATACAATGACGAGGACTGGATGGTTTATGATGTCAGAACCGGACAGAGGGTCAGAATCGAACCAGCTCCGCAGGATCTGCTTGTTGCTGCCGAGACGATTGAGGAGGCAATTCCGCTCGATGGCAAAACTCTGCTTCAGACCCAATGATACCACACAGGGAAGATCAATCAAGCTGACACACTATATCGATCTAAGCTTGAAGTATCTAAAGAGAATGCCTGATGACTGGCATCTATTCGTGAGAACCGAGGCTGACCTGCCGTTGGCGAAGAAGGAGGCGCTTCTCAAGGAACTTGAGGACAAGTTTGGCTGGAAGATAGACTGGGAGAAGAAGAAGATCCTTGAAGGTCCGATAAGGAGTTACTATGCAGGCTTCAACCCGACGAACGTTGAGAGGTTGTTTAGAGAAGGTTTCATGACGTTGTGAGGTGATGGAGATGCCGAAAGTGTTTGAACAGCCGTTTGACGCTGCCAACATTCCCGGACCGAAAATGGCGACACTGCTTGAGAAGGGTAAACCAGTAGCTATGATGATCAAAAAGGCCAAAAGGCCGTTGCTGATAGTCGGCCCTGACATCACGGATGAGATGTTTGAGAGAATCAAGAAGTTTGTTGAAAAAGGAATCACCGTTGTGGCAACGGGCAATGCCATCGTCAGATTCATCGAGGCTGGGATAGACAGCAACGTTAAATATGCGGTTCTTCACGAACTTACTCATTTCCTTTTAGACCCAGAATGGAAAGGATTCGATGGACAGGGCAACTACGATCTTGTCCTAATGGTCGGCACCACCTACTACCACGGTTCACAGATGCTTGCTGCGATAAAGAACTTCGCTCCTCACATCAGAGCCATTGCAATCGACAGATATTATCACCCGAACGCTGCAATGAGTTTTGGAAATTTGTGGAGGAAAGAAGAAGATTATCTAAAGCTCCTTGATGAGATTTTAGCTGAATTATAAATTTTTTGGGAGGTGATAATATGGCTATAGAGAGAAAGAAAATCGAAATCCCGGAGGGTGTTAAAGTAAAGGTGAGTGTTGGCGAAGAGAAAGAATATCCATTCGACATTTCACCGATGTATGAAGGTGAAAGAATCAGAAAAGGCGACATGTTCGTTGAATTTGGAGGTCCTTCACAGCCCGGTTTCGAACTCGTTATAGCTCTTCCAAAAGATCAAGTGGAAGACATGAAAGTCACACTGATTGGTCCGGACTTGGATGAAATGCAAGAGGGGCAGGCTTATCCCTATGCTATGATATACTACGTGGCTGGAGACATGGTTGAGACTGATCTTGAACCGGTCATCGAAAGGAGAAACCANGACTTCCAGAACTACATCGAGGGATACATGCACCTAAATCAGAGATATGACATCTGGATAAGAATCGGAAAGGGAGCGGTAAAGAAAGGTTTGAAAAGCCTCATCCAGATTGCGAAGGCTACAATGATGCTCTACAAGAACGAGCTTCCGTTCATTGAAAAGATCGAAGCCGTCTACATAACTGACAAGAATCTCGTCGAAAAGCTCCTGAACGAAATAGCAATGCCAATCTACGAAGAGAGAGATAAGAGAGTCGAAATGCTCAGCGATGAGGACGTGGAAGAATTCTACTCATGCACACTTTGTCAGAGCTTCGCTCCAACAAATGTCTGCATAGTCAGTCCCGACAGACCATCGCTCTGCGGTGCGATCACATGGTTCGACGGTAGAGCTGCCGCAAGAGTTGATCCCGAGGGTCCGAACAGAGCTGTGCCAAAGGGAGAGTGCACCGATCCAATCGGTGGTGAATACACGGGCGTGAATGAATTCGCAAAAGAGGAGAGCGGAGGAGAATACGAGAGAGTAAAGCTCCACAGCTTCTTCGAATATCCTCACACCTCATGCGGATGCTTTGAGGTAATAGGATTCTACATGCCCGAAGTGGATGGAATCGGATGGGTTCACAGGGGATATGCAGAGCCTGCACCCAACGGGTTAACGTTCTCAACGATGGCAGGTCAGACTGGTGGTGGAAAACAGGTTGTGGGATTCTTAGGTGTCGGTATCGCCTATTTCAGAAGCAAGAAGTTCATTCAAGCTGATGGTGGTTGGTATAGAACAGTCTGGATGCCAAAAGAGCTCAAAAAGAGAATTGAGAAATATATTCCAGAAGATGTGAGAGACAAGATCGCAACCGAGGAGGACGTAAAAACCCTCGACGAACTAAAGGAGTTCCTGAAGAGAGTTAATCATCCTGTTGTTACGGGTGTCATCCGCCCCGTTGATGGAAAGAAGATAACCGAGGGATGGAAGGAGGAGGTCGTTAAAGAGGTTGTTGAAGAAGCTCCTCCAGCACCAGCGGAGGCTGCACCAGCACCCGCTCAGCCACAGCCAATGCCCATGATACCCATGATGCCCATGCAGATGCCACAGCTCCAGTTACTGCAGATACCTCAGATCCAGCTTCCGTCAGCGCCAGCTGCCGGAATTAAACTCATAATAAAGGACGCCAAGATCATAATTGACAAAGTCGTAGTGAGAAAAGAGGAAAAGAAAGGTGGCAAGTAATGGAGGAGAAAAAGGAGCCTAAGATGATTAAAATAATCTTAGAGGGAGCAGAAATCAAAATAAGCAGAGTAGTTATCGAGGAGTAACATGATTGTTGCAGTAACGGGGAAGGGCGGAACTGGGAAAACGATAATAGCCGCCCTATTAACTCATTTTATTTCTCAAANAACTAACAGCATCCTCGCAGTAGATGCGGATCCTGACAGCAACCTTCCTGACGCTCTCGGTGTTACAAAACTCATTAGAAAAACCCTTGGAGATATAAGAGAGCTATTTCAAGTTAGCAGAGATGAAATGGGGACGATGAACAAGGAGCAGTGGCTTGAGGGAAAAATTTACAGCGAAGTCATATGTGAGTGTGATAACTACGATCTCCTTGTAATGGGGAGACCTGAAGGAGAGGGNTGCTACTGTTACGCTAACAGCATTTTGAGAGGAGTTCTTAGAAAGCTGATGAGACACTACGATTACATAATCATCGACTGCGAAGCTGGTTTGGAGCATTTCAGCAGAAAAACGATTGAAAAAGCNGATTACACNATTGTGGTAACCGATATGTCAAAGAAAGGGCTTTCAACTGCAAAAAGAATCAAGGAGCTAAGCGGAGAGTTAAATCTAAATTTCAAGGATATTTTCCTTATTGGAAACAAAGTAACAAACAAAGAAGCCGAAACGCTGATAAGAAGGTTTGCAGAAGAAAACAAATTCAAGCTTCTCGATGTGTTGCCTTACGATGAGAATATCGCAGAACTCGACCTAAGGGGCGAGCCCGTAATAAAGCTTCCAGAGAGTTCAGAATATTATAAAAAAGTTAAGAATATTGCTGAAAAATTGATGGAGCTTCAGGTTAAGGTTATGTAGGGGGTGGATTTATGGCTGAAAAATTTACTATTGAAGAATTTTTTAAGCTTTTAAAAAAATATAATGTTGAGGAACTTGAAGGTGTTAGGATAGAAGGAGATCTCGAAATCGAGTTTGAGGGTGGTGTGATAGATCCCAATCTGATCAACGCTTTAATTGGACTCTCAAGCTACATGCAACTAATTCAGGAATTTGGAGCCTTCCTTTACCACACAAATATGGCTCTGACTTATCTCCAGAGACTCTCCCAAGCCTTNGGGATACCGACGCCTTTTGCCGCCGCTCCTTCCGTTGTCGTTCCTGAAGTCAAACCTCTGGAGGTTCCTGAACTCAAGATACCCGATAAACTTATCGAAGCGAAATTCAAGCCGTACAGAGTNGAGTATCTCGGTAAGATTGAAGAGGTAACTCTGGGAGCAACGAGAGCGGATGGTGGGACGAGGGAAAAAACGGTAACAATTGGGGGAGAGAGAAGCTTAGCGTTCTATCTATTCGATGCCGAAAATCCACATATGCCCGTAATAGCCATTGATGTCTTTGACAGGCCACCAGCCCTTGCAAAAGCTGTCAGAGAGCACTATGAGGATGTTTTGAATGACCCTGCAGAATGGGCAAAGAAAGCCGTTAAGGATTTTGGAGCAGATCTCGTTACTCTCCATCTAATCAGCACAGATCCTCTTCTTGAGAATAAACCGGCAAGGGAAGCTGTTAAGACGCTTGAGGAGGTTCTTCAAGCCGTAAAAGTCCCGGTAATCGTTGGAGGCTCTGGCAACAAGGAAAAAGATCCAGAGGTTCTTGAGAAGGCTGCTGAAGTCGCTGAAGGTGAAAGGATAATGCTCGCATCGGCAACCCTTGACATGGACTGGGAGCGTATTGCGAACGCTGCAAAGAAGTATGGGCATGTCGTTTTAAGCTGGACTCAAATGGACATAAACAACCAGAAAACTCTGAACAGATATCTGCTGAGGAGAGCGGGTGTTCCCAGAGATAGTATTGTAATGGATCCAACAACAGCTGCCCTTGGTTACGGTCTCGATTATGCATTTACAAACATGGAGAGAATCAGAATTAGCGGGCTGAGAGGCGATGAAGATCTAAACTTCCCGATCTCAAGCGGGACGACGAACGCTTGGGGTGCAAGAGAAGCTTGGATGAAAGACTCACCCATAGAAGGTGACACACCATGGGGTTCAAGAGAACTTAGAGGACCTATCTGGGAGATTATCACTGGACTGACGTTGGCTTTAGCTGGAGTCGATCTGTTCATGATGATGCACCCCGGTGCGGTTGTAGTTCTGAAAGAATGGATGAACACGTTGTACGAAAACATAAAGGAGAGCGTAAAGGATCCCGATGCATGGATAACGATGGAGGTGTGAAGAATGAAGGTAAAAAGTCCCCTTGAAATCTATAAATACCTTCCTAAAACCAACTGCAAAGAGTGTGGCTACGAAACTTGCATGAGCTTCGCCGCTCAAATTATCGAAAGAACTGTAAAGCCAACAGATTGCCCGCCATTGGTTAGAGATGCCGAAAAAGATTCCAAAGTAAAGAAACAACTTGAAGAGCTTATTGAACTTACCTCCCCCGAAATTGCTGAGGTTATAATCGGCGTTGGAGATAATGCCGTCAAAATCGGTGGCGAGGAAGTTCTCCACAGACATGAACTAACTTTCTTCAATCCTACAGCGTTCTTCTTCGACGTATGGGATACTCTCGATGAAAATACGTTACATGAGAGGTGTAGCAGAGTTGTCGAATACAGAAAGTTCTATGTAGGATTTAGCCTGACGTTAGACGGGATAGCAGTTAGATGTACTTCAAACGATCCGAAAAGATTTAGGGAAGTCGTAAAAAAAGTTGCGGAATACGGAAAACCGATGATTCTTGTAGCTCTTAATCCTGAATGCATGAGAGTGGCTTTGGAAGAGGTTGCTGATAGAAGACCTCTTATATATGCGGCAACCGAAGCTAATTGGAAGGAATTCTTAAAGCTCGCCCTTGAATTCAAAGTTCCCGTGACACTTAGGAGCAAGAATCTCGATACCCTCAAGAGTATGGCTAAGACATTTAAAGAAGCGGGTGTCAAGGATATAGTGCTTGATCCAGTCACAGAACCCCTAGGTGAGGGGCTGAAGAGATCTTTCGAGAGGGTTATTCAGCTAAGAAGAACAGCAATTCTTGGAGGGGATAAAGACGTCGCATATCCAATAATGGTTACTCCCATCTCAGCTTGGCTCATCGAGGGTGATGATGTAACGAAAGGCTATTGGGAAGCCGTGATCGCAAGCACGTTTATCATTAAATACGCTGACATAATGATACTCAGAAATCTTGAGCAGTACACTGTAATGCCGACGATAATCCTTAGGTACAACATCTACACAGATCCGAGAACACCTGTGCAGGTCGAATCGGGATTAAGAGAGATAAACAACCCCGGACCGGACGATCCCGTCTTTATCACAACAAACTTTGCCCTAACATACTATACTGTAGAGAGTGATTTAATAAGTGGAAACATAAAGGGGTGGCTATTAGTTCTCGATACTGGTGGTCTGGGTGTTGAGGTTAGTGTAGCCGGTGGTCAGTTCAATGCCACAAAGGTCAAAGAGCTCTTAGACGAGACGAAGATCGCAGAAAAGGTCAATCACAAGTATCTCGTAATCCCCGGACTTGCAGCAAGGCTGAAAGGAGCTATCGAAGACGAGACTGGATGGAATGTTCTCGTTGGTCCCATAGATTCCGGTAGAATCAAAGGATGGCTTGAGGGAAATTGGCCTCCTAAAAAGGAGTAAGTTTATTAAACTTCTTTTTTGTTTCCTCTTCATGTATTATCTCAGATGCATCGATTGTAACGAAAAATTCGAAAGGGATGATATTTACACGTGTCCCAAGTGTAACGGATTGCTTGAAGTTGTTGTAGATCTGAGTAATGCGGATTTTAAGCTTGACGGCTCTAACATCAGCGTCTGGAAATACAGAAGCCTCCTGCCGGTTAAGATCGACCCGATAACGCTGAACGAAGGAGGGACTCCTCTATATGAGATGGAAAAGGGTGTTTACATAAAGCATGAGGGCATGAATCCGTCGGGATCTTTCAAGGACAGGGGGATGACTGTGGGCATTACAAAAGCAATCGAGCTCGGAAGGAAGAGCGTTGCTTGTGCATCAACTGGAAACACATCCGCATCAATGGCGATGTATGCGGCGAGAGCTAACCTGAAAGCCTACATTCTTTTGCCAGCTGGAAAAGTTGCACTAGGGAAGCTGGCTCAAGCATTAATGCACGGAGCAAAAGTGATTGCGATAAANGGAAACTTTGATAAAGCTCTGGAACTCATTAGGGAGGTCTGCNCGAAAAGGGGGTTCTATCTCCTGAATTCTGTTAATCCTTTTAGACTTGAGGGACAGAAAACAATAGCCTTTGAGATCGTTGATCAGCTTGGATATGTCCCCGATGCCGTTTTTGTTCCTGTTGGAAATGCCGGAAACATATCGGCCATCTACAAGGGATTTAAGGACGCTTAAAGAGGCTGGTTACACAGACACAATCCCGAAGATGATCGGAGTTCAGGCAAAGGGTGCAAATCCTATTTACAGGGCTTTCAAGGAAGGCAAAAAGGATATCGATCCCGTTCCCAATCCTGAGACTATCGCAACTGCCATAAGGATAGGAGCCCCCGTGAATGCAAAGAAGGCTCTAAATGCGATATACGAGTCGAAAGGGTTCGCCATAGAAGTTACGGACGAGGAAATCGTCGAAGCCCAAAAACTTCTCGCCAAAAATGGTATAGGGGTTGAGCCGGCGAGCGCCTCAAGCTACGCTGGATATCTAAAATGCGAAGAAGAATTCGACAGAGTCGTTTGTATAGCAACGGGACACCTACTGAAAGACCCAGAAGAGGTTATAAGTGTTGTTGGAAAGCCGATAGAGGTTGAGGCGGACATTAACGCCATAGAGAGTGTCTTATAAACGAAAAAGATATAAACAAAAATTATCAACTTACAACCGCCGTTGCGGCTGGAGAGGGCATTCAGCCTACAATGAAAAGCCGTCGGCAAGCCGCCAATTACATTTGCGTTAGAAATCTATATTCGGTTGTTTCTCTTGTTCTGCAAACGAAAGACTGCAGAAGAATCAAAAAATCCTTATAAACGCAAAGTGAAACAAAAGCTTCTTGTTCGGAGCGAGCACTGAATTGTTATTCAGAAACTTTTATATTGAAATTCTTATCCACTAAAATCGGTGATGCCTATGGAAGAGATCAGGGAAATTGCTCAAAGGTTTGAGAGATACAGCGCTCACTCCCATATAACAGGGCTCGGATTAGATGAGAATTTAAGAGCGAAAGATATTGGCGGAGGTCTCGTAGGTCAAAAGAGGGCGAGAGAGGCGGCGGGCATTATCGTGAGGTTAATCAAAGAGGGAAAAATGGCTGGAAGAGGGATTCTGATAGCGGGACCCCCAGGGACTGGAAAAACGGCAATTGCGGTTGCTATCAGCAAGGAGCTTGGAAAGGATATCCCCTTTGTTCAAGTCTCAGCAAGTGAGTTTTACAGCACCGAGATGAAGAAAACAGAGGCATTAATCCAAACGATGAGAAAAGCTATAGGTGTTAAGATAAGAGATACAAGGAGAGTCCTCGAAGGAGAAGTTGTCGACATAAGCTACAATATGGTTCCAAACCCATATAACCCGACACAGAAGATACCAGAATCGGCGACAATAACGTTGGCTACAAAAAAGGAGAAAAAGACGTTCAGCGTCGGAAGCCGGATCGCCCTCCAATTCTTATACAACGGGATTAATAAGGGTGACGTAATCATAATCGATAAAGAAACTGGACGGATCCATAAAGTCGGCCGAACAAGAGAAAGCAAAAAATANGACATTGAAGACGAAATTTTTGTAGAAAGACCANANGGNTATATAGAGAAAGATAAAGAATTCACATATGTTGTGACTCTTCATGATCTTGACGAAGCAANAGCTCGGAGATCATCCATCTTNAGTCTATTTGGATCAGGAACAAGAGANATAGACAATGAAATTAGACAGGCTGTTGATGAACAGGTGAAGGAGTGGATTGAGCAGGGAATGGCTGAGCTTATACCGGGCGTCCTCTTCATCGACGAGACTCATCTGATGGATATCGAGCTTTTCGCATTCATGAACAGAGCCATGGAATCTGAGATGGCACCCATCATCATTCTGGCATCGAACAGAGGATTTGCAAAAATCAGGGGAACAGACGTCGTATCACCTCACGGCATCCCATTGGATCTTCTCGATAGGCTTTTGATTATAACAACGGAACCCTACACGAGGGAGGAGATAAAAAAGATTATAGAGACAAGAGCTGCTGAAATGGGATTGCTGCTGGATGAAAAGGCTTTAGAGAAGTTGACTCAACTCGGATACGAAAACAGTATGAGATATGCGATACAGCTATTAGCTCCGGCAAACGAGTTAACGAAACTAAGAAACGGAAGCAAAATCGAAGTAGAGGATGTTGAGAGAGCCGCACAGCTATTCGTGGATGTCAGCAAGAGCTCTGCTTATCTAAAGGAATGGGAGGATAAAATGTTATCATAAAAACAAAAAATAAATAAAAATTATTTTTTCATACTGCTTACTGCAAGCTTAATGTCATCGACCTTAATTGTTTTTCTTCCTGAGTGGCTTGCGAGCTCTACAGCTTTCTTAGCAACCTCTAATGCATAGTTCTCGATTGCTTCTGCAAGGGCTTTCTTAGCATTTTCGCTAACTCTTTGTGCACCGGCTTTCCTAATTATTCTTTCGACTGGCGCAAGTGGCAACTCCATATGGACACCTCCTGACTTTTTTTCGTTAAAATTTAAGTTAATCAATTATATAAATTTTTGGGTGCTTACCGATCTCTGTTTAACTGAATCGAGATCGAACGAAACCGATAATCTTTAATCTCATCAAATCACTTTACGTTATGGAAAGAATCTTTGCCCCTTGGAGAATAAGATACATAGAAGCTCCAAAATATGAAGGATGTATTTTCTGCGATTTTCCGAAAGAAAACAGAGATGAAGAGAGATTAATAGTTTATAGAGGAGAAAAATGCTTCATAATCCTAAACAACTATCCATATAATCCCGGACATGTGATGGTGGCACCTTACAGGCATTTCAAGGAAATTGAAGACATAAGCGATGACGAGGCAATGGAGCTCATAGAACTCACGAAAAAAGCCGTAAAGGTAATAAAGAAAGTTATGAGACCAGATGGGTTCAACATTGGGATAAATATTGGTAAAGTGGCGGGTGCCGGAGTCGAGGAGCATCTGCATGTTCATATTGTTCCGAGATGGGATGGAGATACGAGCTTCATGCCCGTTCTTGCCGATGTGAGGATAATAACGGAAGCTGTTCAGGATACTTACAAAAAGCTGAAGAAAGGCTTTGAATAGACAGGATTATGAATATTTGCTTAGGATTTTGGATAGAGAAAGATCAGTGGTAAAGTTGTCATCAGTAAAAANAGAGGGGCTGTGTANGATAGGGCGACAACAATCNCGCAACTAGCCACAGCCCTTTTAAGTTCGAGATTTCTCCATCTGTGTATTCCNAAACTCCATATTGTTATCTGCCAAAGATTTACNGCAATCCCTAGGATTATGGACTCTATCGAGAGCGGCGAGCTGGAAAAGTAATAAATTATCGGACTCAGTATAAGGGGCGGCAAATAACCAAGGGAGATTATCTTAAGACTCCTGACAAAGTTTCCTTCACCTCCCAACAAACTCGAAATCCCGTGAATAAGTGCCGTGTAAATCGCCCATCCGATAAATACGAACAGGAATGCTGATAATGCGACAGAAACTCTAATCATTTCAAAGAATTCCTTCATATCGCTTGGAACTTCGGCGGTTTCAAGTGTTTTAAAGGCTATGTAAGCACCGACAACACCGTTCAGAGCGATTATAGTAGTACAAATCCATAGAGAGATGTCTTTTCTTTCTCTAAAAAATTTATCAGGATTAAACAAAACATCTATCATAAACGTTCACAGTCTTGCGCCTATAAAAACCTTTGGGAAATTTTTTATTCAACTTAACCAAACCTCCAACGATGAAGATTCTCGTTGTGGATGCTGGAGGAAGAGGAAACGCAATAGCTCACGCTTTTTCAAGAAGTGATAAGGTAAAAGAAGTCTACGTGGCACCTGGAAACGGTGGCTCTCTTCTGTTCCCTAAATGCAGAATAGCGGAGCTAGACGGAAAAAAAATCCCATCGATAAGGGCTATTGATGAGATAGTGAAGTTCGCAGTCAAAAATCAGATAGATTTGACGTTTATCGGACCGGAAGAGCCTCTGAGCTTGGGAATTGTCGACCTGCTTGAAGAAAACGGTATTCCGACTGTTGGTCCTGAAAAAGACGCTACGATCCTCGAAGCAAGCAAATGCTGGGCTAAAGATTTTTTGAAAAAGATAGGTGTCCCCATTCCCGACTACTGGAATTTCGATGACGCCGAAGAAGCAAGGAAATTCATTAAGGATTTCTATATAAACAACCCGGGAAAGAACCTTGTTGTCAAAGCCGACGGACTTGCGGCTGGAAAGGGAGCTTATGTCTGCGATTCGCTTGAAGAAGCTCTCTTAGCGGTAGATGAGATCATGATAAAGAAGAAGTTCGGAGACGCTGGAAACCGTATAGTAGTGGAGGAGAGACTAGAAGGGATAGAAGTCGCTTTCACGGCACTTTGTGACGGAAAAACAGCGATCCCGTTCGGACATGCGAAGGATTACAAAAGAGCTTTTGATCCGGACGATGTTGAGGGAATGAGGCTGTTTTATATCGGATACCTCAGAAAATACATCACAAAGGAGGAAGCCCTAAAGCTCTACAAAGAGGGGAAGCTTCTGAATCCGAACACAGGAGGAATGGGTGCAGTCTCCCCACACCCGCAGATCGATGAAGAGATGGAGCAAAAGATAATGGATCTCGTCGTCAGGCCGATCGTTAAAGGAGCCAAAGAGGAGGGGATCAAATTCAAAGGAGTGCTTTACCCCGTAATCATGGTTGTCGAAGAGNATGGTGAAAGAGTTCCGAAAGTCCTTGAGATAAATGTCAGAGACTGCGATCCAGGGGCTGAGGCGAAGCTTCCAAGACTTGAGAGNGATATAGTTGATCTTTCGATGGCTGTCATTGAGGAGAAACTGGACGANGTTGAAATAAAATTCAGCGATAAATNTGCGGTGGCAGTGTGTGCCGTTAGTGGGTTCCTTGTTGGAAGAGAAGGAATAAAGCCCGGCTATCCCGGAGATCATTACACAAACCAGCCAATAACGGGGATTGAGAACGTTAAAGATGCAATCATATACGCCAACGGAATTGCGAAAAAAAACGGCGGATTTGAAACAACCGGGGGGAGAGTCCTAACGCTGACAGCTCTCGGAAAGTCTCTTAAAGAAGCGAGAAGCAAAGTTTACAGAGAAATCGAAAAGATAAACTTCCCCGGCATGAGGTATAGAAAAACAATAGGGTGGTAGCATGAGAGTCGGGATAATTGGAGGAACCGGATACACAGGGGGTGAATTACTCAGAATCTTGGCAAAGCATCCTGAAGCCGAAGTCGTAGCTGTCAGTTCAAGGAAGGACAAGGGAAAGAAAATTCATGAAGTTCACCCGCATCTTAAGGGATTCTACGACATCGAATTCACAGACCCGACCGAAAGGATTTTCTCAGAGTGTGACGTTGTGTTTACGGCGGTCCCNCATGGAGAGGCGATGAGATACGTCCCGGAGCTTTACGAGTCCGNTGTGAAGGTTATCGATCTGTCAGCGGATTACAGACTGAAAAAGGATGTTTACGAGAAGGTTTATGGAAAAAAGCACGAAGCTTACATCGAAGCAGTTTACGGTCTCCCTGAAATTCACAGAGAGGAGATCAAAAAAGCAAGACTTGTTGCAAATCCTGGCTGNTATCCTACGGGNACNATCACGGCTGTAGCTCCCTTAGCTTACCATGAACTCGTTGAAAGAGTTGTTTTTGATTCAAAAAGCGGAATAACGGGAGCGGGAGCTGCACCGACGGAGTTCACACATTATCCGAATCTTCACGAAGCCATCGTTCCTTACAAGATAACGGATCACCGCCATTATTATGAGATGGAGCAGGAGCTTAAGAGATTTCAAAATGACATCAAGATTTACTTTACGCCGCANGTCTTTCCCGGATCAAGAGGGATACTTACGAACGCCCACGTCTTCCTAAGGGGAGACCTCGACCAGGAGGAGATTGAAAAGATCTTCAAGGACTTTTACAGAGATTGCTACTTTGTGAGATTTCAAAAAACAGTTAGGCTGAGCTACGTTAGAGGGAGCAATTTCATAGACATCTCTATAAATAAGGGAAGTGATAGGGTCGTGATAGTAACAGCGATAGACAATCTCGTGAAGGGGGCAAGCGGTCAGGCCGTCCAGAACATGAATCTTATGTTCGGACTTGATGAGTGGGTAGGATTGGACTATCCACCACTATTTCCCTAAGATTTTTTCAACAATTCTTTTTCCGATCAGCCGTTCCGCCAAGCCCCGGTTCTTGATAATATCTTCGTAATTTCTTATCCCGGCATTAAAAAGCTTCCTCGCTCTTTTCCTACCTATCCATCTTATTGAAACGAGGTCTGCGAGCTCCTCTCTCACTCCGTATTTTACTCTCTTTTCGAGTTTTCCCACTTCTGTGGATAGAGAATTTCCTAAGAATTCTAAGATTCTTCTCAGAGAATGAAGCAACCATTCGGCTGTCTCCATGATTCTTCTCAAATCTCCCGGTGCAATCCCATATTTAGAGCAAATAACATCCTCATCCTTCTCGTTAATCCAGTCGTAGAGGCAGAGTGCCGTTTTTATTTCTTTAAGGAACCAGTCGTAATCCGTTGAATAGTATGAAGGGTGATAGGTTAGCTCGTGATAATCGATCCAATCTTCAATCCATTCATCACCTTTTCTTAGATGGAGCAACTCCATATCCGGAGTTCTGCAGATTAGATGNAGGATTGCTATATCGCTTAAATTGTTGAATCTCCTACCAGCTTCCTGAAAGATGAATCCACTTAGGGGATCTATATAAAGCCTCGAAACGAGTTTTCCCATTTCTGTCGCTAACAGCAGCTTTTCTCCCTTAACAAATCCCCACTTAATCAGTTGCAGCACTACCCTTTGAATATCCCATCTGGCAAACTTGTTCTGATATGCAAAGAAAGTCAGAGAGAAGAAGTCAAGAATCTCTTCAAGACTGTTCGCAAGTTCCTCCGCAATAATCGAGAGCGTGTGAAATCTGAGGTGGTTTTCAGCTCCGAGTTTTGATTCTATTCGCTCGATTTCACCTTTAATAAAGTTGTCCAAATACTTCAGGGCTTCAGTTCTACTATTTGCGACAATAATCGCCTCTCCGTATTCATCAAATTCAGGTCTTCCGGCTCTTCCAGCCATCTGCTTGTATTCGCTCACNTTTATCGGAACGCTACCCAACCCTGACACATATCTTCTAATCCCCTTTACGATTACCCTCCTTGCGGGGAGATTCACGCCAGCCGCAAGCGTCGGAGTGGCTGTTATCACTTTAATCACCCCTTTTCTGAAGGCATCTTCGATTATTTCCCTTTGATAGCTCAGCAAACCTGCGTGATGGAAAGCTACGCCTCCTCTCACACATTTCGCAAGTTTTTGACTCATTTCTCCATCGTTTTCGATCAAAATTTCTTCAGCGAGCTCCTTGTTGTCCTCAACGAAATCTCTGACGATTGGAATCAGCTTTTCGGCTTGTGATTCCGCGTTTCTTCTTGTCGATTCGAAAATTAGAACTTGTCCATCCTCTTTTAGCGTATCCACTATAAGGCTTTCCAAACTTCTAACGGGCAACTCCTCCAAACAATTGTTCACAACTCTGAGAATCTTTCCGGGGTAAAAGACAGACTCGTAAAGGGGAACGGGTCTCCAATCGTCCTTAACTATATCGGCATCAAGCCATTCTGCAATTTCGTCAGCGTTGGGTATTGTAGCGGATAGACCGAGTATTCTTATTTTGGGATTCAGCTTCTTTAACTTCGCCACGAGGATTTCGATTACGGCGCCCCTCTTAGCCGAGTCGATCAGATGGATCTCATCGACAACGAGGAGTGATATTCTCTCCATCCAAGGTGCTCTGTTCCTCAAAAGGGAATCGGCTTTTTCGCTTGTTGTTATGATTATGTCTTTATCTCCGAGTTCTTCGTCACGACTTTCGTAGTCTCCCGTAGAAATTGCAATCTCGACGCCTATATCCTCCCACTTTTTGAACTCTTTGAATTTCTCATTTGCAAGAGCCTTTAAAGGAACCGTATAGAGGCACTTTCCTCCCCTAATGATCTCGTAGATCATGGCAAGTTCTGCAATCAGGGTTTTCCCGCTTGCCGTAGGTATCGAAACGACCAAATTCTTTCGAGAGAATAAACCCTTTTTTACAGCCCTCTCTTGAGGAGGATACAGCCGATCAATGCCTCTACTTTTGAGTAGCTCCACGCAGAATTTCGATATGTATTTTTCAAGCTCCGTGATATCCATTAATGGGGTTTGACATTTGCATTTATTATTGTTTTTGCTGGGTCTCAATATCGTATCTTTCCAAGTCTTTTTGAAGCTGACTAATTCAGCTTCGATAGTTTCAATCTCAAGGTTTAAATCTCTTTATCCCCCTAACCCGATTTTACTAAACCTTACTTAATATGTCTGCTGAACAAACTCCGAAATTTTAAATAAAGTCATGATATGGTCAGTTTATGAAGAAATTCCGAAAATATTTCAAAATAGCTGAATTTCCCAATTACGTAGAAATTAGCGAAGTAGCCAGAAAAAAGGTCAGAAAAGTTCTTGAGGAATTCAATCTTTCGAACGTAATTATTGTTTCGGGTAGAAATAGCTATGANATGGTGGGATCGAAGATCAAAGAGAGACTTGAGGATTTAGTTGTTAACGTTTTCTTTGTTGAAAAAGCAAGTATGGATGAAGTTAGAAGGATCGAATTCGAAATCGGATACACTGACGTGGACGCCGTAGTGGGCATCGGTGGCGGTAAAGTCTTGGATGTTGGGAAAGTTCTTTCATCGGAGATTAACGCNGCTTTCATTAGCATTCCAACCGTGGCATCTCATGACGGAATTGCCTCCCCTATAGCAAGTTTCAAACTCGAAAAAAGACCTGTATCTATCACAACAAATTCACCAGCGGCAATTTTAGCAGATTTAACAATTCTCAGAAGAAGCCCCATTAGATACACAAGAGCGGGATACGGAGATCTCGTATCAAACATCACCGCCGTGAAGGACTGGATACTTGCCAAGGAAAAGACAGACGAAGAATATAATGAAGTTGCGGCTTCAATGGCTGTAATGCCCGCAAATCTTTTGCTGAAAACGACAAACCTCGACATAAACAACTTCACCCATCTCGAAATGCTTGTAAGGGGGTTGATACTCAGCGGCGTATCAATCTCCCTCGCAGGTTCGAGCAGACCTGCAAGCGGAGCCGAGCACAAATTCAGCCATGCTCTCGATTACTTGGGCTACGGTGAAGGTCTCCATGGAGAGCAAGTCGGTCTTGGAACGATCATCATGGAGTATCTTCATCAAAAGTATTACGGAGTCGGAGACTGGGAGGAAATTAAGCAATCCCTTGAGAGAGTTCAGGCGCCTACAACGGCGAAGGAAATCGGATTGACAAAGGAGCAGGTCATAGAAGCATTAATATTTGCAAAGAAGATAAGGAGAAAGAGATACACGATACTTGAGGACGTAGACCCGAGTAAAGAGGAATTCGAGGTCGTCGTAGAAAAAACGGGGATAGCTTAAATCGGTATTATGATACCCCCTTCGTCAGTTAGTTCTTTGAATTTCCCACGTTTTACATCCTTTATTTCGAAGTTCTCCAATATCACGAGACAGCACTCTTCGTCATTCCCTAACTCATATACCGTGTAGGATTTTCCAACTTTACGACCTTTAATCTCCCCGAAGAAAATCTCCTGAAAGATTTCGTTGAAAAATATCCAGTCTCCTTCGATTAACACCTGTCTTGGATAGCTTCCGAGGATGTATTTCACCTTCTCGGCTACATCCTTTTTGTGGATAAAATCGCAGTACTGACAACTCCATACTTTACCCTTCAAATACCCTCCAGTTTCGTGAATAAGACAAGGATAGAAAGGACAGTAACAAAAATCGCAGTTTTGCCCTTCGAAGTGGCAGGGATAGTATTCACACTTGCCCTTTTCCACTCCCAAAAGGACTTGAAATAACTCCTTAAGCGTTCTCTCCCTCATCTGAGCATCGCCACCATATCGCCCACTTTGACTCCGATATCCTCAGCTACGGGTTCGCATTTCGCCTTCAGGAGGAAAGCTATGTTATCATAATCGGATTCTGAGAGACACTCATAATTTGCCATTCCTTTTGATATTATCAGATCGGCGTTCTTAATTCTTTCTCTCGTCTCTTCAGGAAGCTCCTCCTCGATGATGCCGATTGCACCCTTTCCGTTTGTTAGGATTTCGTCGGCTACCTTATCTATCCCTGCCAGCTTCGCATCTTCGAGAGTTGCATCACTCAGAATCGGTCTTCCCCTAACGACTACGCTGACTCTGCCTCCGATCTTTTTGATCTCCTCTATAAGTAACTTGTCAAATACGATCTCCCCTGCGTTATCCGTTAGGTAAACCACATTCCCCCTACATAGCTTTCTGATTTCGTCAACATCGTCGATTGCAAGTCCTTTATTAAATTCCTCGAGGAAGTAGTTCTCAAAATCCTCATCTTTGACCTCATGACCCATTACACCGTAATCAAAGCTGTTCCCTATTATGCTCGCTATCACGGCATTTCTGAAAATGTCTCCCTTTTCGATAACCCTCCTTACAATGGGTAAAACCTTTAAGGCGGATTTGTTCGCCTTTTCCTTCAAAGCTTTGTAGGGATCGTCGTTTTCAAGCATTCTGTAAACAACTCTGTGGATTTTCGTAGAAGCCACCGCATTTATTTCCTTTTTTCTGAACTCTTCGAGAAGCATCTCAAGGGATTTTTCTATTATCCTCTCAATCTTCGCTTTGTCGTTTGTAACAAGCTTGCACTCTTCGTATATCCTGTTAAGCAGGCATACGGGACATTTTGCGGCCATTCTCATGGTTTTTTCTCAAACATCAAGATTTTTAACTTCTTTCGAATGTTCCATGATGAAGTTTCTTCGGCTTTCAACATCTTCTCCCATTAAGATTCTTACGAGTTCTTCGGCGAGGGAAGCATCCTCTAAACTTACTCTTATAAGGATTCTGTTCTTGGGATTCATTGTTGTTTCCCACAACTGTTCGGGATTCATTTCTCCCAAACCTTTATACCGCTGGACTTCTGCATTTCCGATCCTTTTAAGCAGATTTTCAAGCTCCTTCTCCGAGTAGGCATAGTATATTTTCTTCCCCTTCTTTATCCTGTAGAGGGGTGGCTGGGCGATGTAGAGATGACCTTTCTCGATTAGAGGTCTCATATATCTGTAAAAGAACGTCAGCAGTAGCGTCCTNATGTGAGCTCCATCGACATCAGCATCGGTCATTATAATGATTTTGTTGTACTTAATCTTGTTCACGTCGAATTCTTTTCCGATTCCAGCTCCTATTGCGGCAATTATTGTTCTTATCTCTTCGTTTTTCAAAACTACTCACAAGTCCTGCTTTCTCTACGTTGATTATCTTACCTCTTATAGGGAGAATCGCCTGAAATCTTCTATCTCTCGCTTGCTTTGCTGAGCCTCCAGCAGATTCACCTTCGACAATGAACAATTCTCTCTCTTTCGGATTTTTTAAAGAACAGTCTGCCAGCTTACCGGGTAACATGGCGACTTCGCTCTTCTTTCTTACGAGTTCCCTTGCTCTCTTCGCAGCTTCTCTCGCTCTCATTGCAATCTGGCATTTTTCTATTATCTTTAATGCGTCTTCTCGATTCTCTTCAAGCCATTCAAGGACTTTTCGGTAGACTACAGACTCCACAGCAGTTTTAACTTCACTGTTACTGAGCTTTGTCTTCGTCTGACCTTCAAATTGAGGATCTGGTAGTTTGACAGAGATAATCGCTGTCAATCCCTCTCTTACATCCAGTCCCGATATTGGTTTGTATTTTTTGATGTTCTTTTTTCCGTATTCGTTTATTGCTCTCGTAAGCCCCGTTCTGAAGCCTATCACGTGGGTGCCGCCCTCGTCGTTGTGAATGTTGTTTGCGTAAGCTAGGAGAACTTCGAGATCTGTGTTTGTAAACTGAATTGCAACTTCTATTTCGATTTCGCCCACGATTTCCTTAAAGTATATCGATTTGTGTATAACTGGCTTGCCCCTGTTCAGATATTCAATGTAATCGAGTATACCTCTTTCCGATAGAAATACTTCCCTTTTGTTCTTTCTTTCATCGACAAGCTCTATTTTCACTCCCTTTGTTAGGTAGGCTAGCTCCCTCAATCTGTGGGCTACTATGTCGTATCTGAACTCGGTCGTTTCGAAAATCTCTTCATCGGGCTTGAATCTTATTAGAGTTCCGGTTTCATCGGTTTCACCTAATACTTTGAGCGGTGTGACTGGAACTCCTCTTTCGTATCTCTGGTAGTAGATTTTTCCGTTTCTTTTAACGTATACTTCAAGCCACTCCGATAGGGCATTAACAACCGAGAGACCTACCCCATGCAAACCTCCAGAGACCCTATAAGCTTTTTTGCTGAATTTTCCTCCAGCATGGAGTTTCGTCATCGCGATTTCTAGAGCCGGCTTTCCAAGTCTGTGCATTTCTGTCGGAATTCCTCTCCCGTTGTCCTCTACGCTTGCGCTTCCATCCTCGTGAAGAACTACCTTTATGTAATTACAATATCCAGTGAGAGCCTCATCAATGCTGTTATCGACAACTTCCCACAGGAGATGATGAAGTCCTCTGATACCCACGCTGCCGATATACATTCCGGGTCGCCTACGAACAGCTTCGAGATCACTGAGAACTTCAATGTGTTCTGCAGAATATTCCATAGAATCTCTTGAAGGGTGTGGTTTAAAAAATTACTCGATATATTTTTGTCAAAGCTTTTAATTCGTCCTTTTGTTTTAAAAGATCCACAGATGAGCACATTAGATCAAAATCTAATGACTTCAAAATGAAATCGGATTCTGCTAGCATCATCTATTTTGCAGTCTTCTCCAAAAATACTGAAAAATAATCACGCTAAAAGGCGTTGATGCGAGAATTTTCATAAGCTTATTCTTCGTATTCCTCGTATTCTTCAAATTCTTCCTCTTCGAAATCCTCTTCATCTATTTCGATATCTTCTTCGAAGTATTTCTCTAAGTCTTCAGGATCGAATTCTTCGTTTGTATCAAGCAGTATGAATTTGTTATCTTCGTAGAGTAGTACGGCGTTACAGAGCTCACATCGGATTTCCATTCCCTCGTACAAGTCTTTCAGAACGATTTCTTCACCACAGGACGGACATACTATCAGTTTCATAGTATCGGAAGATTAATATTAATTAGATTTAAATCTTTTGGTTTATTTGTTTCTTCTTAAATATATATAGTTGTCTTTTTGAATTATCTTCCTAACAAGCATTCTCACGAAGTCCACAACGTCGATTCTATCTATCTCCGTGAGAGGGATCCACTTCACATCAGCAGCATCGCTACCCGGTTTCGGGTTCCCATAAATCTCCGCAAAGAAGTCGATAATAACATAGTGGTAGGGTATCTCACCCCTCTCATCATAAAAGATCTCATCCGCGACACATGCAACATCGCCCACCTCAATATCTACGTTAAGTTCCTCTTTAATTTCTCTTTTCAGAGCTTCAATAAGGCTCTCCCCCTTCCTAACAAGGCCTCCGGGAACTGACCATCTTCCTTTATTCGGCTCGTTAGCTCTCTTCACTAGGAGGATCTTTCCTTCCCTGATTATGACGGCTCCTACACCCACAAGCGGTCTATCGGGATATTTCCTCATCATATCACCGATGCAAGAGCGATAGCTCTGGCGTATCCTTCAGGGGACTGGCTACGGCTAGTGTCAACAAGCTTGAATGGAAGGTTCGTGTAAACGGCACCGTATTCCCTCCCATTACCTAAGTAGCAGAGGGAGCGGAAAATAAGATTTCCCGAAATCCCATCGGGTGCTATTACTATGTCCTCTCTTACGGCTTCTTCAAGCTTTATTTCATAATTCTTTGCATCAGCAAGTTTTGCAGTTAATTCTGCGATTGCGAGACTTATGTCGACCGTATCGCTCCTTCCGATATCTCCATATCTACCTCCAGCGAGGATTGCTACGGTGCCGTCTAAGCCAAGTTTTTTCGAAATCTTTTTAGCTTCTTCGATTATAATCAACTTCTCTTTAACGCTTTTTCCTTCGTCAACTCCCACCGGAGCTAATAGGAACAGTTTGCCATTAGCTGTTTCCAACAAGGCGATTCTATAGGTTGTGAAGTCTCTCCTTAAAATTTCGAGGATTTTTGATGCTCTTGCGGTACCTCTTATTGCGGCATCGACTTCACCTTTCTTTAACAAATCTATGAGGGTTTTCTCAGTCTCCTCACCTTCGTCAATTATAACAACGTCGGCAAAATCTTTTGCAAGCTCTTTAGCTTTTTTTATTCTTTTTTCACAGGTTTCGTCAAATCTGTACAAGCCAACAGCGATCCTTTTTCTTTCAACAAGCTTTTTTCTTATAATTTCATGTATCATACCGACTGTTNTAATTCTCCACTACTTTTATAACTTTTGTAACACATGAGGTCTAATCCTCTCATTCAGTGGTATAGATTTCACACGTTAGTAGCTAACTTAGATGTGATTCCATCCATGATGAATTCCATGCTCAGTGCCGCAAGTATTATCGCCATAATTTTTGCGATTATGTCGGCACCGCTTTTTCCAAGAATCTTAAGGAAAGATATCGCATAGATGTGGGTAATTCTAACTGTAATGTAGATTATCGCAATCGAGACTATGACGAGAAGCTTCCCAATCAGATCGGTATTTGACGAGAGAACAACGACGGCTGTAATGGCACCTGGTCCACTATACAGGGGGAGAGCCAGAGGAAAGACAGCTATCGAGTCAATATCTATGCTTTCTCTCCCTTTTTTCTCGTAATATTCTCGGGATCTTCTTCCAAAAAGGATATCGATTGAGATTATCAGCATTAACAAGCCTCCTGCAATCTTTAGGCTTCCTATGGATATCGAGAAAAACTCCATTATTGCCCATCCGCTGAACACGAAAATAATCAGAATTAACGCGCCGATTACAGTTGCCTTCTTAGATATCCTGTCTATAAGGCTTTTGTCCAATCCTTCGGTTAATGCTATAAATGCGGGGATATTGCCGGGGGGATCGACGATTATGAAAAGGGTTGTAAGTGTTGTCAAGAAAAATGATAAGTAGTCATTCATACTTGCTCTTTGCCTTTTTTACGTTCTCAAGTAGCTTCACAGCATGTTCTTGGCTTGGAAAACTGAAAAGACCGCAATCAGGACCTATGTATCTTAAACGATCTTCGAATAGCTTCAGAGCTCTTGAAATTCTTTTTTCGATTACATTTGGGCTTTCTATTGTNTCTATGGCCTTTAGAACTTCTTCACTGCTCTCCCAAGCATTTATCTTAAANTTCTCGTAGTATTCCGCCAAAATTCCATCGATATCGCTTCTGGCAANGCCTATCCTTACGTATTTATCATAGCTCTCTAGATCTTCCCTATNCAAGAAATTCAANGCTTTCTCGTCTTTTGCCGCTTCTATCCCAATTACATCTATGCTTTTAACTTCAAGCAACTGGGGATAAAAAAGAGGCGAGTGGAGGTGAATTTGAACATCACCCTTGAATTTTATTTTTTCGAAAGCTAATTCAATCTGGTCTTTAGAGGGTTGCAATTCTGGATTCACGCCAAGACTCGGCTCGTCTATACTCACACACTTGACTCTATCGTCGAGATTCTCTATAAATCGGGAGACTGACTTCGATAGATTTTCGAGGATGTCATCGTAGATGACCGGACCGAACTCCCTGTAGTAAAGCTCAAAGGGTCCCGTGACACAAGCTCTTATTTCATCCACCTTCATTTCTTTTAACACTTCAACTTCCCTGATCTTAGCGAATTTCTTTTTTATCAAGTATGGGTCTTCCTGATATTTGGGATTTTTTATTAAATTTAGGAACATCTCATTCATATTTCTGAACTGGGGGTAATTGGGCAGCTCAACTCCAGCATTTATTTTCATCAAAAAGGTTCTTTTAACCATCTCTGCATACTCCTTGCTTTCAAGATTTTCATTAATCCATTCTCTGTTTATCCCCTCCGGTAACGGAAAACTACCAATGTCGTCGAATATCATCTGGTCACCTTTTCATGCTTCAATATAAAATTATTTTGTCATTCCAAAGTCACTTCAAGCTCTCCAACACAATCTTCCCTATATCCCTTACATCAGCTTTCCAGCCTTCTCTCTTCAAAACCCATTTTATCATCGCCATGCAAGCGGGACATTGGGTCACAATCACTGAAGCCCCTGTTGAAAGAAGTTCTTTCACTCTTCTTTTTGCCACATCGTAGGCGACTTTCGGGTAGTAGAGTTCCAACCCTCCGTCACCTACGCACAGTGTTTTTTTCTTGTGATGCTCTGGCTCGATAAGCTCCAAGCCTTCTATTTTTTTCAGTATTTCGCGAGGCTCCTCAGTTATTCCAAGATGCCTTGCGTAATAACACGGATCGTGGTAGGTCACACGGAGAGATAGTTTTCCTCCTTCAAATCTAAGATTTATCGCCTCAACAAGGGTTAAAACTTCGATATCCCAGTCATCGATAAATTTCGGATACAATTTTTTGAATGCATAGGCACAGAAAGGTGAGAAAGCTATTATTCTCTTGATTCTTTTCCTTTTCAGTACTTCGTGAACACCTTGGATGTAGCTTTTGAAATCTTCTAAATAGCCCATGTTGTATAGGATTTCCCCGCAACAGGGCTCTCTTTCGAGAAACGTAAACTCATACCCCAATACTTCGAGAAGTTTTGCAATCTTCGTTATTCCGTCCATTTTCTTCCAGAAAATAGGTATTCTTTGAAATACTCTCAGCAGAAAATCGAATCTTGCGAATAAGTCTAACCCGAGAGTGATCTGATCTACTACGGGATAAAGGCAACCAACAAAGAGGAGAGTCTCGCTCTCCTTTTTGGATTTGAAAGAATTTTTGACCCCAAAGGGATTACCGTGTCTCAGAACGTTTCTTCTTATTATTTCACTCTGAGGTGGCTTTGTTGAAANGCTTCTGCCTTCTATCACAATCTCNGGAATGTTCAGATTAAGGGGGCACTTATCAACACAGGAGGCNCACGTCAAGCATGTGTAGAGTGATTTCTTAATNCTATCGGTNGGATCGAGCTCCCTATTTTTTAGCATTACGGCTCCTTGAANCCTCCACCTTGGACCCAAAATGTTGTCGCGGTATGTGATGAATANGGGACAAGCGATTTCACAGTAACCGCAAAGGGAACACTTCATATGATCTTACCAGGGTTCATTATGTTATCCGGATCGAAAATCCTTTTGATTTTTCTCATTATTTCTAAAGCTATCGGAGATCCACGGCTTTCAAACTCGTATTTGAGAAGATCCTTTTTCATAATTCCTATTCCATGTTCTCCGCTCGTGGTTCCACCCATCTCTATAGCTTTGATACCGATCTCCCTGAAGTACTTTTTTAGCTTTTTCGAAATCTTCCTCGGAGTTTATCGCAACCCTTGGATGGATGTTTCCATCTGCAATATGACCGAAAACAAAAAGATTGATATTGTATTTCTCCTTTTATCTTGTATATTTCAGCCATCAGCTCTGGAAGCTTGCTCGGAGGAACTGTCACATCTTCGGAAAAGGACGCAATTTTGCTTGTGTTTATTATCGTGGACGTCGCGGATTTCCTCATCACAAATACCTTTTCAATTTCCTCTTTAGATAGATCCGAAGATGTGATAACGGCTCCACACCTCTTTAGAATTAGTTCAACTTCTTCGGAAATTCTACCTATTGATTCTTTTGGAGCGTCTACATCCACAATCAGGGCAAATTCTGATTTAGGTGGAATTTCGAATCCAACGAATTTTGAGACGAGGTCCATAGTCGCTTTATCCATGAATTCCATTGCAAGGGGAACTATTTTCGCTTTTTTGATCTCTCTTACCGCTCTGACACCGTCTCTGTATTCCGAAAAAAAGGCTACGATTCTGTTCACAGCTTCCGGGATGGGATGTATTTGAAGAACTGCCTTAACGATCACACCCAAAGTTCCTTCGCTACCCACAAAAAGCCTCGTAAGATCGTAACCTTGACGGCATTTAACAGTCCTACAGCCGACTTTGATGAGGTCTCCTGTCCCTATCACAACATCCAATCCAAGTGTCCAGTCGCGGATAGTTCCAAATTTCGCTCCCCTTATCCCACCGGCTCCAGAGGCTATCGCTCCTCCGATCGTGGCAACCGCCGAAGAGGTCGGATCAACCGGAAAGTAAAATCCATGCTTTTTCAGCTCCTCATTAAGCTCTTCAACTCTCAAACCCGGTTCCACAACGACGTAACTATCTTCTATGTTGATTTCCTCTATTTTACACATCTTTTGCAGGTCGAGGACTATTCCGCCGAATGGGACAGCTGATCCAGTCAGGCTTGATAATGCTCCTTGAGGCGTCAGAGGTATCTTGTATTTCCTGCAGAACCTTACGGTAGCTATAACGTCATCGACGCTTTCGGCTCTTACAACTGCATCAACGTGTCCCCTGATCCCCCCTGGATCAGTGCTGTGGGAGATTAGATCAAAGGGATCCGTGAAGACTTTGTCTCCTCCCAAGATTGAGAATAATTCTCTAATCTTGTTAGACATTATAATATTATCCTCACTTTATGAATATACACTTAACTGTTGTAGTGGCATTCATATCTNAAGAGAAGGACCGGGAGATTTTGGAATGGATATCCCTCAGAAGTTCTTTCGAATTGACCCAATCGAAAACGTAATCTACATCATTCGGGAAATATCAATCATGGAGAGAAAACTTTTCGGAACAAATGGAGTTAGAGGGATTGCCAACGAAGAACTCACAGTAGAGCTTGCCCTTGATTTGGGAAAGACAATAGCCTCTTTAAGGGAGGGTTTAATCGCCGTAGGAATGGATACGAGACTATCATCACCCATGTTCAAATCAGCTATTATTGCCGGAATTCTGTCAGCGGGTGGAGATGTTGTTGATGTTGGTATTACTCCGACCCCCTCTCTTCAGTATTATGTGAAAGAATCCAAAGCGAATGCTGGCGTTATTATAACTGCAAGTCACAATCCGAGGGAGTATAACGGAATCAAATTCGTGAACAATGACGGAACCGAATTCACTTGGGAACAAGACGCTGAAGCTGAGCGGGTTTTAATGAGTAAGCTATTCAAGAAAGCCCATTGGAATGGTGTGGGTCGTGTTTATGAGGACGATGCGAACAGGATCTATATTGAGGGAGTTATTAGGAAAGTTGATGTTTCCGCCATTGCGGATAAAGAGTTCAAAGTTGTTTTGGATTGTGGAAACGGTGCAGCAACATTCACAAGTCCCTTCATTCTAAAGGAGCTTAATTGCAAAACTTTCAGCATAAACTGCTATCCAGACGGGAGATTTCCCGCAAGGCAATCGGAGCCGGTGGAGGAAAATATCTGGGAGCTCAAAGAGGTCGTTAAATCAGTTAAAGCTAATTTGGGAGTAGCTCATGATGGTGATGCGGACAGAGCAACATTTGTGGACGAAAAAGGGAACTTCGTTAGCGAAGATGTAATCCTTGCTCTAATGGCTAAACATTATGTGGAAAAGAACGGTGGGGGAATTGTGGTAACTCCAGTGAGCTCATCGAAGTGTGTAGAAGATGTGGTTGTGGAGGCGGGAGGCAAAGTGATCTACACAGCTGTTGGATCTCCCGTGGTTGCCAAAGTTATGATGGAGACCAATGCGGTTTTCGGAGGAGAAGGAAACGGTGGGTTAATATTCCCCGAACATCTCTTGGCGAGAGATGGTGGGATGAGTATGGCCAAGATCCTTGAGCTCATGGCAATCGAAAACAAACCATTATCGGAGCTAGTGAAAGATATTCCGAAATACCACATGTTCAAAACAAAAGTCGAGTGTAGAGATAAGAAGAAGCTTTTAGAAGGTCTAAGATCCGAATTCGAAAATGCCAATTTCACGGACGGTGCCAGAATAGATTTTGAAGACGGATGGCTCTTAATAAGACCCTCAGGAACCGAGCCAATAGCGAGGATATTTGCGGAAGCAAAAAATGAGAAAAGGGCTAAGGAGCTTCTTGAGTTTGGAGTAGAAAAAGTTAAAAAGATACTATCTGNGTAGTCGCTATGATTGTTGTTGCGGCAAATTTGCATGGGAATTTTATTGCCCTCAACAGAATGCTCGAAAGAATTAGTGATTTCAAGGAAGAGCTTAGAGAAGAGGGAAGAGAGATAAAAGAAATCTTTATTCTAGGCGTCTTTGGATACATGCCATTTCCCAGAGAGACTTACGAATTCCTGAGAGAATCCGACATCAAGTGCGTCAGAGGAAAATTTGATCACTTAATCGCAAAGTGGCCAGATATGAGTGAGGAGGAGAAGAAGGAACTCCCAGAACTCGACAGATTCATGATCGAATGGAATCGCTCAAAACTTGAAAGCGATGGAAGGAGATGGATTCGATTTGAAGTACCATCGTTTCTGTTAAGGAAATTCGGAGATAACGAAGTTTTCTTAGCATGCGGCGATCCTTTCGATCCAATAAGAGGTGAGATTCTTCCCGAAATGGCAACATCTTACTACGAGAAGTTTACAGCACCGTTCAAATACGAGATGATAATCGTTGGATCTAGAAAGCCATTCATA
>Ga0065719_100184_pt1 | contig 28935 bp, 34 predicted proteins | sample GBSCel85sediment_FD_59106 | JGI IMG/M metagenome (GOLD analysis project Ga0065719, IMG submission 59106) | Hot spring sediment microbial communities from Great Boiling Spring, Nevada - Cellulolytic enrichment CS 85C v3 (version 3) | ecosystem: Environmental > Aquatic > Thermal springs > Hot... | reverse complement strand
TAAAGGTATTCGCTAGCAACTAAAGCTTTTTTGTTTGTATCTAAATATCCTCTCGAAAACATTAAAGAAGCCAAACTTTCGTTTTCTGGCAATCTTCCGATTGCAAAATCTAAATAAGTATCTTCGTTTATATCTGCATAAGGAATGTCCGAAATAAATTTATCACCATCTCTTTCATCAGAGACTTGAATTATTCCTAAAAATTCTAACCTTTCTACAGGGTCTTCAATTTCGAAGCTTGGTATGCCAATTAAAAGCAAATAATTTCCTCTTAAAATGTTTTTAGAGTTGTTGAAAAGAAATCCAAAAGAATTTAGCTTGGAAACTTTTTGTTTTAAAATTTCTTTTATTTCGCTTGAATTTGATGAGTTCGTTAGAATGATGAATCCATTTCTTAATGAAGAGATTATTGAAGAGTAGGCAAATGGTTTTGAGAGAATAACATAGTTTATGTTCACTCCTTTCTCTTTTGCTAAATTTAAGTAGAAATCTTCTATTTCTTCAGTTGAATTTTGAGAGAAATCGATTATTGAATTCTCTTTTTCAAAAACTATTGGCAAGCTTAACAATGATGCTATTTGAGAAGCATATATTGATTTTTCAAGAGAATCAACATAAATTCCTTTTTTGTTTTCGAAAAAATCGAGCAAATCTTCTCTTGAGATTTTTATGGTTGAGTAATTTTCTGTGTTTAAACTAATATCTCCTAGGATGAAAATTTGTTGAGGTTTGAAAAGCTCGATAAAATGTTTTATTTGCTTTTCATTATTATCAAAAATTAAAACTGGTTGTTTCAATGGTGCTAAAGATATGATGTTTTTCCAGTCATTGTCCGTTATGAATAGAGGATTTTCTAATACTCTAACTATTGAATAGCAAACTGTCTTGTTTTCAACATTTGAGGCATTGGTATATATTGAAATGCAGTGAGAACCAATTGATTGGTTTAGCTCTTCATTAATTATTGCTTGCTCGTAGAATGTTTGGTTTAGGAAAAGATTCCCGTCGATGAAAATTTGTAGGTAGAATGTTTCGTTGAAGGAGTGAAGTGAGAGATTTAGAGGGATTGTTGCATAGAAGGAGGTAGTAAAATATGTTTTGTTGGACGGAGAAACTATTCGAAATTTATTAAGTTTGAAGTTTAAAGCTGTATCAATAAAGGAAGAATAAACATATGTACAATTGTGAATGTTTACCCATCCACCACATCCTAATGTAAATCCAAATATGTTAAAGTTATTACTTGCAATTGCTATAACTTTCTTGTTTTTTGTCATTCTCAAAAGCGGTATTACCGATTGAGGGGACGATTCAAAGTAAGTGAGATGGTACGTTGCAGCAGAACCTAACTTTAAAATTTCACCGATAGAATACTCCTTGAACAAGATTGAATTGTTGTATAATACCTCGGAATCGAGCGAAGATGCCCATAAACCAGATGAAGTAGAAGAGTTTGTCAATGAAATAGCAGCTAGCATACCACCATCTCCAGCACCTATAAAGATTCCACCAGATGATACATAGTTGTAGACTTCGTCTTTCTTCCAATCAAAAGAAGGATTACCATATGCGTCATATTCGAGTAGCAAAATATCGTAGTTATTTAGCTCTTTTGGGAACGACATTCCTTCATCGACTTGAAAGTTCTTGCTTTCAAACAGTTTTATAAAGAGTTGTATATGATCTGGGTGCTTTCCATCGTGAAAAATATACACAGAGTGCGCGATGGAAAGATGTTGACAGAAGAAAATAGTGAAAGCGAAGAAAAACAAATATCGGATACCTCTATTATTCATTAAATCTCTTTTCACATAAGAATTTTCTCAATTGTCATGCGATACTTACAAGATACTTCTGTCACAAAAGTTATATGATTTCCGACAATAAAGAACTAATGAGACTACTCATAGCTCATGAGATATTCCCTCCTGAGTTTTCCGGAGGAGGAGAGAGAATTTTACTCGAAATAATTGAGAGATTAAAACGATATCATAAAGTAACTGTGATAACGAGTGGAAATCCTGAGATTAAAGAGTTTAGAAAAATAAAAACAGTAAGAATATCGACACATCGTATCCTATTTAACATCTTCAGCATTCCGATACTATTAGCTTATGATAAGAGGCATCACATCTTGATTGGTAATACTTATCATGCTGCTATTCCAACAGCACTTGCATCGTTCCTTCTCAAAAAACCATCCGTGTGCATAGCCCATGGTGCTTACGGCAAGAAATGGCTAAAGATGAGAGGCATACTATCTCCTATAGCTATCTTTCTGGAGAAGATCATTTTCAAGCTACCTTTTTCTTATTTTCTATTCTTTTCAGATTTCGCGCGAGAATCGGCAGCAAAGTTAGGCGCTGATACCAAGCGCATGATAGTGATATTACCTGGAATTAATGTAAATAGGTTTAAAAAGAGAAAGAAAAAAAGTTTCGTACTCTTCGTAGGTAGATTGGAGAGACAAAAAGGAATAGATACGGTAATAGAAACTGCAAAACGATTACCACACATTAAATTCATTTTAGTTGGAAAGAAAACCCAATATGGTAAATTGAAAATGTTTCCATCTAATGTAGAGTGGAAAGGATTCATGACGGATAAGATGTTAATTAAACTGTATGAGGAGGCTCTTGTCTTCTTTCTTCCATCTGTAGCTGAAACACTAGGATACTCCATTCTGGAGGCAATGGCAGCTGGTTGTGCAGTTGTTTCTACGGTTCAACTTCCGTATTTCGGGTATCGAATAAAAGAGGAGGATGATGTTGAAAAAATTGCAAAGATTATCGATAGGATGNTGAGAGAAAAATCANAGACAGTAAAAATGGGGCTACGAAATANAGATATTGTGAAAAAATGTTATAGATGGGAAAAATTTATCCGCACATTCAATACACTCCTTTACTCGCTTGGAAANTAGTTTTAAATAAANCAATTGTATCTGGATTACACTTTCACCATCTCTTTAATAAGTGAGTAAAACGGGTTCTACTAGTTAGACAGGCAAGATGCNTCTGTACTAAACANAAAACTAGTACAACCAAGATTTTTATGGAAAAACGTTATCTTACAAATATTGGAAAATTATCGGAAAATAGCAGAGGAATGAATAATGAAAAAGAGAATTTTGAATGTTGGTTGCGGAGAAGACACTTATGGTACTCATTTTATAGACTTATATCCAACTAGGGAAAACGTTATAAAATGCGATGTAAATAGGGATAAATTCCCGTTTAAAGATAACTATTTTGATGAAATAGTTGCAATAGAACTTTTTGAGCATTTAACCAATCCTTTGAATTTTTTGGAGAAATGTTATAGAACTTTGAAAAGAAATGGGAAGTTAATAATAATAACTGATAATGCTGGCTTTTTGGAATTTTCAGCAAAGTTCATCAGGGTGATTATGAAAGAATTCGTAATGCTAAGGGCTTTGTTGAAGATAGGCATTATGCATTATTCACACCTAACCACTTAAAAAATTGGTTAAGGTACGTAGGATTCAGAAGCATAAAAGTAAATTATTGCATTTACAAAAAGCACATACTTAAGCAACATCTTCCATTCATAAAATTATTGACGATATTCTCAAAGAAATTTTCCCCGCATATTAAGGCCGAGGCGATAAAGTAGAAAAATTCAATGTATTCAGGATTAATACCTAAATCAAGGAATAAAACGTATGAATTTTTGAAGATTCTATTGTCACTATCTACTTAGTAGACTCGATTCTTACCCAAATCTTTTTTAAAGATTCTTTCCTTAAAACCAGCCAATAGGCTCTTAACCAAGATACCAAATAAACAAAACCAACGACGAGCATTTTGTGAATTTTTGCTATTCCGTAAATTCTAAGCAAATCTCTAACTCCGAAGGAAATCTCGCTTGAAATTCTTCTTTCTTCAAAACCGAACCACTTTTTTAATTGAAGAAACCCAGCTCTAGTTCTTGACTTTTGCTTGATAAAATCAGAAAGTGAGGTAGGAAATTTGACATAAACTTTTGCCCTTGGTTCATATTTTATTCGATATCCTTTCGCTTTTATCAAATACCCTATTACTGCATCGTCGGATAGTGCATCGGCTGGAATCTTCTTGATCAAGTTATTTCTAATTGCGTATAAGTAGCCAGTTGGATGCCAAAGTTCTTTATTTTTATCTTGCAATCTTCTCATCTTATCGAAAACTTTTTCGCTTAATTTTGCCCATTCGTAAAAAATTGAATTCTTGCTAATTAGATAAATTACTCTACCAGAAACAGCACCAACTTTCGGATCTTTAAAATGCTCTAAAAGAAATTTAATTGATCCTTTCCCAACAAAAACATCACCATCAGTTAATATTAGTATTCTGCCTCTTGCTTTCTGAAATCCAATATTCAGTGCTGTTGGTTTTCCCTTACCAGGATCTTGTATTATTTTTATCCTTTTATCTTTTTTTGCAAATCTTTTAGCCACAGATAATGTTGCTTCATCCGGAGCAATAACTAATATCTCTGAATTTTTAGGTAGTTGACTTTTTATTCTATTTATCGCCATTCCTATAGTTTTCTCCTCTTTAAATGCGGTAAGTATCGTTGAGATTAATATTCTATTTTTCATAAATAGTTATGAATACCGAGATTATAAAATGGATTTTAATTCTCTTTAAATGATCATGAGACTATTTTTAGTAACATCTGCCTATACTTCTTTACTAATAAGTATAGCTAATGAGAGTTTTAAAAAGCTTGTTGTTCTATTTTTGATTTTGAATTCTTCGTTCAACCACAACTCTACGAGTATAAGCCTTCAGAGAATACTTGAAAGACTCGCTACAAAGTGTAGTTAATTTTTTGGTATAGTTTTCTTGTTTTTCTTATAATAGAGTATACCCTCGATAATTTTTGGAAAGTATGCAATTGGATAAGGTCTCTTATAAATAATCATTCTAGTACAACTTCCCAAGAACTCTTTATAAATAAAAAAGAATAACTTCAAAAGCGAAGGATTGAAATTTTTCAAGAAGAAGTAAGTATTAAGAACATAATACCATCTAAACCATTTTTTAAAAGTCGCTAAACTTTCTTTTTCTTCATGGACTACATATATTCTTGGATCGAAAATTAATTTATATCCGAGTTTCGTTATTCTTAGTTGTAAGTCTGTTTCTTCTCTATAAGCTGTGCCAATGTCGTAACTTTCGTCAAATCCGCCTGCTAGTTTAAAAACTTCTCTTTTCACGGCAAAATTACAACCAGGCAGAGCGTTTACTATTTTTGGTTCTTTTAGATATATATCAAAATTTGATATAACTTCACCAAGAGATGTTATGATTCCTACATATGAAGAAACAAATTTTTTTATCATTGATTTTTTCTTACGTTTAATTTCTCTCCCACTAACAGCTCCAACAATTGGGCTGCGCAAATCTTCTTTAATTATTTTGAAATAATTTTTATCAAGTCTTTTTACATCGTCGTCTAAAAACAGTAGTATATCTCCCCTCGCAATTCTAGCTCCTAAGTTTTTCGCTTTACATCTACCTCTTCTTTTCTTTGAATATATAATTTTAACTAACTTATGTTTTCTCTTAATATCGATAAGATATTTCTTTATTTCTTCGCTTTTATCCACAACGACAATTACTTCGTAAAACTCTCTTTTCATTTTAATCAGAAAATTAATAAGTTTTTTTAGTTCCTCTTCCCTACCTTCATAGGTGGGTATTATAATTGAAATCTTCATCTTCTCACGATATTTTCGTACAACTCGATATACCTTTTAGCGACGTAATCCCAATTAAAAATTTTTTCAACTAGTGCTCTTCCATTTCTTCCTAGTCTTTCTCTATTTTCGTAAGCCATTTTTATTTTTTCTATCAGTTCTCCTACATTATTGGGCTCGACGAGATAACCATTTATATCATCAAAGACACAATCTGGTAATCCTCCAGCTCGATAAGCCACTACTGGTAAGCCACATGCCATTGCCTCCAGAACCGTTAATGGCATACCTTCATACAGACTTGGTAAAACAAAGACATCAGCCATGTTGTAAATTTCTACTAACTTGCTATACGGGACAATAGGTGTCTCTATCACGTGAAATATTTTTTTGAGTTTACAAATTACATGGTAACCCTTATATGTTGCATATCTACCTCTCCAAATAATCTTTATCTTCCCATCACTATCCTCTTTCTTCCTTTTAAGAGGTCTAAATTTCCTTGGGTCTACCCCGTTTGGTATATATATTGAGTTTGGTAGCCATCTTTGCGATTCTCTTGAAACTACAACATTAATATCTGAAAGCTTGTACCTAATTTTTTCCATAATTCCCGAGACGAAGGCAGTGTACGATTTTAAAGTTATAAATCTTCCCCACGCAGATCCATGGTAGGTTGAAATAATAGGCTTATTTGACTTTAGTGAGTGAAAAGAAAATTCATGAAGATGAATTATATCTACATCTTCAGGCGGTTTGTATTTAAACAATATATACAGTTTTTTTTCTCTATATGATTTGAAAACATATTTTGGTTCTGAAATCGAAACTTCGTGACCTTTCTTAGCGAGAATTTTGGTTATTTCCCTTATCCATGTTTCAACTCCACCGATTTCTTGAAGTGGATATACCATTAGGATTCTCATTACAGATAATGGTACTTTAAGTTAAAATAATAACAAGTCGGATGTAAATTGATTTGATGTACGTTATTTAGAGATATAGTAAGGAATAAAATGACTTTTAGTAAACTCAAAAATTTTAAACTATCCTAATTTGAAAGAATTGATAGAAGATTTGTTTTAAATTATATAGTCAACTGTTCTTTAATTTAGAGAATTTAGTATAGACTTGTGGAGTATGTCCCAAATCGTTAAAATTGTTTCATTTGGCAAATTGTTCTTTTTATCCACTCACAGGCTTCGTAAAAAGCTAGAATATCGCAATCCTGAGACTCATCAAAATTGAATGCAAGCCTAAAACATAAGTATTTTTGCTATTCATTATACATATGAGAAACATGAGAAATGTGATAATTGGTTATGAAAAAGAATATCATTTATATGCACACAAACATTTTTTAAACAAAGAGATGTATCTCATAAAATCATATATAGCGAAAGAGTTATATTTGGATCCTATAATCAAAAGATATCTAAAAAATTCAAAAAAATTCAGAATACTGGACTATGGATGCGGTTTTGGTTATAACATTTATGCTTTTAGGAACAAATGTAATAAAAAATGAGAAAAGAATTCCTAACAACTCATATGACATAGTTCTTATGTCACATGTATTAGAACATGTCACATGCCCGTATCAAACCTTAAAGATTGTGAGGAAAAAATTAAAAAGAGGCGGCATTTTAATTCTCATTCTTCCATTTGAAAAAGATGATAAGCCTTTTAAACCTCCAATCAAACTCGACCCGAATCAACATCTTTATACGTGGACATTCAAGACAATAAATAATCTATTAATAAAGACCGGTTTTGAAGTTTTAGAAAACAAAATTATTTATCTAACAGGAATACGAAGATTCAAAAAAATATATGAGATAAATAGGAAGTTATATTTAAAGTTGATAAAACTTATTGGAAGAATTTTGAATAGTAAAGAAATGCTAATAATTTGTAAAAAGTTTTCTCACTAGGTAAATTAGAAAGATAAGTTAAAAATTATTCTTTTGTAGTACTCTCTTCTTCTTTTTCGACCTATGAATTCATAAGTCGCCATAACAACTAATATCACAAACACAGATAGAAGAATAATGGGTATAAGGAAGAAGTAACATCCAAATACTCTCCTATACTTAGGCTTTATTAAGATGAAAAATTTCCTGACTTTCCTATCATAAAAAATAAGATTTTTAAAGGGCAAAAAAGCACTAAAAATTAATTCTCGTGTAGTAATAATATTTTTTATTTTCAACATTTTCATTATATCGGCATCATTACCAGAATACACCAACTTCACTTTTCCTTTTAAATGTCTTTTAATTTCATTAAAAATTTTTCTCGTCGAGAAAACGAAAAATAATTCGGAAATTTTAGGAATATCTTTTTCTTCAATTCTTTCCATGTAAAAAGAACTAACATTAGGGTTCATATTCTTCAATTTGAATAGACCAGCATCGATCAGTCCTTTAAAAAATATTCCAAAAAGGTTTATTCCAGATACGCACCAATAAGCTAGAGAATTTATGGATTTATAAATGGTTGTGGGCACAAACTTTTTTGGATTATAGGAAAGATAGTTTATGGCAGAATTTCTAACATAGAAGTAAAATCGATTTCCATATTTTGTTTTATCTAATCCCAATGGGTGATAATAGCTCACGCTTAATAATCTAACTGGCTTATATCCGAAATATCTTAGACGATCTGTATATTCCCAATCATCACCCCATATAAAATAATCTTTTATAGGAAGACCGACATTCTTTATAATTTCTTTTTTGAGGATGAAAAAATGAAAGAACAAATCTTCGTTAGGAGAGATTTGGTCTTCTGTGCTTTTTTCAACTGGAGCTACAATCCATTTCGGATGTTTCTTAGATGTATTAATAAGTTCTTCAAGTAAAGTTTTCGATACTGGATATGCGTCATTATCAGACAAAATTATGTATTTATATCCAAGAGAGTATGCTATTTTGGACCCAATCCAGTAACTTCCAGATCCTCCAAGATTTTCTTCAGTATGAATAAATATCAAATTTATTTTTGAATTTAGGTTTGAGAGTTTCTTGTAATCGTCAGATCCACAATCAACTATTATCAGGTCAAATTTTCTGAATGTCTGGTTATGTAGCAATCTAATCAATTTTCTAGTTTTTTCAAATGAATTAAATGTTGGTATTACTAGGCAAACGTCATTCTTCTTCCTTCCTTCAACAACGATCTCTATCCCATCATCTCTATATATTTTTTGCTGGCTTCTACTGTTTGATCCATGTTCAGATACTCCCATTTTCCAAACCTTCCGATTACATCAATACCTATTTTCGAAATGTAAGTAATAATTTTTCTTAAGTTTTCGCTACATTCCAAATCATATATAACATATGCGTACTTGATTCTGTGAGCTGTAGTTGTTACTACATCGTTTTTGTTTATTACCTTAAGAGTATGAAGGTCCTCGATCGTCCTTTCCACTATTTCCTCATTCTTCATCTTACCAATTTCATCGCCATCTCTATACGTAATTTCAGCAAGGATTGACGATTTTTTATTGGGAGAGACATAAGGTGAATAGTTAGAAGGAAAACTGATCCGATGGGACAAGATTTCTTGGTCCGGGATATAAACCCATGAAAAATTATTAACTTTAGGCTTGTCAATTCCAATACCAACAGTAATTAGTGAGTTGAACTTTAATTCTCTTGCAGTTCTCTTAATTTCTTTGGGCGCATCCTTTAAAATTGTAATTAACTCTCCTAAAGGAATGGTGGATATTATTTTCTCAAATTCAAGCTCGGCTTTACCGTTTGATACAATCCATTTTCCATCTTCTTTTTTTATTTTCTTAACTTCGAAGTTGGTAATAATTTTATTTTTTATTGGCTCTTCCAACGCTTTTGCTAGGGCTTGTATTCCGCCAAATTTCGGATAATAAAAATAGAGTTGATGTCTATAACCTTCTGTCGGAATTCCTAAAGAAGATTTTATTATGTCTTTGAGTGGCGGCTGAGGAATCCTACTAACCCAATTTATATCCATTCCTTCTAATGGAAATTTCCAAAGTTTCTCGTTATAGGGAACGAGGTATTTCTCGGCAATTCCCTTCCCAAACATATAGTAGAACCACTCTTTGAGATTTTTTGGAGAAGGTAATAATCCTTTTTCTTTTTTAGTATAGTTCTGAATAAAATAGTATAAGCATTCAAAATTTTCTCTCTTTGGTAGCTCTGCTAGTCCATTTTCGAAGGGATACTTGACGTATCTCCCCTTGTATAAGATTTTGGCATTTCTTCGATTTCTAACAATGTTTCCCTTAAGTATAGAAAGTATAAAACTTAAGACTTCCTTGTTTTTTGAAAAAATAACATGAGAACCGCCTGCATCGAAAGTAAATCCATCAATTTGGATAGATTTTAATAATCCTGATGTTTCTGAGTTTTTCTCTAAAATTAAGAAATCACGATTTCTTGAATTAAGAAAGTAGCCAAGAGAAAGACCAGCTAAACCACCGCCAAGAATTCCAATTTTCATAGAAGTATTATAATCGTTAAAAATTTAATTGAATCATGAAACCTATTTGAGATTCAAAATTCTCTTATTTTCGCATTTATAGAATTTCTGTCGTAGCTTTTACATTCAGAAATTGTTTTGTTTTCCTATCAGACAAAATAGCTCAATGGTATGGTTGTAAACTTTGAGAATTCCTATGTATATTGAAAGCTTATCCTTTCTTTATTCAACAATTCTCAATAAAGCTTTTGTAGTAAGCATGACAGCTTTTTTAGAATTAAATTTCGGTCTCCATCCCAAGGATTTAAGTTTGTCGATGGAAAGTCGCATTAAAGGAACGTCGCCTTTCCATCCTCTCTTACCACCAGTAAATATAAAATTAGGATGTACCTTCATCATTTTAGAAACTATTTCTGCAATTTCCCTTACTGTTATCCAATCATCTGAACCGACGTTAAAAATTTCTAACTGGTTTTTTGATTTACTAGCGCCAAGTAGCATAGCATCAATACAATCGTCTATGTAAAGATAGGACTTCTTTTGGTCACCATCACCGAGAATTTCCAATTCGTTGGGATTTTTCTTTAACTTTTGAACAAAATCGTAAATAATACCATGAGTACATCTTGGCCCTATGATATTCGCCAGCCTAAAGATTACAGCCTTCATATCGAAGGTATGACAATACGCGGAAATCAACGCTTCACATGCGAGTTTCGAAGCTCCATACAGAGAAATGGGAAGTAGAGGGGCATAATCTTCTGGTGTTGGTATTTGTTTAGCTTCTCCGTAAACTGTTGACGATGAGGTAAATATGATTCTCTTTACATCATTTTTTCTCATAGCTTCGAGAACATTGTAAGTAACTAAAATGTTTTGATCTATATCAATCTTTGTATTTTTAAGAGCAGCTCTTACATCAGAGTTGGCGGATAGATGCCAAACTTCGTCGACATTTTTAAAATAAGCATCGATTTTATCCGTAAGTAAATCGACCTTATAAAATTCAAAATTTGGGTTTTTTAAATGTTCTTTTATGAATGCTTCTTTACCAGAAGATAAATTGTCAAGAACTATCACCTCATTCCCTTTCTCGATTAATCTATCAACTAAATGAGAACCTATGAATCCTGCCCCGCCAGTAACCAAGATTTTCATTTTATATACTTCAATTTTTGCTATAATTAGATTAAATTTTGCTATAATTAAATTAAAGATAGTTTTCTAGGCTCATAAACACTTAGTTAAATGTGGCTTCTTCATATTTTATTCCCTCTCTAGCAAATTCTAGAAAACTCAAGATTTTTGAGTTTACATTTGGGTAGTTACATTAACTTTAAAAACAACTTGCCCATAGCATCCTTGCANGCANTGCTCTATNGGCTGTCCCATTCTCATAAACTTTTATGAAATGCTGAGGNTTTTCAACTAAAATTCTAATGAAANTACTTGGATAATTTCCAGCATATCCTCTATTTAATGCATCTATGCTGCTTTTCTGAATCCAAAGATAATCTATCTTATTTTCTTCCAAAACTTTCAAAATATGAGTTAAATTATAACTCAATAACAAATCTGCAAAAGCAGGNGCCATATTTCTATCGCTGCACCAAGCTCCATTATGCCCCCAAATTGTTGAAATNCTTTCATTTTGCAAAACATTTTCTTTTACCCATTTNCAAGCCTCAAAAAAGCTTGGNTCCCANACTTTCACNTTNTATAAAGTGTCTAATCTTGCATTAACAACTGAAAATGAAAATACTAATATNGCAAAAACAAAAATGTAAGCTAAGTATTTNTAATNCNTTGCAATAAAATCAAAANCNTCTTTGTAAAAATANGAAGAAACGAATGCAACCAGCGAGGTAAATCCTAAAGTATACCTTGCAACGTCTTCGGCTCTACCTTTCCCCTAACTCAGCTAACAGTAAAGCAAAAATCATGAAATATATGAATATAAACAAAGATAGTTTATCTTTTCTTAAATAAAACAAAATCAAACCAGCAATGAATGGAAATATAGTGAAGTAAGTGTTTGCATAAGCAAACTCAAAATAGTTCATTAATCCTATTGAAAATGCAGATGCTTCAGTGCCTACTGGAATTGCTTGCCCGACAAAGCTATACTTTTCCTCGAACAAATCTAACCTGCAGCCAGAAATATCAAATATTTTACCAACGTATGGAATTGAGAAGCAAATAGGAGTGTTGTACATCAAAAAGTTTCTGAGTAAATATCCAGAGGGGATTGCTAAAAGAATTAGAAAGAATGGAAAGTAAGCTTTGAGTGAAGCTTTATAGTTCTTTTGAGAAAACATCTCATACAAAAAGTAAACAAAATAAGCTGCATATAAAGTTAGAGCAAATTGGTTTGTTAATAATGCTAATGAGGCAAAAACTGCTGATAAAATCAAAAATTTCTTGTTTTCTTCCTTGATAAAAACCAAAAAACTTAGGAAAGATGCGGTAACAAAAAACAAGAGCAAATCAGCATAGTAGAATAAAACNGTATATGTTAAAACGCTTTGAAAACTTATTAATAGCAAAGAGGCAAGGAATGCTGTNATTTCATCGCTAATTCTTTTTACTAAAACGAATGTTAACATTCCGAGAAAGAAAGTTATGATTAAAGTTATTAGCTTTGCAACAATTTCATTAATTCCAAATATAAAGAAAAAGCTTGCCATTAGGAAATTCCAGAGAGGAGGTCTGGAGAAGCCATCCCTAACTAAAACTGTTCCTTCAAAAGGGATGTATTTTGGATATTCTAATTCTCTCGCTATATGCCTTGCTAAGCTTGCATGAAATCCCTCATCTCCAAAAGAAATTTGTGTTGGTAGAACAACTTTTAACTCAAGGTAAAAATAGATTATCGATATTAAAACTAACAAGAGAAGCAGAGGCGATTTTATTGTAATTTCAATTTCTTTTTCTCCCATTATTTCTTATTCCAAGCTTTAAATTAAAAATTCATTCGTCTACATAAGTGCGTATATTTTTATTTAAAGATTTGAAAGATTCTTTCATATGAGGAAGAGAGAGAAGAAAATTTGCATAATCGTTATAAATCATCTGGGTGGAAATATACTAAAGGAATGTGTAACCTCTATTTTAACTCTTACTAACTATACAAATTACAAACTTATTATTATTGACGACTATCCAAACGACAGAATCGTCGATGAGATTAAAAGAGAATTTAGAGAAGTAAAAATTATCTCACTAAACACGCGTGTTAGTACAGGATATGCAAGAAATATAGGAATAGAGTATGCTATTATTGAGGAAAAAGCAGATTATATAATTTTTCTGGATAATGATGTTAAAGTGGTGGACGGAAATTGGATAAGAAAACTATTAAAATTGATGGATAAAGATAAGAAAATAGGTGTAATAGCTCCAGTAATATACACGCAGGAATATTATCAAACATTTACAAAAAAGGACGTTGACTTAATAAGGTATATACCTGGAGCGTGTATAATGGTTAGAAAAGAAGTCTTCCAAAAGATTGGTGGTTTTGATGTAAATTTCTGGCCCCTTGGTAATGATGATAGTGATTTCCTAAATAGGGTTATCTCATCAGGATTTAAAGTGGCTATAACTGGTAAGACAAGAATATTTCATAATACAACTACTAAAAAAAGAAGATCTATATTTTGGTCCTTTATCAACACTAGAAATTATCTAAGATACATTTTATTGAATGTGAGAATTAATAATTTGTATGAGATTTTCTCACTGATCGTAATAAGAAAAAATCTCTCAGATTCTTTTAGGCCATCTAACTTAATTTTTTCTCCAGATTGGTATGTGAGGTTAGTGCTACTTCCTTTGGCATTGTTATCGAATTTAAGAAGTATCAGAGAAATTTTAAAATTAAGAAGGAATAGAAGTGGCTTCTATTTTTTAAGTCATAGAGTAAAAAATATGTGATGAAGGAACTTATAAAGTATGAAATTATTTCAATTTCAATTTTAGCAATCATCGTTTACATCGGATATTATGTTAGAACTATCCACATACCGGATATAGTGGCCGACTACGATCCATGGTGGTATTATCGTCATTCTGAAGCAGTTTTAAAATATTGGTTTAACATGCCAAAATGGGATATTCTTGGTTACTATCCGCCTGGCTCTCCATACGAAATTCATTTAGGAGTAGAATATACTCTAGCAATCTTCTACAAAATAGTTAGCAAGTTTATAGATATAACATTCATGCAGTTCTTCATAATAGCACCAGCTATAATTTCCGGCTTATCAGCGATTCCAGCTTACATTGCAGTTCGCTACTTAACAAAAAGCAGAATAGCTGGTTTGTTTTCAGCTTTCTTTGCGGTTTTAGCACCATCTTTTATCGGTTATTCTGTAGCAGGTTATATGGATAGTAAAGCTTTTGTTGTCTTCTATTCTTTTCTTTCCATTTTCTCTCTCATGTTTGCTATGAAGAGAAAAGATTTGGTTGGATATATAACTGCTATTGTTGTTAACTTACTCTTCATCTACACTTGGGCAAGTGGAGGATGGTATCCTTTAATTGCATTTCTATTTTCATTCCAGCAGTTTTACTCTTTAGAATTTTCGAAGAAATTATTCACAAAAAATCATTTAAAATAAATTTAAAGCCAGTGATAGAGGAAGCAAAATCCTTAGTAATTCCATTTCTTATTGTCATGATTACAATAAACGTTATTACTTACCTTTGGCTTAAGGAGACGATTTTAAATTCAATTCTCTCAGCATTTGAATTTGCTGGCTTAAGAGAAACTTTGCTAGTTAACATTTCTGTTGCAGAGCTTCAAAGCATAAACATTTTTTCCTTAGAAGGATTTCAAAGAGTTGCTAACAGCGTTGGTTTTCTTCCAACAATTTTAACTCTTTTTGGTTTGCCAACTTTAATACTCTTTAAAATTTTGAGAAGGGAAAGAATTGCCTTTGAAGAAATTTTCCTGTTCTTATTCGCTTTAATAACATTCTACATGATTTTACATGGAGTTAGATTCGCTTTAATTTTTTCTGTTGCAACATCTTTATCTGCTGGCTATGTTATAGGAAACTTTTACAATTATTTGAAATCGTACAAAAACCAATTTTTAATTGCATTATTCTTTGGAATAATCTTGTATTTTTCTCTCGATTTATTTTCAAAAGCTTATGTTTTTGGGGAGCAATATTCAAGAGGTTATGGAATTAGTGAAAATTGGAGAAATGCTTTAGATTGGCTAATGCAACATGGAAATTCAACAACTTTAGTAGCAACTTGGTGGGATCCAGGTCACATAATAAATGGTTATACAGGGTTAAAAGTTCATGCACATGGAGCTCATTGCGCACCAGGTGTTTGCATTCCTTACGATCACAACATAAGAATTCAAGACATGGGAAGAATNTTTTCAACTAGCAATGAAGAAGAAGCTTACAATATTCTCAAAAAATACACTTACATAACAAAAGAACAATGTGAGGAAGTTAAGAAAAAGTATGGCGATATGATTTATGATAACATTTTGAAAGAAGACCCTTGCAATACAAATATCACAAAAATTTACTTCATAGCTAGTAACGATTTGATTGGTAAATACTATTGGCTAACCTATTTTGGAACTGGAACAGGAAGACAATATGTAGTTTTACCATTGACAGGAAGAGATAATCAAGGAAATTTAGTTTATGGAAATGGAATATTGACCTTAGCTTTCAAAGACGATAAAATTGTGCCAATTCTAAACTTGCCGCAACAAGGAATATTTAATACAGTTGTTAGAAAACTTGTGTTTGTTTATCAAGGAAGCATGCTTGAGTTCGATTATTCAAATGCTACACAAAAAATAGATGGTTTAGTTTTTAGCGATGTAAGCACCGCAATTTACATGGATCCTCAAACTGCAAATTCAATGTTTACCAAACTTTACTTTTTCGATGGAAAAGGATTAAAATACTTTAAACTTGTATATAGCAATCCAGAAGTAAAAATCTTCGAAGTTAACTTCTAAAAAATAAAAAATGAAAAATTCACTCAAGACCTTTCTTTGTTATTCTTTCAGCCCCATTCAAATATGGCCTTAAGANTTCTGGTATTACTATGCTCCCATCTTCTTGCTGGTAATTCTCCATTATTGCAATTATTGTTCTTTCAGTTGCAACCAAAGTTGAGTTTAAAGTATGAACATACTTTATCTCATTCCCCTCTCTAAATCTAATATTCGCTCTTCTCGCTTGATAATCAGTACAATTGCTGCAAGAAACAACCTCTCTATACTTTCCTTGTCCAGGTAACCAAGCTTCTATATCATACTTTTTAGCAGCTATTTGTCCTATATCGCCGCTACAAATATTAACAACTCTATAGGGAATTCCTAAGCTTTGGAAGAACTCCTCTGCATTTTTTAGTAAAATCTCGTGCCAATCCCAACTTTCTTCAGGCTTGCAAAATACAAATTGCTCCACTTTTTCAAANTGATGAACTCTGAAAATTCCTTTTGTATCTTTTCCATGTGTACCAGCTTCTTTCCTAAAGCAAGGTGAAATTCCTGCATACAATAATGGCAACTCTTTACCATCTAAAATTTCATTCATATGATAAGCTAGCAAGGCATGTTCAGCAGTTCCAATTAGATACAAGTTTTCATCTTCGATTTTATAAATCATATCTTGAAAGTCTTGGAANGCTATTGCTCCTTCTAAAGCTTCTCTTCTAATCATGTAAGGCGGNTGAAAAAGCTTAAACCCCCTTTTCTTAAGAAAATCCAAACCATACTTTATTAAAGCCCAATTAAGCTCTACTAATGCATTTTTCAAATAGTAAAATCTTGCTCCAGCCACCTTAGCTGCCCTTTCTATGTCTATTAAATCTAAAGGCAACCCTAAATCTTGATGGTCTTTTGGCTTAAAACTAAACTTTGGAATCTCTCCCCAAACTTTTATTACAACGTTATCATTTTCATCTTTTCCTATTGGAACGCTTTCATGCAAGATATTTGGCAAAGTCATCAGAATTTCCCTTATTCTCTTTTCTTTAGCTTCAACCTTTTCTTCCAACTCTTTTATTTTCTCTGGCAATTTCTTTGCTTTTTCTAGCAGTTCTGTTACATCCTTTCCCTCTTTTTTCAATTTTGCAATTTCTTCACTCAACTCATTTCTCTCTCTTCTCAACTCATTCAATTCTGTTATCTCTTTTCTCCAAAGCTTATCTAGCTCTATAACCTCTTCCAACAGCTTTATTTTTTCTATATCATTTCTTTTCTCCAAGTCCCTTCTAACTATTTCAGGATTTTGCCTTATCAGATTTATGTCTAGCATTCAAAACACCTCCTTAAAGAAACTCTTTGATAGAAGAAAGACAACTCTAAATAAGTTCATGCAAAAAAGCTGGATTGGAGCGACATCACCATACTTTTTATTAATTCAAAGCTTTAAAAGCCTTGAGATTTTGCTCAAATCGAATTTATAAGCAGAAAAGAGAATATTATAAATGCCGAGAAGGGTTGTTAAAAAAGAAAAAAGACAGCCTGATTTTCTGAAAATGATAGCAATGGCAATAGCGGTAATAGGAGTTCTAATCCTTTTAGTAACAGCAGTAACTTGGCAGCCATATGATATTTCTTCGTTAGCAACAAGGCTAAACTTACTAACACTCTTCCTAGGAATACTCTACGTGCTTTTTGGCTACGTGCTTTTCAAAGCAAAATTCTGATTCACTCAACTTTTATTTCCCTACCTCTCTTCTTTTCCTTCTTCGGAAGGACAACTTCTAAAACACCGTCTTTCATCCTTGCTGTTGCTCTTTCTGGGTCAACCTCTACAGGCAAAGTTACAACTCTTCTAAAAGCTCCAAACTTTCTCTCAACTGTATAATACCTTTCACCCTTTTCCTTTCTCTCTTCCTTGCGCTTCGCTTCTATAGTTAAAGTGTTTTCGGTAGCGTTAACAGAGACTTCGTCTTTTGAGAATCCTGGTAAATCCGCTCTAACTATTATCTCATTTTCTGTTTCGCTAATGTCAACAGGAAAACTTTCAGCCTCTTCAAAGCTTGCTAGAGAACCGAAAGACCTCATTAGTCTCTCAATCCTTCTTCTCATTCTCAGCAATTCTTCGAAAATGTCTTCCTCAAACATGCAATAATTTAGCTAAGCTCCTTTATAACTTTTGCATCTACAATTTCTCCCTTTCCACCAGTTGGAATTAAAAGAGTAGCCCCACAATTTAAACATTTTACTTCAGTGGAAGGTTTATTAAAAACTATTTGCTGATGTTTACATTTTTTGCACATTACNTTCAAGAATTTGCTTCTNGGCATNTCTATAAGCCTCTTCATAACGAATCTACCCCATCAAATTTAAATCTATTTAGCCTTTTTCAACCAACTCAAATTTTTTAGCCCTCCANCCTTCAATCGAATGAGCCTTNTTACATTCTTGGCAAGTCAACTTTAAATTCACTTTTTTCGTTGCTTTTTCTCTATTCTTAGGATTCTCTTTTGGAAAGCTTCCATATCCTTTCATTTTCCTTAAGAACCTTCTTTGTCCATGTGCCAAAGTCCTCCTAGGCCTTTTTTTAACCAACTCTACCTTATGCATTGTATGCTTCTTGCAGTATGGACAATGCGTCCTTATCGTTTTTGGAAATTTCATTACTATATCTCTACTTCTCAACTTTAAATTCTTCAACTACTCCTTTAGAAACCAATATTTTCCTATTTTCTTCCGGCAATCTCGCTATGTCTCCTTTTTTAAAAGGTCCATAAGTTTGCCCATCTATTCCAACAAAAGCGGGGAAATCTTGCTTGAAGACAACCAGTATATCTATCTCTTTTTTCACTTCTCCCTCTAAAGCAGATTTTATGCTATCCAATATTTTCCTTCTTTCATTAACCACATCAAGAATTTTTTGGAAAAATTGTTTTTCCTCGCTTGTTAAATTTGATGGCTGAACTCCAGCTCTAGCAGCCATTATGGCAAAATTTATGATTTTCCTCTCCCTCAAGTTGAATATATTTTCAACTATTCTTTCTATATTCCTAAGCTCAATCTCATCTTTTCTTTCCTTAGCCAACTTCTTCTTACTTTCAATGTACATTCTAACAGTTTCGTAAAAATCTTCAGGAATTTTAGTAAGGTTTTGACTTTTCTTCTCTTCATTCAAAACTTTTCTCAAATACTCGAAACTTATAACTTCCATATTCTATTTTGTTTTCTTCTTTTTTCTTTTCAATATTGCAAAAGGATAGTTTACAGGATTTTTAATGCCGAGCTTTAANCANTCNTCGCAAGCTTCCTTTAAACCCATATCCTCATAGAAGCTTTTATTATCGCAGTTCGGAGGCAATAGGTTTCTATCCTGCCTNAAATGCCATCTTAGCTGAGTTCTCAGATAATTCGCTCTCAAAGGCGGCTTATTCTTTTCATTCCACTCATAAACTTTCTTCTCTANTTCTTCTAAACTCCAATTCATGTTTCTTAAAAAAGTTACCAGAATAAATATAGCTCTCTTTCTCCCATCGTTTAAACCATCTAAAATCTTCTTTATGCATGGAGGGAAAAACTCCTCCGGAATCTTGCTANTNCTGCTTATCGGTTTCTTGGGAATGTTAACAGCTATTGGCTTTTCCTCTTCCTTACGATTTTTATCATACCAATCTAAAGCTTCGACAACTAAAGCTGTTGCATCTTCCTTTGTATAAATTTTCAGGAAGCTTTCTTCAACTTTTGCCTTCTTGATTTCTGCTTGTTCTTTCTGAAAAGAATCTATCTCTTCAATCTTTAAAGGCAAGCTAACTAGCATTGTATTTTCATTCAAGCTATACGGCATTCTAAAAAGATGTCTAGAGCCGAAAATATCGACGTTTATGACTTTAAACGGATCTAGCTCCTCATTAACAACTATTTCTTTCAAAGGCTTCCCAACCCTTTGAGAAATGTTGTTTGGAGTGTCAATAGCGAGCAAAGCTTCTTTCAATTCGTCTCTCACATACCATTTCAAATATTCTATTATTTTCTGCGGAAGTTCCGGATATAAATTCTTGGTTGGTACTCCATTTACTTTTGATGGAAAAGACTCGAAAGCCACAATTATGTGAAATGACTTTCCACCAGTAAACTTTACTCCAATGTTTTTAACTCCATGATCTTGCAGCGCNTCCACAAATTTCTTCGTAGCAATTTTAGCTATTTCAAAATCTTTTACATCTAAATCAATCAATAAATCCCAACCAATTCTCAAATTATCCAACTCTTCCCTTTTCATCCCAACGTCCAATCTCATAGGATTTTCCCATCTTTCTACGGAAGAATGAAAAGCAACAGTACCTTCAGCTACTGCTTGTAAAACATCGCCATCATAATTCAAACAATCCGGCCTTCTCCCATAGCTTCCATCAGAAAAAACAGAAACAACTTCTCTATTCTTCGCAAATTCCAGTATAGCTTTCCTAACTTTCTCTCTAGAATACCAATTCCAAACTTGAACAAAATCTACCATTTCACACCTTGGAGCTATAGAAAGCTCCAATTAATAGTTCGNTGAAAAGCTTAATAGTTTTTAAACCTAAATTTGAGAATGAGAGTAATAAGCGTTTTATCCGGNAAAGGNGGGGTAGGAAAAACAACAATAACNGCAAACCTTTCTGCAGCTTTAGCAAAGTTAGGTTACGATGTTGTTGCTGTTGATGCTAACTTAACAACACCAAACTTAGGAATCCATTTTGGAGTTCATTTGGCTGAAATAACTTTGCACGACATTTTGAAAAACNCTGAAATGCTTAGAGATGGAATTTACATTTATCCAGGAGGCTTAAAAGTAATTCCAGGTAGTTTGAGTGTAGAAGATATAGTAAATGTTGACCCTTCAAACCTCTCAAAAGTTATTGCAAATTTAACTTCAGATTTTGTTTTCATCGATTCTGCAGCTGGCCTAGGAAGAGAAGCTTTAGCTTCTTTGAGCGTTTGCGACGAAACTTTAGTTGTTACTAATCCAGATCTGCCTTCAGTAGCAGATGCTTTAAGAGCGATTAAAATTGCAGAAAAGTTGGGTAAAAAAATTACTGGAGTGGTTTTGAACAGAGTTGGAAGGTCGAGAAATGAATTGAAGAAAGTTGATGTTGAGAGCGTTCTAAGTTATCCTGTTATAGCTCAAATTCCGGAAGATAAACTAGTTCAAAAGTCAATAGATGAGAGAAAGCCATTAATCTACTCATATCCAAATTCGAAAGCAGCCATAGAAATTCAAAACTTAGCTTTTAAGCTAATTGGAAGTAACTATAGAATTCAGCAAAGTTTTCTAGACAGAATCTTTTCATGGATTAGATTCTGAGATTTTCATTTCTAAAGCAGCAACAGGAATGTAAACTTTGAAATTTTCCAAAACTTGCGGATTAATTTCTCCAAAGAATCCTATTTCTTCCCCAGCACTATAAATTCTAACAAATCTACCTTCAATAAAGCTTGAATGCTTATCATCTTTAAATTCAACGTTAACTTTCAATCTTTTTGCTATTTCTAAANCAATTCTTTTCATTTCAGCAAAGAAAGAGCCATTGGCTGCTATNGCTGCAGCCACTTTCCTAATCTCTTTTGCTCCATTTTCAGATTTTTCATCATGCAATACAACATCGCCTATTTCAAAAATTCTCTGAGGATAAGGCTCTTTAGTATTTTTNGATAGAAAATCCATCAAAGTTGGCAACAACCAAACTCTTAACTGTGTATAAAGTTCAGAAACGGGATTCTTTATTTTAATCGCTTCCCCTTCTACCATCATTTTTTTAAACTGAACTTCTTCGTTCGTTAGAATTGGTCTTAAAATTTCTTGAAAGCCAAAGCCAACTAGCAATTCTCTAATTTCATCACAAATCTTTTCAGTTTCTAAAAGTTCTCCCTTTGTNAAAACGCTTGGCAATTCNGGAATAAAATTGTTGTAGCCATAAGCAATAGCTATNTCTTCTAAAACATCAATTTCAGAAAAAACATCAAACCTGTAAGGAGGAACGATTGCAACAACTTTTTCCTTTTCTAAAACAACTTTATAACCCATTCTCTTTAGTAAATTCTTCAATTCTTCATCGCTAAATCTTTCTCCCAAAAACTTTTCAATTTTTTTCTTTCCAATCTCAATCGGAACTTCAANCCATTCAGGAGTGAAAATTTCTTTCCTTCCTTTTATNCTTACACCTTCAATCTTACATCNCATCTCTCCAAACATTAAAACTAAAATGTTAATAGCTTGTTTAACAGCGTTTTTATCAGTTCCTGTAACATCGATAAAAATGTTTTTTGTATTTTCCGTTATTTTCGTTCTTTCTGAGTTTAAAATTGGAGGGAAACTAAATATGCCTNTATCATCAACAAAGACTGGCCATTTGTTGGCATTAATTATCAAACCTCCATATTTCTTCCCCTTTTTCAGTTTTTGCTAAAACGTCTATCAAGCTCATTTCTTCGCTTTCTCCAAGAGGAACAAACCTTTCATTTCTAGAAGCCCCTTTATACCAAATTTCCCCTTCTATTTTATCAAAATCATGAAGCCCAATAGCAACTTTTCTCCTTTTTCTTCCTATTGTCTCATGCAATATTTCTTGAGCATTCATCAAACTTTTCACATCTTCCCCACTTAACTCAACATTTCTAACTATAGCACAAGCTATGTATGGTCTAACAGGCACTTCCTCTTGTCTTACCAGAATCTTTGAGTCAGAAATTTTTATTTCAGGAGAATCCAGTCCAATAAAGCTCCTTAGCGCTCTGGCAAATCCTTCCAAAACAAACATGTCGCTTCTATCAGCTGTCAATTCAACTTTTATCTCATTTTCGCTTACTTCTTCAACATTAGACTTCAAACTGTTTATTATTTCTTCTAATTCCCTATCTTTCAAACTTCTTCCAATTAGCTTAATCAATCTNTNNTTNTCAAAAGTTATTGTCGGCATTTAAACTCCCCTTAGCCATTTCAAATCGTCTGAATAAAGATATCTTATATCTTCTATTCCAAGCCTAAGCATTGCTAGCCTCCCAATTCCTAAACCCCATGCTAAAACAGGGACGTTTATGTTAAAAGGTTTTGTAACTTCTTCCCTAAAAATTCCTGCACCACCAGCCTCTACCCATCCTAAATCTCCTATTTTCACGTACATTTCAACGCTTGGTTCAGTGAAAGGAAAGTAAGAAGGTTTGAACTTAACTTCTTCTCCACCAAAAACTTTTGCTATTTCTTTTAAATATCCTAAAAGATGTTTAAAATTCAAATTTTCATCTGCAACTATTCCTTCGCATTGTTCAAATTCTATAAAATGCTTTGCATCTATAACATCCGGCCTAAAAACTCTATCTATTGTAAAAATCTTTACTGGCAACTTTCTGATTTTTGCCAAACATCTTGCAGAAACAGCTGTGCATTGGCTTCTAAGTATTAACTTTTTAGCAAGATCTTCATCCCAATACCCCCATCTCTTCTCATGCATTTTTTTAACATTCTTCCAAATCTCTTTCTCTTTAACTTCCCCTTCGCCATCTATGAAAAAGATATCATGAATTTCTCTTGCGGGATGGTCGCTTGGCATGAAAAGAGCATCACAATTCCAAAAATTTATCTCAACCAGAGGCCCTTTAACTTCTTTAAACCCCAAGCCAACCAAGAACTCTTTGACCTCTTTAATTATTTTTATGTATGGGTGAATCTTTCCCGGAAAAATTTCGCTAGGAGGAATCTCTGCACCATATTTCTTTATCTTCACCTCTCTCCAGTATCCACTCTTTATCAACTCACTACTCAAAACTGTTATTTCTTTCCCTTTTAGCTCCTCGAGATGAGCATAAGAAACTTTTTCAACGAGTTTTCTTTGAATTAAAATTTTTAACATTTCCTTATCGACCTCTTCAATCCTTCCTTCCTTTATTTTTCTCAAAGCTTCCTCTTCTGGAAAAGATTCTGGTTTTTTTACGAGAATCAGTTCGTTAAATTTCAGTTCAACCCAACCATTCTTTTTTGCCCAAAGAAGAGCTATATCAAAATTTTCTATTTCTTTCTCAAGCTCGCTTATCGTAGCTCTACCAACTTTTTCCAAATAGAGAACCAAATTCTTTTCTGGCAGACCTTCTTTTAAATACTTTTCTCCTTCTTCTGTTAAAACGTATTGCATAAAGTAGAATTTCTTTCTAGAAAAATAAAAGTTTGCCCTACCTTATTGGTTTGTAAATTTTCCAACCTATGTCTTTTCCTGTTAAGAGATAGGCTAGGTAAATTCCTAGGTATTTGGCGGCGCCTTTTGTCTTTCCCCACTTCTCTATTCTTCTAGGAGAAGTTAATACAAAAGTGGAATCTACGATTTTCACCTCTCCTATCTTAGATGCTTTTTCAGAAAAGTCGTAATCTTCAATTATTCTCATCTTTTCGTTAAAGCCACCAACTTGGTTAAATACACTCTTTTTAGTCGCCATAAACATTCCAGCAACCTGGGGCTTTCCAACTCTTATTGAGTTCTTAGAAAATTGATTATAAAACCAATAAAGGAAATAGAAGGAAGGAGAATAAGATGATGGTGCAACTGGNCAAGAAACTANAGCAACGTCCCTCTTTTTCACCTCCTTATAAACTTCTTCCAATGTATTTGGTAGNAAAATNGTGTCTGCATCAACAAAAACTAAGATATCACCTTCTGCATATTTAGCTCCCAGATTCCTCCCCACTGCTATCCCTCTTTTATTACAAATCACAATTTTANTCGCATACTTCTTTGCAATTTCTACTGTTTTATCTTTACTTTTCCCATCGCTAACAATTATCTCGTATGGCAACTTTATCGTTTGCGCTCTAAGAGAAAGCAATGTTTTTTCTATATACTTTTCTTCATTCAAAGTTGGTATTATAACAGAAATTTTTGGGTTTTTGAGAGGCTCAACAACGATAAGCCTTTCCCCCATATCTTATCTCTATCTTCAAATTTAAATTACTCGAAAATCTTCTCCCACATCTCTCTAGCCAATTTNCCATCATACTTGAATTCTTTAACTTTNTCTTTAGCTTCTTCNCTTTTTCTTTGATGTTCTTGNAAGAANTTAACNAGCTTTTCAATCAATATATCCTTAAGCTCTCCAGTCAATAGTTTTCCGCTTCTATAATCTTCTTCAATCTTCTTCAACTTATTATCATCTTCTTCAAAAAGAATTTTTAACCATTGAAAGCTAACATCAATATCAGGATTTCCACCAAGTTTTCTGTGAAGCTCAACGGTTGGCTGGCCTCCTGAAAATGCATGCTTGTAAATTTTTTCTCTTACTGTTTTTTCATCATCAGTTAAATAAATAGAAGTTTCAGGTTTGCTAGCTGACATCTTTCCTTCAATTCCAGTTAAAGGTGGTAGGAATTTAGAATGAATTTGGGCGGCTTTTCTCTTTCCAAGATAATCTGCAATATCTCTTTGCAACCTCCAAAATGGAGTCTTGATCTACAGCCGCTGGTATTAAGCATATTTTATCCTCGAAAAAAGGTTGGAACAATTTCTAAAGCTGGGAAAAATATCAAGCCAATGTTTGTTTCATTTGTAAATCCGAAAACTGCTCGAACTGTAGAGAAATTTATCTTTTTTGCAATCTTTATGGCTAGGGGATACATGTTTCTTATGTATTCAGTATCCTGGAAAATGAACGTTCTATTTTCATCAAAACCAACGGCAATTATATCTAAAATATTTTCATAAGCCCATTTTCTTGTTTCCTCTAAGCTTAATCTTCTTTTCGGCTCTAAAAATTTTTCATCATCTGTCAATTCGATGTATACATTAACTTTAAACTTGTCTTGAAGCCACTTTGTAAACATAAAGGGAATTAAATGGCCAATGTGCATTGGGCCGCTAGGACCTCTCCCCGTATAAAGAAAAAATCCGTCTGCTTCCGCTTCTTTCAAAACTACATCTAAATCTCTATGGGCAAAAAAATATCTCCTTCTCAACAATACATGTAAATCTTGAGTAAACCTCCTTATTCTTTCTAACATTTCCTCGTCAATCTCTCGAAGCCCAAATTCTCTAACAATCTTTTCGTAATCTACTTTTCCTTCGACTTCCCATGGGGTAATCTTGCCTTCTTTCTCCATAATAAGTAATTGCTGTCGTTATTTTATTNTTTGGTTCTCTTTCTTTCTTCGCTAAAAACATTTAAAATAGTAGAATAAAGAAGAATCTATGCCGACTTTCAAGTTAGTGATTAGCGATCCAGAAAGCAGAAGGGCTTACCAACTAGAGGTAGATCAGAACAGAGCGGCATTTCTTATTGGGAAGAAGATTGGAGAGGATGCAGATCTCTCCCCTCTTGGATTGACGGGATACATCGTAAAGATAACAGGAGGAACCGATAAAGATGGTTTTCCGATGCATCCAAATATAGAGGGGACTGTAAAGAAGAAAGTCTTGCTTTCAGGACCTCCAGGTTTTCATCCGGAGAGAAAAGGACAAAGGAAGAAAAAGACTGTTAGAGGAAATACAATTTCTCCAGACATCGTTCAAATAAATTGCAAAATTGTTAAAAAGGGAGAGAAGCCTTTGGAGGAACTCATTCCTAAGAAGGAGAAGGAAGAAACGAAAAAATAGCTATTTAAGTTTGAATTTCAGATAATTCTATGCCATTCTTGCAGAAGGAAATCTGGGAATGTCCATTCTGTGGAGCAGAAACTATAGAAGTTCTAATTAGGCCTGCAACTTACGTTGCAAAGAGAAGTGCTGTTAGGGGGGGAAGAAAAACTAGTTATCATAAGGTTAGGCAGGAAGTTGTTGTTTTATCTGAAACTTGTTCAAGTTGTGGAAAGAAAAAAGATGAGATAGAGAAGAAATGGAGGGAAATGGGTGTATTATAATGTTTGCCTTTAACAGACTTTTTAATGAGTTGTATGAGCAGAGAATCTATAGCGAAGATTTAGAAAGAGTTAAGACGCTTGTTTCTAATTTCTATAAAATTCCAAAAGAGGCCTTGGATAAAGTTAAGGTAAAAATTGCAAGTTTACCAACTATCTATCTTTGTATAATAAGAAAAGTGGGAGATTGGCTACAAATACTCTACAAGCCAATAGGGAAGATCTTAGGACTATACCATCCGGAAAAGAAAGAAATTTATATTGATAAGAATATTCCCTACTATCAAAAACTCAAAGCGCTTATTCATGAATACATTCATGCGGCTCAACAATATCTAGGCAAGTTTAAGAATTCTAGTAGGCAGGAGTTAGAGGAAGAGGCCTACAAAGTTTCTAGTTATCTTTTTAGAATCTATAACCGAGCTTTTCGAAAACCTCTTTCATTTTTAAACTATCCAGCTCTAATTTAGGAGATTCAGAAATTATTGTAATTGTAATTTTTCTTTTTAGAATCTCTTTCGCCAACGGTTCAAACGGCGGATGAGAGTTTATTGGCACATGAACATCAACGAATTTTTTTGTTTTCAGATTGTACTTAACATTCGAAAAGTGAGAATGGATATGATCGAAATTTTTAACTTTTTCAAGAATTTGAGAATAATCTATCTTTCCATTTTCTCTACAATATAAATGGGCGAAATCAACACAAACTGTTAAAAATTTGGATTTCACTTCTTTCATTAATCTCAAAAGCTCATCCAAATCTGCAAACTGGCTTTCTTTTGCCATGGTTTCATAAGCAAGCTTCACATTTTTTACTCTCGCTTTTTCCATTTCTTCTACGATTTTTATGGTAACTTCTTTCATCTTTTCGAAAGCCTCTTCTCTGCCCAACTTCCCATAATAAGCTGCATGCACAACCACAAACTTTGCTCCCATCCTTTCAGCCCTATCCGCACTTTCAACAATTCTTTTGATAGATGCTTCCATAGTTTCTTTCTTATCTGACAGCAAATTTATGAAATAGGGCGCATGGACACTTAGCTCTATTCCATAATTCTTCGCTTGTCTTCCAACTTCTTCTGCAGCTTTCGGAGAAAGGTAGATGCTCCTCACAAATTCGATTTCCTGTGCGTTCAAGTTGAGCTCTTTTAATCTTTCGAATGAACCAAAGGTAGAACTCTCTTTGGCTGTTAAGCAATTTCCACCAGGACCAAGATAAATCTTCATACACTTTCTTTACTTCATGGGAATAAAAATATTTAAGCTTTTCTATCCATTTAATAATCATGAAAGATTGGAAAAACCTTTTGGATGAGAGAACAAGGGAAGAATTGAAGGAGCTAATAGAGAGAGCATCTAAGTTTAGATANGCATACTCACAAGCAGATGATGTCAGAATTGCTCAGCTTTGGGTAGCATTAGCAGAAATTTCAAAGGATTTGAAAGAAATAAANGAGAAGCTNGGAAAGGTAGAGGAACCATTCAAGGCAATAATAGAAATTGGAGAAGAAGAAAAGAGAAAGGCCATTCAAAGAATTGTAGAAGAGATAATTAAGCCAGCTGACAAGGAAACTCAAGAAGTTACGAGAAAGCTTGTAGACACATTAATGAAGTTTTAGAAATCCTTTATTTTTTTAAGTGAAAAGCAATGAGAAGAGAAAGGATAGAAGTCTTGNGTAAGAAAGAAGTTTGCTACTTCTTCTGGAAAGGCAATGTCTATGAAATTCCAGCAAGTAAATGTAAAGAGGCTGTTAGTCTAATTAGGAGAGAAATAGATAAGTATAGNCAGTGCATACGAAATATAGTTGAAGAGGCGGCAAGATTTAGGGAGTAATAATCGTCGCTACTGATATCTCTGGCAAAAATCCTTATGAGATGGAATGTGAACAAAAAATAAAAGAAATACTTGATAGATAT
>Ga0065719_106710_pt1 | contig 28946 bp, 30 predicted proteins | sample GBSCel85sediment_FD_59106 | JGI IMG/M metagenome (GOLD analysis project Ga0065719, IMG submission 59106) | Hot spring sediment microbial communities from Great Boiling Spring, Nevada - Cellulolytic enrichment CS 85C v3 (version 3) | ecosystem: Environmental > Aquatic > Thermal springs > Hot... | reverse complement strand
TTTTGCTAAAAAAAGGATCAAATGTTTGTATTATTAAATCGTTTTCACTTATTCCCAAATTATACTTTTCATTTAAAAATGAAATAAAATTCGTCACATTAAAGTCTTCTTTAGCTTCTAGATAAATAGCATTTTCAGTTTCATATAAATTATAAATAGAATTATCAAATTCCAAAGCTTTCAAATCAGAAATTCTTATATTTATATTTTTTGGAATACCTATTAATATTCCTCCCTCTAAAGAAACATCTTTTTCAAATATATATCCATAATTTACTTTCTTATAAATTAAGAAACTACTAAAAATTAACATTAAAATTATATTGAATGTAACAAAATATTTGGCATACTTTTCCATTATACCTATTAAATCCATTTAGAAAAGAAATAAATTATAAATTTTTAAAAATATTCTTGATGTATTATGAAAAGGCGAAGCATAATATATAGTATAGAGATAATTTTAGCAATTGGTTTGATGCTTTTTTATGTTAATTTCTCAACTTCGCAATATTCTATAGAAAGATTTTTAAATCAAATGAGGGAAAAAATAAAATTTGATTCTTTAGNTTCCTCCTTTCTAAATGAGTATTTCTTAAGCTTATTAAATAAACATGATATAGACTCCTTTGTTTATATAATTTCTGAAACACTTGATAGAGAAATTAGAGAACATTCAATAAAAATAGAATTTTACGATATTATAAAATTAAGAGAAACTGGAGAATGTTCTTATATTTTTTATCCTTTACCATATACTGGACAAAATATAATAAAGGAAGAAGAGAGTTCTAGGAAATATGCATTCTCTCTTTTAAATATATACGGGGCCGAATGNCTTTCTTTTTATGCATATAATGATTGGTATCTTATATTACCTAAAGAACAAAACTTTGGTAATTATAGAGAAATTAATATATCACTTAACGTTAGCAATATTTTTAGTAAAATAGACCCATATTCTATATTCGTTTTTTCTAAAGAAGGATTTCCTTTATCTATAAAATATGTTAGTTTAGAAAACGGTTTTTTAAATATTTCATTAGAAAATTTATATTTAGATATTTATATAGTCTTAAGAATAAAAGAAAATGAAAGTTTAGAAAATCTTGCATTTTTATCTGGGAGGTATGAATTTTCAAATATAAAAAATGCTGTGGTGATAAATTATGATAATGTGTCTATAAGCTGGGTAACTATTTTAGTGGATAATAATTGTATAAAAAATAATGCAATAATATTAAAGTATTCTTATCCTTATACTTATGTAAAACCTTTTAGTAATCCGAATATAACAGAATGCAAAGTACCAGAGGTTATAAATTATGTAGATATACCAAGATTAATATATTATGGGGATATTTTATCAATGTTAAATAAAGGTAAAATACCAGAAAATATAAAATATAAAACAACTTTAGTTTTTCCAGGCTTAATATATAAAGTTTTATCTGTCTATGAAACGTAATCAGCTATATCTTTTTACCATAATTTATATAGTAATTCTTATTTTAACTTTTTCTAGCAATATATTTGTTTTAAATAGAGAATTAAAATTATATTCTGATTATTATGGAGAATTGGGTAAAATATACAAACTTCAAAATTTTGAAAAATTATATAGAAATTTAATTACTTTCAAGGATAAAGATCTAATTCCAATAGTAATTTATTATAATTGCTCTTTTAATAATGTTTCAATTCCTAATTACATAGATGATGAGAATGCCACAATAATAGATATAGACTTAAAAATTCTGAAAACAATTTCAGATGAAAATTATATAAATTTTACAATAGAAAATGGGATGGTAATTAATGAAGATAAAAAGGTGTGTGTATTTTACGGCTATATAACTTCTTTTGGGAATACTACTTCTCAAATTCAAAACGCAATAGAACCACTTAGTATTATACGATATAATTTCTCTATGATTAATATAGATGAATTTTTCTTAACTTTTCCAAATGTAATTGATAAGGATTTGGAAATAATTTTTTATAATGATACTTTAATATTAAAGCTAAGAAAACCATATTTAGAAATTAGAAGAAAAATTTAATTTAGGATATTCTTTAGTTTTTATTCCAGTTGGTGTAAAATGTGTTCTAAATCCATTATATTTTTTTATTATCTCTTCTATTTTTGGTATTTTTGAGATTTTTAAATATTTAGCAACTCTATGAATATCATAATAATACCAAATATCCTTGCACTTATAATCCCCAATGTATATTTTTTCAAAAGTTTCAATAGTTTCCGGATGCATATTTTTTATTTTTTCTTTTATTTTTTCCATAAATTTGTCATCCCATAAACTACCAATATAGATAGGACCTAACAATTTTGTTTTTGTATTGCAATTTAGACAAGTTTCATTTTCTAAAGATTTATAATAGCATTTTGGACAATAATAAATGTATTTAATATTTTCAATAATATTATTAACATCTCTTTTTCTTTTAGACTTTATAAAAAATATTCTATAATGATGTAAATAATAATAACTAAATATAGGTTTTAATGCAATTTCGAATCTTAATCCTTCTTCTATAACATATTTTGCTAAAACCCTTATACCGAATTCTAAGTAAAAATCTGTTTTTATTCCAATACAATTATATTTTCTATAACAAGCTTTTTGTTTAGATCCAGATAGAGCTGAAATATCTGTTGCAGTAACCCCAATAATTCCTTTATTTTTTAATGACAATACNGCTGGTTGTATAAANCCAACTGGTGAACCAAAAGGATCTANGTCAATATAATCAAATTTATAATCTAACATAACTTTCCTACAATCAGAATTTATTATCAAAACCTTATTATCATCTATTTCATTTAATTTTAAGTTTTCTTTTATATTTTCTATTGCTTCTTTTTTAATATCAACAAATACTACTTTATTAATAGCATCNTCAGCTTCTAATAACATTCTTATACCCCTGATACCAGTTGCAGCCATAGAATCCAATATATCTAATTTTTTCCCTAAAATTTCTGATAAACTTTTTACAATTGCTATAGAAAAATCTCTATTAATTCTCATATTTTGATTATAAAAAACAGGAACTTTACTAGATAATTTTTCTATATTTTCATAAATTATTTTTGCAGAACCTTCTATAATTAAATTAGTATTCTCTGCAATCTTCATAAGGTGTTTTTACAATTTCAAATCCTTTAGTAATAACCATCGGATTTTTAGCTTTTCTAACCCTATTTATCTGCTCTAAAATAAAAGCTTCAAATACCAATTTATTACTGTATTTTATTTCTAATATTTTTTTAAAAGACAGCAATTCATATTTCCCTGGTACTTCTTCTGGTGATTTTGCAAAAGAACCTACTATAATTGGTATATCTTTTTTTTCTAATATTTTTACTAAATATAATATTCTTCCTAAAACTTTGTAATTTTTTAAAATATCAACAAGTCCTATAAAAACAGCCTGATTATTTTTCTTTAACTTTTTAATAGAAGCTACAGATAAAGAAGTGTATCTAAACATCAAAGTATCCTCTTCATGATAATCTCCGGGATTTAATATACCATTATGAAAGTATTTCTCCAAAACTTTTCTATTATACTCGAAATCTTTAGATTTTATAACTACTAAATCATTATACAATTTTTTATTATAAAAAAGTTCTGCAGCTAATTCTATAGTCTTTTTTGGATTATCATTATCTATTAACGCCCCTAAATAAATATTCAATCCTTTAAATTCTTCAATATTTTTAAAAATCTTTAAATCATTTCTTTTTGAAATCTCATAAAAAAGAACAACATTTTTTATATTATTTTTTTTGTATTCATTTAATATATTTTCTTTGTCTGTCTTAGGTAAAGCAAAATCAAAGATAGACATAAAAATAAAAGTATAGAAAAGATAAAAGTTTTATTTACGTTTTTGTTTGGAAAGTGTAAGAAAATCGCTCCAAAATTCTATAATATTATTTTCTATTATGTGCGGTTTTCCTGTAAATCCACAATTTAAACATTTCCATAATTCATCTTTTGGAAATATGGGTAATATATTTTCAGAATAGCATCTTGGGCAAACATGCTTCATAAGTGTTATACTATACTTTCTAGCTTATAAATAAATGCTAATTATAATTGATAATCTATAAGGCTATATTAATATGCTTTCTTGTCTTGCTGCTATTCTAAGATTTTTTATAAATTCTTCTAACTTATCTTTAGGAATAATTGCACCAGCCGCAACATCATGCCCACCACCAAATCCTTCAACTTTTCTTGCAGATTCTCTAACAATATTAGCAAGATTTTTAATTAATGGTTCTCCAACAATTCTTACAGATATTTTATAGTATTTATCATCTTGACTTGAAAAAACAATTAGTAATTTTCCCTTAACAAATTTTATATTAGACAGAAGACTTGCAATTGGGCTTACAAAAGTATCCTTTATATTATATTTTGACAAATCTATAATAGAAATTCCATTTTCTTCTTTGATTTCTATTTTTCTGGAAAATATATTATTTAGTATTTTTATCATTTCTTTTTTATATTCTACTTGTATATCCTGTAAGTCTCCTAAATATCTTTTATCACCTAAGAAATATAAAATTGGTATAAATGGTTTTTCAAGTCTTCCAGCTGCATTATACAAATAAGCTATTTCTTTAAGATCTTTAAAATAAAATTTATCATTTTTTACTATATATATATTTCCTATTACATTTTCTGCATTAGGAATACTATTTTGCAATCGTATTTTAATTATTTCGCTAATTAATTTCTTTTCTTCTTCTTTATCTAAATCGGCATATGTTACCATATTCCCTCCTTTCTTCAAGGGTATTCCTACTTTATTCAAAAATTCTAAGGCTTTATTTTCATCACCTGTTATACCTGGTATGTAAATCTCTGTAGAAAGGCTTAATGCTTTGTATAATGGTTTAGAAGAATATCCAAATATTTTTAATCCTTTTCTAATTTCTATAATATCTTCTTTTATAAGTTCATCTAAAATTTCTTTATTAATTCCTAAAAATTCTTCATTCTCTTGAAGGTCTCCTATAGCACCAACTAAAGATAAAAAAGTTATATCTTCAAAATCGTAATCCATACTTTTTAATAAATAATAAACAATGCCAGAAGTGCTTATTTCCCTAGAACCATCTATCCCAAATATTCTAGGATTTATTTGAATTATATTATTACCTATTTGGGTATTTTTTGATACTAAATCATGATGATCAATTATTATAGTTTCTTTATTAGTATATTTTTCTATTCTATCTATTATTCCAGACCCCAAATCTAAAAATACGAAAATATCCTCTGGATATTTGGAATACAAATTCTTTAAATAATTGTCTTCTAGTTGTTTAGCATAAGTTAAATGAGCTTCTACATTATTATAATATAAAAAATGTAGAAGAAGTGTAGCAGATGATAAACCATCAGCATCGATATGTGTAACAATTAAAAATCTTTTATTTTTCGATATATAATCCTGTATCTTATCAGAAACTTCCTCTAAAAAATTAAAAAATTTATTTTTCATGTAGAACCATACATCTTTACAATTTCTCTACTATAGCTAAAATTGGGTGGTAATTTTTTCTTTCTTATATAATATTTTATTAAACTTTTAACCCTTAATTCTAATTCTTCCAATGATTTTTTTGCACAAATATCATGTTTATTTTCTTCAACATGTCTTATTAATTTATTAATTTTTCTAAATAAAGCTACTAAATCTTCTGGTATAGATTCTTTTATCCCATTTTCCTCTAAAACTTTTGATAATCTTTTACCAAAAATCTCTCTAACATCTTTTATTCCATATTTTTCTTTTAATATTCTACCTATCTCAGATTTTGTTTTTCCTTCTTTCCAAAGAGATATTATTATTTCCCTTATTTCATTTGGATTACAATTTTCCATTAAAAATTTTTATGAAAAATTTATTTAAACTTATATGGAAATATTGCCTATTGCTTTTGATTCTTTTTCAACAAGATCTATGGCAACTTTAATAAAAACCGATTTAAATATATTAATAGACCCTTCTATAGCAATTGCCCCAGAAAGATATAGTTTGCCACCACATGAACTAGAATTAAAAGAATTGGAAGAAAGAATAAATCAAATAATTTTATTAGGCAAAAAAGCAGATTTAATAATAATAACTCATTATCATTGGGATCATTGCCCACATCCAGATGCCCCACATTTCAATGTATTATTTAATAAAAAAATTTTGTTAAAGGATATAAACAAAAAAATTAATAATTCTCAGAGAAACAGAGGTTTGTATGTTTTAAAAAATTTAAAAGAAAAAGCAGAAATAGAATTTTCAGATAATAAAAGTTTTGAATTTGAAAAAACATATATAAAAATTTCTGAACCTGTTTGGCATGGAGAAGAAAATACTCCTTTAGGTTTTGTTAATATGATATATATTGAATATAAAAATAATTCTTTATTATTTGCTTCCGATATTCAAGGGATACTTAATGAAGATGCATTTAAAATCATAGTTGATTTAAATCCAAACATATTAATAATGTCTGGTCCAGCAATATACCATGCAAGATGGAAAAAGAAATATACAGAAACTTCTTATAATTATATATTAAAAATAATAGAAAATACAAAAGTATCTAAAATTATTATAGATCATCATTTGCTTAGAAGCTTGAATTATAATAAATATTTAGATAAATTAAGAGAAGAGTCTTCTGCTTTTAATGTATCAATTTTAACAGCTGCAGAATATTTAGGTATAGAAAACAGATTATTAGAGGCTAGAAGAAAAGAATTGTATGGTATAAAATAATGTTCCCCGCCCATCGTACCGGTGTTCATAAATCACACCGGCTCGTCAAGCGGGGATATATATTTTTTATTTTTAATATTAAAATATTTAGATGTTGAGTAAAGAAGACTTGGGTTTATTTTTAAAAGAAATAAAAAAAATAGAAAATAAAACAAAATTAGAAAGTAATTTTTTTATAAAAACTCTAAAGTTTGAAAATTTAGAGAAAGAAGATTTGGATGTATCATTTATAGATTCTAGTTATGTTTATGGTATTGTAGGACCATATTCATATATTTATGCTAGAGCAGCCATCGTTTCAAAAAACAGTATTAATATAGAAAGAGATTTTCTTTTAATTCCTGATATTTTTATATCATCAAAAACTGTGGATGACAAGGAAACTTTATTAGAACTTTCTGATATAGGAGAAATTATTTCAAAAAATTTAGAATATAAATTAGCTAAAAAAGCAAATTCAGAATATATTCTTGTAGACGGCTCTTTTATATCAGATGCTATATTATTTAGCAAATGGGGGGAATTTGATGATGAAGAAATTCAGAAAAAATATTTAGAATTTAAAAATAATTTTTTTAGTTTAATTAAAGAGAATGTTTTTTATTTAGCCAAGAGAATTTTGCACGCGCGTTTCTTTAATTCAAAAGTTTCAGATTTTATTTTACTACTAAATAAGTTTCCTTCAGAGGAATTTTATACTGAAATTTTAGAAAAAGATATTTCAACAAAGATACCATTAATAAAAAAGAAAGTAAAAGCAGTATATTTAAGACCTAGAAAAAATGATCATATATACAGATTAGAAACTAATGAGGATACAAAGGATGAAAATATAGTAAAGTTTTTATATAATATTTTTTATGTTAATAAGTCTTATCCTTTTGGTTTGAAATTGGCTCATTATTTAGCAAAAACATTAAACAAAGAAAAAGTAGAAATAGAAGCTATTTTAAAGAAAAATATAGGATATGATAAAACAATAGGATGGGAGACTAAATAATTTTTCAGCAGCGGCGCAACCTCTTCATTTTTCATGTGAGGACCACGTCATCATTATAATATTTAAATATAAAAAGCAAACATTAAATATATTATGATAGAAATAAATTTCTATACTATTTATGATCTATTTCCAATTTTGCTTATTGTATTTGTACTTGGATTTTTATTTTCCAAAAGAGGGGGTGCTTTTTTATTATTAGTTTTGTTTGCAGCTATTGTTACAGTAAGTTATAATGTAAATATGCTTACTCAACATCTTGGATATTTTTCAGTTCCTGCTATTTTATCAATTTTGTTTGCTTTTGTAATTGGATACTTACTTGGTTATATATTTCTTAGTCAAAAAACGCGGGCCGCCTTGTCTTATGTTCCAAGGGCAGCTTCATATGCTTATAAATTAGCAAGTTTAGGAGTTGCAAAAGCAAAAGAAGAATTAAAAGATATTAAATTAGAAGAAAAATTAATCAAGGGTTTGGAAAAAATAACCAAAAGAGAAGAAAAAGAAATTAGGACTATAGAAGATCTGATTAAAAAAATAGAAAAATATTTAACTAGAGCAGTGAGATTTGTGAAAAAGAATAATTTAGAAAAAACTGTTTCTTATCTTTCTAAAGCAGAAAATTTGTTATCTAAAACTATAAAGATTATAAATAATATAGAGAATCTTGAAAAGAAAGAAGAGCAAGATTTATATAAAGAGGAGAAGTTAGAAGTTAAAGAAGAAAAAGAAGAAAAGCAAGAGGAAAAATTTGTTCCTTTAGAAGTAAAGAGTCCATTAATAAAAGAAGAGCAATTAAATAAAGAAGAATTGCAAATAGGGCAAGAATTAATAAATTTAGATGAAAAAGAAAAGCAAATTTTGTATAAACTAGCTAATGAGATTAGAAATTTATATGGATCAATAAACAATGCAATTTCAAGCATAAAATCTGGTAATGTTCAGCAATTCAGCGCTTATATAAAAAATGCCGCTTCTATTATAAAAAAAATAAAAAATGAAATAGCAATCGAGAAAAATCTAGTTAAAACAGAAGAAAAAGAAGAAAAAGAATTAGAAAAGCTAACGAAAGAAGAAGAAAAAATAGATAAAAAACTTATAAATTATTTGAAGAAACTGAGCCATTTAAAAAGTGTTTAGAAAATAAAAAAGATTAAATAAATCTCCACCCCGTTTCTAATCCTTTATCTAAGAGATCTATACCCATCTCTCTTAATCTTTCTCTTATTTTATCGGCTAAATCATATCTTTTTTCTAATCTTAATTCCTTTCTAATATCTACTATTAGTTTTATTAACTCATCAACTAGCTTTTCTTCCTTTTCCCCAATTAATATATTATCCCAGCAAGCATAAATTCTATTAACAGTATTATAAAATTCGTAAGCAGAATAAATTAATGTGAAGTTTTCTTTAGGTACTATTTCCTTGTTTATAAATTTTGTAGCCTCTAATAATATACTTGTTGCTTTTGTTGTATCCAAATCATTTAAAATAGCATTTATAAATTCTTTATGAAAGTTTAACATATTTTTCCATATCTCTATTTCCTTATCATTCAAATAACATGTTCTGTCTAAAGAATCTAAAATTGTTTTTATTGTTTTAATTGTAGAAAAAACATATCTATAATTTTCTTTATATTGCTCTATACTTTCTTCTTTTATATCTAAAGGATCTCTGTAATGAGTAGAAATTAAATAAAATCTTGCTTCCATCGGACCAACTTTTTTTATAAAATCTTTTGCCGGTATAATGTTTCCTAAAGATTTACTCATTTTTTCACCTTTTATCATTACATATCCTATATGGAACCAATATTTAACCCATGGTTTTTTTCCGAATCTAGCTTCAGATTGTGCTATTTCATTTTCATGATGAGGAAATATTAAATCTTGACCTCCGGAGTGTATATCAAATTGTTCCCCTAAATATTTTGATGACATAGTTGAACACTCTATATGCCAACCTGGTCTTCCTTCTCCTATTTCTGTTTTCCAATATGGTTCATCAGGTTTTTTGAATTTCCATAAAGCAAAATCATATGGTTTTTTCTTATCTTCCAATACTTCTTCCTCTTGTCTCCAAGCTTCCTTGCCCCTTCTCCCAGATAATTTACCATAATCTTCAAATTTATCTACTTCAAAATATATTCCCTGTTTTCCTTCATACGCATATCCCTTTTTCATCAAATCCTTTACAAATTCAACAATATCTTCTATATGCTCAGTTACTTTTGGATTTATATAAAATGGTAAATTGTTTATTTCTTTTACAACTTCTAAATGATATTTTATATATTTTTTTGGAATTTCCTCCCAGTTTACATTTTCTTCCCTAGCTCTTTTTATTATCTTATCGTCTATATCTGTAAAATTGCTTATAGCTATGTCTATATATCCCAGAAATCTTAATACTCTTCTTAAAATATCTACTGCAGCTTCTGCTCTTAGATGTCCTACATGAGATTCTGAATATGGTGTAATTCCACAATGATATATTTTTACAAATGGTGGTTCTATAGGTTCAAATTTTTCTACCCTTTTTGTTAGTGTATTATAGATGTAGAAAACACCGAGACATAATAAAATATTTTTCCGGAATTTTAAAAATCTTATCTTTATAGACTAAATTAATACTATAGAATTGTTAAATATTTTTAAAAGTAAGCTCACCCAGTATTGCGTTCATTAATTTATTTTGACCTTTTTCTAATTTTTATACACAATTTTTCAATAAATTCCATTTGTCTTATTTGTAAAGTTAGGGATACTAAAAAATTGGGTAAAAACCCTAATCTCTAGGAATCTTTGATAATTAGCATATCTTCTGCAAAAATATATGAGGAGGGATATATAATCCCGAATTTTGCAATATGCGGCGGCGGGGATTCGAACCCCGGACGGCACTTAGCCATACGGACCTCAACCGTACCCCTTTGGCCGCTCGGGCACCGCCGCATTTATATTATACATTTTTACAAAATAGTTTTATATCTTCCTCTTCTTTCTACATTTTCATATCTTTTTATCACTTCATTATATTTTTCAGAAAAACTATCTTTATATCCCTCTAAAAAATTATAAAAAGCGTTTTCAAATATTTTCCAATGTTTGGATTCTAAAGCTTCTTTAAGCAAATGTATATCTACAGCAAAGTCCTCTATTCTATTAGAAAAGAAACTTAGTCCAAAATCTATAAAATAAATCTTATTATCTTTTAATAGCATATTGGAAGTTGTTAAATCACCATGAACAATTTTATTCTTATGCATCATACCTACTTGTTTTCCAACATTATACATAATGTCTTTATAATTTAATTCTTCTATCTTGTTTGCCAATTTTTCCCCTTCCACGTATTCCATGCATAGAATCCCCTTATCTTCATCAACATAAACTAATTCTGGGATATTTATTAAATTAGAAAGTTTTTCCATTATTTTAGCTTCTCTTCTTGTTCTATGTTTTCTAAAATTAGTATCAACTTTTGGATGTCTGTATTTTTTTGAATATCTATACTTTAAAATCAAAAATCTCTTTTTATATTTAATTAAAAAATTTATATTATCTAAATCTATTTCAAATACATATTCTCCATTTTCTTTTTTTCCTTTTAATAAAAATATTTTAGCTTCAGCACCATGTGCTACAAGTTCCATATTTTTTGTATATAATAAAACTATTTTAAAAATGTAGAATAAAATTTATAAATATTGTTTAAAGAAGTGATAAATGAATATTAAAGAGTATATATACAAGGTAGTATTACCCTCGCTAATGCATACATTTAATATAAAAAGGGAACAGTTAAAATTCAAACTTGAAGATGTAATAATAGACCCCAATGCACCAACATCATATTACGATCCTGAGAAAAAGGTTATAGTGTTAAATCCTAAAAATACTAATGAAGAAACATTAGGCGAAGAGTTAACACATTATTTAAGACATGCCGTTTTTGGTAAGTTAGAAGAAAATTATATAGAGGAATTTGTAGGTTATGTAGGAAGATATGCTCTTTTAGATGCTTTAGGAATAAAAAAAGAGATAGAGAAACAAGATTACACTACTAGAATTTTAAATTATTTGAATAACCTTCCTAATTACATACTTTATAGTACAAATGATTTATTTAATACTATAACTTCTTTATTTTGGATTAACAAGCTAAAATTATTGTTCTACATTACTTTATTATCTTATCTAAAAGAACCTAACGAAAAGAAAAAAGAATTATTAAATTCCTTTATAGAGAAAATTAAAAATTATTATAACAAAATTAATGAAGAAATAATAAAACTAAGTGAAACTATAAATAAATTAGAGAAATCAAAGATAAGTCCGGGGACATTAGATGCTATAGTATATAATATTACTGTAGAAAATGTAAAACACAAGTTACAATATTATAAAAGTTTAAAGAAAGATTTAGAAGAAATTCTAATATGTCCGGATAGCGGTAACATAGAAAAATACATATCAGAGAAGTATAGTGATATTTTGAACGATCTTTCAAAAAATATGGAAGCAAAACTTATAGAATCTTTTAAGAAGGAAAGTAAATATAGTTATCCTATGTGTATATTAAGAGAGATTTTAGATAACAAGAAAAATAATAAAGAAGAATATATAAAAAATTTAAAAAATATAATTGAAGTTCAATATAGTGTACTAAAAGATATAGAAAATATATTTAATGAATTTAAAGGGGAAATACCTCAAGAAGGAATGTCTATAACAATAAAGGATATAATTGGTTATATTAGTTTATCACATAGTATAGGATACGATTATGCTAAAAAGACCCTACAGGAAATTAGAGAAAATAAAATATCTTATGAGGAGATCTTTTGGGATCCTAAAAAAGTATTAGAGAAAATAAAATGTTATATTAATGAGATGAAATAATTTGTATAATATCTCCATTTTCTAATATATAATCTTTTCCAACAATCTTTTTGAATCTTAGCTCTCTAGCTTTTACAAAATTTTTTCCTAGTTCTGTATGTATTTTATATGCTAAATCTAGAGCAGTAGTCCCCTTCTTTACTAAATAACAATCTGGTAATATATTACCTTCTGTATCTGTATATTTTTCTGTAGCAACTGGAAATACTGGTATGTAATTTAATAAATCAAATACTAATTTTTCTAAAGTTATTTGTACACCAGTGCTATCAAATTCTTCTATAATCATTTTGATTATTTCTATAGCTTTCTTTTCCTTATCATTTAAATTTCCCTTTATAATTATATCTTTTTCTCCAGGAATATATTCTATTTTTCCTTGTTTATCTAATTCTTTTAATATCAATTCAGCTTGGGCAGACGTAGGTATAATAATTTTATCAGGATATCCTCTTTTTATTTTTTCTATATTATTTTTAGCTAAATCAATGTCTATATCTACTCTATTTGCTGCAATAACAAATTTCTTATTTTTTCTTAATATTTTTGCTAACTCAAAAATTGTTTTTTCATCAAAATCATAGGTATATTCATCTATTTTAAGTTCTTTAAAAGCTTCTCTTATTTCTTCTTCACTTATATTAATACCAGATAAAACATTAGCAAGCTCTTTAATAATAGATTTTCTTTCATTTTTCGCCTTTCTAATTATTTTATCTAAGTTTTCTTTTATTATTCTAAAAAACCACCAATCTAATTCTTCTTCTAAAAACTTGATATCATTAATTGGATCATAATTTCCTTTTCCTATATAAATTCCTTCTTCGTTTGTAGCACCAACAATATCTATTACCATAATAAAACCTTCAGCTTGTCTTAAATCATCTAAAAATTTATTTCCCAATCCTTTTCCTTCATGTGCACCAGGAACTAATCCTGCTACATCCATTATTTCAATTGGGACAAATCTATATTTTCCTTTAATATAACCAGTTCTGGGATTTACCTTTAAATTTAATTCAAAAGAAGGTTCTTTAACTCTTACATACCCTATTCCATAATTTGGCTTAATTGTAACAAAAGGTCTGTTATCTATTTCTACTGGGATCATGGTCAAAGCTTTAAAAAAAGTAGATTTACCAACATTTGGTTTTCCAACAATTCCTATTAACATTAACTAAAATTTAAAGTATTTTTAAAATATTTATGCATTAGTGTTAATTATCTCTGTTTAAATTAGCTTAAAATAGTTTTCATAATATTAATTTTAAAAATTTAGATAATAAAATATTAGCAAATGGGAGAGTATAAAAACAGTTTGCAGTGGACGATATTCTTTGTATTATTTATAACATCAATACTAGCAATTATTTACGGTGAGTATATAGTAAAAGTATTGGGAGTTATATTGTTAATATTAATTCTTTCAGGAATAAGAGTAATTTTTGAATATGAAAGAGGTGTGTTATTCACATTAGGAAGATATACTGGTTTATTAGGACCTGGATTGATTTGGGTAATACCAGTTATACAATATTTGGAAAAAGTTAGTTTAAGAATTCAATCTATAGATATACAACCTCAGGAAGTTATAACAAAAGATAATATACCTGTTAAAGTTAATGGTGTTGCTTTCTTTAGAGTAGAATATCCTGAAAAAGCAATTTTAAATGTAGAAAATTACAAACAAGCAACAGTTCTATATGCACAAACAGTTTTAAGAGATGTAATAGGAGATGTAGAATTAGATGAATTATTACAGAAAAGGGACGAAATAAGTGAGAGAATAAGGAAAATAGTAGATGAGATAACAGATGCTTGGGGTGTAGATGTGACAAGTGTAAAAATACAAGATATAATAATACCAGAAGATATAAAAAGAGCTATTGCAAGACAAGCAGAAGCAGAAAGAGAAAGAAGAGCTGTAATAATATTATCTGAGGGTGAAATAAAGGCTGCAGAAAATTTGCAGAAGGCAGCAAAAATATTATCAGAAGTCCCAGAATCTATAACATTAAGAGTATTGCATACATTAGCAGAAATATCTACAGATCCTAATCAAAAAGTTATAATACTGTTTCCAACAGATTTGTTAAAAAGAAAACAAAATAAGGAATAATGGGTTTAAATATAAAAGCTGAAGGGGGTAAAATTGTAGAATACACCAAATTTATAATCAAAGAACTAGATGATTTATTAAATCTAATCGAGAATACAGAATTGTTTGGTTCATTACTAAACTATCTTTTTAGCTATTATGAAAAAAATGTTAAAAATAAAGAAGATGTACAAGGCATAGCCGAAAGTACTATAAAAGAGAAAACAACTAATAAAAACAAAAATACTTTAGAAATAGAAGAATTATTAGCAATACTACTTTTATTCTATTAGTTTTTTCTATCTACAAGATTTATAATAAAAATTGAATAAAAATAAAAAATTTTAAGTAAAATAAAAGGCAATTAATTTGCTATGGTTATACTAGATTTTAAATTTTTCTCTAATAGAATATTTTATATAGCCGCCGTAGCTCAGCGGTTAGAGCGCCCGGCTCATATCTAAAAGGATATGAGCGATGAGGTTTTCCGATGATTAAGGAGAAACCGGGAGGTCGCGGGTTCGAATCCCGCCGGCGGCATTTGCATTATTGTAATTTCAGTTAATGTCAAAATATAATACAAAAAATAAAATATTATTATTAAAAAATAAAAGACAGGAGCCCAAATATCTTGTATTTTGTTAAAGTTTATATGTTATTTATTTCTTTTTCTTTTCTTCTTGTTGTTGTTTCTTTTCTTCCTTTTTCTTGGCCATAATACTAGCATGTTTTTTAGGGTTATAAACTTAACGGCTATAAAATTTAAAAAGCAAAGATAACTTTTAAAAAATAAATTTGTAAAGCCATTGTCTTATAAAGCCCTATTTAAATTTATTTCCTACTTTAACTGTTTTTGCTCTTGTTTTTTCTTTTCTCTTTTGCAACCCATGTTTATGTATTTTATTTTAGAAGTTTTATCTTTATCTTTGACACCTAAATAAAAAACTTTATAAATATCAATAATATTATTTAGAGCAATGGCTGAAAAGAAAGAAAGATGGGGAATTGCTTGGATATATTCTTCAAAAAATAATACAATAGTTCATATTACAGACATAACTGGTTCTGAAACTATAGCTGTAGGCTCTGGTGGAATGGTTGTATCTGCTGATAGATTAGAGGGAACCCCTACAGCTGCTATTTTAGCTGCTAAACTTGCTGCTCAAAAAGCTTTAGAAAGAGGAATAACTGCTGTACATATTAGAGTCAGAGCACCAGGTGGCCATAATGGTCCCTGGGTTCCAACACCTTCAGCGCAATTTGTCATAAAGACACTTATAACTTCTGGTTTGAAAGCTGGTGTTATAGAAGATGTAACACCAATTCCACATGATGGTTGTAGGAGAAAGGGTGGCAAAAGAGGAAGAAGATTATAACTAATGAACGTAAGAGATTTCTTAACAGTTTTTGTAGTAACTTTTGTAGTAACATTTATAGTAACAATGTTTACTTCATCAACATTACCACCAGTCTTTGTTGGTTTAGTTACTGGTGTTTTTGTTGCATTAANATTAATAATCTTAAATAAATTACGAGATACTTTGAAGATCTCTTAGAAGGTCTTTTAAAAACAATAGTTTAGAGAATATGTTAACATGTAACTTCTTTTTATTAGTTGTAATTATGTTGGTTATATATAGTATTTAAAAAGATTTAAAATCAGCTAACTCGGCATTCTTCATTAATCAGAGATGGGTAACATCATCATATAAAGTTACTTTTCATTAAAATTTATATGAAAGAACTTAAAATAAAAAAATCATTTGAAGAACANTATAAAAAACTTTTGGGAGACCTTTATGATAAATTTATTGAATGGTCTTTCAAACCCCTGAAAAAATCTATAAGAATAAATACTATAAAAGTTGAAGATAATATATCTTATGAAGAACTAAAAGAAATTATTTTGGAAAAACAAGAGGAAGACCAGAAACAAAAATTAAAAGAAATATCTAAAAAAATAGATAGTATTTATTATCTAAAGCCATATCCTTTTAGATTAGAAATAAAGGCAACAGATGTTTTAAAAAGATTAAAGGAAAAAGGATGGGAGATAGAAAGAATACCTTTTTATAAATACGGCTTTTGGGTTGAGCATTCTGAAAGAAGAGATATTGGAAATACTGTAGAATTTCAATTAGGTTATTATTATTCACAAGAAGCAGCATCTATGATTCCAGTTTTAGCTTTAGATCCAAAACCTGGAGAATTAATATTAGATATGGCTGCTGCACCGGGTTCAAAAACAACCCAAATTGCTATGCACATGGAAAATAAAGGTGTTATAGTTGCAAATGATATTGATATACAAAGGATATCTGCATTAGCTCAAAATTTGCAAAGACAAGGTGTAGTAAATACGATAATTACAAAATTGGATGGGAGAAAATTTAGGGATTTGGGAATAAAATTTGATAAAGTATTATTAGATACCCCTTGTTCGGGTACAGGAGCTATAAGGAAATCTTTCAAAACATTAGAAATGTGGAATTATGATTCTATAAAAAGACTTTCAAGATTACAAAGACAATTAATTTTGTCAGCATTCGATTCTTTAAAAGAAGGTGGTATATTGGTTTACTCCACCTGTTCTGTAGAACCATATGAAAATGAATATGTTATAAATTTCTTATTAGAAAAAAGAGAAAATGCTAAAATAGAAAAAATAGAAATACCAAATTTAAATAAATCAGAGCCTTTTTTAGAATGGGAAGGAAAAAAATTTTATGATGATATTAAATATACACTTAGACTTTGGCCATGGGATAANGATACTGAAGGTTTTTATGTAGCAAAGATAAGAAAAATTTAATTTTAAAATTTATTAAAAGTATNNTATAATTAATACATTTTATGGAAATACGTTTAATAACTGCNGCTTTACCATATGTTAACAATGTACCACATATAGGACATTTAGTAGGATCCCATTTACCAGCAGATATTTTTGCAAGATATAATAGAATTAAAGGAAATATAACTTTATTTATTGGTGGAACGGACGAACATGGTACCCCAACAGAATTAGAAGCTATAAAGAATAACACAACATCAGAAAAAATAACAGATTTTTATTATAAAATTCATAAAGACATATATGAATGGTTTAATATTTCTTATGATAATTTTTCAAGAACTTCAAAATCAAAAACACATTATAAAATAACTCAAGAGATGTTTCTACAAATGTTTAGAAATGGTTATATTATTGAAAAAGAGCAAGAGCTTCCTTATGATCCAAAATGGGATAGATTTCTGCCTGATAGATTTGTAATAGGAAAATGTCCTTATTGTAGTTATGATAAGGCAAGAGGAGATCAGTGTGAAATGTGTGGTAGATTATTAGATCCAAAAGATTTAATAGAACCNAAAAATGCNATAACAGGAGAACCTATAATATTTAGAAAAACNAGACATTTATTTTTAGATCTTTCGAAATTAGAAAATAAACTTATGGAATGGTTNGAAAGTAAAAAAGGAATTTTCTCAGAAAATACATTATCTATTGCATTTGGATGGATAAAGGAAGGATTAAAAGCTAGAAGTATAACTAGGGATTTAAAGTGGGGGGTTCCTGTACCTTATAAAGAATTATGGGAAGCTACGATAGATAGGATATTTACTAAATTAGATTTTACATCAAAAGACAAATTTTACGATTCTCTTATTAATGCTTTAAGAGAAATAGGATTAGTAGTTCCTGGAGAAGAGATAGCTAAAATAAAAGCTATGGTTGAAACACATTGGCCAAGAATAGATAATATCCTAAAAGAATATAATTATTTTGAAATATATAAAGAAAAAGTATTATATGTATGGTTTGATGCACCAATTGGTTATTTATCATTTACTGTAGAAAAATTGCCAAAAGATATAGAAGCTAAAAAAGTAGAAAACATAGAAATTTTAAGTATAGAAGGAGAAATTATAAAAATTAGAGCTGATAATAAAGAATTTACTATATACATAAAAAATGAAGGAGATATTATAAAAATATTAGATTTTGATCCTAAAGATTTTTCTAAAATAAATAAAATATTTGCAAAAATAGCTAAACATTTTAATAAAAAAGTAATATCAGAAATAAATTGGGAATTATTTTGGAGAAATAAAAATGCGAAAATATATCATTTTCTAGGTAAAGATAACATACCATTTCATACAGTATTTTGGCCTGGGATGATAATAGCTTTTAATGATTCTAAAGAATTTAAAACAGAAATAATCAAAGGAGAAATAAATCTACCTTATAAGGTTGTTGGTTTGAATTATTTGAATTATCAAGGAAGAAAAATAAGTAAAAGTCAAAAATGGGGGGTGTTTTGTGATAGTATTTTAGAAACCGGTTTGGAACCAGATTATTGGAGATTTTATTTAAGTTTCCTAATTCCAGAAAATAAAGATACGGATTTTAATTGGAAAGAATTTCAGGAAATAATAAATAAAGAATTGGTAAATAATATAGGAAATTTTGTTCATAGAGTTTTATCATTTTGTTGGAAAAATTACAATGGTTATATAGATGAAAAACCTGATAATAATATTTTGGAAATTATAAAGAAATATAAAAAAGAAATAGAAAATTTGTTTGAAAAAATAGAATTAACAGATGCCCTAAGAAAGATACTTGAATTTTCCCATTTGGGAAATCAAATATTTCAAGAAAGAAAATCCTGGGAAAATCCTGAAAATTCTAAAGGTTTTATAAAAAGTATGCTATATTATGTTAAGGCTTTGGCAATATTTCTTTATCCCTATATACCGAATAGTTCACTAAAAATATTATCTTATTTTGGCATAGAAAATGTAAGTTGGAATTTAGTAGATGATTTTTCAGAAATAAGAATAGTTAAAGAACCAAAACCACTCTTTAAAAAAATAGGTGATGAGGAGTTGAAAAAAATAATGGAAAAAGCTACATCAATTAAAGAATATAAAATATCCTAAATTTTACTTTTTACTTTTTTTACAATTTTTTCTACTTCATTTTTTAAATCAATAGATCTAAGGAACCATTCTTCAACAGTCTCTGCAGATATTTCTTTTATTTCTCTATGAGCATATTTATGTACTAAATCATAAACAGCTTTATACCATTTTATATATTTAGAATCTAATAGTTTTTTGTTTTCCAATTCTTCTAAATATTTTGGGATTTCATCGGGGCTTGGTGGGTTATAACCTAAGGACATTAATAAATAATGAGCAGAGTCTACAAAAATCCAATAAACAGATTCTAAAGCTTTTGCAATATGATAATGATACATATTTATATGATGAGGAATTCTATTTTTTATAACATTTATAGCTTCTTCAGACGGTTTTATTTCACCAGCATACAACATCCTTTTTAAAGCCTCAAACATACCAAATGTATCTAAAACTGGTATACCATATCGTAATATGTTAATAGCTAAAGGATCCCCAACTTTTACCATTTTCCAAAATACAGATAATGTTATCGTATTTGCATGTATTTTTCTAAAATTATCCTCTTTTAATAATTCTGAAAGCTCTTTATAGTAATATGTCTTAACTAAATCATCCCACTTATTATATAAGTCATCTACAATTATAAGAACATCTATATCCGATTGTTCCTCTTCTACTCCTTTAGCTCTTGATCCAAAAAGAGCAACTACTCTAATTAAACCATTAAATTTTTCAATAAGTCTTTTTGAAAATTCTAAAACAATATTATAAGCATCCATTAAAAAAATATAGAACTTTTCTATTCTAAAAGTTTCTTTAAATCTCTTGTATGTAGATCTCTAATATCATCTATTCCCAAATATATCATTGCTAATCTGTCTATTCCAAGACCCCAAGCTAGTACAGGAACCTCAATTTCAAATGGTTTAAGTAACTCCTCTCTAAATATTCCCGCACCTCCAACTTCTATCCAACCCAACTTAGGATGCTTTGCATAAACTTCAACTGAAGGTTCCGTAAATGGAAAATATGCTGGATAGAATTTTACATCTTCAGCTTTTATAACATTTACTATTAATTCTTTTAGTATTCCTAACAAATCTCTAAATGTTAAATCATAGTCTAATACTATTCCTTCTAGCTGATTAAATTCTATAAAATGTTTTGCATCAATTGTATCATATCTAAATACTTTTTCTATTAGGAAATATTTTCCGGGAATTTCTGCATTAAGAAGGGTTTTTGCAGAGATTGCAGTAACATGCGAAATAAGAATAGCCTTAGAAGCTAATTCGTCATCCCATATATTAAAGTATTTTATATGTGTTTCTTTTACTTTTTCTTTTAATTCATTTGGAAAATCTATTATTTTATCCGGTTCTTTTATATAAAATGTATCCATTAAAGATAATTCTCCAGCTGGATGGTCTTGTGGTAAGAATAGAGAATCAAAGTTCCAAAAGTGTGAAATAATTATACTGTATCCTTCCATTTCTTTAAATCCCATAGAAACCAATTCGTTTCTAATTTCATCTAAAAATTCCAAATATTTATTCTTTTTTCCTATTCTTACAGGTTTTATAGGAATGCTTATTTCAAATTCTTTAAATTTATATTCTTTCCATAATTTTTTCTCTAAAACCTCTTTAGTATAGTCTGTTATAAGTTTTTCTTCCTTTATTTTTTGTTTCATCTCTTCTCCAAAATCTGTTATTTTTACAAAGTATTTTTTAATTTTCTTTACTACTATTATATCTTTTCTATTAATCAATCTTTTAATTTCATCATTAGTTGTTGTCCCCTCTACAACTTTTCTTAAAATATAATCATCAGTTTCTACCTCTTTAACAAATCTTACCTTATCTTTTATCTCTATAGCGCCCTTTTCTCTTAGAATTCCAATTGCTATTCTTAATTCATCTTCTGAAAAATGTTTTCTTAGATCATAAAACGATATTTCTTTTACATTTTTTAATAAATTAAGTAATCTTGTCTCTGGTAATCCTATCTCTAAATATTTTTTACCTAAATCTCCTAATTCTATTTTTTCAACTGTTTCTTCTCTAATTTCAGCCAAACCTTTTAATTTTAAAAAACCGACAGTTCTAAAAGCTTGATAATAATCAATATTACATTCTTTTGCTATTTCTTCTACAGATTTTTCTTCTTTAGATAAAACTTTTAATACTTTTATTTCTAGATCTGACAAATTCATCTTATTTTAAATACTTTGTTAATTTTGATAAGCTTATTTCAAATCCAACCATTGGATAAGTTATTTCTAAAGAGTCTAATATTTCTGGATTTATTTCTCCTATCCAACCTACTTTCTCATTCCTTACATAAATTCCCCCGGATCTTCCTTTTATAAGAAAAGGAACTTCTTCCTTTCTCAATTCATATTCCATATTAATTTCCTTAAATAATCTTTCTAGAACACTTTTTGCATAATTAAAAGAAACTTTAGAATCTATATATAAAAATAGCAAATTGGTTTCCTCAATTAGACTATTTTTATGTATATAACCTACTTTTCCTACTTCAAAAAATGATGCAGGAAGTTCTAAAGATTTATTTAATGATAATACTTGCATAAAAGAAGATAAAAGAGAAACCCTTATAGTATTGTAATAAGAGGAGACAGGGTTTATTAATTCTATCATTTTTCTATCTTTATCTAAAAATAATTTGTTTATTTCATTACCAACTAAAGTAGTAGTATACAATTCTACAGCTCCTATACCAATCATGATTCCTCTTATTTTATTAATAAATTTTCTATCATTACTGATACAACCTTTTGTGTAAATTTTTACTTTCTTTGGTTCTATGTTTTCATATCCATAAGCTGTTACAATTTCCTCAACAATATCATATTCTGATATTAGATCAAATCTATAATTTAAATATCTTAAAATTATCTTTCCATTTAATATTTCAGCATCTATTCTTTTTTTATTTAACAATTTAACTATCTCATCATTATTTAAATCTAAGTCAGTAAGTTTTTTTATTTTGTTTAAATCAAATTCTTTTTCTTCTATTTTTAATATTGGTGTTCTTATAATTTTATCTGGATATTTTATTATTACACTTTTTATTTTTCCTCCCCTATCTGCTAATGCTGTTACTAAAATATTTAAAGCTACTATAACACTATTAAAATCTGTTCCTGTTACATCTATGAAGATATTTTTTGTATTTTCATCAATCCTACCTATTCTATTAGAATTTATAATTGGGGGAAAAGATATTACTTCTCCTTTGCTATCCAATAAAATAGGATATTTTTCCTTTCCTTCTAAAATATAAGAATATTTTTTTCCAGTTTCAGTTTCTTTTAAAATCTCATCTAAATACATTTCTCTTATTCCATATAAAGGAACAAATTTTATTTCTCTAGGATATACAGCTTTATAATATATAGGAAATTCTATAAGATCAAAATTGTGTGTTCCAATTGCAATTTTTCTTCTTTTCCTACCAAAAGACTGCATTATTTTTTCTTGTAATTGGATTAAACTAGAAAATCCTTCTTTTCCCAATTTCACATCTTCAACTATTGCACAAGCTATATATGGTCTTATATTAATAATAGATTTATCTACAATTATTTCATAATCTGTATTTTCTATTTTATATGTTGGTATTCCCGTTTCTATATTTAGAATTCCTTTTAATTCTCTAACTATTCCCTCAACAGATAACAAATCGGGTCTGTTAAAATCTTTTATCTCAATTTTAATATTATCTCCTTCTCTTTCTTCCAATTCGGCTTTAATTTTTAGTAAATATTCTTTTAATTCTTCTTCAGATAAATTTTTTCCAAGGAGTCTAAAAAGATCATTAATATTTACTTCTATTACAGCCATATTAAAATAAAAACAAAATAAATTTTAATTAGATTTCTATACCCAATCTTTTAAATAATTCTGTTCCTTTTTCTTTTATAACTTTTCTAGTCAATCCCCTAAATCTTGCACAAGCGGGGCATACGTATATTTTACGAGGTGCTGCAATTATAGCTAATGGTGCTTGATTTTCAGGGACTTCAGGCTTTAATCTTGGGGAAACTGTTAAAATTATAGCTTTGTCTAATCTTACAAATCTTCCACAATAATAACAATTAACATATTGATATCTTTTATACATCATTCTTCTATGAAAGCTACTCTGACATTCTCATGCCTTTTTGCCATTATTCTTTTAGACAAAAATAGTTTATAAATTTAATTCCCAAGACGAAGAAATTACTGTAACAAAAATTTAAAAGATATATAATTTTAAATAAATTTATGATATATCGGTCTAATGAGCTCTTTTCCAATTGATTTAGATTTATTGAGAAGCAAGCCGGAGTTATATAAAGATAGCTTTAGAAAAAGAGGTTTAGATCCTTCTGTTGTAGATTTGGCTTTAGAGTTAGATAGAAAAAGAATAGAATTGCAAAAAGAAATAGATAACTTAAGACATGGGAAAAATAAAATCTCTAAGGAGTTTGCTTCATTAAAAAAGGAAGGAATTGATATAGAAAAAGAAAAAAAATTAAAAGAAGAACTTGAAAAAATAGAAGGAATATTAAAAGAAAAGGAAAAAGAATATGAAGGAACAATAAATAAATTAATAGAAATTCTTTTAACTTTTCCTAATTTTGTTGATGAGAGAGTGCCTATGGGGGGTGAAGAAAATAATACACCTATAAGATTTTGGGGCGTACCTAGAGTATGGATAAATCATCTAGAAATATTTAAAGAGCAAACTGAAAAGTGGGGATGGAAAATAATAGAATTAAAAGAATTATTAGAAAAGCCGGAATACAGTAAATATATAATAGATAAAGAAAAATTAAAAGAATTATATTATTCATTAAAAGGAGAAAAAGAATTTATTGAAATAAGCTATAATGATGTTTTAAATTTTGAATTATTAAATAAAGATAAAATTATTCCATATGTTTTAATAGAATGGGGGCCGAAACATCATTATGATCTCGTAAAAGAATTTGATTTAGCAGATACAGACATAGCTTCTCAAATAGCAGGATCTAGATTTTACATAGAGAAAGGAATAATGGTATTTTTAGATTTTGCACTGTCTTTGTATGCTTTAGAATTTTATGAGCAAGAAGGATACAAAAATGTAATTATACCACCGTATTTAATGAAAAAAGATGTAGAAAAAAGAATAACATACTTCGAATCATTTAAAGATACAATATATTCTGTAAAAGAAGATGATTTAATTTTAATACCAACCTCTGAACATCCAATAGTTGCGATATATATGGATAAAATATTCAATGAATCAGAATTGCCACTTAAAATTTTAGCATGGTCTCCAGCATTTAGAGTAGAAGCGGGGGCTCATGGTAAAGATACTAAAGGAATATTTAGAACTCACCAATTCCATAAAGTAGAATTACATATTATTACAACTTTAGATAAAGATAAAGAAGCATTAGAAGAGCTTAGAGAAGTTTTTGAGAAATTTATTCAAAAATTAAATATACCTTATAGAGTTGTTATTTTAGCATCTGGAGATATGGATAAAAGAGCAACAATTCAATATGATATAGAAGCTTGGTTTCCTGCTCAAGGAAAATACAGGGAATTAGGATCTCTAGCTGCTATGGGTGATTGGGTTTCAAGAAAATTAAATATAAAAGTTAGAAGAAAAGGAAAAACTGAATTTGTTGCAAATCTTTATGCAACTGGTGTTGCTATTCAAAGAACATTTTGTTGTATATTTGAAAATTATTATGATCCTAAAAGAGATGTAATAGTAATTCCAAAAGTTTTACAGAAATATGTTAGAAAAGAATATATTAGTAAATAAAATTGTTGCCCGCCGGGGTGATCGGGTATCATATATCAACCGACTGGTTTTGCAGGCATATTTTAAATTTAATTTTTTAATTTAAATATGGTTGTGTTATTAGGTGAAAATATAGTAAAGTTTTTGGAAAAATATGTGAAGATAAATCCAGCTGGTGTAGATCTTTCTCCTAAAGCTATATTTAGAGTTCCAATAGAAAAAATAGATTATGCTATTTTAGATAGAGAAAAAAGAGGATATATTATAAATAATGAATTTAAAAATTTGATAGAAGTTTTAGAGAAAATAGAGCCTAAAAATAATTATTGGGAATTAGAATCTGGTATATATTATCTAGTATTTCCCAGAATAAAAATTCCTTTAGATTGCATTGCTTTAGCATTTCCTAGAAGTACTCTAAATAGATTAGGATTAATAAAATCAGAAACTGCAGTTTTTGATCCAGGATATGAAGGAGAATTTACGCAAACTTGGTATATACCCATAAAATTTAAAATTAATATTAATGAAGCCTGGATTCAAATAATATTTATAAAGTTAGAAAAGGAGGCAAAAGAAGGTTATAAAGGTTTTTGGCAAAAGGAAACTTATTCTAATACAGCTTCTAAGACTATATAATTAGCTTCATTTTCAAAAATTTCTTTTTTAGCTTGTAAGATTTTAATTCTTCTTTTAAATAAAGGCTGATATAATACAAACGTTTCATATTCACCACCTTCACCAGTTATATTTACTTTATTTTGTTTTAAAAATTCTATAAATTCTTTACTAATTTTTTCTCCTAAAAATTTAGTGTTTAAAGGATAAAAAGAAAGTCTAGTTATTATAACATCGAAATTTAATCTTAAGATTTCATTAATTATTTCTTCTTCATCTTTTTGCCATAATGGATTAATACATTGCAAGTTTAATTCATCACAAACTTTTTGAAATCTAGATAATTGATATTTTGATTTAACAGCACCTGTTACAATCCCTTCTATATTATATAATTCTTTAGCTTTTAATAATGCTTTTTTTAAATCTTTAATCTGTTCTTTTTCTTCATCGCCTGTTTTAATTTGAATTAAAGGCAAATTTAAAGCTTCTGCTTGAAGTTTTACTAATTCTGAATTTGGATAGTGAAATAATCTACTTTCAACAGAATTTGGTATCAAATTTATTAAACATTTTATTTCATGTTGTTTTGAGGCATAATACAATGCAAGATTAGAATCTTTTCCTCCAGAAAATAGTATTCCAACTTTCATAAATAAAATATATTTTTATTTTTTGAATATTTAATAAATTTATTAGCTTACAGGAGTCCTATTACAACTTCCTCTGTGTATCAAAAAATGACTGGTTGTATTAAATCTTCTGCTGTAGGAATCTATCACAAAACCCATTACTACAACATTGAGATCCTATGATATCTCTTATTTTTGCAATAGATTTGTATTCTAACGTATCACTAAAAAACTTCAAATTTTAAAGTATATCTTTTATTCAAATATTGTTCTTACACATTTTAGTCCTTATTAGTAATTACTACAGTTTCATCTGGTAGAGGTACCACGTATTTGTAATCATTATATTTTATTTCGATGTATCCATAATCTTTATAGGAAGGGTCTTTATAACAATGTATATTATTAAACCAACATAAAACTGGTTCCGCCCTTTTTATTTCCGATTTGGTACAAGATATATCGGTATTAATAACCTTTTCGGATTTATTAATTATACCCTTCATCTCATTTACATTTATTTGAGAGTGTCCAGTATTATGTAAAACAAAATATAAAGTATTATTATTACAATCTACAAAAGACACAACAAATACCGTAGATTTTAACGTTTTTTCTATTTCTTTGATAAAAGGCTCTTCTTCAACAATTTCTATAGTAGTTCTATTCGACCCTCTTAATAAAAATACATATATTATAGATGCTACAGCAGCAGTTATTAATATTATTGTAATTATTAGGGAACTTGCTCCTTTAAAAGACATAGTAGATTACGGCTGTTGAGATTTATAAACATTAATATGTTGATGGATATCTAATGTATTAATGCCGCCGTAGCTCAGTGGTAGAGCGGCGGACTCGTAATCCGCAGGTCCCGGGTTCGAATCCCGGCGGCGGCTTATTTTAAAGATTTTATTCTCTTACTAATCTTGCTATTTCTATTAGGATATTTCTCTTTTCAAAGCTTATAGAAGAAAGTTCATCATAATTTTTGCCAAAAAGAGTCCATAATATGCTATCTAAATGCAGAGGAGGAATTTTTACTTCTTTAGATATCTTAAACCAAAAAGATATAGGATTCTCATCAGTAAATTTTTTAGTAATTTTCTTTATTCTTGAATCAACAGGAATTGCTATTTCAAATGGATAAGGAATAAATTTCTTAGTATAAATTCTCATAGTGTATCCAAACATTTTCACAGAAAAAACAATTGTTTTTGCTTCTTTCTTTTGCTGAAAAATATTTGATAAAAAATTTCTTAATTCTATCATATTTTCATAAAAATAATCATATTTGTTTTTTATATAATCTTTATATTCCTTAATTTTTTGCAATCTTTTTATTTTTGTCGATAAAAACCTCTTATTTCCTTTAGATTCTATAATAAATTTAATAATATTCTCTACTTCATCTTTTAGATCTTTATTTGAAAAATAATTTGCAAATTCCCACCAGTAGTCTTCTCCTTTTGTAGACAATTGATAAGAAACTAAGGAATTTAATAGAACCAAAAAAGGAAAACTTTTTTTATTATTTATGCTTCTATATAAATAATTTAATGCTTTATATTGCTCATCTAAATTCTCTTCTATAAATCTAACATCCTCAATTGTTAACTCTTTTAATAAACTTATTAGAATGTTTATTTTATTCAAAGAATATGACATTAATATCTCTCTTTGTTTCTTTTATAAATTCTTTTGGTTTGAAATATACTATATATGTACCATCTTCCTGCTGTTCATATTTTTCTACACCATATTCTCTTCCTAGTNTNTNNGATAGCAAAATAGCTAAATCTTCAAAATAATCATAAGCACCACAAGTAAAGCAAATGTGACCTTCAAAAAGTACTTTAATTTCATCACCTGTAATTTCCAATAACTTGCAATTAGCTTTATGTATTTCATTAAAATTTTCTATAGTTTTTTTACAGTATTGTAAAAATAGTTCATAAGAAATAAAAGTTTATGATATTTCTATTTCCTTTTGCCAGAGGCCATGCAACGTACAATAAGATATTGCTACTATTTTTCCTTTCCCCTCTAATTTCGCATATATAACAGNCTTTGGTTCTGTGTAATTATTAAATTCTCCATGTGCTTTAAATTCTACTCTAG
>Ga0065719_106654_pt1 | contig 29083 bp, 38 predicted proteins | sample GBSCel85sediment_FD_59106 | JGI IMG/M metagenome (GOLD analysis project Ga0065719, IMG submission 59106) | Hot spring sediment microbial communities from Great Boiling Spring, Nevada - Cellulolytic enrichment CS 85C v3 (version 3) | ecosystem: Environmental > Aquatic > Thermal springs > Hot... | reverse complement strand
GAAACAAAAACCACAGGAAGAGGATGGTTACACGACACCTACCTTGGCAAAAAAGGAGATATTTTATCTATCGGAGTATCCTATTTTACTCAGGATGTAGCAGTAGGTGATATGAAATATGGTTATGCATATGATGGAGCTTTAATTCCTGGAGTAACTGATGATTTATTAGAGGAGGTTGGGCCAGCAGCTATTTGGGCTCTTAAAAATGTTGCAAAAGAGCTTGATGTTGATGCATGGAATGTGGATGTCTTCTTAGAGAAAAAGCTTGGTCCTGCTTTAATTAATTTAGAAGGTGCCTATGTAAACTTTGACGATTCTCATTTAGCTACTAATGGTAAGAAAGAAGATTCCTATTTCTGGTACCTTCAGGGACAAATTATGTATGATTGTGTAGTTGGTATTGGTAAACCAGCTCTTTATTTAAAGTATGAATACATGGAAGCAGATAGTATGTATCAAAATAAGGATTATGAAATGAATCGTTGGGCAGTTGGAGTTAACTATTACATTGTTGGAAATGCTGCCCGTCTAACAGTTGGATTAGATAATGTAAATTATGACGATGGTGCTTCCGATTATCTTAAGGCTAATAATAAAAATAAAGAAGATAACATAACTGATATTTATGTCCAAGCTCAAATCATGTTCTAACCCCTCTTAACCCACGCCAAAAAAGGGGCTGGGGATTTCCTCCCCCAGCCCCTTTTTTTTATCCCCCCCCTTTTTAATTTAAAATTATTCTAACCTTTCTCACTTCGCAAGTGAGATAAACTAAAATTATTCTAATATGATATGTTTTATAATTTCAAGACTCCTTTGATAATCTATTCTATCTTCTACAAATTTCTTATATTCCTTTTTTGAAAAATCAAAAAATTTTTCTTTATTACAAACTTTTTCCTTTTCCATCCCTATATATTCCCTATAAGAGGAATAAACCCAATCTTCTGGTTTTTCCACAATTCCAGCACTTACAGGATTAAGATGTACATACCTTGTCAAATGTAAAAGTTGCTCATCTGATTCTACAAGAACCCTTTTTACCCTTCCTTCCCAAAGAGGTCCCTTTCTTCCAATCCTTTTATTAAAATACCTTGTATAACTATCTAAAACTATCCTCATATACTCAGAAATTCCAGATGGGCTAATTTCTTGCAAAACTAAATGAATATGTGTAGGCATTAAACAATAGGCTATAATTTCAACAAAAGGAGTTTCGCTTTTAACCGAATTATAATAAACTTTCGTTTCTTTCAATTTTTTATAATCCGAAAACTTCAAAATCGGCTTATTTTTATAATACTTCAGGAGTTCTATCATTCTTGCATAATCTTTATGATCTAAGAAAACTGTAAATTTAGCTATACTTTTTGTAAAAACATGATAAATTTCCATCTTATTCCTCCTCAAAATTTATAAACTGGCTCATAATTAATTTATAAAAATTTTAAAATTAAAATTTACCTTCCTTTTCTCACTTCGCAAGTGCGAAAAAAGATGTGGTAAAAAAATAAAAGCAAGGTAAAATATGAAAACTATGGAAAAAAAGCCCTGGAGCGGAAGATTCAAAGAAAATACAGATAAATTTTTTGAAGACTTTAGCGAATCAATCTCCTTTGATTACGTTCTTTCCCCCTACGAAATAAAGGCAAGCCTTACTTACGCAGAAGCCTTAAAAGAAGCCAATATCCTAACAGAAAAAGAACTAAATCTTATCAAAAAAGGCTTAAAAGAAATAGAAAAAGAAATAAAAAGCGGAAAATTTGTTTTTAGCAAAAGTTATGAAGATATACACATGAATATTGAAAAAGCACTTTATGAAAAAATAGGGGAGGTGGCTTACAAACTTCATACAGGAAGAAGTAGAAACGAACAAGTAGTTACAGATTTAAGACTTTATTTAATGGATGAGGTAGAAATTCTTAAAAAAGAATTAAAAGCTCTTTTAGAAAGTATAATTGCTAAATCAGAAGAATACTATGGAGTTATCATACCTGGCTTTACCCATCTTCAGCATGCTCAACCTGTCCTTTTTTCTCACTGGTTTATGGCATATTATGAAATGTTTAAATACCACTTAGAAAGAATTAAAGATTACGAAAAAAGACTTAAAATCTGTCCCCTTGGAAGTTCAGCCTTTGCAGGTTGTGGCTTTAATATAAATAGAGAAAAAATAGCTAAAAAACTTGGTTTTAAAGATATAACCAAAAATAGTGTTTTTGCAGTAAGCTCAAGAGATTTTATTTTAGAACTTCTTTTTATTTTAACTCTTATAATGCTTGATTTATCAAGACTTAGTGAAGAGCTCATTCTTTGGTCAACTCAAGAATTTGATTTTATAGATCTTCCTGATAAATTTTGTACAGGAAGCTCAATTATGCCTCAAAAGAAAAATCCAGATGCTTTAGAATTGATAAGAGGGAAAACTGCATCAGTTGCTGGTAATTTATTTCAACTCATCATCCTTTTAAAAGGGCTCCCCCTAAGCTATAACAGAGATCTTCAAGAAGATAAACCTCCTCTTTTCCAAGCTCTTGAAAACACTAAAAAATCCATAAAAATGATGAAACTCCTAATAGAGGGTATCAAATTAAAAAAAGAAAATATAGAAACTCATTTAAAAAAGGGATATCTTCTTGCAACTGAGCTTGCAGACTATTTAGTTACAAAAGGGATTCCTTTTAGAAAGGCTCATCATATTACAGGAGAAATCGTTCTTTATGCAGAAAAAAATCAAAAACCTTTAGAAGCTCTTACACTGGAGGAATTTAAAAAATTTTCTAAGGTTATAGAAAAGGATGTTTATGAATGGTTAACTATGGAAAATTTTTTTAAAAGAAGAGAAATACCTGGGGCAACGGGCTATCTTAATGTAAAAGAAAGACTTAAAGAGGCAAAAAAAGAAATAGCAGAACTTTAGCATTATGGAAAATGTAAAAAAAATAGATCCCCATCTTCTTGTCTGTTATGACGGAACCCCTTCAAGTACAAAAAATTATTTTCTATTTAAAAGAGCTTTTTTCAAACCTCCCACTTGAGATAACACTTTTAAAAATTATTTCCCATCCCTCAGCTTCACAGGGTATAGAAACAGACCTTTATAAAAAACTTCAAAAAGAAGCATTTTTAGAAGAAAAAGCAAAAGAAGTTTTTCTTCAAGCAGAAAGGGAATTAAAAGATGTTTCAGAAAGATTAAAAGAACACCTACCAGCTAAAATTTATATCAAAGTGCTTTTTAAATATGGAGATATCGCAGACAGTATAATAAATTTTTCTAAGGAAAATCTCTTTGATGCAATCCTTGTAGGAAGAAGAGGTCTTTCAAAAATTGCAACCTATATCTTAGGAGGAGTAACTCACAAGCTAATTATCGCAAGCCCCGTTCCTGTTTGGCTTATAAGAGGAGACAAATGGAATAAAAGAGTTTTTGTCCCCTTTGATCTCTCAGAGACAGGTTTAAAACTTGCTGATTATGTAAGTTTTATTTTTGCAAACCATAAGGATATAGAAATAACTTTTTTCCATATTTTTCATCCCCTTTCAGACCTAAAATATTTTGAAGGAAACATAGAGGAACTTATAGAATCAGTAAAAAATAAAGAGTATAAAGAATTTTTTACTAAGTTTAAAAATAGAATATGGGAAAACGGATTTTCTATAGAAAAAAATAAAATAAGATTTAAATTAAAAAGAGGGTTTTTAGGTCCAGCAGGTGAAATAATTAGAGAGGTTAAAAAAGGAAATTATACAACAATTGTTTTAGGGAGAAGAGAGAAAAAAGGTATTGAAGGGGTTTTCCTTGGTTCTGTAAGTCAAAAAATAATTTCCTATTTTGATGATAAGGCTATATGGGTAGTAAATTAAAAGTTAAATGTCCCATTTGTAAAAAGAAAACCACTTGGGAAAACAATCCCTATAGACCATTTTGTTCTAAGGAATGCAAACTTGCAGATCTTTATCACTGGATTGAAGAAGATTATAGAATAAAAGTTTCTGAAATAGATTTGCTTAATAATGCAGGAATCTATTTAAATAAAAAAGAAGAATAAAGAGGGTTAAAATGGATTATGACATAGCCATAATAGGTTTAGGTCCTGCAGGTATTCAGGCAGGTATTCATGCAGGAAGAAGAAAAAATAAAGTAATTATATTTGGTAAAACCTCAGAAAGTGCTCTTAATTATGCTCATTTAGAAAATTATTTTGGCTTTAAAGAAAAAATAGAGGGGAAAGAACTTTTATCTGCAGGAATAGAACAACTTAAAAAAGCTGATGTTACAATCCTTGAAGAAGATATTATAAAAATAGAACCCCTTGAGAAAGGATTTAAACTTATTACAGAAAAGGAAAAGGAAATTACAGCTATAGCTCTTATTTTAGCTATGGGTGTAAAAAGAAAAAAAAGCTTTTTTAAGAGGGAAAAGGATTTTATAGGAAAGGGTGTTTCCTATTGTGTTGATTGCGATGCCTGGTTTTATAAAGGGAAAAAAGTAATAGTGATTGGAGATGGGAGTTCTGCTATTTGGGGAGCAAAATTTTTAACCCAATTTGCTAAGGAAATTTATTTTTATTTTTCTAAAGGAGAACTCTCTTCTGAAGAAAAAAAATCTCTTGAAGAAAAGGGAATAAAAATTCTTACTCTAAAGCCNGTTGAGATAATAGGAGAAAATGAGGTGAAAGGTGTTAAATTAGAAAATGAAAGTATTTTAGAGGTTGATGGAATTTTTATTGAGCAAGGAGCAAAAGGACCATTAGAGCTTCTTGCACCTCTTGGAATAGAGCTTGACCCTGAAACTTTTAATTATGTAAAAGTAGACAGAGAAATGAAAACTAATGTAGAGGGGATCTTTGCTTGTGGAGATATAACCGGTCCTCCTCTTCAAGTAGCTAAAGCTGTTGGAGAAGGTTGTGTAGCTGGTCTTTCAGCTTCAGACTACGTAAGTAAAGTAAAAAGGGAGAGCTAATATTATTTGGTATAAAAAATTAGAGATAAACTTAAAAAATCTTAAAAAAAATTTTAGAGCTTTAAAAAAATTTTTACCCAAAAATACAAAAATTTTACCTGTTATAAAAAATGATGCTTATGGACACGGGCTTTTAGAAGTGGCAAAAGCCCTTTCAGAAGAAGGAATCTTTGGATTTGGTCTTTCTGAACCTGAAGAAGCTTCAGTCCTTAGAAAAAATGGATTTTCTCAGCCTATACTTTTTCTTTCAGGATTTGAAAAAGATTGGCTTCCTGAAATGTATAATTTAAAAGTTATTCCTGTAGTTACCAATTTCAATACCTTTGAGTGGTTAAAAGAATTTGTTAAAAAAAATAATATTAAATGGGAATTTCATCTTAAGCTTGATACAGGAATGCATAGATTTGGTCTTGATTTTTCAGAGCTTGACCAATTTATAGAAAAACTTAAAAATTTCCCTCTTCTTCAACTTACAGGACTTATGACCCATCTTTCTTGTGCAGAAAATCCAGAACATGAATTAACCCAAATTCAATTAAAAAAATTAAAAGAGGCTTTAGAAAAATTTAAAAATAATAAAATTATTCCTAAGTATATTCATTTTGCCAATTCAGGTGGTATAATATTTTTACCTGAGAAAGGAAATCTTGTTAGACCAGGAATTAGTTTATATGGAGGTTATCCTGATTTTAAAGCACGAGAACTCATTAAACTTTATCCTGTTATGACTTTAAAATCAAGGATAGTTGAGATAAAAAAATTAAAAAAAGGAGAATATGCAGGATATGGTCCTAATTTTAAAGCAAAAAAGGCAACTAATCTTGGTCTTGTCCCTGTTGGATATGGAGATGGATATCTTAGAAGTTTAAGTAATAAAGGATTTGCCTGGTGTAAAGGAAAAAGAGTTGCTGTAGTGGGAAATATCTCTATGAAAGCGCTTTATTTAGATATAACAGAGCTTGAAAATCCTCAAATAGGAGATGAAGTTATTCTTCTTGGAGGAAAAAATGAAGAAGTTCCTGCTGATGAACTTGCAAGCCTTGCAGGAACTATAAGCTATGAGCTTTTTTGTAACTTAGGAAAATCTATTCCCCGAGAGTATATAAATGCTTAATATAGGTTTTTCAGAAGCTGTTATTATATTTTTAGTTGCCTTAATCGTTCTTGGTCCTGAGAAACTTCCTGAAATTGGTAAGTTTTTAGGAAAACTCTCCTTAGAGCTTAAAAAAGGTATAGAAGATATAAAAAGAGAACTTGAAATTGAGGAAGTGGAAAAGGAATTTAAAGAAGAAATTAAAGAGGTTAAAAAAGAAATAGAAGAAATTAAAGAAGCTTCAACTCAAATAATAGAAAATCCACTCAAATCTGATGAAAAGGATAATCTTTCCTAAAATTTTTGCTGTTGATGTTCTTGAAAGAATAAGAAGAGAGCTTATAATCTATATCTCTCTCTTTTTTATTTTATGGCTTCTCCTTCTTTTTCTTTTTCCTCATCTTTTCCCTTATTTAATGTTTCCCTATTTTAAAATCCTTAAAGGTCAGCCCTTAGTTTTTACAAGTTTAGAGGAGGCTTTATTTGTTATTTTAAGAGCTTCTTTTTATTTGGCACTTATTATATCTCTTCCTTTTTTACTTATTTCGTCTCTGGGAAAAGCTAAATTTCTCAAGTAATTTTTATGAACCAAGNAAAGGTTAATTTTTTAAAAAGTCTTTTTTTTTGTTTCCTTTAGTCTTGGTATTTTAGGTCTTTTAGTAGGCTATTTTTTATTTATTCCTGCAATTTTAAAGGTTTTTCTTTTCTTTGGTAGGGATTTTTCCGCTAACCTTAAGATTAACTATTTTCTTTTTTTTGTATTAAGGGTTCTTTTATTTTCTGTTTTTGTTTTTCAAATCCCTTTATTTTTTGCTCTTTTAATAAAGGAAGAACTTATTACTGAAGAATTTTATAAAAAAAGAAGGCTCTATTTTCTCGGTTTTTTTTATGTGCTATCTCTCTTATTATCACCTACTGATTTTTTTACTCAGATCTTGTTAACTTTATTTTTGTTCTTATTTTTTAGATTAGCCTTTTTAATAGCCAAGTTTTTTAAATAAAGAGAGGGTTTATTAAATGGGAAGAAGAAAAAAGAAAGATATTCTTCCACAAGAGGAAATTTTTCAGTCTAAGCCCTTAAAAGAAATTTCTCCCCCACCAAAGGGAATGAAGTATATACTTCTTATTGGTGATGGTATGGGAGATTTTCCCATAAAAGAATTAAAAAATAAAACTCCTTTAGAGGTAGCTATTACTCCTGGAATGGATTTTATAGCTTCTTATGGAGAAATAGGAATTTGTCAAACTATTCCGCCTAATATGCATCCTGGTTCTGATGTGGCTATAATGGGGCTTTTAGGTTATCCTCCAGAGGAAAAATATACAGGAAGAGGACCAATTGAAGCAGCAAGTAAAGGCATAGAACTAAGACCTGAAGATGTAGCTTATAGATGTAATTTAGTGACTATACAATTTGAAGGTAAAGACCTTATTATGGAAGATTATTCTGCAGGACATATTTCTACAGAAGAGGCAGTTGAATTAATAGAAGCCATCAATAGAAATGCAGGAACAGATAAAATTGAGATAATTCCAGGAGTAAGTTATAGGCATATTCTTATATGGAGAGGAGGCTCCGGAGGTCTTCAAACCTATCCTCCTCATGATCTTTTAGGAAAAAGTATTTGGTTTGCTTTTCAAGCTTATGATGAAGAGCCCTATTTAAAAGAATTTATTATTAAAGCTATAGAAATTTTAGAAAAACATCCCATTAATTTAAGAAGAAAACTAAATAATTTACCTCCAGCCAATGCTATATGGCCTTGGGGACAAGGAAGGACCCCTGAAATTGAACCATTTTCTGAAAAATGGGGTTTAAAAGGGGCTGTTATTAGTGCTGTAGACTTAGTAAAAGGACTTGGTAAACTTGCTAAAATGACTGTTATTGATGTTCCTGGTGCTACAGGATATATAGATACCAATTATGAGGGCAAAGTAGATTATGCCTTAGAAGCTTTAAAAGATCACGACTTTGTTCTTATTCATGTAGAAGCTCCTGATGAAGTTTCCCATCAAGGTTCCTTAGAATTAAAAATTAAAGCTATAAATGAATTTGATAGAAGAGTAGTAAGATATCTTCTTGAGAGAATAAATGAGGTTACTAAAAAATATAGAATTCTTGTATGCTGTGATCATTTAACTCCTATTTCTATAAGAACCCATTCAGCAAAGCCTGTTCCTTTTGCTATTTTTGATGTAACTCAGCATAAAAAGAAAAAAAGAGATATAAAGTTCTGCGAAAGAGAGGCTTTTCAATCTCCGCTAATTTTTAAAAGTGGTCCAGAACTAATACAATATTTTTTACAAAGAGCCCCTCTTATTTAAAGGAAAAAATTTAAGAAATGGAAATTGTTAAGACAGATATTCTTATAATAGGTTCTGGAATTGCAGGTTTAAGTCTTGCTTTAAGAGTTAAAGATTTAGGAGAGATTACTATTCTTACTAAAAAAAGAGCATTTGAAACAGCTACCTCCTTAGCTCAGGGAGGCATAGCCTGTGTGATGGGGGAGGATGATAATTTTGAACTCCATATTAATGATACCCTTGTTGCAGGAGATGGTTTATGTAAAAAAGAAGTAGTAGAACTGGTTGTAAAATCAGCTCCAGAAAGGATAAAAGAACTTATAAAATGGGGAGTAAATTTTGATAAGGATCCAGAAAACCCAGAAAAATTTCATTTAACCCTTGAAGGAGGACATTCAAGAAGAAGAATCCTTCATGTAGGAGATTATACTGGAAGAGCTATAGAAAATGTACTTATAGAACGGGTTTTACAGGAAAATAATATAAAAATTCTTGAACACTGCTTTGTTGTAAAATTGTTAGTTGAAAACTTACTAAGACCATCAAAAATTTTGGGCGCTTTAGTTCTTGATCTTACCCATATAAAACCTATGATATTTTTGGCTAAGGTTGTTGCTCTTTGTACAGGTGGTGCGGGAAAAGTTTATCTTTATACCAGCAATCCTGATACTGCTACAGGTGATGGAATAGCTCTTGCTTATCAAGTAGGATGTAGAATTGCTAATATGGAATTTGTCCAATTTCATCCTACCTGTTTATATCATCCCAAGGCAAAAAATTTCTTAATTTCAGAAGCCCTAAGAGGTGAGGGAGCAGTTCTTTTAAATGCAGAAGGGAAAAGATTTATGCATAAATACGATCCGGTTAGAAAAGAGCTTGCTCCAAGGGATGTTGTTACCAGAGCTATAGATATGGAAATTAAAAAAACAGGAGCTGAATGCGTTTACTTAGATATTTCTCATCTTCCTTCAGATTATATAAAAAGAAGATTCCCTTTCATATACGAAACTTGTTTAAAATATGGTATTGATATAACCTCTCAGCCAATTCCTGTTGTTCCAGCAGCTCATTATCTTTGTGGTGGAATTTATACTAACATATGGGGTCAAACTGATATTCCTAATTTATTTGCTATAGGAGAATGTACTTATACAGGTCTTCATGGAGGAAATAGACTTGCCTCAAATTCCCTTCTTGAAGCCCTTGTTTTTTCCTATCAAGCAAGCTTAAAAATAAAAGAGCTTTGGGAAGAACTTAAGAATATGCCTTTTAAAAAACCCCCTATAAAAGAATTGGCTGTTAAAGAAATAAAAGAAGAAAAAGTTTTTTATTTCTCATAACTGGGATTTAATAAGAAAAATAATGTGGGATTTTGTAGGTATAGTGAGAAGTTTAAAAATGTTAGAATTTGCACAAAAAAGAATAGAATTTATTAAGAAAGAAATAAAAGAAAACTGGCCAGGTATTTATCTTGATCTTGATACTATGGAATTAAAAAAAATTGCTATAGTAGCGGAATTAATAACCAGATCAGCCCTTCAAAGATTAGAATCAAGAGGAACTCATTATTTAATTGATTATCCCTATAAAAGAGATATTTATCAAAAAGATACTATAATTTCAAAAAATTTTTAAAAATTTTTCAAAAAATTTCATAAAATTATCTTTACAAAATAGTTTTTTTTGATAAGATTTTTAATGAATTAAAGATTGGGAGGAGAGGGTGAAAGTGATTTTTGATCCGGATATTCCTGAAGAAATTAAAGAAGATATACTTAATGCTATAAAAGAAGAAAATATAGGAGAAATTTGTAAATTTTGTGGAGGAGATACTTTATATGTAGCTCATTTAGGAAATATATTAGATGTAAAATGTTATGAATGTGGGCACTCCTATTTAGAGATAGAGTTGGAGGAGGAATAAAAATTAGAGTTGAAGTTGTATGATTTAGTAATAGTTGGTGCAGGTCCTGCAGGAATAACTGCTTATCTTTATGCAAAAAGATCCCTTTTAGAAGTTCTTCTTGTTGATAAAATAGGAATTGGTGGACAACTTCTTCTTATAGATTTTGTTGAAAATTATCCNGGTTTTCCAGAAGGTATAACAGGATTTGAATTAGCTGATTTATTTAGAAGACATATCGAAACACTTGGTTTAAATTTTAAACAAGGAGAGGTCAAAAAATTAGAAAAGAAAGATAACTTTTTTAATCTCTATTTAGATAATAATGAAATTTTAACTTCTAAAACTGTTCTTTTTATCTATAGGTGCTTCTCCCAGAAAATTAAATATTCCTGGAGAAAAAGAATTTACGGGAAAGGGCGTTTCCTATTGTGCAACCTGCGATGGCCCCTTCTTTAAAGATAAAATTATAGCTGTAGTAGGTGGAGGTGATACAGCTTTGCAAGAATCACTTTCTTTAACCAAATTTGCTAAAAAGATATATCTTATTCATAGAAGAAATACTTTTAGAGCTACTAAAATTTTACAAGAAAGGATTTTTAAAGAAGAAAAAATAGAAATTCTTTGGAATGCAATTGTTACAGAAATTAGAGGAAAAGACCAGGTAGAAGAAATAGAAATTTTTAATAAAGAAAAAGGAGAAAAAAGCACCCTTAAAGTTTCAGGAATTTTTATTTTTATAGGTTATGAGCCAAATACTGATTGGTTAAAGGGTGTGATAGAATTAGATAATGAAGGATTTATTATTACTGATGCAGAAATGAGAACCTCTCTTCCCGGAGTATGGGCAGCCGGAGATTGCAGAAGTAAAATAGGAAAACAAATTGTTATTGCTTGTGGTGAAGGAGCAGTAGCAGTAATTTCTATAGAAAATTATCTTCAATCAATAGGGATTTAATTTTTTCAAAGGAAATTATTCCCTCTCTTATTAAAGAAATTTTATTTTCTACTACAGAAACAATAGTGGAAGGCGAAGTAGCATAAAGGATTCCTCCATCTAAAACAAAATCTACTTCTGGTATTTCATTTAATACTTCTTCAACACTTCTTGATGGCTTTTTCTCACTTATATTAGCACTTGTTCCTGTAATTGGGGCTTCAAATACCTCGCATATTTTTCTTACTACAGGAGAGGAAGAAAGCCTTACTCCTATAGTTCCTGTTTTAGCTGTAAGCAAAGGAGAGACAGATTCTTTTGCTTTAAACACTATAGTTAAAGGTCCAGGCCAAAATTTAGAAATTAATTTTTCAGCTATAGGTGGGACCTCTTTTACTACAAGAAAAAGCTGTTCATAATTCCCTATGAGTAAAAGAATAGGTTTGTCAAAGGGTCTTTTTTTAAGATAGAATAATCTTTCTATAGCTTTTTCTGAAAATGGATTTGCAGAAAGACCATAAAAGGTTTCTGTAGGGATAGCTCCGACTTTATCTTCCTTTAAATAAAAAGCTACCTTTTCCGTCAATTTCATTAAGATTGGAAAGATCTTCTGAAAGTTTTAAAATTATAGGGTTCATCAAAAATAATTAAAATTAAGATGAAGAAGCTTCTTTTAAGGAAGGTTTATTTTCCTCTTTTTGAGGTTCTTCCTGAATATAAATTCTTTTGTAGTAAATTAATCTTTTACAATGGGGACATTCATAATATCTGTTATCCTTTTGCAATTCATTATAAAGTTGAGGAGGAATTGCCATATGACACCCTTCACATACATAATTATCAACAGGAGCTATTCCTAATCCCCCTTTCTTTTCTCTTAGAGCTTCATATTTTCTTAAAAGATTAGAAGGAACTTTTTTAGCAATTTTTTCTCTTTTTTTCAAAAGTTCATTTTTATTTATAGAAAGTTTAGCACAAAAGGAATCAAATTTTTGTTTTTCTTCTTCAAAGACACTTTCTACTTTTTTCATTTCTTCTTCTAATTTTCCCTTTTCTTTTTCTAAATTTTCTATTTCTTCCATTAGTTTTAAAATTTCATCTTCTTTTTGTTTATTTGCTTTTTTAATTTCTTCAATTTCCCTAAGGAGAAGTTGATATTCCCTTGTACCTCTTATTTGAATTAATCGAGCTTGTGTACTTTTTAATCTCTGATATTCCTGTTTTAATTCTTCTTCAAAAAGATCTTTTTGCTTTTTCTTTTCTTCTATAATTTGATTTAGGTTTTCTATTTTTTTTGTCAGTACTTCTTTTTCTTTTTGGGCTTTTTGTAAAGACTGAGGGATCTCTTGCATATTTTTTTCAATTTTAAGTATTTCTAAATCTATTTTTTGTAATTCAATAAGTTTTGATATTTCTTCTTGCATTTATTAGTCCTCCCTTTTATAAACAAAAATTTTATATGGACTTTCGTTTTTTAATATTTCTATTGGAATATCTATATTATGAGTTTTTAAAAATTCTTGAATTTTTAGTTTAAGGAAAGGTAAAACAAAACTTTCTGAAATTCCATGATCTATAATAATGAAATTAAAACCTTCTTCATAGGCTTCTTTTGCATAATGATATTTTACATCAGAGGTTATTAAGGTATTTATTCTTAATTTTTTAAGTTCATCTTTTAGAAAAGCCCCTGAGCCTCCACAAAAACCAAAGGAATCTATCTCGGTTTCTAAGTCTCCTACTACCATAACCCAATTATTTATAAGATCCTTAATTTTTTCAACTAAATCTTTTAATTTAATAGATTTTTTTAAGTATACAACCCTTCCCAGTCCAAAATTTTCATTTTTTTCTTTGAGAATAAAATCAGAGCCCTCTAAATTTAGAGCTTTAATAAAAGCTTCAGACACTCCATCTGATATTTTGTCAAGGGGTGTATGCCAAGAAATTAAATTAAGATTTTTTTTTATAATAGAATATATTAATTTTCCTTTGTATTCTTCTTGGATAATATTTGATAAAGGTTTATAAATAAGAGGATGATGGCTTATAATAAGATTAAGATTCTTTTCTGAGGCATAAGAAATTACATCTTTTGAAACATCTATAGTTAAAAGGATACCAAAAACAGGATTAAAAAAAGAACCTATTTGTAATCCATTATTATCTTGTGGTTCTGCTAATTGAAGAGGAGCTATATTTTCTAAAAACTTACAGATATCTTTTACATAAAGAGACATAATTTATTAGTGGGCCCGCCAGGATTCGAACCTGGGACCTTCCGGTTATGAGCCGGTGGCTCTAACCAGCTGAGCTACGGGCCCTTTTCTATCTGCAAATTTATAAAATAATATAAATTTTATTTCTTGTCAAGATTAATGAGATTTATGTTTTTGCTTACATTCTGGACAAAAACCAAAAAAGATAATTTGATACTCAGTTATTTCACAATCCTTTATTTCTTCAGGAATATTAAAATTATCCTTAATGTTTTCAATATCTATAACCTTTTTGCAGGCTTTACAAAAGAAATGATGATGAGGATGGGTAAAGGGATCAAATCTTTTTCTCGTACTTTCAACGCTTATTTCCTTTACTAATCCCTTTTCTGTAAGTACTTCTAATGTATTATAAACTGTAGCAAAAGACATACTTGGAAAACGAGGTTTTAATGCATTATAAATGTCTTCAGCTGAAGGATGTGATTTGTTATTTTCCAAAAATTCAAGAATCGCTAATCTTTGAGGAGTTAGTTTTAATCCTAAACTTTTGTAAAATTTTAGTTTCTCTTCAGTCATTTTCATTCCCCTTTTTAAATTTTTTTATAAATTTATTATAAGTTTAAAACATTTTTTTATTTATGCAAGTTTTTAAAAGATTTTAATTTTTCCCAATTTAATTCTTTTAGACCTAAGCAAGAATTTTGAATAATTTTAAAATTTTCTTCATCTTCAAAAATAGCAGAAATTAAAGGCCATTCCTTACATTTTTCAGGTTTAACAGGATGAATTTTACAAAGTTTTTTTTCTTTGTCAAAAAAAATACAAAACCCATCTTTTACTTTCATTTCTATTCTAAATTTTCCTTTTTTAACAGTATACAATTTTAAAAAATCCTTTTCAGAAAGATTTAAAAATTGAGCAATTCTTGAGATATCCCTTTTAGAAAGACTAATAGTACTCTCGCCTTTACAACAGGAACCACACCTTTTACATTCAAACATTTTCATAAAGAATTGGGTCTTTAATACCTGCCTCTTTGAAGGCTTTCAATCTAAGTTTGCAAGAATCACATTTTCCACAAGCTTTTTCATCACCTTTATAACAGGACCAAGTCAAGTGAAAGGGTGTGTTTAGTTTTATACCAAGTTCAACAATCTCTTTTTTGGTAAGATTTATGATAGGTGTTTCTATTTCAATCTGTGTTTCAGGCTTTGTTCCTACATTTATGGCTTGATTAAATTTTTCTATAAATATTTTTCTACAATCTGGATATCCAGAAAAATCCACTTCATTTACCCCTATAAATATTTTTTTTGCTCCTATTACCTCAGCCCAGGCAGTAGCAATACTTAAAAAAATACCATTTCTAAAGGGAACATAAGTAGAAGGTATACCCTCTTCTTCTTTTTCGGGAATTTCAAGCTCCTCTGAAATTAAACTTGATCCTCCAAAATCCTTAAAAAAAGGAAGATAAACAATTTGAAATTTTTCTGGTTTAAAAAATTCTATTAATTTATAAAAACATTCTAATTCTTTTTTTTGAGCCTTTTGTCCATATTGAAAATGTAAAAAGGAAAGTCTGTAATTTTGGGAAGCAATACTGGCACATACAGTGCTATCCATTCCGCCACTTAAAAGAACTATAGCAAGCTCTTTTTTCATGGTTTATAAAAATAAAAAAAGCGCCCCCCAAGGGGGATTTGAACCCCTGTCGCCGGCGTGAAAGGCCGGTGTCCTGGACCTGGCTAGACGATGGGGGCATCTTTTATGGGCCGGGTAGGATTCGAACCTACGACTCCCAGCTTAAAAGGCTGGTACTCTGCCTGGCTGAGTTACCGGCCCATTTTTTTATTTTTATTAATCGTGTTTACAAATATAAATTAAATCTCTTCTTTGTCAAGTTTTTTGTTTAACTTAATTTTAATTTCTATCTCCTCAATTTTATCAGGAACTTCCTTCAAAACCTTTATAAATCCTAATAAAGGATATATAAGTGCATCCTCCACAAAACTTTTCATAGGTATTTTTTTGTTATTAATTTTAAGTAAAACTCTTGGCTCATACTTTTTAATAAGTTCTTCAATAAAATTTGCAAGAATCTCGTAATCTTTAAAAAGAAAAAATTTTTCTTCAGGATAAAGAGATTCCCACTTTTCTAAATCATCTTTCACCACAAAGCCTAATAAATTTCTTATCTCACTTTTTATTCTTTTTAAATCTTCATCTTTTTCTTTTACTACCCAAATTTTTTGAACCATATCAAAGTTTTTAAACCCTTCTAAAATAACTATATTAAAATTCCAAAAGAGAGACTGAAAATAAACATACCAATCCTTAAAAGAGGAAAGGTCAAAATTTTCAGGGTTTAAATAAAGGGTAAATAAATTTTCTTGAAAAAATCCGACTAAAGGAATCCCTTTTTTTCTGTAAAGCCAAGTATCCTTTTCTGGTATATCTGTAAAAATATCCTTTTCTTTAGAGGATTTTACAACAGCAATTTTATAACCTTTATTTTTAAGGATTTCATATAAAGAAAGAGCAAGAGTTGTTTTTCCAGCGTTATGATATCCTGAAATAGAAAATAAAAAGGGCATATTAAATAGTGATCTCTTCTCCTATTTTTGGAACAATAAGAACAGTAGGAATATTATATTTTTTTAATTCCCTTTCAAAACTTTCTATATCTCCTGTAAGAATGGGGAAGGTTTCATAGTGCATAGGGATTACGATTTCAGGTCTTATAAGATCACAAGCTTTAGCAGCCTCTTTAGGTCCCATTACATAGTGATCTCCTATTGGGAGAAAAGCTACCTTAGGAGAGTAAAGTTCTCCAATTAATTTCATATCATAGAACAATCCTGTGTCTCCTGCGTGATAAATAGAAGTCCCGTTTTCTAAGGTTATTACAAATCCGCAAGCACTTCCTCCATAACCGCCATCAGGAAATGAAGAACTATGTAGAGCAGGGACCATAGTAAATTTTAAATTATTTACTTTATAGGTCCCACCAATATTCATTCCTGTTACCTTAGGGATCCCTTGTTTAAGTAAATATTGGTGTATCTCATGAATAGCAATTACTTCAGTAACAGCTGTTCTTGCAAGTTTAAGAGTATCTCCAAGATGATCTCCGTGAGCATGGGTTATTAAAATAAAATCGTAGGGACCGAGATCAACATTTTTTGGAGCTAAAGGGTTGCTTATCCAAGGATCTATAAGTATTTTTTTACCTTCCTCAGTTATAATTTTAAAACAAGAATGTCCGTAAAAGGTTATTTTCATTTAATTATCTTTTAAAGATAAGATGGAGCGGGCGACGGGATTCGAACCCGCGACCTACAGCATGGCAAGCTGTCGCTCTACCAGGCTGAGCTACGCCCGCAAATCAATTTTTAAATATAACTTATAATTAAAAAGCGTCAAGAATTTAAGATTCTATACCAAAACATTCAGAAAGTTTAACAACTTTTTCGTATTCCTCATCTACTCTTTTTTTAATATATTCTATTTGCTCTGGAGTTAGATGTCTAAATCTTCTTTGCAATTTAAAATACTCTTCTATAGGTTTTGGCTTATCAATTTTTCTGTTAAGGATATATTTTCCATCTATAACCTCATAAAGAGGAAAAATTCTTGTTTCTACAGCTAATTTAGCAAGTAAAACACTATCTTCACTTTTACAACCCCATCCTGTTGGACAAGGAGAAAATATATGAAGGAAAGCAGGTCCATTTACCAAGGATGCTTTTTTTACCTTATTCATAAGGTCAACAGGATAGGCAGGACTTGCTGTTGCTGCGTAAGGAATATTATGAGCAACCACTATTCCCATAAGATTTTTTTTCCAAGTGACTTGCCCTTTTATAACTTTTCCAGCAGGGCTTGTAGTAGTATGAGCTCCAAAAGGGGTAGCACTTGATCTTTGAACACCTGTATTCATATAGGCTTCATTATCAAGACAAATATAAATAAAATCATGCCCCCTTTCTAAAGCTCCAGAAAGAAACTGAAGTCCTATATCAAAAGTTGCTCCATCTCCTGCAAAAACAACTACATTTATCTTTTCTCTTTTAGAGATTTTACCTTTTCTTTTTAAAACTTTAATGGCTGCTTCAATTCCAGAAGCAACTGAAGCTGAATTTTCAAAGGCTACATGTATCCATGGCACTCTCCAAGAAGTATATGGAAAGGGGCTTGAAATAATTTCCATACAACCTGTAGATGATACTGCAATTGTATTTGGTCCGAGTGCTTTTAAAGCTAATTTAAGAGGTAAAACTGTTCCACAACCTTGACAGGCTCTGTGTCCTGGAGCAAAACCATCATATTCAGGTAATTTTTTTAAATTAAAACCTTTAAAATCTTTTAGTTCTGGTCTCATTTCTTTACTCCTTTACTCCATAAATTTCATAAGAAAACTTTGGTTTTTTATTAATAGCTTCATAGGTTTTTTCAAAAAGTTCAACAAAATCCTCTACTGTTACATCTCTTCCAGAAAGGCCAGCAATAAAATTTACTACCTTAGGTCTTTTATTAGACTGGTATAGAGCAGAACGTACCTCTATTCCTACAGGGCCTCCTGTTGAACCATGACTTACAGCTCTATCTATAACTCCCAGAGCTTTGATTTTTCCTATAGCTCTTAAAAAATCTTTTAAAGGAAAGGGTCTCCAGAGTCTAAATCTTAAAAGCCCTACTTTTTTTCCTTTTTTCCTCAAAAAATCAACTGCATTCATAGCTGTTTCAGCAAGACTTCCCATAATAAGAAGAGCAACTTCAGCATCTTCCATCTGATAAGTTTCAACAGGTTGATATCTTCTTCCTGTTAATTTTTCAAATTCTTTCCAAGCATTTACTATAATTTTATAAGAAGCTTTAAAAGCTTCATCTTGAGCTTTTTTTGCTTCAGTATAGATTTCTGGGACCCCTATAGCTCCCATTGTAATAGGTTTTTTAGGATCTAATTTATATTTCATACGAAGAGGAGGAATATATTTGTCAACTAATTCCTGGTCTAAAAGCTCAATAGGTTCTATTACATGAGAAAGGGTAAATCCATCAATATTTACTGCAACTGGAAGTAAAGCCTTTTCAGCAACTCTGTAAGCATGATATATAAGATCCACTGCTTCTTGCCCATTTTCAGCAAAAGTGGTTATCCATCCAGAATCTCTCATAGTCATCACATCTGAGTGATCATTCCATATACTTATAGGAGCAGAAATAGAACGATTAGCAATAACCATTACAATTGGAAGTCTAAAAGCAGAAGCAATAAAAAGATTTTCGTACATTAAAAGTAATCCTTGAGCAGACGTAGAGGTAAAAGTTCTTGCACCTGTTGCAGCTGCACCTATACAGGCACTCATAGCTGCATGTTCAGATTCAACAGGCATATATTCAGCTTCCAATTCTCCATTATTTACAAGTTCAGCTAAGTGTTCAACAATATGAGTTTGAGGAGTAATTGGGTAAGCAGAAATTACATCAACTTTACACTGAGCAACTGCCTCAGCTATAGCAATAGAAACCTCTTTAGCTAATCTTTTACCCATTTCTCTATGCCTCCTCTAAAACCATAGTTATAGCATTTTTAGGACAGTTAGCTGCACATATTCCACACCCTTTACAATAGTACAAATTACAAATAAAATAACCTTCTTCATCTTTTTTATAACAAAGATCAGGGCAAAGAGCATAACACATTCCACATTTTATACATTTTTCTTTATCTAAAACTGGTTTATAAGCTCTCCAATCTCCAGTTTTAAATTTTACAGAATTTCCTGGTTCTAAAATAAACATTCCAGGTGCTAATTCTTTCCAGCTGATTAGTCCTTGATCTTTTGGCATCTTTTATACTCCTTTATAAATTTGAGTTTCTTCTAAAGCTCTGTGTAAAGCTTTAATATTCTTTTCAGCAAGTTTACCAAACCTTTCTTTTAATGCCTCTTCCATACTTTTAACTTTTATAACTCCTGTAGTTTTAAGAAAAGCACCTAACATGGTAGTATTAGTAATAGGGACACCTATTTCTTCAATAGCAATTTTAGTTGCATTAACTAAAGCAAGTTTACCTTTATAATCTCCTAAAATTTTTCTAACTTCCTCTTCAGAAAGATGGGAATTCAAAATAGCTACACCAGTTTCTTTCAATCCTTCAGTAACCTTAGTTATTTTAGGAAGAGATGGATCAAGCACCAAAATTATATCAGGATGATATATTTTTTCTCTTGTTCTTATTCTTTCTTCTCCAATTCTTGCAAAAGCCTGAACAGGTGCTCCTCTTCTTTCTGGTCCAAAACTGGGGAATGCTTGGGCAAATTTACCTTCATTAATAGCTGCTACAGCAATCAATTCAGCAGAGGTTACAGCTCCTTGACCTCCTCTTCCGTGAATTCTTATTTCTATCATAAAACTCTCCTTTTTTAGAAAATTGTTTACTTTACATATTAATTTTTCTCTATCACAAAATAAATATCTTGTCAAGAGAAATTGACAAAAATCTCATTAATTTTTAAAATGTGTTTTTTAAGATTTTTAAAAAGGAGGAAGATAGAATGGGAGAACTAAGTGGAAAAGTGGCTTTAATAACAGGTGCGGGAAGAGGTATAGGAAGGGCAATAGCTTACGAACTTGCTAAGGAAGGTGCTAAAGTAATTATTAACTATAGAAAATCAGAAGAAAAAGCAAAGANCTTAGTTGAAGAAATAGAAAAAATAGGAGGAAAGGCTTATTTGGCAAANTTTGATGTAGCAAATTTTGAAGAAATAAAGGAGAAAATAAAAGAAATTGAAAAAGANATTGGAAATATTCATATTTTAGTNAATAATGCAGGTATTGTAAAAGATACTTTATTTTTGAGAATGAAAGAAGAAGACTGGGATGAAGTTATTAAAACTAATTTATATTCAGTTTTTTATGTTACACAGGCAGTTTTACCAATGATGATAAAAGAGAGATGGGGGAGGATTATTAATATATCTTCGGTGGTGGCATTTACAGGAAACCCTGGGCAAACAAATTATGCAGCTGCAAAAGCAGGAATTATAGGATTTTCAAAAGCACTGGCTTTAGAAGTTGCAAGTAGAAATATAACTGTAAATGTAATTGCTCCAGGTTATATAGAAACTGATATGACAGCAGGACTTCCAGAAAAGGTAAAAGAAGCGTTTTTGCAACAAATTCCACTTAGAAGAACTGGACTTCCAGAAGAGGTAGCTTATTTAGCTACATTTTTAGCCAGTGAAAAAGCAAGCTACATTACCGGTTGCGTTTTTCATGTAAATGGCGGTTTATATAGAGGCTAATATTTTTGAAAGTTTATTTCTTGAAAATTTTTAAAAAAGTTTTAAAATAAAATTAATTATAATTAGGAGAGGAGAAAGAATATGGAAATTCTTATTTTTGGAAATCCTATTTTAAGAGAAAAAGCCAAACCAGTTGAAAATATAGATGGAGAACTAAAGGAAACCATAAATAAAATGGCTGAAATTATGTATAAAGCTAAGGGTATTGGGCTTGCTGCAAATCAGGTAGGGATTTTAAAAAGATTTTTTATAATGGATGTTTCTCAAAAAGAAGGAAAAAACAAATTGGAAGTTTATATAAATCCAGAAATAGTTTCTACAGAAGGAGAAACTATTTATGAAGAAGGTTGTTTAAGTATTCCTGGGTACTTTGCTCCTGTTAAAAGATATGCCAAAATTTATATTAAAGCTTATGATATAGATGGTAACCTTATTGAAAGGGAATTAGATGAGATCTCTGCTATAGTTTTTCAACATGAATATGATCATCTTGATGGAATCTTGTTTATAGATAGGCTTTCACCTATTAGAAAACAGCTTTTCAAGAAATGGTGGAAAAAACATTATAAAAAATAATTTTAAGGTTCGTTAATTAATCTAAATCTTTCTATATAAGTTGTATAACCTTCTTTATTAAATTCCAAATAAATTCCTTCAACCTTTACCTTTTCACTTTTTTCTACTTCTAATTTTCTTGGAACCATAGTAAGATACATTTCTAAGGCTTGATTTATTTTCATTCCTATAATGCTTTCTACAGCGCCACACATTCCCACATCAGTGATATAACCTGTTCCCTTAGGCATAATTCTTTCATCTGAGGTTTGCACATGTGTATGAGTACCTATTACTGCTGATACAAGACCATCTAAAAAATATCCCAACCCAAGTTTTTCCGAGGTTGCTTCTGCATGAAAATCAATTATTATAAAAGGAGTTTCCTTTTTTATTTCCTGAACAAGATATTTACCTACAGTGAAAGGATTTTCTAAGGGTCTCATAAAGATTCTACCTTCTAAATTTATTACTCCAAGTTTAATATTTTCTTTAGTATAAATAGTCCAACCCTTACCAGGAGCATTTTCTCCATAATTTGCTGGTCTTAAAACTCTTTCTGTTTTTTGTAAATAGGGGAAAAATTCTTTTTTCCAAATATGATTTCCTGAAGTAAGGACATCAATTCCATAAGAAAAAAGTTCCTCAGCAACTTTTTCTGTTAATCCATATCCACCTGCTGCATTTTCACCATTAGCTATAATAAAATTAGGACTATATTTTTTAACTAATTCTGGAAGAAAAATTTTTACTGCTTTTCTTCCAGAATTACCTACTATATCTCCTAAAAATAGCAGTTTTACTTTATTTGGCATATTCAATAGCTCTTGTCTCTCTAATTACAGTTACTCTTATAATTCCTGGATAGGTCAATTCTTTTTCTATTTTTTGAGCAATTTCACGAGCTAATATATAAGCTTCTTCATCACTTATTTTTTTATCATCTACTATAACTCTTATTTCTCTTCCAGCTTGTATAGCAAAAGCTTTTTCTACCCCTTCAAAAGAGGAAGCAATTGCTTCAAGTTCTTTTATTCTTTTTATATAAGCTTCTAATAACTCTCTTCTTGCTCCTGGTCTTGCTCCAGATATAGCATCAGATATTTGCAAGATTATTCCTAATAAACTCGTAATAGGAATATCTTCATGATGAGAGGCTATTGCATTTACAATATCTTCCTCTTCTCCATATTTTCTTGCTATTTCAGCACCTATTAATGCATGAGGACCTTCCATTTCATAGGAAGAGGCTTTTCCTATATCATGAAGTAGTGCAGCTCTTCTTGCTTTTTTTGCATCCATTCCCAGTTCACTTGCTAAGGCTCCACAAATTATAGCTGTTTCAATTGAATGTTGCAAAACATTTTGACTATAACTGGTTCTATATTTTAATTTTCCAATCATTTTAATAAGTTCAGGATGGAGTCCATAAATTCCCAATTCAAAACAAGCTTTTTCTCCTACCTCCATTAGATGATGCTCCATTTCCTCTTCTACCTGTTTAACAACTTCTTCAATTCTTGAGGGGTGTATTCTTCCATCTGCGATAAGTCTTTCTAAAGCAATACGAGCGATTTCTCTTCTTAAAGGATCTACACATGATAGAACCACAACCTCAGGAGTATCGTCTATTAAAAGGTCAACACCGGTTAAAGTTTCGAAGGTTCTTATATTTCTTCCTTCTCTTCCAATTATTCTTCCTTTCATTTCTTCATTTGGAAGTTGAACGACAGAGACTGTTTTTTCTGTTACAAAAAGCACAGCAGCTTTTGAAATGGCATAAGCTAAAATTTCTTGGGATTTTCTTTTAGCTTCTTCTTTAGTTTCGTTTTCGTATTTCATAATAAGTTTTGCTTTTTCCTCTTTTAATTCCTCTTCTATTTTTTTGAGAAGTAATTCCTTAGCCTCCTTTTCTGTAAGTCCAGAAATTCTTTCTAATTCTTCTTTTGTTTGCTTTAATATTTCATCAATTTGTTTTTTTTCAGCCTCAATAAGGGCTTTTAGATCTTCAACTTCTTTTAATTTTCTTTCTAAAGCTTCTTCTTTTTTGATAAGAGTTTCTTCTTTATGAAGGAGCCTTTCCTCTTTTAAAGAGACTTCTTTCACTTTTTTTTCAAATTCTTTTTCTAAAGCGTGCTTATGGGCTAAAAGTTTTTCTTTTATTTCAATTTCTGCTTGTTGGAGTTTCAATTTAGCATCTTTTTCAGCTTTTTCTAAGATTTCTTTGGCTTTTTGTTCAGCATCTTTAATAAGGGTTTCTACTGTCTTTTTTGCTTCTAATTCTTTCTTTTTTTGAATATATAAATAGATCCCCAATAAAAGGAGAGCGATTACAAATCCAATTATTATTCCCAAAAGGATATTCATACCTAATTCCCCCTTTATAAATTAAAAGTTAAAAAATTTAAATTTTAGAGGGAGAAGGAAAGAGGATAAAAATGATATTTATTAGAAATTAAAAGACCCCAGGGTGCCGTAAGGACTTCCTGCTCAAAGCTCTGTGGAAAATACTTTTGGGGTGGGGTCTGATAAGCCCTAAACGCCTTTTTAAAGGCAAAAGAGCCTCAGAACCACCTTGCCCCTTCATTTCAACAGTGTTAGCTTGGCAGGTCAACTTCATCCTCACGGACACCCCAGGATAACCTTTCTTTTTCTAAAAACTCTCCCATTTTATTAAGTTGAGTTTTAATACACCTTTCTAAAGCTTCTTTTTCTTTTTTAATTTTTATATAATCATGTGCAACTTGTAAAAGAAGCCAAACAGCTAATTTAAAAGTAGGAACCTTTTTAAAATTTTCTACTTCCCTTTTTTTATCTTCTAAATATTCCAAAACTTCCTTAACTTCCTCTTCCGGAACATGAGACCGGAAAAGGAAGGTTTGACCTAAAAATTCAAAACTTATTTCTTTAGCTTTTTGCATTTTTAATTATATTTGGGAGAGCTTTTCTATTAAACTACCTATCCTTTCTTTTATTATCCTTCTTTCCTCCTCCCTCTTATTTATTTCTTCTAAAAGTTTAATATTTTCTTGTTCTTTCTCTTTTAATTTCATCAATAAAGCTTCTTTTTCATTTTTTAACTGAACTACCAAAGAAAGAAGCGCATTAATTTTTTCTTCTAAATCTGCAATATCTTGAAAATCCATTTGTACCTCCGGAATTTGTTAGAAATTTTTGTTAAAAATATTAAAATCTATTTTAATTCTTTTGTCAAGAGTAGTTTAAATTAAACAATTTCTAACATTTTTTTAACAGCAGAATAGGCATTTTTTATAATTTCTTCTGGAAGATCTATTTCAAACTCTAAGTTTTCTAAAGCATTTAATACATTTTCTAAAGAAATTTTTTTCATAGAAGGACATACCATCTTTTCTGGAGAAGGATGATAAAATTTTTTTATCTGGATTTTCTTTACTTAAAGGATAAAGAAGACCAACTTCTGTTCCTATAATAAATTCCTTATAAGGAAGTTCTTTAGCAAGCCTTAACATTCCACTGGTTGAAGCTACATAATCCGCAAGATCAATTACTTCGGGACGACATTCAGGATGAGCTATAAATATAGCAGAAGGATGTTCCTCTTTAGCTTTTATTACCTCTTCAGGAGTTAAAAAATGATGGAAAGGGCAAAAACCTTCATGATAAATAATTTTTTTATCTGGATAAAATCTCTGAGTGTATTGAGCTAAATTCATATCTGGAAGCATAATTACTGTTTTTTCTTTTAATGTGCCAACTACTTTTACTGCATTAGCCGAGGTACAGCAAATATCACTAAGAGCTTTTATTTCAGCATAAGAATTTACATAGGTCACAACTGGAGCAAATGGATATTTATTTTTTAAAGCTATTACGTCTTCAGGAGTTATCATCTCTGCCATTTCACAGGGGACTTCTTTAACAGGTAGTAACACCTTTTTCTTAGGTAGAAACAATTTTTGCTGTTTCTGCCATAAAAAATACACCACAAAAAACTATCACTTCTGCATCAGTTTTACTTGCCTTTAAACTCAATTCTAAAGAGTCTCCTCTCAAATCTGCTATATCTTGAATTTCAGGAGGTTGATAATTATGGGCAAGAATAATTGCCTTTCTTTCTTCCTTTAATTTTAGAATTTTTTCTACTAAAATTTTTTTGTCCATATTTGGATAATTTAATTATTTAATTTATAATTTTATTTAATAATTTAATCCACAATTTTTAAAATTAAAGACTTTTTAGTACTTTTTCTAAATTCTTATAACATTCAAAAGGTACATTTAGATTATTCAGCCCTTTTCCTAATTTTATGTCGGGTTTATTTTCCCCATGAAAATCACTTCCTCCAGTTAATAATAATCCTAACTCCTTAGCACACTCTATTAAAAACTTAGTAAAATCAATTGTATGTTCGGGATAAAAGACTTCTATCCCCATTAATCCAAAATTTTTAAGCAATTTAATATATTTTTTTAATTCTAAAAGATTTAATTTTAAAGTTATAGGGTGAGCAAGAACAGGAATTCCTTTTGCCTCAAGAATTAATTTGATACCTTCTTCAGGTAAAAGAAGTGCTTTAGGTACATAAGCAAGAGCTCCTTTTTTTAAATATTTTTGAAAAGCCTCTTCAAAAGACTTAACAATACCTTTTTTAACTAAAAGATTTGCTATGTGAGGTCTTCCTATTTCTCCCTGGGCAATTTCTTTTAACTCTTCTAAAGTTATCTCTATACCAAGATTATTTAATTTTTCAATCATTTTTTTATTTCTTTCTTCTCGAGCTTTTTTGAGTTTTAAAAGAGTGTCATTTATTTTTGGGATTTCAGGCTCTAAAAAATATCCTAAAAGATGAAAATGTCCAGGTCCTTCAAATTTAATACTTATTTCTACTCCACATAAAAAAGGAAGATCTAAATCCTTGGCAGTATTATAAGCAGGTTTTAAGCCATCTATTGTATCATGATCAGTAAGGGCAAGGGCTTGTATTTTTTCTTTTTTAGCAAGGTAAACTAATTCTTCAGGAGAAAAGGTTCCATCCGAAGCTGTTGAGTGAGTATGGAGATCTATCAAACCTTTTTTACTCCACGACTAAGCTTATTTTGATAGGAGAATTTAATAAAGGATTTAAAAAGGGGATGAGGGTTGGTTCGGTTTAGATTTAAATTCAGGGTGAAATTGAACCCCCACAAACCAGGGATGATCTTCCAGGTTCTACTATTTCTACTAATTCTCCATTTGGAGAACTTCCCACAACTTTTAATCCAGCTTTTTCTATAGCTTCTCTATAAGCATTATTAAATTCGTAACGATGTCTATGTCTTTCAAATACTTCCTCTTTTTTGGTAGGCTTCCCATACCTTAGATCCTGGCTTAATAACACATGGATAAGCTCCTAAACGCATAGTTCCTCCAAGATCACATCCTTCCTCTCTCTTTTCTATGCGACCAGTTCTATAATCATACCATTCCTTCATTAAATAAATTACTGGATAAGGTGTATTTTTATCAAATTCTGTAGAATGAGCTTCTTTCCATCCAAGAACATTTCTAGCAAATTCAATTACAGCAAGTTGCATTCCTAAACATATTCCTAAAAAAGGTATCTTTTTAATTCTTGCATAGTTTATAGCAAGGATTTTTCCTTCTATACCCCTTATACCAAAACCACCAGGAACAAGAATTCCATCTACATCTCCTAAATAGGTTTCTATATTTTCTGGAGTTAATTCATCTGCATTTATAAATTTTAAATTTACCCTTAATTTATTTGCCAGCCCCCCATGAATGAGGGCTTCATTTAAAGACTTATAAGAGTCTTTAAGACTTACGTATTTTCCTACAATTCCGATGGTAACTTCGTCTTCTGGATTTTTATAAGTTTTAACTATTTCTTCCCATACGTGTAAATCCGGTTCTCTTGTCCACATATTTAAATATTCTATAATTTTGTCATCAAGTCCTTCTTTATGGAAAATAAGAGGTATTTCATAAATACAATCTACATCTTTTGCTGTTATTACAGCATCTTCTTCTACATTACAAAAAAGAGCAATTTTTTTCTTTATCTCAGGTGGTAGGAATCTATCTGTTCTACAGAGGATTATATCGGGTTGGATTCCGATAGCTCTTAATTCTTTTACACTATGTTGTGTAGGTTTAGTTTTAAGTTCTCCTGCAGTTTTGATATAAGGGACATAGGTAAGATGAATATATAAAGCGTTTTCTTTCCCTAATTCATATCCAAGTTGTCTTATGGCTTCTAAAAAAGGAAGACTTTCAATATCTCCTACAGTTCCACCTATTTCTATTATGGCTACATCAATTTGAGGACTTGCAAGATCAAGAATACAAGCTTTTATTTCGTCTGTCACATGAGGAATAATTTGGACAGTTCCTCCTAAATATACTCCTTTCCTTTCTTTTTTAATAACTGAATAGTAAATTTTCCCAGAAGTATAATTGTTTTTAACACCCATTTGTGCTGAGGTAAATCTTTCATAATGTCCCAGATCAAGATCTGTTTCTGCTCCATCTTCTGTTACATATACTTCTCCATGTTGGAAAGGATTCATAGTGCCTGGATCTACATTTATATAAGGGTCAAGTTTTTGAAGGGTAACTCTTAGTCCACGAGCCTCAAGTAAGGCACCTATAGATGCAGCTGCTAATCCCTTTCCTAAGGAAGATAAAACCCCTCCAGTAATAAAAATAAATTTAGTATGAAGTTTTCTAATATTTCTGGGGGATCTCATTTATTTTATTAATTGTAAAGCTGCAAGAAGTCCAGCTTTAACTACTAACTCAGCAGGAATTGTTTCGTAAACCTTTTTCCCTACTTTAATAGTTCTACATTCTGAAGGGCCACACACATCGCAGCATATACTTTGTCCTACTTTACCATTAATCCAATCTTCTAATGGTACATCATTAACCCAAATTTGATTAGATTGCAAAGAATTTTTTTTAAATTCTTCAACAGAAAGTTCATTCTTTTCTATAATTATTTCTATCCCTAAGGGGTTAAGATATTGCTTAAGAATAGAAATAGCCTTTTCAAGTTCTTTCTCTGTTAACTTACATCTTGGACATGTTTTTCCATTAATTAAAAGCCTTTGCCATTTAATTTTTAATGTGTTCATGGTTTTAATTTTACCCTCTTTTTATTTATTTTAAAAGAATCCAATCTCTAAAAGTTTATTTAAGAAAGCCCTGTTAATAAAAAATACCTCTTGCTAATCTTTTTTAAAAAAGAGCATTATTACTTAATTTTTAAGTTTTTCTGCTATAGCTAAAACTGTATTTGCATAGGGTTCGCTTATATTATACTTCATTATTATTTTCTTTTTATATTCTAAACTTTCTTCTTTTTTATATCCTTCTTTTTTGAGATAATTAGCTATACTTGCTAAGGCATCGGGGATACTATATAGATCAACTTTCCCATCTTTATCCCAATCGTAAGCATAAATTAAATAACTTTTAGGAACAAATTGAGGAAAACCAAAGGCTCCAAAAATAGAACCTTTTATAGAAAAGGGATCCCAATTATTCAAATAAGCTATTTCTATAAAATAAAGAAGTTCTTTATATCCCCAATTACTCCTCTTTTCTAATCTTTTCTTAATATTTTCATCATTAAGAGAAATTTCTGAACTATTAATAAATTTTTCAAAAAGTTCCTTTTCTCCAGATAAGGCTAAACTGTAAAATACATTTATTACAGGAAAATTTCCTGTTTTTTTGCCAAGATCAGTTTCTACAAGAAAAATGGCAACTATTACTTCTTTTTCTACATCAAATACAAATTCTATAT
>Ga0065719_101844_pt1 | contig 29302 bp, 39 predicted proteins | sample GBSCel85sediment_FD_59106 | JGI IMG/M metagenome (GOLD analysis project Ga0065719, IMG submission 59106) | Hot spring sediment microbial communities from Great Boiling Spring, Nevada - Cellulolytic enrichment CS 85C v3 (version 3) | ecosystem: Environmental > Aquatic > Thermal springs > Hot... | reverse complement strand
AAATTTGTCAGGCATCGCATCAGCAACAGAGGTAACTACAGCCGTGAGGAGTTTGAGCCAGAGGAGCTCCTCGCGAGCGAGGATGAGATACCTCCTCAGTCAAGAGGTGAGAGAAATGAGTGAGCAGCTGCTCGAGGAACTNTCTNAGATAAGGAGGATCCTAGATGAGAGACTCCCGGCAAGAGTACCGAGCTTCAGGGATTTCACGAAGNNANTGATCGATGAGTATTGGAAGCTAGGGGGCAGCTTCGTGAGTTATGAAAAGCTCNGGGAAGCTGTCTGCTCTCNAATGTCGATTTCCCCTCAACAATTCGATNTCTGGTTCAACGATTTNGTCTGGGCTTCAGCTGGGAGGTTGACAGTAGGGGAGTCCAGGACCTCATCTGGTAGGAGCGTCCACGTCTTGATGAAGGTTAAGACACCAGAAGAATTAGTGTGGGGAGGGTGATGGGGAGATGAGTGAGCCGCTTCCCTCCTCTCGCCGCGTAACTTTCTCCGACGAACTCTTGATGGTGACTCTCTCCAGAGAATTTGAACCTTGCGAGGTTGCAATAAACCCAGAGAACTTTGACATAGTATGCAAATACACATCACGAGTTTTTCACAGCATTGCATTAGACAAGGCGGAGAAAATCGCGAGGAAGTTCAAGAGAGAGTTGACGTTCATCGTTTCACCGGGCAACGGCGAGGTGAGGGTCACACTAGTATTTTCTAGGGCGAAGGAAGAGGATATGAAGAAGATGATCGTAAGGCTGGACTTCCACACCGCCAGGAAAACAGACGCGAGAACATGGTGGACAGTGGTCTCTCAAGCTGGAGAGAAACTGGAGCTTGAGGAGGCAATGGGACGAGGATTAATCAGATGTGTATGGAAAACGCTCGACCCAGGAGAAAAGACGCACTGGTACGAGTACTATGAGGTACTCGTACCGGGGTTGAAGTTCATCAGACACAGGATTAGTAACCGCGGGAATTACCACCGCGCGATATACACAGTCGAGGAACTCCTCGCGAGTGAGGGTGAGATACCTCCTCAGTTTTTCACTCACGAGGAGGAGGGAGAATGAGCGAGAATAAACGCGTCGTCACCGTTCGCGGTGGCTTGCATAGCTTCCTCTACGAGATCGGGCGTATCACCAAGACATTTGGGGCTCATTACACCGTCAACTTCGCCGACCGCGTCATTCTACACCATAAGTGCAAGTGGTATGTCGTATGGAGCACGCCTAGAAACTCATACACAGTCTGCAGCAATGATGGTCGCAGATTGGTGGTTTTCAAAGACAGCATGTACCTAGACGGGGAAAAGATTGATATTATCACCGCACCAGGCATGGAGGAGTTCACAGCAAGCGAGGTGTACGACAGCGTCGAGAAGGCAATAGAGGACTACTGGGAGTACCAACAGAATCCGCGTGCGTTCCTCCGTCGTATCTGCGTGCCTGAGGGTGTTTGTCCTTCTCAATCCTACACACACTAACCTTCCCGCTTTTTTTTTCCGTTTTCACATGGGGGGCAGTCACGAGGCTGCGCCCCCCATTTTTTTATGCGCCCCGGTATAACACCGTTATATTACATACAATAGCATATCGCTACGGAGTGGAAATATACCCCCCGAAAATGTGTCCCTCGCGGGAGGGGGGTCTCCGACAAACTTCAAAAAGCAATTAGGTGGCGTCTTTTCACGAGAAAAGTGACCAAACCTATGTCGCCTCGATTTCGGTACGGCGACAAAGCTATCAGGCCATGCTGTATATCTCAGATAGCCCAGATCCCGAAAGGCTCGCGACATTCTCAATTGCCCGAAATCGTCTTTCTCCTTGCTTATTTTTGTCACCCTTCGGAGTGAAAACGCAGGAAATTGCTTTTTTTCTGAGCACGGTGAGAGGGTATTCGGGGGGAGATGAGGCATGAGAGAGGCTCGTGTAAGCCAAATCTTTAGGAAATTTTTGTCAGACCCATCCGACAAAGATCTGGTGACCCAGATCAACATATTTATAAGCGTTTCGGTGGGGGCTCTCACCAACCCCAAAATGAAAAAGCAAGCAGCGAGCTCGTTTTTGAGCGATCGATTTGTCGCCCTATATAAAACCTGCCAATCGAGTCTATTTACGCTTTTCACCTCAGAGCCCCTAGCGTAATGTTTAAATATATGTCGATCTGAGCCACCAGAGTTTTGTCGGACCCCCCTGACAAAAATCCCCCAATGAATTAGCCGTTATATGTCACTCTACTTCCCCCACACCTCGAGTTAAGCTCACAGCATGCTCAGAAAAAAAGCAAGGAGCGGGCTTTTTCATCCGAGGGGGGGTCCCAAATAAGCAAGGAGAGAGGCGATCTCGCCGAATGGGGTTTGTCGCGGGGGTTTCGGGATCTGAGCATTCTGAGATAGGAATCGTGAGGAGATCGATTTGTCGCTTATATCAAAATTAGGGCGACAAAAGTCTGGTGCCTTTTCTCGCGAAAAGAAGCCAGCTAATTCCTTTTCAAAGTTTGTCGGAGAGGGGGGGTCCGCGAGAGAGAGAATTTTAGGGGGTACCTTTCCACTCCGCATGATGCTAACGTATAATTGTTGCAATATTACTAACTAACTATACTACTTGCAAACAATATGCGTCATTTTTATTGTTGCAATTATACCAAAAACGGAAATTTTATTATGAGTTTCCATCCTCTTAAGAGAGGGGGAATATGTTCAGCAAGGAGCACCCGGTTGAGGTATTTCTGCGAGAGAGAAAAGTATTCACGACCCGTGAATTCATTAACTATTTAATGTCTGCAGGCCTTACCTCGGAAACGGCGAGGAGATACATTTATTCCCTCATAAAGTCAGGGAGGATCGTTAAAATTGAAAAAGAATACTCGAGCCGTCCCGCAGTATGGCAAGTTGTGGAGTATAAAACTGAGGGTGAAAAAAGGGGGGAGAAGTAAATGAATAGCGAAGAGAGAGCCCAACCCTCACCATATAATGCATTATCTACTTTTAAAGTTAACGTACCTGACCCGTTCACCACACCCCAGGGGTGAAAATATGGAAAACGGAGATTTGTTAAACTGGGCTCGCTTCTATTTTTCTAAGGGCTTTCCGGTAATCCCTCTCCTTCCTCGAGAGAAAAGACCACATCCAAAACTGCTAAAGGAAGTTGGATGGGTGAAGGAAGACGGGACGCCGACATGGGAGCTCGCGAAAAGCCAATTAACCCAAAGAGAGCTCCATATTTGGTTTAGCGGCAAAAATCCGGGAAATGTCGGCATTGGGCTCGTAATACCCCAAAATTATGTCGTGATTGACATCGAGAAAGAGGAATACTTCCCGCTTTTCTTTGATGCCACACCTGATGAGCTTGCTAAAGCGACTTGGGTCGCGAAGACGGGTAAGGGGTATCACATCTACGCGAAAGTCGATGGCGGAAAGCCCGAATCGGTGAAATTAGACGGCATAATTGAGATCAGAACTAATGGGCTGATGGTAGTAGCCCCTCCCTCGATCCACCCATCGGGGAGGCAATATACCTGGCTGAGAGACCCCAGAGTAACCGAAATTGGTACGTTGCCATGGGATAGATATCAATTTTTCGTGAAGAGGGTAGAAAGTGCCAAAAGATGGTGGAAGCTCATTGAAGCGATAATTCCCCATTGGACGCCCAGCAAGAGGCATAATTTAGCGGGGGCCCTCGCAGGATTTCTAAGGAAGCAAGATGTCCCGAAAGAAGAGGCTTTATTCATCATACACATCATAGCGAGGCTCTCCGGGGATGATGAGATCGGGGATCGCTTCAGATACGTCGAGGACACTTACAAAAAGCCGATTGAGGAAGTGCAAGGTCTGAGTGGACTGAAGGAGATTCTTGATGAGAAAGTCATAGAAGTCATCAGAGAGCTCATGGGTGTTCAAAGAGTGAGAGAATTAGAAGAAAGACTGAGGATGAAGATGGAGACTCGCGTTAGGGAGTTAGAGAGGCAGGAGGAAGAGAATCTGGAGGAGATAAGGGCCCAGCTGCAAAATGAGGACTTATGGAGCGAGATCTTTCGCGTGATGGAGAGATTCATCAAAAAAGACATTAGGAGTGCGGTTTACAGCCACGTGGCGATGATTTCGTCCGTTTTACCGACCCCCGCGAACTTATGCAGCATAGCCCCCTCCTCGGAGGGGAAGACATACCCGATCGTCACGATGGCGAAGATTTACCCGGAAAATCGGGTCACGATTTTAGTAGGGGCCACGGAACGCTCTTTCATTTATGATCACAGCATTTTAGTTGACGAGAATGGCAATCCAATCGAGGAGGAAGTGGAGATCCTTCGGGAGCTGATTGCAACTGCGAAGGATCGCACAGAAAAGAAAGAGTTGGAGGCGAAATTACGTAAACTACTTAGAAATGCGAAGAGGCAGGTAGATCTCGATGGAAAGATCCTAATTTTCTTAGAAAAGCCAGATAGCGACTTAATGAAGAGAATGAGGCCAATTCTGAGTGGGGATAGCGATAGTTTCATATACAAATTCACGGACACCTCGGGAAACTACATTAGAACCGTCGACGTACTCTTAAAGGGGTGGCCCGTCATGATTTTCTGCAAAGCGGAAAGCGAATCGTTCGATGACTGGCTAGAGGATCAGATAAAGACCCGATTCCTGGTAATAAGCCCTCAGACCGGTCCGGAGAAGTACAAAGAGGCAAATAAGCTAACCGGAGACAAAATGGGGCTTCCTGCGGCGGCGTTTAAGAAAATCTATAATACCGATGAGCTCGATGAATTGAAAGCGAAAATGAGAGTGGTCTTAGATGAGCTAGAAAGACTGAAGAAGCAAGCTGGCCAGGGGATGTCCTATATCTGGAATCCGTTTAAGGAGATAATCACGGAGAAATTCCCTGCCGAGAAAGGGAGGCATATGAGAGACATAAAGAACTTTATAGCGATAATCCACTCCGTAGCGGCCACTAACGTGTTTACCCACCCTCGGCTAAAGTATAACGGCGAGGAGAACATCATAATCCTGCCGAGGGACTGCGAGGTGGCTCTAGATTTCTATGAGAGCACGCTAGAGACTGTTATGGCCGGGGTAAGCGAGAACGTAATTAAGTTCTTCAAAGACCTAAAAAAGACTTTTGGGACTGAGGAGTTCACGATAAGCAATATTGTTGAGAAATTGGGTTATAGAAGAGGTTCTGCAGGCGATTACCTGAGGAAATTACTAGATTTGGGCGTAGTAGATCGCAGAGAGAGAGATGACCGAAGAGGGGCCTACATCTGGTGGATTACCAGAGAGGAGATAGTCCCCCCGTTCGCGAAAGAGCTTCGCGAAGCTATACGTTCTTTTTCAAAGGAGGATTTGGCCAGGGTACTTGAGAGTATTGCTCAAAATGAGGAAGTCAAATTCATCGCTCATACGGGCGAAGAGATCACATTAGATGAGCTTTGGGAGAGATATTTCGCGAGAGATCTATCTGAGCACCAAGAGTCAATGAGTGAGCCCTCCTCGGAGGAGAAGACTGAAGAAGAGCCCCTGGTGGCAATAGCGGAAAGCAAACCTGATCCCTTGCCCTTAACGGACCACGAGAGCGAGCCAATTGAGGAGGACCCGCTTACAAATGTCTATAATCGGAAATATGACTACCTGCGGTTCAAAAACCCCACACCGAAGATGATGAAAGTTAAATTAGGATTCATCGAGAGAGCTCTGAGGGGCTCAACGGCTTACCTAAATGTCGCTACGCACCCACTTGAGGAGGGGTCTCACCCCTCGGAGAACCCAGGTCTCGAGGAGGGTAAGAGGGGAGTCGGTGAGCATAGGCTACTACTCAGGTGCCCGGTATGTGGATATGAGCTTTTCTCGGTCGAGGATGTCATGAACCACCTGAGGTTTTGGGCGAAAGAGGTCCATGAGACCAAGAGAAAGCTAGATGGGAGACCGCTAGAGAGAGAGGATATAACGTGTGCGATTAAGCATAAGCCTTACGCGGCTTTAGTCACGGCTCTCGAGGTTTGGGCCGAGGAAAGCCCAGATAGTGCTGAAAAATTGCTTTGGGAACTCGGCATTCCGGTGACACCAGAGAGTCTGGACAAAATCCTGGCGAAACTGTGGGAATTTAAGAAAAATGGGGAAATAGAGGGGCTTCAGGGCTGGCTCGAGTACGCACGCGGTTTAATTAACCGAAGGAAGGGGGGTGTGTGATGTGTTTTTATGTTTTTTTGTTTTACGGGGTTCCCCGTCCCCAAAAACGGGGGGAGGTGTCGGATATGAGAGAGAGATGTGAGAAATTCGTTCTGGTGGCTCTCTCCAGAGCGAGCGGCTATGAGGAGAGAGTTTACCTGCTGGATGACTACGTGAGAGTCGTTCTTGATAGAGAGGAGCACAGCACACAGCTCGCCGAGATAGTCTCAGAGAGAGACGATAACGTAACGAGCATCGGCGAGAGGAGTAAGATGATAAAACTGAGCGATGGCTATGGTATTTGGCTTTTCACGGACCAAAAGAACTCTTATTTCAACGTAATAGTCATTGATGGCGGCTCTCTAACTATGGAACAATTAGATGAGTTAGTTAGGTGTTTAGAGGCCGAGTTTAAGACGGAGGTGAGGAGATGAACATCCGGAAGCTGAAAGAAACAATAGTCAACGATTTGACTGATGTTTTTGGGATGAAGCCCGAGGAGGTGTCCGTCATGGGGGATGAGATCATGGTCACGTATAACTTCGAGAGCGAGACCCTGAACGATCAGGATGTTGAGAAAGCCAAGGAGATCGCTGAGAAACATAATTGCGACTTTACTTTCTCCGCGGTCGCCATAATTCGCGGAGAGCAGGATGAGGAAATGTGGGTCATTTATCCATGCCTCCTCGTGGAATTCTCGTACTTGCCGAGGTGGGATGATGAATGAACGCGTAGTTCCCCCGGAAATCGCCCAGAATCGCCGTAATTTCAAAGCTTTCCTTGAGTTCGTGTATACGGCAATAGAATCGGACTTAAGGGTGCTTCGGGAATTATCAGAGCTCCTTAAAGCGTATTACGACTACAGCAGGCTGATAAATGACGAAGTGACCGCAGATCTGACGGCTTTCTTGGACTACTGTGTCGTGAACGCCATCGTTCAGATAAGCGAGCTCGAGGGCATGCTGGCCGAATGGAGGAGGGATTTCAATGTTGAGGAGGAATGAGCCACTCGAGGAGCTCAGCCCCAGCCAAAAAACTAAATTTTTCCGTGAATACATGGATGGAAAACTCTACAGACTCGCAGAGCAGCTCGAGGAACTTTATAGGATCTCCGCAGCCCTCGAGGAGGATTATAAGACGCCGAACGCGAGTTTGAGCACGTTCAACCGCAGGCTGAGGACCGCGATCAAGATGGTGAAGGCTGCGAGGAAATACGCTCAGGAGGTGTCCCTATGAGGCGATATGAGAAAAGTGAGGCCGAGTATTGTCTCGAGCGGCTCGCATATTATATAAACGCGATCAAGGAGGAGACTGCGACCGACTTTAGTGAGGACATCGGGGCTGTACGTAGACTTGAAACCGACTTGCTCAGAGCTACTTATTGGGCAAATCGCTACCTGATCGCGAAATGGTTCACGAGAAACCGCCGCGAGGATGGTGAGGAGCAACGGGAACCTAAAAAGTATGGAGGGAGTTATCATGGAGGTAGAAGAGGAGATTGGCGACGTTAAACCTACCACTAAACCTTTTTTAGTTAAATTAATCTGTCGCGGAAATCCCCAAACGAAGGGAAGTATTTGGTGGACCGTTCTCTACAAAAACCGCGAGATCTCGCTCGAGGAAGCTGAGGGGCTCGGGTTGATTAAATTTGTTGATTCATTTTACGTTCCTATGCGAAAGAGGACATATAAAATATATGAAGTACACACATTAATGGTATTTTTTGTCCGCTACATATGGAGTAACACCGGTCGCATAATCTGTCACTACATCCACCCCAATTCGATCAGGGTGAGAAAATATGACCTGGGATAAGAACGTAGATTATGATATCGCCCGCGAGAGTTTACTTAAACTGTTGAAGGAAGCTAGGATCAAGGTGAGGGCGGGGAATAAGAAAGCGAGGGCTCGACTCACCATAATCCTCATTTTGCTGACTCAATTGAGGAACGGGGCTCGTTTAGGCGAGAGTTACGAAGCTGTGTATAAGTTCGCGGAGACAAAAGCGAGGGAGGTCTATGTACGCTTAGAAAAGCAAAAAAGGTATGAGGAGCGGCTCATGGTCCTACCTGAGGATGTAACGCCGGAAGATTTGAGCTATGTGGTACGGGTAAACCGCGATTCCGTCTATACGTTCGCTCGCCGCATTTTAGGTATCAACACACATAGCCTCAGATATGCTTTCGTCACCAGACTTTCAAAAATGGGGTACCCACCGAACATAATCGCTAAAATTACCGGCCATAAAAACCTGAATCATTTAATAACTTATACTCAAGCGAAGAAAGGTGAGGAAATTCTTAGAGCTCTCTCACTCTAACTCTTTTTTGACCGCCTTAAGGCCATAAGGCGGACATTTTTCGATATCGATTTATAAATCGATATCGCGATTCGATATCGAGACCCCTCATAGCTCGATATCGTGGCTCGATATCGAGGAGAGGGGGGTGTGTGTATGGTGGTGTATGAGAGACGTATTTCATTCAGGCGTAATGGAAGTTGGATAACCTCTATTCCACATCAACTAGTTCTTAGGTGGGGTCTCGATAACAAAAAGAGCTACGTAATGAGGATAGAGCCGATAGGGGACAGGAAAGCATTGATTGAGGTGATGGAGGTGGGTGGATGAGAGCTCTCCTCTTAATTGTCCTGCTTATTCTCCCTCTCGTGGTCGCGAGGGGGGATGTACTCCCGCTTACCTTTAACCCCGCCAGCCCCACACTAACTATTTATACTAACGTATCTACTTACAGCTTCGCATTTACAGTCGGGGCTACCGTTGAGGTTGACGTGAATCTGAGCTCTTCGGTTGATTATGTGACGCTAAACACGAGTGCTATGCACCTGATCGCGGGGGAAATCGCTAGCGTTACTGCAACTTTCGATGTGGTTAGGATGAACGAACTCGGGCTGCAGGACACATACGTATTAATTTGGGCCAATGGGACGGTCACTCATAATTCAACGGCTTTCAGGCAGGCTTATTTAATCCAAGTAAGGCTTAGGGAACCTATTCCCTCGGGGAATATCACGTTCAGCCCCTATCCTCTCTCGGTTACAGTCCCTCGAGGGGGTGAGAGCGATTTTCAGGTTTTAATAATGAATAAACACCCGGTGAAAATTACCGTGAACGGATACACGGCCACCTCGCTTATTAAGGCGTTTAACCCCGTCCCGACGCAGATCGTAGCGGGAGGAATGTGGACGTTCACAGTCAGGATATCGGCTCGAGGACTGGCCGTTGGTAATTATAGCGATGTCCTGAGGGTCAATTACCAGGCGGAGGGTTACGTTACGCCTCTATATCGTGACTTACCGATTTTAGTAACTGTAGTAAACCCACCAACGCCACCACCCGGCGAGCCAGGTCTATTTCGCGTTCAGTTAACCTTTCTGGACAAAAAGAGCGGTCTGGCAATCCCTAACGTGAGGGTAGTGCTTAGCGAGGTCACGGGGAAAACAGAATACACAGGAGTGACGGGTGAGGCCGGGGTGGTCACTTTCCAGGATGTATTGCAGGGAACGTATAATATGCAAGCGATCCATCAAAGTTACCAATTCGCATCAAGTATCACCGTGAATAGTAATGTCTCCAGGGTTATTTTGCTGGAATCCCTCACGGAAACGCCCAGCTCTAGTGGGACTCTCGAGAACGTGACCCGAAATGAAACCGGCATTATAGGGCTCCCTTATAACTCAAAGACGGTAGAGATAACCGCTGGGGATGAGCAAGCTTTCTACATTTTAGTTTCTGCCGAAGGGGGGTACGTGGGACCCATACAAATAATACCAAGCTCTTCGGTCCCCAATTGGATCTCCTTGAGCTCAAACTGGACTCATTTAGCCGCGGGGAAGTATGCGGCTCTAACTTTAAGGGTTGCCCCACCGTTGGACATTCAGGAGGGCCGTTACTCGAGGCAATTCCAAATCCTGGGCGGAAAGAGTCCCGCGAGCTTTACCGTTACTGCCGTAGTCAAGAAACCGAATTTGACATCTACGTACCCCTCGAGTCCCGCGAGTTATGACGGAAACCCCTCGGTCACGATCGCGGGGGCCGTTCCGAGGGTGATCGTCAAGTGTGAAAACGGTACGGCCGTATCGCCCCAGATAACGACTTTCGTGGAGAAAGGGACTCTAATTTATGCCACTTTCCAAGGGGAATACACCAGGGTGGCTTTTAACCTGACTGGAGGCCTCGCGGTGTTTGATGATCAGGTAGGAGGCGGGAAAAGGGTCGTTACGTTGCAAGTGAACTCTGACGGGGACTTCAACGTTTATTTAGTGAGTAAGGATGAGTTTGGGAACCCGATAAGGTCGCAGCCGGCAGATTACGGCTTCGGGATCTATAGGTTTAGAGTTATCAAGTCGGCAGCCCCACCGCAGCAGGTATTACTTTCGGTAGACAAAAAGGTAGCCACGACGGGCAGGGAAGTCACTATCATGGCTTATTTGGTCTCGCAGAGCCCTGGCGGTGTTCCGTTGACACAGCCGTTCCAGGGCGTGGTAGCGGTGACCACACCTCGAGGTGAGGTGATTCCGGTCCCGTTGGGGCTCGAGGGGAAAGCTGTATTCGTTCCCGCGACTAGTGGCGTCTATAAGCTCTCCGTCCAGGGAATCCCGGTTGCGGCTGAGTCAATAGCGGAATTTGAGGCGAGAGCTCCGGAAATACCGTATTTAATGAGCGATCAACTCTACGTAGAGACCCCAACTACCTGGAGATGGCCGGTTTCATTTACTGGCTCACCGAAATGCTGGGTCATCCCCGATGATGCCGTTAGAGGGCTTAACTGTGATGCGGAATCTGTAAGCTTTATCCCGGTGAAACCGGATGTTACGTTCGCGATTTACGGCTCAGGAACCCTGGCACAGCCCTACGATGTATACCCGAGTGGCTCTGAGGTAGTTTTTGTCTTGAGGAGCTCCAGACCGGTTTCTGACACTATCCAAGCGAGCTTAGGCAGGATCACGAGCTATACGTACGGCTGGCTCATTGAAAATTGGCTTTGGGTCACTCTGGCTGCTCTGATTATATTCGCGATAATTTATAAGAGGTTATCTAGCCCGAGGAGGGCTTTCGGGGGTAAGACCGGTTTGATCGGTAGGTTTGGGAGGTGATCTTTGATGAGCGTCAGGAGGTGGATTCGTAAGATAACGGGCACGGAGCCCGATTTTTGGGACTTCCAAGTCATAGATCTATCCGATTGGAAGCACTACGTCCTCTTCGATGGGATAAATCCCGAAGGGGAGCAGGTATATCTGCAGGTAGGGGCCTTAGAGCGAAGAGGTAGAGGCGTTTGGTTTTTGGACATGGAGCCGATCCCTAACGGCTTTAAGAACCCCGATGCTATCTTACTTTTCGTGGATCAGGCATTTGACTGGCACAGTAGCTTGCTCCCGGGCGCAGGGCAACGTTACGTATTGATTGGGCAGACCAGGTTTGATATGATCGAGGAAGGGGGGATTCTGGGCGGCGAGAGGACTACAAAGAGGTTTATAAAAAGGTTTAGGGAGCAGAAAGGGACACAGAGAATCCTATTGTTCGAGGTGATTCCAATAAACATCGATTCGCATGAGTTGATCAAGTGGTACGAGGCTGCGAGATCCAGGATTGACTTTGAGAACCTAAGGAAGCTTTACACTAAGTATTTAGAGTTAAAGGCTCAGCTAGATCAACTGAAGGCCGAGAATAAGGCGTTAATAGATGAGAATAGGATGTTGAACGCTAGGGTGACTACGTTATTCGGCGAATTGAACAGACTGAAGGCCCTCTATCCTGATTTAGTCACGAGTGAGGCACTAATGCAGATCTCGAGGGAAATAGAGCTCAAAAAACTCGAAGAACTCGGATCTGAGGCATATGGCAAGCCATCAATTTGGGATCTCGTATTACGTAAGAAAACGCCGAGCCTAAAGACCCGAGAGGAGCTGGAGGAGTTCGATAAAGAGCTAGAGGCCGTCGAGAGGAATCTGAGGGAGGTGAGTGAGGAGTGAGTGAGCCCAAGGAGGTGCTTGAATTCCTAAACGCGAAAGAGGAAGAGCTAAACGAGATAATGGGGCAAGCTGCAGACCTTCTCGGCTTTGAATTACACATACCTGGCCGATTACCCTCGGAGCTAGAGCCATCACTCTTGCTCTACGTAAAACGTGCCAAAGTCCTGAGGGACAGAATAGAGAAACTGGAGAGGCAAACTCGGGTGCTGATTAAATACCTGAGGGATTCATGCATTTCGGGGCTTGAATGGAGGATTAACCCGATAATGCTACAGAGTGTGGTCGATTTACTCACACAGCTTAAGGCCGCGGTCAATTATTTAGAACAGACAAATAAGAAGATGGTAGAGCTCGTGGATCGCATCTACGATTACAAAATCAAGCTAAACTTTAATTCCCCGGCCCCGTTTTACGAGAGGAGGTGATCTAGATGGAAGGCAGTAGTAAGTTGAGCGAGGTAAGGGAGAGCTTGAGGACGAATTTAGTAGCGTTTTTGATCGCTCCCGATCCTCTGCAGAAATTCGCGAAGCTCCAGGATATCCTGATCCTCGCGAAAATGAGCGAGATACCGGTAGATGACCTGGAGGCCCAATACCTGCAGGCCCTCGACTCATACGCACTTTCTAGAGCTCCAATTCGCGGTGCGACCGACTACCTGGCCATTACTTTAAAAACGGGCTTTAGGATAGCGAGTAGGCTCTTTGAGAGGATGCCGAGGGCTATTTTGGTGAAAGCGAGCGAGGAAGCCTCAAAGAAAGAGATAGACCTCGCTGAATTGATTAAGAAGCTCCAGAGAGGTGAGATAGTATGAATAAACGCGTAGCGTCTTTCTTCATTTTCTTTTTGCCGGCGTTCTTTTTCCTCTTGCTTTATTTGACATATACGTTCTTCCCCCAGCTCGAGTGGGTTACCGTGAGCATTGGATGGTGTTTCCTCGCGATCGTCATTCTCCTAACCGTTTATTTGGCGAGGGGTGATTTAGATGAGTGAGGTTCAGATTTTAGAGGATGTAGTTAATTCTACCCATGTAGTCGGTGTCGTGGGCGAGAGAGGGGTCGGAAAGAGCTGGCTGCTTACTTTATTGAGCGAGATAGCCGCGATGAGCGGCACTTGGCATAACATAGTTTACGATACGAAGGGCGATGACATACTGCGTGACCAACCGGCCCAAGGATGGCAAGCTAATGTGCTCAAAGCGATGGGATTAGAGCCGAGAGGGTGGAACGTAAAATATTACACATTTAACTTCCCCTACGGGCTCAGTAGCCCGCCCCTAAAGTTCCATTTAGCCCCAATTGCCCTGAAAATGATCGGTTTCGGCCATTTAAAGCTCCTGAGTTCCATTTTAAACGCGATGGAACAGAGATTGCTCATTGACGCCTTATTCAGTGCGGGATGGGAGAACGCGAAGATTGAGGACGTGATAAAGAGGATTTTGATCAAAAAGAAAGAGAAAGTGAGTGCCACCCTCCTCGCATTAGTTACCTCCGGGTTTTTTGATAATTCGAGTCCTCTGGAGGCTCCGAACCTATTAAGCGAGGCGGAGAATTTCGATTATACGGTCATAAATACGTCATTCTTTGAGGCAAGCTCCATCAATTTGGCGAGGTTTGGGCTCCTGATATTGCTAGATAACATAAAACACTACCTGAGATCGATCCAATCCTCGCACACACTCATATTCATCTTCCGCGAGCTCGGGGAAATAGCGGGGAGGGTTGGGATGGTAGGAACGGGCTGGCATTTAGGCCAGCACGTGATAGAATTCGTTAGAACGGCTCGGCAGACCGGATTTAGCGTCACGAAGGTGTTTTATGAGGCACAGAGCGTGGTGGATGTCCCGCCACCGTTACTCTCAAATACCCACGTCTTATTCGTGCACCCGGTCAACCTGAAGCAAGGAAAACAGCTAAAAGAAGTTAAGAAGTACTGGGAAATGCCAGAGAGCTTTCTAAGGTCTGTAGCGGCTTTAGAAAACGCGAGGCCGGGTCTTTTCTACGTACTCAGGAAAGACGGAAGCTGGGATATCCTCAACAGTCCACCGCCACTGAGCATGATGATCAGGGAGTATGTGGATAAAAGAGAGGCGGAAAAAGAGGCAGAGCTCGTTGAAAATCTCCTCCCGAAGTGGGACATAAGTGAGCTGAGGGACCACGCGATAAGGCGGATGGGGTTCATNGNNNATAGTNANNCGGCCGAGTTAAGCGAGGAGGATGTGTTTCAACTGATGGATCCCGAGGAATTGAGCAGAGAATTCCGTAGTGTGCGAGTAAATAAAGGTATGGCCGTATTACTATTAGCTATGTGGGGTCACATTGTCGCGCACTCTAACGGCGAGGAATTCATGCAGATAAGGAGAAAGGACCTCGTACATTGGCTCTATCAAACCTGGAGGAAACAGAATCCGGATTTGCCACCTCATAAGACACCATCGCACCTCATAGCCCCCGTTAACCTCAAATATTACCTGCGAGCTAACAAAAAGCTGCTCACTCTCGCCGGCATAAAGTGGGGCAAGTTGGCGAATAATGACCTGGCTTTCGTGGTCAACACGAGGAGGTTCATGGCATTATGGGAGGAGCTGGGCCCCAAGCTCGCTGAGGAGTATAATTTTGATAAGGAGTTCGGTATCAAAGATGTCAGAAGGGGGTTTGATCTTTATGGGGAGGCGTGACCTTTTCGGCCCCTCGCTCCACTCTCTCAACTCTCAATTGAACTCAATGGGATCTTTTAATTTCGGCACAGATTCAAGGACGCGTAGGCGATCTCGGATAGTCGCTCTCATGAACACGAAAAACCGGACCAGGAGCGAGGCCGGAGCACTCGCTTGGTTCACCGGAAAGCACGCGGAGGAAATCGTTAACGAAATTTTAAGATACTACCTCTTGGAGTACAGGAATTTGAAGTATGGACCCGATGGAGTGATAAGAACACCCTGGGGGGACGTTTATGTGGAGATCAAGTCTACCCTCAAACCGAGCTCGGCAAAAACGCAGGTAGAGAGGGCTTTTAGCCGCCCCGAGAGGCCCTTAATCGTTATTTTGGTCGTGTGGGGCAAGGGAGCGTGGATCTACGAGAGTCCGGAGAGACGGTGGCGTTTCAGTCGAAAAAGTTTACTGAGGGTGTTACGTAAATTAGGGGTGATAGAATGACAAGTGATACGGCCGGATTAGTTGAGACGATAATCCAGCAGGTTATTTCGCTTGCCGGGAACCTAAATAAGCTCATAACGTCGGCCTTAGTCCCCATACTGGCCCCTTACTTCGGGGAAACTACCGCGAGGATTATCATTTACGTAGTGCTGATTCTAGGGACTCTTTTCATCGCGAACCGCATTCTCGAGGGGTGGATGAAGTACGTATTGCTTTTCGCGGCCGTCTTTTTAGTAGTGGCGTTCCTGGTGACTTGAGATGAGGAGACGCACCTACCTCATCATTTTGATTATTTCAACCTCTACAATCCTCTTTTTGGCCGGTTTGCCCAGCTGGATTTCCCTTTTAACGCTAACGGTAATCTCAATCCTTATAGCAGTATTAAACGAAGAGGGGAAAACTCACGTCTTGGAGAGGGGGGATCTCGAGGTCCTGAGCGAGATTTTGGGCGGTGCGAATAGCGTTAATGCGATTTCAAGGAATTTGGGCGTCTCTTGGGCGACAGTAAGACGTAGAGTTGACTCTCTTGCCGAGAGAGGATTCGTGATTGATGAAAATGGCGTAATAAAATTAACGAAGCTTGGTGAAACGGTTGCTAAGGGGCTCTCAAAAAATTGAGAGTTTAAAATTTGAACTCTCAAAAAATTGAGAGTGTGGGTTTCATATACTCCTTACCGCTATTCTACGTAGCCCCCCTCACGAAAGGGGGGGCTGAGAGTGTGAGAGATATGAGAGCGAGATATGTCCTATCCGCCCTGCTCGGTGTTTTTTTAGTAGTGAGCATGCTCCCGGTCGCCGCACAGCCGCCACAGGCCATCAACGTGGGTCCAGTAAGCATACCGACGTCCGCCGAAGAGTTTGAAACGATGTTTCCTGGTGTTTACGGGAAGGTAGTAGCATTAGCACTATTCGTTATTGTCTTCATGGGGGTACGCAAACTATTCTTTGAGGACAAGAGAGGTCGTAGCGAGGGAATTGTAGGCTGGGGAGTCCCATTCTTAGCCGCATTACTTACCACGGTTATCATAGGACCCTCGATAGTTGGAATGGTCGGGATAACGCCGGCCGTGACCGGACCGTCAACTACGTGCTCGATAACCGGTCCAATCGAGGTTAGAGTGCTCGATAAGGTGAGCGGAGCCGCGATAACGTCCGGAAAAGTCTATCTACTTGAGCAAGCGATGAGCATTGAGAAAGTAATAGATAGCGACATTAAGGGCAATCTAACCGCTCCGGTCAGGACTCCAGACTCGAGTGGCATAGTCAGGTTTGATAATGTGAAACCGGGCACGTACATGCTTGCTTACCTGCCGTCATCTTACGCAGTTGGTAGTTACATGCCCACCCTCGCGACAATAACTATAAGCTGTGCGTTTAAGCCTAATTCCGATCTCCTGGTGGCCTCAATAAGTGCGATGGAGATTTACAAGATTGTAAACCTGAATTTCGTCAACGAGGTTGGCACTATAGTAACGAGCTACACTTGGAAGCCGTCCTCGTATCCGGCCGAGCTCTCAGGCCTTACGGTTTGGCTGAAGCCTGCCGCGACGGATGGGGCTTCACCGTACTTCTACATCTACGTAAACTTCACAGATACGGTTTCCGCACCCGTATTCAAGGTAGGGGGCTCTACAATAGCTCCGACCAAGCTAAGCGACCTGCCGGGAACCGATCCGCTCAGGTTAAATGCTCCGAGTGGCTATCTCTACGTACTGAAGGTAAAGAATGAGGGACTCTTTGGGCAGGACACTAAGAAGCCGATTGAGATAAGCGGGACTTTCCAGGGCGACGAAACGGTGAAGATGAAGATAGTCTTCCTTGCTGAGAGCGAGAGGGGAGATATCGCAGGCCCGACGTTCACGTTGACTGTCGATGATGCCGCTTCGTCACCCGGCTGGGGTTCCTCATGAGGTGATCTTATGGTGAGGAGGAAGAGAAGGAAGAGCGGCAGGAAGAAGAGGAAGAAGTAGGGGAGGTGTCCCCTTATTGGCAAGAAAAAACGCGTACTTCATTTTAAGAGCTGGGAAAACTACCGAAAATGGCTCGCCTATGGTCACATACACGGTGTGTTCGAGAGGACACCAGGACACACTACAGTCTACATACGCGGCAAGAAGCATAATCCGAAGCATAAGAGGTGATTAGATGGACATTCTCACCTTTATTTCGCAGAATTGGACTGCTGTGCTAGTGTTCTTAGTCATACTCATGATCTTAATAAAATGGGCATCCTCACAGCCCGGCTCGAGTTTTAAGGGCGGCATACATATTTCCACCGAGCTAGAGATCTCGAAATTGCTCTTAGCAGTCTTATTGATCTGTTTGTTGGGTCTCGGTTACTTCTACTACCTCTACGTGACTTCACCGATCCAGGGGAAGATGGTCATCGCGACTTGGAACGATAAGAACGGGGACGGGGAAATACAGCCGAATGAGATCAGAGAGCAAGTTTTGGACATGAATCCGTACGCGATAATGCCGCAGTCATTAGTAAAAAACACGGGGGAAACGTTCCTATTTATGTGGGGGAATGTGACATATAAAGTAACGACAAGCGTCAGCGAGGAATTTTACGGGATCTACGGGATCCTCGCGTACAAAGACCTGACCTGGACATGGGTCACACCGAGATTCGTTCAGTTAAACGGTATAGAGGCCATAAAACTCAAGGATAACAGTAAGGAAACACTAAATAACGCGAACTTTGCCGAAGGGCTCAAATTCTCTTCAGCATCAGCCGGTGGACCTTATCAGAGCGGTGCGGTGTTTCCTTATAATGCATATATCGGCGGGAAATGGTATTCCCGCGTTTTAGTGCTTTCTAATGGCGTTGCCTCGCAGATCTACCACAGCAATTACGGAACCACGAGTATGACCTCACACACACTTGAGAATTGGATGAAAAACCTCGGGCTTGGCGATGGGGACTATCAACTATTCTTCTACTTTGCTTACGCGAAAGCGAAAGATGTGGGTGACAAATACATAACATCAATGAGCGAGCTCCTCGCTCAACCCGTGCAAAGCCCAGTTACGTTTTATGTGAGGTTACAGTCAACATCTGGTGGGACGGCGATGCAAATCATCAGCTTTGACGTAAATTATAGGACACAGATGACGGTCGCTACCCAATCCTTCGGTGACGAGATAAACATAGTGACCATAAATCCGTTCCTGATTGGTGCTATAATCTCCGGAGCCGCTCTGCTGCTCGTTTCAATGTTCGGCGATAAGAGGAGACGCAGGAGGTGAGATGAGGGTATGCCGAGGTTGGGGATGAAGAAGATAAGGTTTAGGGGGAAGCTCTACAATGTAGTCATTTATCCGAGGAAGAGGAAGAAAGGATTGGTCGCGAATTTGACGCAGAGAGCTAGGGGTGACAAAAAGTGAGCGTCAAGAGTCTAATGAAGAAAGCGGCAAAAAATTGGCGGAAAATGAGCCCAAAGCAAAAAGCTAAATACGAAGGTGGGTTTAAGGATTACGTAAAAGTCTACATCGAAAAGAACTATAAAGGGAGGAAGAGGAAATGAGAGACCGCAGGCGTGATGAATTCGCGACCGTGGAGCTCTCCGAACTCATTTTCACTTTTTTTCTATCCGTCGGTCTCCCCCTACTTTTAATTCTCAGCAAGCCGAATGAGGGACTCAGAGAAGCCGTAGAGATTTACGGCATCTTAGGAGCCCTCGGGTGGTTTGCTAACTGGCTTTATCATCCGGGGTGGCTCAGATTTAATGGAGCGACAAGCATAGCTGTTGCTGGAGTAAATGCGGCGATAATGTTCATAGCTGGCGGCTTCGCGTCAGCATTAGCGTCTAGAACTACCCAAGGATTAATTATAGTGCCCGCTACAATGTCTTCGGTAGTTACGTTGACCGAAAGGACCTGGATGACCGGTGTTTTTGCCTTTTTAGTGGGATGGGTTGAGGAGTTACTTTACGGCGGTTTAGTTTACGGCGTCCTCAACGGTTTCTTCCGCGATATCAAAGCAAAGGTGGGTGCTGGGATAATTTTCGCTTGGATGCACGTCCCAGCTTACATACCGGGGGCTTCCCCGTTCGATCCGAGCTTCCTTCTCGATCCTAGAGCTTATTTACTACTGGCACCGTTGATAACGCGTATAGTTCAATGCTACCTGATTGACTGGGAAGGGGGAATAACCGGGGTCGCTTTGGGCCACGGGCTTGGGGATTTCCTTATTTTATGGATGGGAGGTGGAGTATGATGATTTGTGACTCAATTCCTTTTTACGTGACCGCTCTCGGGGTCTTTCTTATCTTGCTAAACCTGATCGTTATAATCCTCAACACAGCAAGCAGGAGGAGGAGAAGAACCTCTTACGCCCCGATGCTGCTCGGGATCCTCATGTTAGCCTCAGTCTACTTCTTTGGGGCGGAAATGGTCGCATTTTGTAAGACTTTGCCGATTCCAGGCGAAAATGAAGGGCTGTGGATAGAGGTCGTTTACGAGGATGGCTCTAGGGAGTCAATTCCCTCGGCGCCACAGTTATTCATCACGATAAGCAATAAGAAACCGAGAAACATTGAGTGGCATTATTCCGGGCCCGGGGAAGAGCTAAAACTCTGGCTCTATTGGAATAAACCCTTAACACTTGGCGTGACGCTTTGGGAGAAGTACGTAAAACCGACGGAGGGGACCTTAATCTATAACATGAGCTATCAGGAGCTTAAAGAGGCCGTTGAGAGGCACGCGGGGACCGAATTATGGCCATCAATCACTCAGGAGCCCTTCGAGATGGACATAAACTTTGGAGCGGACGTAAAAATGCCTGATGGTGAGAGAAAAACGATAAAGTACGATCACGCTCTAAAGCTCAAGGTGAGCTATACTGACGTCGGTGAGATTGAAATAACAAGTTTTAGAGTCTCTTACGCCGCAGAAGTGGTCGTGGTACCTCAGACTTTTAGATCGCGAAGAGGGATTGGCTTTAACGCCCACGGGGATACTCACGATAGTCGGGTCTCTCGCGAGTATACTCTCGTTCTTAGTAAGCGTGGGGAGGGGTAGAAGATGAAAAGGGCCTCTCTCTTACTCGTTTTACTTTTTTTCTCACTTTTCCCTTTAGCGGGAGCCTCGGAAACGATCGTTTTTTCGAGTACGCATGATGATTATGATTATCAAAATGTGTATTTCTATCAAACTTTTTCACTCGATTATAAAGCCAGGATCGTGAGTTTTTCCGCATATTTAAAATCATCATCCACGAGCCAAGTGCAGCCAGTGATACGTTCCGGTGGCTCAAATCTTTGTACGGGGACAAATATGACCGTAACTACGAGCGAGGGGACCTATAGTTCCTCCTTTTCGGGTTGTATTGTTGGGCCCGGGAATTACGAGGTGAGGCAATACATTAACACCGTGGGAACGTATTTCTATGTCGATACAAGTAATCCGTGGCCTCAATGGAACTCTCGCTACGGAAATGCGGACCAGAGAGCCTCTTTAACGCTCTACTACAATGACGTATTTCTAATCGCGGTGAACTCCTCTTCGGTTCTTCAGGGGAAGACGGTGAGGATTGAGGCTCTGGTGAGAGTTAGCGAGAATCCTCAAGCCGTGAAGATCACTATATTTGACCCAAACAATGAGATCGTGGTTAATGAGGCCTCAATGACTTACGTAAGCGGTTCTTTAACTCAAACTTGGGAATATAATTTCCAGACGTCAGCCTCGAGCTCACCAGGTTATTATACGGTTCAAGTCACTAGCGTCGGGTCATCAGCGACAGGATTTAGCGATACAGAGACACTAGAGAATGCATTTTATGTTGAAAACGCCAAACTTGAGACGCCAGCCATTTTGGGCCCCGAGGCTGGCTCCTGGCATAATAGATTAACTGTGACGCTTAGCTGGGGCTCAGTCGCGAACGCGACAGCTTATAGGGTTCAAATAAGCAGGTATGAGGACTTTAGCGTCTTAAACGTGAATCTGACGACTTCCGCCACCTCGCTCAATTTTCAAGCTCCCGAGAATGCATTATGGTATTGGCGGGTTAGGGCTGAGGACAGCCAGGGGAATTACCTGCCGAGCGATTGGAACTCAAGCAACTTTTACGTTGACACTATAGCCCCAATAATCACTCTGCTCTCTCCCTCGAACGGAACTATCGCTAAAAGTAACGTAAAAACTTTAGAGTGGGCGAGCTCGGATAACTTTCAAATTGCCTCACAGAGAATAAATTGGATTTATCCAAACCAAACAAAGCGTTACGTAACTCTTTCCCCCTCGATCGGCTCTTATGATATCGTTTCCGATGACGGTAGGGTATTCTGGTGGGTTACCGCGACCGATAACGCCACGAACACAGGAATAAGTGAGAATAGGACGCTAATCATTGACACCAGGCTGCCCCAAGCTCCGGAATTACTTTCTCCGGCCGATGAGGAGTGGTTGCTGAGCGATGTAGTTACGTTGAGCTGGGAGAATAGCGATCCCGACTGTAAGGACGCTCTCTTGGTCATTCAACGCGAGGGGGGTGGCTACAGCTTTAATAAAACGCTAAAATGTACAGCTAATTACTCACTCTCCTTCGCGACCGAGGGGCATTACACCTGGTACGTGAGAGCGAATGATTGGGCCGGAAACTCGGCGAGTAGTGAGATCCGTGACTTTTATGTAGTTTTAGGCTCTGTGGTACCTGAAAATCTATCGGCGACAGCTCAGGGCTTTGAGTTTGATTTGAGGGAGACGGCGGGGAAGATCCAGGTCGTTTACTGGACCGCGAAAGCTATCCATCAAAATGGGCTGGAGATAGACTCTGTGAGCGGCCAGGTATCGATTTCCGCGAACGGGAGAGCTCACGTAACTGGCTCCTGGCATAAAACTCTCAGTAATGCGATCTACAAGCTGAGAGTGATAGCTACAGATGAGACCGGCTCCTCAAAGACTGCGGAGAATTGGTTTTTGGTCAGTACGTCCTCTAGCGGTCGCGATTGGACTCAATGGGCGTGCGATGAGGCAGTGGTGGGCGAGGAAGTCAATATGAGCAGACTTTACTTTGAGTTCGGGGAAACGTACGAGGGAGATCATCAGGTTCAACTGGCCATCGAGGGGCGTCCCTCGAGCTGCCAGGTTTGGGTTTTAAATGAGAATTATACTAGGGTGCAGGAGCTTCCTTGCTCGGCCCTGACAAATTACGTAACGTTCACGGCACTTAGTAGGGATGCGAATCAAACCCGCATTTATGCCGTCTATGTGAGACTCCCTCCCCTCGAGCATACGCGGACAAAAGCGAAGGAGAAAGTCGTTTATAAGCAAATACTCGCGGACGAGTACAATCTCACGGTGAGGAATCAATACAGCTACCAAATCTATAAAGTAAAGGTGCTGGCTGAGGGTTGGCTCGGTTTCGAGGGGCAGGGCTGGAGTAACGTAAGCAACAGCTTAGTTTATGGCCCGTTAGCCCCAGGGAAGTCCGTGAGCTTAATTTACTATGTGCCACATGGGACCGAGGGAGCTCAACCGGTTCAGCAGGTTTCAGTTTCGGCTTTTTTGGGTAAATATTGGTGGCTTTTTATAATAATTTTATTCGGTATTTTATATTTAGCGAGGGTGAGAAGCCATGAGAGGTACCGTTAAGTTCATTTTACTTTCTTTCTTGCTCATCTTAGTCCTCCCGCCACCGACCTTCGTGAACGCGGGCTGGCTATCGGGTTGGAGCTATAGAATACCGATAACCGTGGACAATACGGGCAATTCGAACACTCTGACAGATTATCAGGTGAAAATAGTCATTGACACCGCCACTTTGATCTCTCAGGGAAAGATGAGGAGCGATTGCGGGGATATCAGATTTACGGATAGTGATGGGACTACGTTGCTCAATTATTGGATTGAATCTGGTATAAACACCGCATCGACGGTGATTTGGGTCAAAATACCCTCAATCCCAGCTTCCTCAACTAAAACAATCTACATCTACTTTGGAAACCCCTCGGCGACATCCCAAAGTAATGGGGATGCTACGTTCGAGTTTTTTGATGATTTCACATCCTCAACGCTCGATACGAGCAAATGGACGACTGCGGGAACAGGGTCGTACACTATATCTGGTGGTTTACTTACAGTTTATGACCCATACTACATAACATCTATCGTTAGTTTTGGTACAGGTTTTGCATTAAGGACACGAGTAAAAGTTGGTCCTGCTGATACATCAGGAGTCTGTATAGTTATGCTTAGTGCATATGGAGGAACTACTGATAATGCTGAAAATAGAACTTCACCATGGATCTACAGCACTAGTTACTCTAATTTTATGGCATCTTCAGGTAATGGATCAACTTATGAAGTAATTCAATATCCAGTACCGCGAGACACTGATTTTCACGTTGCGGAAGCAAGGAGACTTCCAACGGCAGATTACTTTCAGTTGGATGATACAAGTGAATTAGTAGGTAATTATCCAACTACAACTTCGAGATATGTTAAAATTTATGTTTACAGTGCCGATATTGTCGTTGATTATGTATTAGTAAGGAAATACTCGAGACCGGAACCTACGGTGTCTTTAGGGAGCATAGAGACACCTAATAATCCCCCATCAGTCTCAATAACTTCAGTTTCCCCCCTCTCGATTTATAGGGGGAATTGGGTGACGATTCAGGGTTCAGCATCGGACTCGGACGGGAACGTAACGGCCGTTTATCTAAATATAACGGCTCCCGGAGGCAGTTTAGTCATAACGAACGGTCTCGCGAACGGAACGGTAAGCTGGAGCTATAATTTCGGGACTTCAGCTTCAGCAACCCTCGGCTACTATTCAGTCTGTGCCGTGGCCCAAGATGACCAAGGGGGGAAAGAGCACGCCGTATTGTTTAGATAACGTCTTCCAGGTGCTGAATAACCCGCCAGAGATCACCGCGAACGGGACTTATGGGGTCCCGAGCCCGGGGAGCCAGGGTCACATTTTGGGTGAATGCCACAGATTTCGAGGACTCTACGTTGACGGCAAAGATAACTATAACGGCCCCGAACAGCTCTATCGTGGTGAATCAAGCGATAATGAGCTACAGAAATGATCATTATGAGTATGATTTCACACCTGATGTCGCGGGGGACTGGGAGGTTGAGATAGTCGTTTATGATAGTGATGGTGACTCAGATAGCGTTAGTTGGACGCTTCACGTGACTTCCGCACCGGTAGTAGAGGCGTTAAGTGTTGATCCGCGAAATACGACCCGACCCGGGGTGATTGACATCGAGGCGTTAATTAGCGACCCCGATACACCAATTTCGGACATTATAGCTTCCTTTAAGGTTTACTCCCCCTCGGGAGCACTTTACGTACAGGGATCTCTGGCCTTAGCCGAGAGTAACGGGGATTTGGGCTACTTCAGGGCTAATTTCACTATATCGCTAGATGCCGAAGTCGGTCTTTATGATATAGAGATTTTCGCGAGTGATGAGAACGAGACTACCGTTAGAAATTTCGCGAACGCCTTAGAAGTCATTAATATAGCCCCAACTGTTTCTTCGGTTACGTTAAACGCTACAGTACTCGAGAGGGGTAAGACAGTTGCCATAACGGTAGAGGCAAGCGATCCGGAAACTCCCAGGAGTCAATTGATCGTGAGGGTAAAGGTGGATGATCCTGACGGCCTGAACGTCATGGATAGCATAGCATCTTGGAATCCGAGCATGGGTAAACATGAATCGAGCTTCACACCCACTTATAACGCCAAACTCGGTCGCTACACCATCGAGGTTACCGCTACGGATACCGATGGCGTTACTGGAGGCCCTGCGATCGCAAATCTCACCGTGGTGAACGCTAAGCCGGTGATAAAGAATGTGACGGCTTATCCTAACTACGTAACCGTTAACTCAAGCGTTTTAATAAGAGTGGATGCAGAGGACTTTGAAACGCTAAAATCAAACCTGAGAGTGAGAGTTAAGGTCGGGAAAGATATATTGAACGCCACATTAAGGGAGGGGCTGTTTGAGTGTGTCTATAACCCGACAAGCGTTGGTAAGTATGGCGTTCAGGTAAACGTAACCGACGAGGATGGGGGTCTAACGACAATGAGTGTTGAGGATCTCTTTGAGGCCGTTCCGAGCACTACCGAGGTGCCTCCAACTACTACGACCACGACTACGCCGCTTATAGCGGAAATTGGGGTTGGTAATCTGACAAATTGGATCAATAACCTCTTCGCGAACTTACCAAGCTTGAGTGAGCTCGGTGATTTGTTATATTCCGCCCAATCGTTCATATGGATCTTAGTCGGTGCTGCGACACTTCTAACGATTAAGAGGAGCAGAGAAGAAAGGAGAAGAGCCCCATCGGGGAGGAGAAGATGAGAAAGCGGGGAAGAAGCAAGAGTAAGGTCTGGGGATTAACGTTAATAGCTCTCGGGCTAGCGATAAGCCCCATCCCACCCGAGGGGGTTGAGACTTTGCTTTTATTAGCGTTATTCCCCCTCCTCGGGGTTTATAGCGTGCTGTTGCTCTTTCTCGCGGGCGGGTTATTGATAATAGCCGGTCTCATGGCTCTTTCCTAATTTTTAAAAAATAGTTGAAAAAAGGGAGAGGGTTATTCTTTTTGGGAATTGAACTCTTTAGAGAGCTCGTCGTGGCGTTTTACAATCAGCCCGAGAAGGCGGTTAAAGTCTGAGGCGATATCGCGAGGGTAGAGCCCAACCGCTAGGTCGCCAATGACCACGGCGAGGAATAGTAAATGTGGCTCGCGGAGGATAGTGCGGTATGCGAGCCACTCAAAGAGCTTAACTTTCTCTGCGACCTCACTTTCACTCATTCTCTCTCCCCCGGCACTAAAGTAATAAGATACTCTATTACGTCGTTGAAAGTCCTCTTTTTCCCGTCCTGGGCCTCAAGCCTCGCCTTGATTTTGAATAATGCGATGTGAACCCCCTCGTTGACTTTTATCCACTTGCCAGTGATGATGCGTTTTTTCTTTGAGGAGGAAACCTGCTCGCTCATTCTCCCTCCTCCACTGGGTAAAGGTAGGAGGTTTGGATGTAGAGTTCGTCGTTGACCACGTAAATGACATAATTCACAGTCATTCCGAGCCTCTTGGCGATTGACGTAATCACCGCAATCTCCTCGTTCGCGATGATACTATACTTTGGGTGAATCCTGACGTGGACCATGTCGTCCTCTATCTCCACTTTTTCGATCTCTATGTTGCTAAGTTCGGAGAGGAGCATGTTAACGATCTTATCGCGAACCGGCTCGAGCTCTGGTGAGGGGCTCGTACTCCCGGCGCCGGAAGCCCCTCCGACGACGCCGAGGGCTCCCATGGAGGGAGCTGAAGGCTTGGTACTATTGGTGGCCATACTACCACCACTAATATTACACATTTTTCCATTATATACTTTTGATTCGATGTTCGTACTATGAGGTGCAAACGTTTTACTTCGATGAGGGTTGCAACTATCTCACGCTAGCTGTTAGGTATTGTTGCAACCGTTTCAACCGTTAAGTATATATAGAGTTGCTTGGTATATATGAGTAGGTGGTGTGCATGAGTGAGACCAAGTCCCAGCCTAGTGCCCCCGGCACGGGGGCCGACGTTGGGGTCGGCGGGGCTTCCCCCTCCGGTGAATCGAGCCCCGCACTACTAGGTGTTGAGGAGGAACTAGAGTATCTATTCAACAACTGTCCTATTGAGATAAGGGAGGAAGACGGCGAATATTACTTTGTTACATACGGTAAGAGGAACCGCGACTATTTTAAGCCTAAACGTACACCGTTTAAGCCACCAATCACATTAGTAGAGAAAGCCACTTTTTGGGTTGGAAATCCATACGGCACCGCTCAACACATCTTACTTCTAGTAAGTACCGCAGACAACTATTTTACCATACATTGTTACGATTGGTACCCTTTCGTCTCTAGGGGTTACTGCTGGGAAGAATGGTGGGCTACCGTAACACCAAGCAAGGAGCTCTTCTATCAACTCAAAGAGGAACTTCAAAAAAAGGAAGAGGAGTGGCGAAAAAGAGTTGAGGAGGATTGGGAAGAGGAGGAGGTGGAGGAGGATGAGGATGAGTGAGCAGGGAGGTGAAAGAATGATCGTAAGGTTGGACTTCCATGTTGCAAGGAAAACTGACGCTAGGACCTGGTGGACGGTCCTGGCGTTCGATTGTGGGGAATTAGAGCTCTCTGAGGCATGTGAGAGAGGGCTAATTCGTAGGGTCTTCCACACACTCGGCGAGTGTGAGAAAACACATTGGTACGAGTATTTCATAGTACTCGTACCGGGACTGAAATTTGTCAGGCATCGCATCAGCAACAGAGGTAACTACAGCCGTGAGGAGTTTGAGCCAGAGGAGCTCCTCGCGAGCGAGGATGAGATACCTCCTCAGTCAAGAGGTGAGAGAAATGAGTGAGGAGTTCCTCGATCTTGAGTCCCTCGCCTCCGCTCTCGAGGAGGAGGTGAGGGAGTGGTACGGGAGAGGAGAGGTAAAAATCAAGACCGTAGTGAAAGAGAACAGCATTCGCGTGAAAATAAGGACCCTCCTCATCTTTGACAACACGGACTTGGAGTTCTTCACTTCAGTCGCACAGAAGTACGGTCTAAAGCTTGACTTCGAGGTGTACGGGGAGGGAGACTACACTATCATATGCCTCTTTTTCTATCCGGGGAGGTGATCGTATGAGCGGGGGCGCAGCCTCGCGGCCACGCCCCCATTTTTTTATGCACCCCGGTATAACGCCGTTATATTTATCGCCCAACTTCAATCGTAACCGTTGCAACCGTTTCAACCGTTAAGTATATATAGAGTTGCTTGGTAGTATTAGTAGAGGTGATGTGTGAGTTATGCCACTTAGGTTGTACAGTAAGGACGTTGAGAGAGTAGAGTTAGCGAGGGATGGTAAATCGACTTTTGTAAGGGAGTCCGGTCGGTACTTCTATGTTGTCAAAGAAGTTTCACCAAGATTTTTCGAAGAGTTATTGAGAAGTTGGGATTGTATTATTTTAGAGGAATTGTCAGAGAGAGGTAGGGTGAAGGTTTGTAAGATTTTGGACGCTTTTAGAGAAAGGGAGGAGGAGGTAGAGGAAATACGAGGAGGGGTCAGGGTAAAGGTACGCAGAGAGATAGGGGAGTATTTGTCGGGGAAGACAATTCTGAAGGACGAGAGGATAGTGGACGTCGAGATAGGAAGTAATGATACTCTAAGGAATATTATAGAGACTTTAAAAGTAAAAGAAATGGAGTATCTTACGAGAAAGGAGCTCTATGACGAATTAACACAGGCGATACGTGGCTTCAAGAATGAAAACGATGAGGTCGTTTACGCATGCCCGAAATGTAAGGAAATCATGGAGTATACTTATGAGCCTGGCAGTGGGAGGTGGAGGCAATACATAAAATTTAAGTGTCCTGGATGCGGGTATGAAGCGAGGACGGGCTACAATACGGGTTCATACCAAAGTTCTTTCGATGATGAAATATACTTCTACGAGATCTACGAGGACGAGAGCGTCTTCAGAAAGGTTTGTAAATACGAGACAAGGAAGTACAGAGCTGTTTTAGAGGAGCTCGAGAATAAGAGATCTGTATATAAAATAGAGATGAGAAAAGTGGTGGAGGAAGTCAAGGAATACCTCGGCAGGTATATAAAGCGTTCTAAGTGCGAGGAAGATGAGGGAAAAACCTTAGAAGTTTATGAGGACTTCACGGGCACGACTGAAGTTCTATTGTACTACGATCATATCGCTTATTCAGTTAAGTCACCTCTTGTTGCAGCAATACACAAAGAGATACCATCATCTCACGACTGGGGAGTACCATATTTTTTATATCATTCATAATTGTATGAGTTAATGTCACGATACTCCCTCTTTTTGCATAATTTACCCCCTCGAGGGGGGTTTCACGCCCTATTAGTACTATTTATACTTAACGGTTGCAACCGTTACGTATATATACTCGTGACTGGTATATATCAGTAGGTGGTGTGCATGAGTGAGACCAAGTCCCAGCCTAGTGCCCCCGGCACGGGGGCCGACGTTGGGGTC